>SPJK01080705.1_pt1 | contig 15498 bp, 15 predicted proteins | sample 3741771 | NCBI WGS metagenome assembly SPJK01 (sample SAMN10925997, study PRJNA522277) | cold seep metagenome | isolation source: Elba SIP-enriched marine methane seep metagenome, extraction at timepoint T2 | place: Italy: coast of Elba, Mediterranean Sea | reverse complement strand
GTGAGAACACCCTAACACATCCCGTTTCATCAACATTTAGCCCCCCAAATTCCTCTACGTTTACTCGCAGCTTCCATTTCGATACCGATGTACTCAGTATTATATGCTCGGCTCCATAGCACCAAACTATTCCTCCACAATTGAAGCAGGCCAAGCACTCGAATTCTGATCTACGTCTTCCAGTAGCCTTTCAATGGCGTCTGTAATCCAATTTGACAGGCTACCTTCAATAGCCTCTTTAGGTGCAGCAATCACTGTCGCACGAGGCTCTCCCAAGACTCGAAAGAAATACCCTTGCACATCAAAACCACCAAATCCAAACTTAGAAAACTCTTGCATCAGTGGATATAGTGTGACGGATGCAACGCACGTACCTTCGCCAACCCCAAAACCAGACAAATGCAAGCCCAGACCTATAAGCGGAGAACCTGCTTCGCGCGAAATTGTATACCCATGCCTGCGGAGCCGTGCCTCAATCGATCCTCTAATTGCATTTGAACTAGACCAACAATCATCATCAAAATCATCGGTCACCATCACCATGACTTCTTGTTCCGTTATAGACCAAGTAACCCACCCCCAATCCATCGTTGCATACTGAGTTTTCTCTGCGGATTCTGCCACTGAATCTGTCGGCAAAATCATTCCCCAACAACAAGCTATTAAACACCACCACTTCAACATTTAGACCCCCATATGCCTTTTCTATTCTGTGCCGCCTCCATCTCGGTACCGATATATTCAGTACTGTAGGATCGATGCTCGATTCCCCACCCTTGACGGATCATCTCTTTGGTTAAATTTAACCCACCAACGAAACAAGCTCCAACTATTCGATCATAGCTCTTCTTTGATGATAGCTCACACCTCACGGTTTCCCCTACTACAAGTCGATCCATCGCCAACCGAGACCACTTTCCCCAGCAAGATTTCATTTCAGGCGCATCTAACCCATGAAGCCTAACTTTGACATGTTCGACTACGATTGTGTCGCCATCAAGCGCGTATGCAGAGCCTGAGATAGATTCCTCAGCCCAAGCCAACCGAACAAAGCAACAGGCAACCAAACTCATAAATATGAGCTTATGATATCTCTCCATAAATCCCCCACGCTATAATGGAACATAATAAGAACACAATTTCTGCATCTTCTCAAGCTTGTTTTTCTAAGCATTAAAACCCAGCAAGATGTGTCCACTATTAGGAAATTGAATGCTAGGCAGATGCCTTCCAGAGTATGTTGCTATTGTCTGACGTCAAGAACATAGAATTGGAACTCACTATCGAACCTGATTAGTAAAGAATAGCGGTTAGTAATGTAATAGGTGACCTAGATTGATAGGAATGTACTTGGTCTGGTGGTCGACTATTAGGCTATTCCTCCCTTAGTATCTTCAATAGGGTCTCTTAGAGTAGGTAAACAACTATGACCATCAATTGGAGCAGGTCTCTTACATCAGAAGTAGAGGCGCAAATTTGCCAAACGGCCTCCGAACGGTGCGTCGAATATCTTCAGTCAATGCACGATGGTAATGGGACAAGTCTTTGCTCAACTCCTGAAGACATAAGGCGCACGCATGATGTGCAGGCTACTTTAATCCTCAATGCCATAGACAAGCACGAAGACCCTTCACTAAGATTCATTTCAGCCGAGTCCATACCAGACCGGTACATCTACACCCATGGGGCAACAGCAGCGATCGTCCGTAACGCCATTGCCTCACTAGATGCCATTGGTCTGTTGAATGTTTCAATGCAATCAAACGAGGACATTTCATTTAAAGCATCCAGTACATTGATCCAGCAAAATGCAGACCTACCAGAGGAGAGAGTTAACTGGGACTATTCCCGTCATATTGATGTGCATAAGTGGTCTGATCATCAAGAGGTCAATTCCTTTGTTGATCAAATCTACATCGATCACTTCCAACAGGAGGCCGGTCAAGAAAACATTAAAAAGAAGCACCTCAAATTAGTACTACTAGACCTCTATGTTGCGTGGCTTATTGATCCGAACTTGAAAGTGAGTTTTAGCAGAAACGAAACTGACTACCGTGCTGGCTCACGCTACAATGAGCTCAACATTTCGCGAAATATCATCAAGGTCATTGATGTTTTAGCAAAGCCATCTGTGGGGCTCGTTTATCAAAAGCTCGGCTTCAATGATCGTGTGTCCAATCAATCACGCGCATCTCGTGTCTATCCGACAGCCAAACTTGTAGCTAAATTTGGAGATGCGCGGTTTGGCCCACTAGACGTTGAATCTCATCCCAATAGGGAGTGCATTATCCTGCGAGATGACGACAAAAACGAACGAGACTACGAAGACAATGATCAAATTACTCAGATGCGCAGGACACTCAAAGCGTACAACGAGCTAATCAGGTCCACATTTGTTGACATACCGACACTGGCAAACAATTGGATTGATCTAGCAACCACTCCTAGCACATTCAGCGACAAACACTATGTCGTACAAAATGACAAATTTGTCAGGCGAATCTTCAATCGCTCCTCATTCGAGAAGGGCGGTCGGTTCTATGGTGGTTGGTGGCAAAACTGTCCCAAGGAGTGGAGGGGTAAGATATTTTTAGATGACCAGCCTACAAGCGAGTTTGATTACTCAGGTCTCCACATGGTCCTTCTATACGCAGAACAAGGAATCAATTACTGGCAGGACATTTGCGAAGACCCTTACACCATCCCTGCCCCGTCGTTCATTGATGACGCAGGCACATTGAGAGGAATATGTAAGCAGCTTTGCCTTGTCTCTCTTAACGCTAAGGATGAGCAAGCGGCGTTCAAGGCCTTTAGGCGTCAATCACCCTCAGGCAGCAGACAGAAGAGTTTTACAAATCCTGAGCTTGGGCAATTACTAAGCGCCTTGCGAGAAAGGCACACTAGGATCGCTGATCAGTTTGCCTCGGACGCTGGTATCCGTTTGATGAATATTGACGGGCAAATAACCAACTTGATCATTCAACAATTCACTGAAGAAGAAATCCCAATTCTGACGATACATGACAGTTACATTGTGCCATGGGGATTTGAAACAAAACTTGTCAATGTCATGCAAACTGCATTTGAATCTGTGACTGGCATAAGTGGAATACTGTTAACGGAAGAAACTGACGATCCCTTGCGATTTCGCGTTGTTGATATTAGTGACCCACAGCGGCCCGAACGCGACAGACAGCATCGTGAAGAAATAAATGCGCGGTTCAACCCCGAACGGACCGAACGCTATAATCACCTGTGGAACGAGTTTCGCGAAAGATTTAACAAACCACACTCCCCTATTTGGATTGAAGATATTTCCCCTAGGCCTTAACAAAAAAGTGTGCGTCCATGGTTCAAGCCAAACAGGTCATGTCAAGTCAGATTCAACTAGTTGTTTTCTCTTGATTGTTTTCGTCTTCTCTGTCTCAGCCGCGCAAACCACAAACATCACACAATGGCGGAAGGGCAACCTCCTAGAATATTGTTAATTTCTCCTAGATAATTTTAAGGCCTGATAGAATAACAGAATGCACCCCCTCGCCCCCTCCCTATGGGCAGGTCCGGGCGTTCATTCTAATGCCATCTTCACTGTCTCAAAGCTTGGCACATTCGTGTCACACTGAATTGTGACAATCAGAGTTTGCGCAGGAATCCACAAAATGTTAGAATCTGGATATTCATTGAGATTCAATGTGTTGATATTCGAGCGCTTAAAAGTGCAAGTCGCAAGACTGCATTCACACGGCAGAGGTCCCAAGTTCGAATCTTGGTACGCCCACCATTCCCCACCACCAACATGACGATTACGCCGCTGATTGGCCATAGGCGTCCAACGCCTTTTCCTTGACGGTTTTGTAATCCATCTTGCCATTGGGCGCGCGCGGAATTTCATCAACCACCAAAATCTGACGCGGCGCTTTATAGCCCGCCAAATGTTCCTTCACATGGTCGATCATCGCGGTTTGATCAGGACGCTCCGCGCCTTCAGAAAACTCAACCAGCGCGATGACCTGCTCCCCAAATCGCGGGTGCGGAATACCCGCTACCGCAGAATCGCGAATCGCGACATGGCGCTTCAGCACTTCCTCAACCTCCTCAGGAAACACTTTTTCGCCACCAGTGTTGATGCATTGGGACCCACGCCCTAACAGGATCAGCGACCCATCAGCCTCAACCTCAGCCCAGTCACCGGGCATCGACCAACGCTTGCCTTCGATCATGACAAAGGTCGACGCGGTCTTGGCTTCGTCCTTGTAATAACCAAGCGGGATAAAGCCGCCGACCGCGACCTTGCCCCGAACGCCGGACCCGGCGGCGACACGCTCCCCCTCCTCGGTAAAACAGGCGCAATCTTCACCAATTTCAAACCGCGCGGTCTTCACTTCGTTGTCAGCTGTAGTGATAGAACTGCCAAGGCCCAATGCCTCAGAAGACGAGAACGCATCAACCATCATTGCCTGTGGCATGTATTTTAGCAGGCCGTGCTTATTTTCCTGGTTCCACATTGCACCCGATGACGTCACAACCATCATGCTACTGACATCCCACCGCCCCGGATTGGCATCAAGCACCTCCAACAGCGGTTGCGCAAAGGGCTGCCCTACAATGGTCATGCGCGTTGCCTTGTAGGTGTCAACCATGCCCCAAACTTCATCGGCACTAAATCCACCGCGCGACAACAGCAACACCGTACCCCCTGATGTTAAAGTGGTCAGCGCGGTCAAGAACCCAGTGCCATGCATCAATGGCGGTGCGATCACTGCGGACGGGCGGATCGGGGCAGCAGCGGCACGGGGGCCTGCTTCTGCAGGCGACCCCAGCGGCGGAATACCCAACACGACATTGCCGCCATAGTTCCCCTTGCCGATCATATCAGCCTGACGCCACATCACCCCTTTGGGCATACCTGTGGTGCCACCTGTATAGATCATGAAAATATCTTCGCCCGATCGGCCCCACGGCGCTGTCACCGGGCGGGTCGCGGGCGTATCTGCAATCACGTCATTATAGGGGATCACCCAATAAGGCAGGGTTGTACTGCTGCCTTCATCTGTGATGCAAATCCAATTGACCTTGCGGTCACTCATCTGGCGCACTTCATCAGCAATCGACAAATAGCGTTCTTCAAAGACCACTGCTTCGGCATCACCATTGTCGAGCAGATAGTCAATCTCCTCAGCCGAATAGCGGAAGTTGACATTATAGGGGGCAAGGCCCGCCTTCATCGCAGCGTGATAGGCGACCATGAACTCAGGCCGGTTCGTGGAATAAACCGCGACCTTTGATTGGTGCTGCAAGCCCAACGCCAACAGCCGCGCCGCCAATGCATCGGCCTGACGGTCAAACTCAGCCCAGCTGGTTACCTTGTCGTCTTGAATAAAGCATGGCGCGTCAGCCAATGATGTTGCCACGGACTCCAGCATGGCCGGATAAGTCCAATCAAAATGTTCCATTATTTTGCCCCGAAATTTTTATCTGACTTTGTCAGTTTATAATTGGTGCAGGCCGCGTCGTTTATAACGACGCGACCCGACATGTCTGTAAAGGCCTAGGTCTATTTAGGCTGCATACGAATGCCGCCATCCATGCGGACACACTCAGCATTGATATAGTCATTTTCAATGAAGTGCTGTGCGAGGGCGGCAATTTCATCAGCCAGCCCCAACCGCTTGCGATACAGCACCTGTGATGACAACGGCTGCAATGCCTGTTCAATCTCGGGCGTCATCTCTTCTGCGCCACCAAGCAACATCGGTGTCGCGATCAGACCAGGTACAATCGTATTGACGCGAATGCCCAGCACAGCAAGGTCACGCGCAACCGGGACCGTCATACCGATAATGCCGCCCTTGGCTGATGAATAGGCAGCCTGACCGATCTGGCCTTCATAACCGGCAACAGAGGCTGTATTCACAATCACACCACGCCCGCCATATTTATTGAACGGTTCGTTATTGGCCATTTGTTCTGCGCATAGGCGCGCCACATCGAAAGTACCGATCAGGTTCAGCGCTATGGTCTTTTTATAATTTTCGATATTGTGCGGACCCTTGCGGCCCATTGTGCGCGCCGGGCCACCAAAACCGCCACCGGCGAAGTTGCAATTGATGTGGATGGCGCCGAATTTTTCAATTGTGGCGGCGATGCCTGCCTCAATCGATTCGGTTTCCATCACATTCACATGGCAATAGATAACGTTATCTTCGCCAAGCTCATCGACCATCTTCTGACCTTTTTCGTCATTGATGTCGAAAACCGCAGCCTTACCGCCAGCCTTAACCACACGACGAATCGTTGCCTGCCCCATGCCTGACGCACCGCCGGTTACGACGGCCACTTTTCCATTAATATCCATAGTCATACTCCCTATTTCATTTGATGCCATAATAATGAACCTGCGCAGTCTAGTGCATGTTTTGCCCAAAATCCCAGCACTTATCCGGCTTTATCCCGCAATTTCCCCGCATATTTCCCCTTATGTCCGGTCATACAATATTTCATAATTGACATATCTCTCATTTTTATATACATCACACATAACTGGACCGGGGCGGCCCACATTGCGGGCATAATAAGAGCTGAGACATAACCAATGAAAACACAGGTTCTAATTGTAGGCGCAGGCCCCGTGGGCATGTTGGCGGGACTGCTGTTGTCACGGCAGAATATCGCCAGCATCATTGTTGACCGTCGTTTTGAACGGCTTAACGCTCCCAAGGCCCACGCCGTTAACCCACGCACATTGGAAATTTGTGATCAGGCGGGACTGTCAGCGGCACACATACGCTCCCACGGGGCACCGCATGACATTGCGGGGCATGTTCACTTTGTCAGCACATTGGCGGGGACCGACTTCGGCTCCCTCCCCTATGAGCGGTTGACGGATGATGCCTTGTCCATCACGCCGTTTCCCCTGATCAACATGTCCCAGCCCAAATTTGAAGGGCTGGTGGCCGATGCGTTGCAAAGCCGTGACAATGTTGGCCTGCTGCGCGGCGCCACCTGCACTGGCCTGACCGAGGTTGGCGACACTGTTGAGGCACAGGTCACCTTGCGCGGCAATAGCGCGCCGGTGACTATCACAGCGGATTATGTCATCGCCGCTGATGGCGCAGGCTCCCCCATTCGCACCAAACTTGGCATCGCGATGGAAGGGCCGGAGGCACTTGAAAACTTCATCATGGTTCATTGCGAAGGTGACGTCAGCCATCTGACCGGTGACCGGGCAGGCGTGCTGTATTTCACGACCGACCCGAACAGCCCCGGCACGTTCATTTTCCACGATGATAATAAAAGCTGGGTCTTTATGCGGCCCTATAATCCCGCCGAAGAAAGCGCCGATACTTTTGACGACGCCCGCTGCCGCGCCGAGGTTTACAAGGCTCTGGGCAGCGAAGATGCACAATTTCATGTGCGCAACATCAGCCCGTGGGCCATGTCGGCACAGATTGCTACAGCCTATCGCAAGGGGCGTGTGTTCCTTGCCGGTGATGCGGCCCACCGCTTTCCCCCCTCAGGCGGCCTTGGCCTGAACACCGGCGCGGGCGATGTGCATAATCTGGCATGGAAGCTGGCCCATGTTCTGAACGGCACGGCATCGCCTACCCTGCTCGACACCTATGAAACTGAACGACGTCCGGTAGCGGAAAACAACAGTGTTCAGAGCATGACCAACGCCGCCAAAATGTTTGAGCTGATTGCCGCGCTGTACGGGCCTGACCCTGACAAGACGGATGAGTATTTCGCGCAAATTTGCAGCGACCCGACGAACCGGGCCATACAGGCCGGCGTGGACGCACAGCGACCGCACTTTGATTCAATCCGATTGCAACTGGGCTATCGCTATCATTCTGACGCGCTGGTCGGCTCGACCCCCCATGTCGATGCGGACAGCGACATCAGCCAGTACGACCCAAGCTATGAGGTTGGTGCCCTGCTGCCCCATGAATGGATCGCGGATGGCCGGTCGGTTAAATCCGTCATCGCGCCTGATCGCTTTACCTTATTCTGCGGTACGGACGCTGACGGCTGGGCAAACGCCGCCAAGGGGTGTGCGCTATATCGCTTCGCAAACTGCTGGCAGGACAAAACCGGCCTTCAAAATGATGGCGCGATTCTGGTGCGCCCCGATGGGCACATCGCGGCACGTTACCCCGCCGCGTCGGATGATGCTGCACACACACTGAAATCAGACATGTCACAAATTCTTGGGCGTCAATCGCAGGGAGAACGACAATGGATCTTGGGCTAAAAGGAAAAACCGCAACCATCTGCGCGTCCTCCCGCGGGTTGGGCAAGGCTTGCGCCATATCGCTGGCACGTGAAGGCGTAAATGTGGTGATCAATGGCCGCGATGAAGATACACTTGCATTGGCTGAAAAAGAAATCATCGCCCTGAATGGCGGCGATGTTGTAGCTGTGCAGGCCGACATCAACACCGAAGAAGGCCGCGCCGCCCTACTGGCCGCCTGCCCCACACCCGATATATTGGTGAACAATAATGGCGGCCCGCCACCCGGTCTGTTCACCCAATGGGAGGCGGCTGACTGGCAAGGCGCACTTGAATCCAACTTGTTGGCCCCCGTCATGACGATCAAGGCGGTGATCGAGGGGATGCAGGAACGCAAATTTGGCCGCATCATCAACATCACATCCGCAATGGTGAAGGCCCCGAATGTCTTTATGGGCCTGTCCACGACGGCCCGGTCCGGCCTGACCGCCATGTGCAAGGGCCTGTCCGTGTCTGTCGCGCAGGACAATGTCACCATCAACAATATGTTGCCTGAACGGTTCGACACTGACCGCCAGAAACAGATGGCCGACCTTGCCGTTGCCATGCGCGGCATCACCCTTGAAGAAGCGCGCGCCGAAATTGCCGAAACGATAGCCGCCAAACGTATGGGTGAACCATTCGAATTTGGCGACGCCTGCGCGTTCTTATGCAGTGCGCAAGCGGGCTATATCTCTGGCCAAAACCTACAACTTGATGGCGGGACCTATCCCGGCCTGATCTAATTTTTTCTGAAAGGACTATTGTTATGAGCACGTCTATTCTGATTGCAAAGATACTGATTTCCCTGCTGGCTGTTTTGCAGGCATTCGGCCCGATGAAGGCCGACTTTAACCAAACCCATGCCACCAACCCTTTATGGCCTGCCCATGCCCGCTTTCACGTTGTTTGGCAGGTGCTGACACAGGCCGGGGTTTCAGGCTTTGTCCTTTTCCTGCTGTGGGCCGTACCAAGCGAAACCAATAATTGGATTGCTGCCTTTCTGGCATTCAACTGGATCATCAGCTTTTTCATCAATTTGGCCGTCATGGGCAAATATGATGGCGCGCTGAAGGATGTGAATGGCATCAAGCCGTTCAAATTCAATATCGGCGGCAAAATCCGCGAAGTGGATACAAACCTGTTCGGCTGTTCATTGATGGTGGTAATTGCTGCAATCATCATTACACTATTGACGGTTGGCTAGATTGAACAAGATGGCGGGAAATCAGATGAGGCGGCATTATTTTCAGGACAAGGCTGTGCGCCTGCCCAAAAAGGACCGCACACGATCCGTTCTGATTGATGGCGCCATATCTGCCGTTGCGCAGCATGGCATTCAGGGGGCATCTATTAAGGAGATTGCCACCCTGGCCGGGGTTTCGAACGGCACCTACTATAATTACTTCAAAACCCGCGATGATGTATTGCGCCTTGCTGCCTTTTCAGTCGCAGCAGAAATCACCCATGAAATTGCCGAGGAAGTCGCGGATATAAAATCCGGCATTGGACGGATCGCCGTTTCGACCAAGTTATTTATCGACAGGGCCACAATGGCCGCTGATTGGGGGGCGCTGATCGTTGATGTGGTTCATCAATTATCGGACACGCGGCAAAATATTGCAGAGCATCTACACGAAGATGTCGCCCTTGCGATTGCCCAAGACGATCTGACCGACATACCTGATCGATTTGCGGTTCATCAAATCTCATGCCTAATCGCCTTGGCTATTGAATTGGCCATAAAGGATCATGACGAACCCCGCATTGTTGAACGGACCTGTATATCTGTCCTACAGATTCTGGGCCTTCCCGCTGATCGGGCCGCATTCGCCGTTCAAAAATACCTCTGACATACTTTCAAAATCTCACCGAAGTATCTCTGCAATATCAGTAGCTTTCCAAACATTTCGCTGCATTTGACGCCGTGCGAACCTTCCGCGCGGCCAATTTGCTTGACATTTCTGCCGATTTGAGTGAAATAGACACCATGTCTAGACACACTGTCTAAATCAGTGGATGGGCGCGACAACAACAGGCGGGGCCGATTGTGGTTACAATCGTTAGAAAAGAAGCTGAACCAGATGATGTAGCGCGTCCCTATCAGGACGCCCTTCTTCAGGCGATCAGCGAGTTGATGGTTGACGGGGCCACCTTCACAGAATTGTCGGTTGCCCGTATCGCCCGTCAGGCTGGCATGTCTCGCGCCACTTTTTATCTGCACTACCGCGATAAAAGCGAGTTGGTTGAAAGTCTGGGCAACATGGCCAATCTGGACTTTATCGATGCCATTGCTCATTGGGCTAAACACGCCCATCGCGCCAATTGGGTTGATCTTCATCACACCATGTCGCTGATTGTGGAACGATACGAACAGCACCGCACATTGATTGATCTGCTGACCGAAGTGTCCGCCTATGATCGACGCATCCGTTCCTTCTATCTGGATCTGCGCAATGCCCTGGCCACTCAATTGACCGATGCGGTCAGGCGCGCCCAAATGGCTGAGGTTACGCACCCTGATTGCGCCATAGAATTCGGCACCTTCATGACCTTCGCCATTGAACGCAATTGTTATTATCACGCCAAATCATCAACCAATGTCCGGGCGCCCTGGCTGATCGATATGATCACCCATATGTGCTGGAGCGCCATTTACAAACCCGATCTGCAGATCGACAAAACAGCGCCGCTTTCACACTGAACACGCGGCAATAATAAACCAAATGGGGAGAGAGACTATGACCGCCCAACCGATTGAACAAACCAGCAGCATTCCTGAAAACGGCATTCATGTCGCTGACCCCGATCTGTGGGCCGCAGAAAAAGTTCTGCCGCTATTTGAAAAACTGCGCAATGAGGACCCGGTGCACCTGTGCAAGGACAGCCCCTATGGCCCCTATTGGTCGATCACCAAGTACAAAGACATTGTTGAAGTTGACACAACCCACAACATCTTTTCATCAGCAGCAGATCTGGGTGGTATCGTCATTGACGACAACCTGACCAACGATGCCGATTCCACGGAAGAGGCGTTTGAATCCTTCATCTCAATGGATCAGCCACGCCATTCATCATTCCGCAAGGCTGTGCAGCCCATTGCCGCCTCCCCCTCAATCAAGGCAATGGAAGATTTAATCCGCGAGAGGACATGTATGGTTCTGGACAATTTGCCGATCAATGAAGAATTCGATTGGGTCGAAGAAGTGTCCATCAAGCTGACCACCATGATGCTGGCAACCTTGTTCGACTTCCCGTTCGAAGACCGTGCCAAGCTGACACGTTGGTCAGATGTGTTTGTTGCCGAACCCGGTCAGGGCATTGTTGAAAGTCAGGAACAGCGTCTGGGCGAGATTATGGAATGCCTGGAATATTTCACCAAGCTGTGGAATGAGCGTGTGAATGAGCCGCCGAAATTCGATCTGATCTCAATGATGGCGCATGACCCTGACACGAATAACATGACGCCGATGCAATATGTCGGCAATCTGGCCCTGTTGATCGTCGGCGGGAACGACACGACCCGGAACACCATGTCAGCCACCATCAATATGATGAACCTGTTCCCCGACCAGTTTGACATGGTGCGCAAGGACCACAGCCTGATCGACAATATGGTTGCAGAAGTGATCCGTTGGCAGACCCCGCTGTCCCATATGCGCCGCACGGCCCTGCAGGATTATGAACTTGGCGGCAAGCTGATCAAAAAGGGCGACAAGGTTGTGATGTGGTACTACTCAGGCAATCGCGACGCTGATGAGTTTGAGACCGCAGACAAGATCGACATCATGCGCCCCAATGTGCGCAAGCATGTCAGCTTTGGCTATGGCATTCACCGCTGCATGGGCCTGCGTTTGGCTGAGTTGCAACTGCGTATCTTGTGGCAAGAAATTCTGGCACGCTGGGACAATATTGAATTGACCGCCCATCCTGAGCGCGTCCGGTCAAACTTCGTTAATGGCTATGCCAAAATGACGGTCAAGATTAAGGGCTGATACATCCCCAATGACGTTGGCCCTAATGAGAATGGGCGGTCCGATCTTGCACCGGACCGCCCATTTTTATGTCTAGGCGTGACGCCCTAGTTTGCCACCGATTAGCCCGGCACCGTTTCAAATGACGGCACACCTTCAGGGATGTGATGGAATGATTGCTGATCAGCCGTATAGATCGCCATCATGGCGTTGAAGATGCTGGGGTCATCGAACGTCCCCACCTTCAACATAATCAAATCCGGCAGGCTGGGCGGGCGTGAACCAAGCGAGGTGCCGCACTTGCCACAAAATTCCCGCACGACAGGCGCTTCAAGGTCATCACGCGCAAACTGTTGCGGCTGACCCTTTGTGTATTCAAATGCCGCTGCCGGAACACCAACCGTATAGTTGGGGCCGCCGCCAGAGATATATTGGCACTCGCGGCAATGACATTGCGCCATCATTGCCGGGTCGGCCTCAACCTTGAACCGCACAGCGCCGCAGTAACATCCACCTTCAATAGACATATTGTAATCCTTTTCTATGCAAGATTGCCCTTAACCAAGTGTGGGATTGATCAGATATTTTTCACCCGTTGCCTTCAGATTATAGGCGCGGGCTGTGTCCGCATCCAACACACCCGACAATGAGATTTCGTGGCTGTAATTACTGGCGAATGTGGTTTTCAATTCCGCGCCAACACGGGCCTGCAATTCCATCATGCGCTCCATACCAACGCGCTGCATGAACAGCGTCAGCAAGTATCCGCCAATGCCCCATGACATGCCATACCCACGGTTAAGTGTGGTCGGGTTGAGATTAAGCCCACCATAAAGATAAACTTGCTTGTACACTGTGGACCCATAGGGGCTCCAGTTATCGGCATCACGAGAGAATGCCCGTTCCATGGCGGTCAACATACGGTCAGCAAGATTGCCGCCGCCTGTGGCGTCAAAACCAAGCGAGGCATTAGTTTCAGCAATGGCATCAGTCAGCTGGTCCATGAAATCATCATCGGATGAATTGACGACGATCTTGGCACCCTGCGCCTTCAACAGATCAACTTGTTCCTGCTTACGGACGATATTGACCAACGCCACATCTTCATCAAGGCAGATGCGGTTAAGCATTTGCCCCAGATTGGACGCAGCAGCGGTGTGGATAATCCCCTTGTGACCATCAAGCCGCATAGTATCAACGAAACTAAGCGCCGTCAGCGGGTTAACAAAACATGATGCCCCGTCGCGCGCGCTTGCATCATCAGGCAAGGCGAAGGTCATCGCAGTGTGTACCGTCCGGTGGGTGGCATACATGGCACCACCCATACAGGTAACGCGCTTGCCCATCAGGGCCTGTGCGGCATCTGATTTGCCGGCAGCAACAACAACACCGGCACCTTCATTACCAACAGGCAATGGCTTGCCAATACGGGCACCCGCCATACGCATAAAACGCGGATCAACGGGGGCGACCAATGTGCCGTCAGCATCATTCTTGGCCTCCGCCAAATTGGCAGGGCCAACCAAGGCGCCAAGGTCTGACGGGTTGATGGGGGTTGCTTCAACCTCAACCACCACTTCGTCATCACCGGGCACCGGCATGTCTGCATCCTTCAAAAAGACGCGCAATTCGCCATCTTCGGTTAACAAGGATCTAAGAGTTTTAATCTGTGTCATGGTCATTTCCTAAGTCTGGTTTCATTCTGTTTTCATAGTGTCAAAATTGCGTCGGCAAGATCATGTCGTACTTTGCGCCCCAAGCAAAGCGGCAAGTCCACCGCCCTCTTCGGGGTTCCATGATCGGCTGGGGCCAATCAACGAGCCCCCATCGGCCAGAATTTCTGTACCATTAACAAATGCCGACGCGTCAGAGGCAAGGAAAGCCGCCACATTGCCAATATCGCGCCCTTCGCCAGCGCGCCCAACAGGCACGCCCGCGCCACCGACCTGCGCGATCAGCTCCGCGGTTTGCGCCGCTTGATCCCGATCTTGCCCAATCACACCGCCAAAAATACGCGTCGCGATAAGCCCGGGCAGAACAGCGTTAACCCGCACATGATATTGGGCAAGTTCCGCCGCTGCGATTTTTGAAAAATGCGCAACTGCCGCCTTGCACAAAGAATAGGTCATGGTGGCGTGGCCCGCCGACCGGGCGGAGGTGGACGATGTATTGATCACCGACCCGCCACCGCGTTCCTTGAAATAGGGCAATGCTGCCTGCGTCCCCTGTATGACGGATTTCAGCAACAGATTTACTGTCCGGTCAAACCCATCCGGGTCAAAATCTTCAACCCCATTCACTGACCCGGCAGCCCCGGCATTATTGAACACCGCATCAATGCCGCCGAAACTATCGGCGCACAGCTTCATCGTGGCATCAAGGTCAGACTTGCTGGTCACATCACATTTGATGAAACGCACTTTGTCGGGGCCGAAACGATCTTCAAGCTCCGCCCCGGTTTCTGAAATATCTGCGGCAACAACTTGCGCGCCTGCTTCGACAAACACTTCGACACTGCCATAGCCGATGCCGCTTGCCGCGCCGGTAATAACGGCGACTTTACCTGTTAAGTCAGTCATAATGGGTCCAATTCAGTTCAGATTATAGATAGGTGGAAGACAGCTTTGACAGCGTGTCTTCAAATTCCTGCATTGTGCGTTCAATGATAGTGGCGACAGGCTCAACAGCTTCAATCCGTCCCGCGACCTGCCCCGTCAGGGCCAGACCGTCTTCCAGCTTGCCTTCGAAATAGACCTGCTTGACGCCGCCGCCCAATGTGGCCATCGGATTGCCCTCGCCGCGCTCCAACGCCTCGCTCGTTTCCGTGCGTAGCGCGCGCAAGGCTGCACCGGGGCCGTTGGGCTTAATCATCACAGTGCCGGTGTCCGGCGCATCGACAATCGCCTGTTTCCAATTTTGATGTACCGGGCTTTCAAGCGCAGACACCATGCGCGTACCCATTTGCACGCCTTCAGCCCCCAATGCAAAGGCGGCCGCCATCGTCGCGCCATCGCAAATGCCGCCCGCTGCAATCAACGGCACATCAAGTTTTGACCTTACCAATGGCAACAACACCATGGTTGAGACATCCTTGGGGTTTTTGAACCCGCCGCCTTCGCCACCTTCGACGATCAACCCGTCAACACCTGCATCAACGGCCTTTTGCGCCGCCTCCAATGTTGGGACGACATGAAAGACATTCAATCCGGCTTCTTTCAAAACCTTGGTACACTTCTTTGGGCTCCCGGCAGAAGT
>SPJK01033669.1_pt1 | contig 15506 bp, 19 predicted proteins | sample 3741771 | NCBI WGS metagenome assembly SPJK01 (sample SAMN10925997, study PRJNA522277) | cold seep metagenome | isolation source: Elba SIP-enriched marine methane seep metagenome, extraction at timepoint T2 | place: Italy: coast of Elba, Mediterranean Sea | reverse complement strand
GCCCGGGGCATAGTCAATGACCAGGTGCGCGAAGTCCGGCTGTCCGGTGACCGGACATAGCGAGGTGAATTCCGGACAGACAAAACGCGTCAAATAGAGCGTATCAGGATGCGGGTTTTGCACGCGCTCCAGCGTTGCTTCGTCCGGCGACTGCGGGGCAGCGCGTTGCTGTCCAAGTTGGTCGAGACCGGAATAAATGTCCTTATCCGCCATATCAGCCCCCAAAGGTCGGGATCAGGTCGAAGCGCAGACCCATATACAGGAAATAGGCTGACAGCAGGATGCCGCCCTCCCAGCGGGCAATCTTGCGCCCGGTAAAGGCGAAGACAAATAGCAGCACTACGGACAGGAAGATCGCACCCATATCGGTCCAGGTGACCATGCTCGCCGCCTGGCCGAACTGCATGGCGGCGACTTCGAGCGGCACACTGACGGCGCTGGTTTCGATCAGCGAGAACGGATAGACGATCGCGGAAATCCCGAGAATGCCGAGAATGTTGAACACGTTCGAGCCAAGAACATTGCCGAGCGCGACGTCCGCTTTGCCTTTGCGCGCCGCCATGATCGAGGTGACCAGCTCTGGCAAGCTGGTACCAATGGCAACGATCGAAATGCCGATGACGGTTTCGGACACGCCAAACAGGCGCGCCGCGTCGGAGCCGCCCTCAACCAGGAATTTTGCGCCAAAGATCACGCCGACAATGCCGCCCAGCGTCAGCAGCAAGGACAGCCAGATCGGGTCATCATGATCAAACTCCTCGGCTTCGTGCTGATGCAGTTTCCCGGCCGCGCTATTGGCTCTGCGATCGAGGATCACTGACGTCACCAGATAAACAACCAGCAAGCCGGTGAACAGGATGCCGGTGAGGCGCGTAAACGCGTCCATCCACACGACAATTGCAAATATGACCGTGACCGCGACCATGAAAATCCCATCGCGCGCCAGGGATTTGGGGTTGGTCATGATCGCACGGACAAAAGCCGCGGCGCCGATGACCAGCAGAATATTGGCGACATTCGAGCCAATGACGTTACCGATCGAGATTCCGACCGCGCCTTCGCTCAGGGCTTCGAGGCTGGTGACCAGTTCCGGCAGGCTGGTGCCGAAGCCGACCAGGGTCAGGCCGATAACAAGCTCTGACATGCCGGCCTTGCGAGCCACGCCAACCGATCCGCGCACCAGGGCTTCACCGCCCGCGAAGAGCAGGAGAAAGCCGCCCAGGATCAGCATGGTCATCATCATTGGTTTTTTTGCTCCCAACCGCTTGGCGCGAATATGTGTACCCTTGCCAAGATGTCCATCCGGGTAAATGATTTCGACTGCGACGAACAGCCCCGGAGCCAGCTCTTATGCAGTACAAGTCCCTGATCATCGCCTGTGCGATTGGAATCCTACTCCCCGCATGCACGGTAAACGGCCACATGGATTGGGACCTTGGGGGCGCAGAAGCGACATCGCCTGAAGTTCAGCTCCTGACCATTCTGGAAGACCAGCAGGCTTCGTGGAACACGGGCGACATAGACGGCTTCATGAGTGCCTATTGGCAATCGCCGGATTTGCGGTTCGCTTCGGGCGGCACCGTGACATCCGGCTGGCAGAGCACGCGCGACCGGTATCATGAGCGCTATTCAAACCGCGCCTTGATGGGGCAGCTCTCCTTTGATGCGCTCGAGTTTGACCTTCTCGGCGATGACGCTGCGATCGTACATGGGCGCTGGACGCTGACGCGTGAGGCCGACCGCCCGTCCGGCCTGTTTACGCTGCTTTTCAAACAGATTGATGGCGAATGGAAAATCGTCAGCGACACAACAACATCGGCAGATTGAACATGACTCTTCCCCGTATCCGACAACTCGTTTTCGCTTCGAATGATGCTGAGGACATAGGCCGTCTTCGGCATGTGCTCGATCTCGGCGAGGGCTTTGTCGATGCCGGTGTCGGCGCCTTCGGGCTGACCAATGGTGTGTTCGCACTTGGCGATCAGTTTCTCGAAGTTGTGGTGCCGGTTGAAGAGAATACGGCCGCTGGTCGGTTTATTGACCGCACAGGCGGCGTCGGCGGCTATATGGCAATCTTCCAGACCGACGACCTGGCGGGCGTCCGGCGCCGCGCCGATGATTTGCACATCAGGCGGGTCTGGAACATTGACCGTGAGGACATTTCTGCCAGCCACTTGCACCCGGCCGACGTTGGCGCCGCGATCGTCTCGATCGACGAGGCGCATCCGGAAGGATCCTGGCTATGGGGCGGACCGGGCTGGCGAGAAAACAGCCGCCCAGGCGCGCTGACCCGACTGGACGTCACTGCCACAGATCCGCAAGTCCTGAGCGAGCGCTGGGGACGGGTCCTGCGCGCGCCGTCACGGGCGGTCGGACACGGGATCTACGAGCTTGAGCTCGGCGAGCATATCGTCTCGTTCACGCCAGGCGACCGCGATTATCTCTCGGAATACCGGCTTCAGCATTCCGATGCCAGCGCGTGTCTGGCCCGCGCCAGCGATCTCGGTCTGGAGACAGATGACAGCGCTTTTGTGTTTCTAGGCGTCCGCATTTCCCTATCTGCCGATTGATCCTGTCTCCCAGACCGCTAAAACCGCGAGAGACGAATCGCACGTGGGGCGGGAGAGGCTTGCAAGCATGAAACAGGGCACACTCGATCTCGAGACCAGCAACTCGCCTGTCGAAACCGCGATTGAAGGCAGCCTGTTTCGCAATTTCATCACCACGCTGATCATCGTGAACGCGATCATCCTTGGCGTGCTGACCTATGAGCGTTCCTTGCCGAGCGGGTTTGTTTCATCGCTGAGCTGGTTCGATCAGGCGGTGACCTTCATCTTTGCCGTCGAGATTGCGCTGAAGCTGTTCGTCTATCGATTGAACTTTTTCCGGCAGGGCTGGAACTGGTTCGATTTCCTCGTTGTTGGAATTTCGCTCATCCCCGGCGGCGCAGCCTTCTCGGTCTTGCGCGCCATGCGGGTGCTGCGGGTGCTGCGACTTTTGCACATAGTCCCGATGATGCGGCGGATCACTGAGGCCTTGCTGAATGCCTTGCCAGGAATGGGCGCAATTCTCGCCGTCCTCGCGCTGCTGACCTATGTCGGCGCGGTGATGGCGACGAACATGTACGGCAACACTGACAATCCGGAAGTCCTCGAATTGTTCGGTGACCTGCCAAGCTCCGCCTATTCACTGTTCCAGGTCATGACGATGGATGGCTGGCGCTTCGAAGTCGTCCAGAAAGTCGTCGATGACGGTCATCCCTTCGCCCCGATTTTCTTCCTTCTGTTTATCTTCGTCGCGAGTTTTGCGGTCCTGAACTTGTTCATCGCCCTGATTGTTGATGCGCTCGCCGAGGAACAGCGGGCCGCAACGGACGAGCATCTGGAAGAGATCGAGGAAGAAATGGACGAGGAGTTCGGCTCAGCCGACAAGGAACGCGATCAGATCATCGAGATGCTGACCGACCTCAAGAACGAGATTGCCGCGCTCAAGGCCGAGAAATCTGACTAGCATCCAAATACAAGTGTCCCGCCAGCAAGGGTACTGGCGGGACTATGCCGGAAAGCCGGTAATGGGGGGGACGCGCGGCTTCCCGGCAAATTGTGTAGGGGCGTTAGCCAGCAGGCAGCAGCACCGTGTCGATCACGTGGATCACACCATTCGAAGCACCAACATCCGCAGCAATCACGGTCGCTGTGGAACCCGGCGCCGTCAGCACAACACCATCGGTGCCATCAACTGACAAATCACCATTGAGTGTACTGGCCGTGACTGTCTGACCAGCGAGATCCTCAGCCTTGATTTTCGATCCCGCAATCACGTGCAGCTTGAGAATGCCGGCGAGCGCTTCCTGGTTTTCCGGCTTGAGGAGCGTTTCAACCGTTCCGGCCGGCAACGCAGCGAAAGCCTCATCGGTTGGAGCGAACACGGTCAGAGGCCCGTCGCTCTTGAGGGCATCGACAAGGCCTGCGGCTTCAGCGGCTGCGAGCAGAGTCGAGAATGACCCTGCAGCGGCGGCTGTCTCCACGATGTCTGATTTGGTTTTCTTGTAGCTTTCGCCTGCAACTGCAGTCGCGTAGCTGACATTCACGGCGTGAGAACTTGATTTTGAGGAGCACTGCTCAGCAAAGGCAGGGGCGGCGAAAAGGCTGGCAGAAACCAGGAGCGTAACGAGTTTCACGATGAAATCTCCGTATAAGAATCGTGACCCGAACCATATCGGTGTCGATTTCATATACGGCATGCAATACAAAATGGATCGATTTGTGACGCATTTTTAATGAACAGCGAGATTCGCTGCTTAACACACATGTCAGTATTGCCACCTGACAGCCGTCATCAATACGCGCTATAGGTGTGCGCATGTCGATGTGGCAACGATTGATTGAGGGCGGGAAACGCTTGTTTGACGTGGATGCGGTGGAGGAACCGCTCCCGGCTGATCTCGAATGCGCGCCAGACCCAAATGATGTCGGCTTCACCGCTGCCGTGGTCGGCCTTGGCGCCAAGATGGCGAAAGCCGACGGACGCGTCACCGATGATGAGATCATGGTCTTTTCGCGCGTGTTCCAGACCGCGCCCAAAGACGCTGCGGCCGTCCGCCGGGTGTTCAATCTCGCCCAGCAGACCGTCAATGGCTATGAATCCTATGCCCGCAAGATTGGCCGCAAATACGCTGCGCGCCCATGTCTGCTCGAAGGCGTCCTCGATGGATTGTTCATGATCGCCACTGCGGACGGTGTCGTCACCGAGGATGAACTGTCTTACTTGCAGACCGTGTCAGAAGCTTTCGGATTCACTGAAGCGACATTCCGGCGGATCAAAGCCAGCCATATGGGTGCGGATCGCGATGATCCCTATCATATTCTCGGTGTTCCGCATGACGCCGAATTCGAAGAAATCCGGAAAGTCTATCGGCGCCTGATGGCGGATAATCACCCGGACCGGGTTTTGCAGAACGGCGCGCCTCGGGAGTTTGAAAACGCCGCCCATGAAAAGGCGGCAACCATTACGAGCGCCTATGCCCGCATCCGCGCAGAGCGGGGCCTGATCGCGGTTAATTGATGAATGGTCATGCTCCAGCCGTTGACGGCATCTTCCTTGCAAGCCATCTAAGTGGTAAGAAGAGACCATCATGACCGCGACTCACACTGCACCTTACGGCTTTCCCCACAATCTCCTGACGCTCCTGCGCCGGGCCGGAAACCTAATGGCCAAAGGCATTCTCGCGGTTGCGATCATCTTCATGGCCGGCATGATCGCCGTCGCCACAGCGGTTGCGGGCCTCGCCCTGGCGGCCTTTGCAATCATCCTGAGACTGACCGGATCGAGAGATGATTCGCCGCGTACGCACTATGAAGAGACCGCGGACAACGGCACGATCACGCTGGAAGCGAAAAAAACGCCGCGCGGTTGGACGGTCGAATAGGCCCTAGGCTTTCGCCTTTTCAGGCATTCCCTCAATGAACAAGGTCTGCGTCGGATAGGCGAATTCGAGCCCGTGTTCCTGCAGGCCTCTGAACAAAGCCAGCAAGACCCGCGACTGCGCCGCCATGGAGCGATTGAAATCCGGCTGCAGGGAATAGAAGACCAAGGTGTAATCGAGTGAACTCGGCCCGAAGGCTGACATGCCGCAATAGTCGAAATCGACGGCGGGCACGTCCTTGATGATTTTCGAGACAATCTCCGGCACTTTGTCGGCGAGGCTCGGATCGGTCTGATAGATCACGCCGAACACAGTCTCGATCCGACGCCGCGACATGCGCTGCATATTGTGGATCTCATAATCCAGCAGATTGGTATTGGAGATGATCATCTGCTCGCCGGTCTTGGCGCGCACGCGAGTGGTCTTCAGGCCGATATCCTCGATGATCCCCCAGCTTGCACCGTAGCGCACTGTGTCGCCAACCTGGAACGGTTTGTCGATGACGATGGACAGAGACGAGAAAAGGTCCCGGAACACGCCCTGGGCGGCGATACCGATGGCGATACCACCAATACCTAGACCAGCGAGCAGCGCTGTCACATCGGCGCCGACATTGTCGAGGATTAGCAAGAGCGCGACCGACCAGACGGCGACGCTGATAAACCATTTGATTATATTGAAGGCCGAGGCGAGCGCCCGCGCATCGCCGCTCGAGCGCGCGACATTGCGCCGGATGAAACCAACCGCGAATTCCTGCACCCATTCCGCAATCTGCAGGATCGCCGCGAGCACGAAGAAGATTTTCACGATCACCGAGAACGCGTTCGGCAAGGCCAGCATGGCGTCGGTCACCACGAAGGCGATCATGATCATGAAATAGGTGTGGAACCGCTTCACGACCCGGTAAAACAGGTCAGCGAGAGAATAGTCTTCATTATGTGGCAGCTGGACAATGCCTTTCAGAATGGCCCAGCGCGCCAGCCATTGCGCTACCGTAAGTCCAATCACAAGACCCAGTGCAATCAACGCTTCAGTCTGTCCGGACCGTATCCAGTTCAGGAATTCGGTGACGCCTTCCGTGGCCTCGACCGCCGTATCGGAAAACGCCTCGATCGGGTCAGACGTGCGGTCATCGCCTTCGCTCGGGACATCATCTTGTATCCGGACCGGCAATCCGGCCTGCAACCATTCTCCGAAACCCATGTCCGGCCCTCTTACTCACACAGGAGCTCGAACCCTTTTTGGATCATCCGCCGGGTTTCACTCCACAATTCGAGGGAGTCTAGTTCAGATTGGTGAAAAAACCGTGCCTCTGCCGCGTCATCGCCAGCAACCGGGTCGCCGGCCTGCCATCGCGCAGCATAATCGATCAGGACATAATGGCGCGTGATCAGCTCGCCAGAGCGATTATGGAACACCGCGTCGACCACATCGAGCAGGCCGACAAGCTCGGCATCTACGCTGGTCTCTTCCTTGAGTTCACGCAGCGCGGCGGTCTTTGCTGGCTCGCCTGGTTCGATCCGTCCGCCAGGGATTGACCATTCGCCTTGTTTGGGCGGCGTGCCGCGCCGGATCAACAAGACCTCGTCGTCGCGGATACACACCACGCCCACCGCAGGCACGGCGCGCAAGTCATCAACCGAGGCAGGATTCGCTGTCATGGCAGGCAGATTGCACACTTTGCCCCCAAGACCACGCAAAAAATATGTGCCAAAGCAGCCGCGAACCTCAGAGTGCCGTCCATGCCGAAACGCAAAACCCGATCGATCAGCCTCGCCTTACAAGGCGGCGGCGCGCATGGCGCCTTCACCTGGGGTGTGCTCGACCGGCTGGCCGACGAGCCCGCCCTCGAGATCAAGGCGATCACGGCAACCTCTGCCGGGGCGACCAATGCTGTCGCGTTCGCCGCTGGTTTGTCGGAAGGCGGCACAGACGGCGCCAAGGCGTCGCTGGAACGCTACTGGCGCGCAGTTTCGGAAAAAGGCGCGCCCTTCTCAGCCTTTTCGTGGAGCAATTCACCGTTTAGTGCGCTCCCGTTCGGACCATTTCAGGCAGCGATGGCCTTTACCAGCATTGCCAGCCCGTACGAGTTCAACCCGTTCGACATCAATCCTTTGCGCGACGCGCTGGACGAGACGATCGACTTTGACGCAGTCCATGCTGCACCGATTGACCTGTACCTGTCGGCCACAAATGTCGAAACCGGCCGCGTGAAAGTCTTCCAGGATGGCGAGATTTCGCGCGACGCGGTGCTCGCCTCGGCCTGCCTGCCGCAGACGTTCCGGGCGGTTGAGATTGACGGAAATGCCTATTGGGATGGCGGCTATATGGGCAATCCGAGCCTGTTTCCGCTGATCTATGCCAAGGCGCCGCGCGATGTTCTGCTGGTCCTGCTCAACCCGATATCGCGTCTCGGCGTTCCGCGCCGGGTGCCGCAAATCATGGATCGGTTGAACGAGATCAGCTTCAACGCCTCGCTGATCGGCGAGCTGCGGGCCATCGCCTTCGTCCAGAAACTGCTTGATGAAGGCATGCTGAAAGAAACCGAGACCGAAAAATACCGCCGCCTGACCGTGCATGCGGTGCGCGGCGGACAGGTGCTGCGGGATCTGTCCTTGCAAACCAAGTACGACACGAGCTGGACCTTCCTGACAGAGCTCCGCGACAAAGGCCGGGCCGAAGCGGATCGCTGGCTCGGCTCATGCGCGCAATATCTCGGCACTGGCGAGTCGAGCGTCGATCTGCGTCACGAATTTCTCGAGGACTAGGCCCGGGTCACGAACCAAAATTTCGCTGCGCCGCTATCCCGTTCGGCGATCAGGTCCCAGCCGCTCAGGTCCGGGTTTTCGTCAGCGGCGGTCTCAACCACCATGAGCGCGTCTTCGGACAACCATGCCCCTTCAGAGAGAGCCAATAGGCACGGTTCGACCAGGCCTTTCTTGTAAGGCGGGTCGAGAAAAGCGAGATCGAATGGAACCGCCAAGCTCTCTGGTCGCACACCCAGATCGATGGCGCTGCGTCGGTGAATCCGGGTCCTATTGGCGAGGCTTAAGGTTGCGATGTTTTTCCGGATCGCGGAGACGGCCTGATGCGCTGTTTCCACGAACAAGCAGAACCCGGCTCCACGCGACATTGCCTCCAGGCCAAGTCCGCCAGAGCCTGCAAACAGATCGATCACGCGCGCGCCACCCAGGTCCGGCGCCCAGGGCGCATGCGCGATCATATTGAACAGGCTTTCGCGCGCCCGGTCCGAGGTCGGCCGGGTGGCATCGGTTTTCGGCGCTTGAAGAGGCCGCCCTTTGAACTGTCCTGCAACGATCCGCATGGCTTGCCTTTAGGCCGCGACGGCGCGATGGGAAAGGGATGACAGACACGAACGCCCCGATGACCCGCGCGCTGGCGCTTGCACAGCAGGCCGCTGACATGGGCGAAGTGCCTGTGGGCGCCGTAATCGTTGACCCGTCGACCGGAGCGATCGTGGCCGAAGGACACAATCGACCGATCGCGGACCATGACCCGACCGCGCATGCTGAGATCATGGCGTTGCGGGCCGCGGCGCAGGCCCTGGGCAATTATCGCCTGCCGGGTCTGCACCTCTATGTGACGCTGGAACCCTGCGCCATGTGCGCGGGCGCCATCAGTTTTGCGCGGATTGAGAAACTGATCTTTGCCGCCAGTGACCCGAAAGGGGGCGCCGTCATCCATGGTCCGCGCTTCTTCGAACAGCCGACCTGTCACTGGCATACGCAGATCGAGCAGGACGTGGATCAAGCCGAAACCGCAGGCGCTTTGCTTTCAGGTTTCTTCAAAGAAAGAAGAAAATAATTATTGCATCACGATAATTAATTATTATATCACACTCCAAACAAGGAGTGTTATATGGCTGATTCAGACATCCAGAAGACTCGCAACACGCATCGCGACCTGACCATCCTGGCCTGGATCATTGTCGGCGTCCTGGGCCTCAACGTCTCTTACTTTGTCGGCGAAGAAGTCGGCGGCATCTGGTTTGAGAGCAACGGCGACTGGCTGCGGATCTTCAATGCCTGGTGGGTCGGCATCATCAAGGCCATGCCGACCATCCTGATCGCTTTTGTCGCCGCCGATTTCGCCTCCCTGTTCCAGCGCTATTCGGAAGGCGATGTCTATACCGAAGCGAACGCCAAGACGCTTGATAAAGCCGCCTATGGCCTGATCGGCGCCGGAATCTGGGCGGGCATCGTTTCCCCGACTTTGCTGCAATGGATTGGCCAGGATTTCAGAGGCGTTTCCGTCGACTTTGGTGATCTTGCCCTCGCCGTCACGATGATGGGCGTCATGCTGCATGGCCTGTCTTTGGTGTTCAAGGATGCCGTCCGCGTGAAGCGGGAAAATGACGAGTTTGTCTGATGGCGGCAGAGATCATTGTCACGCTCGATGTCATGCTGGCGCGCCGCAAGCGCCGAGCCAAAGACCTCGCCGCCGAGATCGGCATGACCGAAGCCAATCTGTCGCTTTTAAAGTCGGGCAAGGTCAAAGGCGTGCGTTTCGATACGCTGGCCAAGCTTTGCGAGGCGCTTGATTGTACGCCCGGAGACCTGCTGGAAGTTGCAGTAGATGACGTGGAGTGAGGCTTGCGTCCCGCTGGGACAGGCGGCGTAACTCGCTCACAATTGCTTTTCACGGAGGCCCTCATGACTGCGCCAGCGACGATTGAAATCAAGGACGAAATCGCCATCCTGACCATGGATGACGGCAAAGCCAATGCCATCAACCCGCCCATGCTGGAGGCCCTGAATGCCTGTCTCGACCAGGCCGAGAGAGAGGCCAAGGTGCTGATCATTACCGGGCGCGAGGGCCGTTTCTCTGGCGGCTTTGACCTGAAGCTGATGATGAGCTTGCCGGGCCCTGAAGTGAAAGCGCTGGTCGATGGTGGCGGCAAGCTCGCGCACCGGCTCTACGGTTTCCCGATGCCCGTCATCGCAGCCTGCAACGGCCATGGTGTCGCGATGGGGTCGTTCATCCTCCTGTCGAGCGATGTGCGCATCGGCACCGCGGGCGCGTTCAAGATCGGCGCCAATGAAACCCAGATCAATATGGTCCTGCCCATCTTCGCCTCTGAGCTGGTCAAGGCGCGGGTCGACCAGGCCTATCTGACCCGGTCCATGGTGTTCGGTGAACTGTTCGATCCGGAAACCGCGGTCAAGGTTGGCTATCTCGATCGCGTAGTTGAGGCTGGCGACTTGCTGTCGACAGCGAAAGCCACCGCCGAAGCACTAAAACCGCTGAGTGGTTCGTCGCTGACCGGCAACAAGCGCCTCCTGCGCGAGACCACGCTGGCCACCATCGGCGCCTCACTTCCGGATTAGTAAAGCCCGGCCGCGCGCATCAGCAAAACAACACCAATCGCGGTGACCAGGCCTTTCATCCATTTGCGGAAGCCCTGATCATTCATTCGTTCCAGCACGCGCTTGCCGAGCGTGGTGCCAAGCATGGACAACGGAATGGCGCCGGCGATCAACCACCAGGGTGGCAAGGCGCCCCAGCCGGCGGCGGTCACCACCGGCACACTCCAAAATCCGATCTTGATCAGATGGCTCAGCGCCTGTGTGACCGATTTCGTGGCGACAATCTGCTGACGGGTCATGTCGGCGCGAACGAAGAACAAATCGAGCAGCGGTCCAGCTACGCCCGCCAGCGTGTTCAGCCCTTGCACAGCAAACCCGGCAAACACCGCATGCTCCCGTCGCTGAATGTCGAGGTGCAGGCGCTCCTTGGGCAGCCAGACCAGCATCGGGGTCAAACCGAGCAGCAGGTACAGTGCGCGCTTGTCCGGCGTCCAGCTGACAAAGAACAGCGCTGCCACGCCTGCCGTCGCGCCGATACAGTACAGACCGAACACCCGCCAATCGATCGCGTCCCTGAGCAGGAAGGCGCGAAACCCGTTGGCGAACATTTGAATCGCGCCGTGGATGATCATCGCCATGGCGACGCTGACCAGGGCGACCAGAACGGCCATCAGGATGATGCCGCCCGCCATGCCGAGTATTCCGGAGATAAACGACGTCACCAGCGTGGTCGCGAGGATGATGGCAGCCGCGAGTGCACTCATGCGCGCTCTGGTGCGCTGAGTCTTCTGCGAACACAAATCACCCTAGGAGGTTTCCGGAGTGACGGTTCGTCTCACTTTCCCGGGCCTTACCCCGCGAGACGGTTTTACAAGTTTACGTGCGCGTCATACGCTGGGCCCAGCTCATCTATGAAAACAAGGAAAAGCACTATGGCTTATACCGACGCTGGTAGCGGCGAATTGAATGACGATCTGTTCGACCTAAGAATGTCGGACGACGCGCGTCCACTCTATGATCACGTAAAGAAATTTATCGCCGAAGTCGTCGATCCGATGTCGGTGAAGTTTCATGAGTTCGACAAGGACAAGACAGATATCTGGTCTTACGCGCCCGGTCAGCTGGATGTGCTCGAGGAAGCCAAGGACGAAGCCAAGAAGCAAGGTCTCTGGAATTTCTTCCTGCCGGACGCCGAAACCGGTGAAGGCCTGAAAAATCTCGATTATGCCTATATCGCTGCTGAACTCGGTAAGAATTCGCTGGCCTCTGAAACCATGAACTGCTCGGCCCCGGATACCGGTAATATGGAAGTTCTGGAGCGCGTCGGGACGCCAGAGCAGAAAGAGCAATGGCTGAAGCCGCTGCTCGAAGGCAAGATCCGCTCTGCCTTCGCAATGACTGAGCCAGCGCTGCCAAGCTCGGACGCCAAGAACATTTCGACCAGCGCCGTCCTAGAAGGCGACGAATGGGTCATCAATGGCGAGAAATTCTACATTTCCGGCGCCGGTGATCCGCGCTGCAAGATCATGATCACCATGGTCAAGACAAGCCCGGACGCGGAGCCGCACAAACAACAATCCCAAATCCTGGTTCCGACCGACACGCCCGGCGTGAAGATCATGGATGGCATGCAGGTGTTTGGCGACTATGACGCGCCGCACGGCCACATGCATATCGTCTTCGACAATGTGCGCGTGCCAAAAGAAAACATGCTGCTCGGCGAAGGCCGTGGCTTCGAGATCTCGCAGCTGCGCCTTGGGCCTGGCCGCATTCACCACTGCATGCGCTCAATCGGCGCCGCAGAGCGGGCGCTCGACATGATGGTCGTGCGCGGCATGACGCGTCAGGCGTTCGGCCGTGACCTGATCAAGCTCGGCGGCAATATCGAGAAAGTCTCGCGCGCCCGGATCGATATTGAATCCATGCGCATGATGGTGCTCAAGGCCGCCAAGGCGATGGACGTGCTCGGCAACAAGGAAGCCCGCGTCTGGATCTCGATGGTCAAAGCCATGGTGCCAGAGAAAGTCTGCCGCATTATTGACGAAGCCATCCAGATGCACGGCGCCGCCGGGGTCTCTCAATGGACACCGCTTGCAGGCCTCTATACGGGCCAGCGCACCCTGCGTCTCGCCGATGGTCCCGACGAAGTGCACCACATGGTTGTCGGCCGCGCCGAGACCCGCAAATACACAGGCGAAGAAGAAGACCCGGCAATGGCCGCTGTCTGGCGCAAGTAAGCCTCAATAAAGTTTAATATTGCAAGGCGCGGTTACTCATACCGCGCCTTGTTTTTGTCTGCTACTAAACGGATCAATCTGCGAAGTGTGAATTGAATATCCGGGGACAAGACAGAGAGTCTCCGATGAAACTATGCACCATTTTGAAAATACTCGCTCTGGCGCTTGCAGCGAGTTTTAGCGAATCCTCGCTCGCACATGGCCAGATATCCGGCACAATCACCGCACCCGATTTCGATCCGCAAGGCGCTGATCATGCGTCGGAGCACCCGACAGATCTGGCCGCCGCGGCGGAGGCAGCGATTGCGCGCGGCGATCTACGCGAGGCGTTTGCGAACTATATGTCGATCTGCGCAAGCGCAGAAGCATGGGCATGTCTTCGCGCGGCAGAAATGCTGGAGAACACGCCAGAGCTGAAGCCTGAACCGTATATCGAGATCGGATTATACCAGATGGCTTGCGACCTCGGCGATGACAGTGGTTGCGATCGCGTTCGGCAGGCGTTTCAAGAAACCGATGCGGCCTGCGCACGAAACAAAGCCGACGCGTGCATGGCAAATGCCATGCTGCGTCTGCACAATCTCACAGAGATCTCTTACACGCCGGGCACAGCGGCCGAATATTTCGGCAAAGCGTGTGATCTCGGTCACGACCCGGCTTGCACGGAACTCGGATATCTGTACGCGCTCGGCATGGGAATCGGTAAGGATGAGGCGCAAGCAACCCGATTTTTCGAACGCGCATGCACAGAAGCGAACGCGATTGATTGCAATCGGATTGCTGAGGCCTACCTGCACGGTCGCCCTGTAGCGATGAATGTTCGGCGCGCGGCCGACTATTTCGAAACGGGGTGCGAATATGGTGAGGTGTTCAGCTGCCAGAAGCTCGGCTACGCATATCTGACCGGCACATTCGTTGATGTGGACGTGGACCGCGCTCGCGTGTTCCTGCAACGTGCGTGTGATGCTGGCGCAACCGCGTCTTGCAAGGACATACCAGCACCTGGTTGAGCGTGAATCCACTTGCCTGATCTACTAAAATGGGATGCACCAAGCAGGTGCATCCCAAGTAGGTGGCAGGGTTCGAGGGGCGGATAAACCCGTGCCTTGAGCTTGTCCGGTACGGTCATGGAGAAACCGCCTGCGACAAAATTCAACCTAAAAGCGAAGTGCTAATAGGACGTTAATACTTGAACTAATCATCCAAGTATCTCAAGTATTTTTACCGATATTATTATATTGATGAACGATTGATCGATTCGAATACCAATCTTTACTTCACGCGCGCTAAAGCTTGTGCGTCGAGCAGGATCACCCGCCCCCGACCGAGCTTGATCGCCCCGGCCTCCTGCAGCACCTGTAGATTCACGTTCACTTTCTCCCGAGTCGCGGTCAGACGATTGGCAAGATCGGCTTGTGTGATCTTGAGCTCAGGGCCGCGGGCTTCGAACAGTTCCAGCAGCAACTCGGCCAATCTGCGTTTGAGCGGAAAGAACATGATCGCTTCAATCTGATCGTCCGCCCGTCTCAGTCGTTGCACCAGATCGAGGATGACTTCATTGGCGAAATCAGGATTCTCCGTCAGGAGCCCCCGAAAGCGCGTCTTGTTGATGAGGAGCAGACTGGCCGGCTCCAGTGTGCGGATATTGGCGCTGCGATCGCGGCCGTCGAGCACCGCCATTTCACCAAACACCTCGCCAGCCCCAAGCGAACTGATCGAGATCGACTTGCCATGGCTGGACATGGATTCAACCGCCACACTGCCTTCCAGGATCAAATACACATTTTCGGCGGAATCGCCGCGATAGATGACAATCGAATCGGCGCCAAACGTCATGACGGTCGACCCTTTTGCCAGCGCATCACGGTCACGCCTGGGCAACACGCGGAACAGGCGTGCTTGTTTCAGGCGCGCAGCAATCTCGGATACATTCATTCCTGAGCTCGCGGGTCTGACCATTCCTCGGCAACGCCCTGGCCGCCGCGACGGGTCAGCCAGAACATACCGAGCAAGTCGAAAATCCCCGCACCCAGCCGTCCCAGGAACCCATATTTGGACTGGCCGTGCCAACGCTCGCGATCATTCACCAACTCTTCGCGTACGCTCCAGCCAGCTCGCTTGATCAAGGCTGGCAGGAAGCGGTGCATGGACGCGAAATAGGGCAGCTCGCGAAACGCTTCGGTGCGGATCAGCTTCCAGCCACACCCCGTATCGGTGGCATCATCGCGCAACATGAAACGCCGCACGCCATTGGCGATCCGCGACTGCAGCCATTTGAAACCACTATCGTTCCGGCTATTGCGTTTGCCGGCAATGATCCCGAGCGTGCCGGTATCCTGACCCGCGATCAGTGAGTTCCAAAGGCGTGCCGTGTCATTGATATCGTTCTGGCCGTCGCCATCGATCAACTGCGTCCACTGTCCGCGGACGGCTTTCAAGCCTGTGAACAGGGCGGCAGACTTGCCCGCACGTGCGATATGCGTGAACACGACAACCGTGTCCGGCCAGCGCGCGGCG
>SPJK01050653.1_pt1 | contig 15518 bp, 14 predicted proteins | sample 3741771 | NCBI WGS metagenome assembly SPJK01 (sample SAMN10925997, study PRJNA522277) | cold seep metagenome | isolation source: Elba SIP-enriched marine methane seep metagenome, extraction at timepoint T2 | place: Italy: coast of Elba, Mediterranean Sea | reverse complement strand
TAGACTTACCCACATTCGGCCTACCTACTAAAGCAACATATCCGCACTTCATGAGTTCATTTTTTTGATTTTATTTAACATTTTTTCCGCCGCGGCTTGTTCAGCCTTTTTCCTTGAAACGCCGCTGGCAAAACAAGGTTCTTTGCCAAGCTCTACCGTGCATTTCACATTGAAGGTTTGTTCATGAGCGGCGCCGGTTTGAGTAACCAGTTCATAAACCGGCAAATTGAGTTGTCGGGATTGCATGAGTTCCTGCAATTGCGTTTTGGGGTCTTTCTTGCAAACTTCGGTATTAACGGCTTTGAGTTTCTCATCAAAAATTTGCAGGATCCATTGCTGGCAAAAAACGATCCCTTGATCTTTAAGCAACGCTCCCATAACAGCTTCCATTGCGTCAGATAAAATGGAGTCTCTACGATACCCGCCACTCTTAAGCTCCCCTGAACCTAAAATCAGATAATCGCCGATGCTATGTTCACGCGCTAATTCGGCCAAAGAACTTTGATTTACCAAACTCGCTCTTAATCGACTCAGTTCTCCCTCGCCTGCAGCGGGGAATTTTTCATAAAGTTTTTGAGCGACCACGAAGCCTAAAACGGCGTCGCCTAAGTATTCCAGTCTTTCATTATTATTAGCGCCCATGCTGCGATGGGTCAAAGCCATTATAAATAGCTGTGGATCATTAAATTTTAAACCTAACTTCCTTGCCAATTGCTCAGGTTTTTTTATCACTCCTGACCCACCTCTACCAGTTCGTGAAATTCAACTAAAACGCTTAAATTGCCGACAATATGAGCAACGGTCTCATATTCCAACTCAATTTTTACATAATTCGCTTTTTTGGTAATAACAAAATCATCCTTATCAATATGATCAACATAGCCAATATTGAAGCGATTCTCAATCATTCTGATAATTTCATAGCGGCTTTTTTTCTCAATATCAACAGTGTTTTCCAATGCCTCCATAGTGCTGACGACTTTACCGTGATCCATATAAATCGGCACGATTCTCAAAACCAACAAAGTAAAAAAAGCTATCAACGCCAAAATAAATGCAATCGAAATAAACGTTAAGCCGCCTTGTTTATGTTTTAAAGCTTTCAATTTATGCTCCTGCTATTAATACAAACATTGCCCAACATTATTGCAAAATAGTGCCGATTCGATCCAGGCCGATGCCCTTATGTTGCCAATCCCAGCTCATCCAAATGAAAAAGGCTTTACCGACCAGATTCGCTTCAGGCACCATGCCCCAATACCGGCTGTCATTACTATTATCCCGGTTATCGCCCATCACAAAATAATGTCCATCCGGAACCGTGTAAATGCCTTGTTCAGAAGGTCTGTTTCGATTGACCAAAATATGATGCTCAATGCCGGTCAGATTTTCAATGATATGGTCAGCGCCGGTCATGTTAGAGCCTTGCCCTACTCCTTGGTAACGGCCAAGTGATTGTTGGTCGGCAAAATCACCGTTAATAAACAGTTTTTTGTCGTAATAAGTCACTCTATCGCCCGGCACCCCGACGACCCGCTTAATATAATCGACAGTAGGGTCTTTGGGGAATCTGAATACAGCAATATCGCCTCTTTCCGGCTTACCGGAATTAATGACCGTATTATTTAAAACCGGTAATTTAACGCCGTAACTGAATTTATTCACTAAAATAAAATCGCCGACTAATAATGTCGGCATCATCGAACCTGAAGGAATTCGAAAAGGCTCGACAATAAATGATCGCAAAATTAATACGATGAACAAAATCGGAAAAAATGAGCGCGAATACTCAACGATGATGGGTTCATTTTCCTCATCAAAAGCCTGTTCCGTGAATTTGAGATATAAGAGATAAGCTCCCCAGATGACGCCGCTTATCAAACTGGATACTACCAAAAAAAATGAAAAATCGTAATCCATAGCGTTTTATTCCTTATTCACTTGTAATACCGCTAAAAAAGCCTCTTGTGGAATTTCCACACTGCCTACTTGCTTCATGCGTTTTTTTCCGGCTTTTTGTTTTTCCAATAATTTCTTTTTACGGGTTATATCGCCGCCGTAACATTTGGCGGTTACATTTTTACGCATCGCTTTAACAGTCGAACGAGCAATAATCTTTGAGCCTATCGCCGCCTGAATAGCAATTTCATACATTTGCCTAGGAATCAGCTCTTTCATTTTTTCCACCAATTCTCTACCGCGCATTTGGCTTAAATCTCGATGAACAATAATAGATAAAGCATCAACTTTATCGCCATTAATGAGCACATCCAGCTTTACCAGCAAGGCCGGCTCAAAACGTACAAATTCATAATCGAATGAAGCGTACCCCCGGCTGACCGATTTCAGGCGATCAAAAAAGTCCAACACCACTTCGCTCATCGGCAGTTCATAGTTTAAGGAGACCTGAGTGCCTGTGTATTGCATATTTTTTTGTACGCCGCGCTTTTCCACACAGAGTCCGATAACATTGCCCAAAAAATCTTGCGGAACCAAGATATTGGCGAGGATAATAGGCTCGCGAACCTCCTCAATGGTTCCAATATCCGGCAACTTAGCAGGGTTATCGACCATCAAAATTTCACCGGAGTGAAGTTCAACCTCATAGACAACGGTCGGCGCAGTGGTGATTAAATCAATGTCGTATTCACGCTCCAACCGCTCTTGCACAATTTCCATGTGCAACATGCCCAGAAAACCGCAACGAAAACCGAATCCTAAGGCCTGCGAGGTTTCAGGTTCAAAGTTCAAAGCCGCATCGTTCAATCGTAATTTATCCAAAGCTTCGCGCATATTGCCGTAGTCATCGGAACTGACCGGGTAAAGTCCGGCAAAAACTCTCGGTTGAACCTGTTCAAAACCCGGCAATGCCTGTTCAGCCGAATTGTCGGTGAGGGTGATAGTGTCGCCGACCGGAGCGCCGAAAATATCTTTAATGCCGGCGACCAAAAATCCGACTTCACCGGTATTTAGAATATCTTTATCCAATTGCTTCGGCGTATAAACGCCTATTTTTTCGGCCAAGAAAGACTTGCCGGTAGACATCACAGTGATTTTTTGTTTTCTGCGCAAACTACCGCTGACAATTCTAACCAAAGACACAACGCCTAAATAGTTATCAAACCAGGAGTCAATAATCAAAGCTTGCAACGGCGCATCTTCTGCTCCGGATGGCGGTGGAATTTTCTCTACTAACTGCTGCAATACCCCCTCAACGCCGATGCCTGTTTTTGCGCTGATTTTTAAAGCTTCATCAGCCGGAATGCCGATCACATCCTCGATCTCGGCCATGACTCTTTCCGGCTCCGCCGATGGCAAATCAATTTTATTCAGCACCGGCATTACTTCAAGGTTTTGTTCAATGGCGGTATAGCAATTGGCGACGCTTTGCGCTTCGACTCCTTGAGCAGCATCAACAATTAATAAGGCGCCTTCGCAAGCCGCTAAAGACCGGGAGACTTCATAGCTAAAATCAACATGTCCCGGCGTATCAATAAAATTGAGTTGATATACTTCGCCATCATTCGCTTGATAATTTAATGTTACGCTTTGCGCTTTGATGGTGATGCCGCGTTCTTTTTCCAACTCCATTGAATCCAAAACCTGGGCCTCCATTTCCCGGTCGCTCAATCCACCGCAGATTTGAATAAAGCGATCCGCTAACGTAGATTTACCGTGATCAATATGAGCAATGATGGAAAAATTTCTGATGTGTTTCTGATCCACTTATATCTTTAGTCTGTTGATTCCTTGTTTCACTTCCCGAACTTGTGAAGCATAAACAAAGCAAATATTAATAAAGTTGCCGAGATTAGCAATACCAACCTTTCATTATACCAGAATCGAACATTGACTGAATTTTCAGAATATAAGAATCCCTAAACTTGAATAAAAAAGGCGATGTGTCGCCGCATCGCCCTTTACGAATTAAGGACTGAGGATTTTATAAAAAAGGAAGCGTCATTGCGCTTGATAATAATCCAAATACCATTCCACAAACTTTTCAATACCTACTTCTATTGTCGTGGAGGGCTTATAATCCACATCAGCAACAAGCGCCTCTACGTCGGCATAAGTATCCGGCACATCTCCCGGCTGTAAAGGTAATAATTCTTTTTCAGCCGTTTTGCCTAGAAATGTTTCTAATGTCTGTATGTAATCCATTAATTCCACCGGACTTTGATTACCGATATTATAGACCCGCCAAGGCGCCAGGCTAGTTCCCGGATCCGGTTTTTTCCCACTCCAATCCGGATTGGCTTCTGCATTATGATCCAAAGTACGAATCACGCCTTCTACAATATCATCAATATAAGTAAAATCTCTTCTATGTTTGCCGTAGTTAAAGACCTTAATTTTTTCGCCTTTCAAAATCGCTTTGGTAAACAAAAACAAAGCCATATCAGGTCTTCCCCAGGGCCCGTAAACAGTAAAAAAGCGCAAACCGGTGGTAGGCAATTGATATAAATTACTATAAGTATGCGCCATTAATTCATTGGCTTTTTTTGAAGCCGCATAGAGACTCAGCGGATGATCTACATTATCATGGATCGAAAACGGCATACTTTCATTAGCGCCATAGACCGAACTGCTTGAGGCATACACCAAATGCTGTACGCCGTAATGTCGGCAGCCTTCAAGGATATTCATAAAGCCGATGATGTTACTATCCATGTAAGCATGAGGATTTTCTATCGAATAGCGTACGCCCGCTTGAGCGGCTAAATTAACCACTTTTTCCGGCTGATATTGCTTAAATAGAGTTTCAATTCCCTCTCTATCCGCTAAATCTACCCGCACATCTGTGAAATTTTGATAATCTTCCAGACGCTTTAAACGGTTGAGTTTCAAATTTACATCGTAATAATCGTTTAAATTATCAACGCCTATTATTTCATCGCCGCGCTCCAATAATTTCAAAGCCAAATGATTGCCGATAAATCCGGCTGTGCCGGTCACTAAAATTTTCATACTTATAAACGCGCGTCCGTTTGATCTGCTGGAAATAAATATTTCAAATCATAAATCACAGTATTTTGCTTACCTAGCGATTTTAATGTTTCAATATCCATTGTTTTAAATTGCTGATGGGCGACAGCCAGCAAAACTGCATCATATTTTCCACTCTCTGGTCGATCGATTAAGGTTAATCCGTACTCCTTATATGCTTCTTCGTGATTAACCCAAGGGTCATAAATATGTACATTGACGCCGTATGTCTCTAATTCATGAATAATATCAACGACACGGGTATTTCTTAAATCAGGACAATTCTCTTTAAAGGTGAGACCCATGATTAAAATATCAGCATTTTGCACATGAATACGTTTTTTCAACATCAATTTAACCAATTGAGATACGACATATTCCCCCATACTGTCATTAATTCTGCGCCCTGATAAAATGATTTCCGGGTTATAGCCAATGGCCTGAGCTTTATGGGTTAAATAATACGGATCTACGCCAATGCAATGACCACCGACCAAGCCTGGTCTAAACGGTAAAAAATTCCATTTAGTGCCTGCCGCCAATAACACTTCTTCAGTATCAATGGCTAAACGGTTAAAAATTAAGGCCAGCTCATTTATCAAAGCAATATTGACATCGCGTTGAGTATTTTCAATCACTTTTGCAGCTTCAGCGACTTTGATGCTGCTGGCTTTATGTGTACCGGCGGTAATAATAGTTTGGTATAAAGAATCCACCTTATCCGCTATTTCAGGCGTTGATCCGGAAGTGACTTTGAGTATATTAGTCACCCGATGCTCTTTATCGCCAGGATTTATCCTTTCAGGACTATAACCGACAAAAAAGTCTTCATTAAAAGTTAAACCGGAAACCTGTTCCAGAATGGGTACGCAATCTTCTTCGGTAGCGCCCGGATAGACGGTTGATTCATAAACGACAATATCGCCTTTTTTGATGACATTACCCAACAATTCGCTGGCTTTTTGTAAGGGCGTTAAATCCGGTTGCTTATATTCATTTATCGGGGTAGGTACAGTGACAATATAGAAATTAGAATCCAATAGGTCATTAATTTCGCTTGTATAGGACAAAAATTGCGAATCCGCCAGTTCCTCATCGCTCACTTCCAAAGTATGGTCAGAACCCGCCTTTAAGCCTTCAATTCTATTTTGATTAATATCGAAACCGATTGTCGGGTATTTTTTTCCAAATTCCACTGCCAACGGTAGTCCAACATACCCCAAACCGATCATGGCTATTTTTAAATCGTTAAACACTGTTATTCCTGCTCCCATATGCCGCGCGCATCAATAATCACTTTTTCTTTCAAAATCGTCGGCTTGATTTGTTTAAATACAGTATGGTCAGTTAAAGTGACAATGATGTTGGCGGTTTCAATAGCACCCTGTAAACCAGTCAAATGACTATTTGACCCCAACAGATTATCCGGTAATTCATTAATATGCGGCTCAACAATTAATACTTCCGCAATATTGCTTTCAATTAATTGTTGCGTGATATCGACCGCAGGGCTTTCTCTTAAATCGTCTATATCGGCTTTAAAAGCCAACCCCAAACAGGCAATCTTGGGTTTTTTAAATTGTTCGGCCACTGTTTTAATTTTATTTAACACAAACGCCGGTTTACTGTCGTTGACTTGTCTGGCGGTTTTGATTAGCCGTGCTTGTTCCGGCGCCGAATCTACAATGAACCAAGGATCGACAGCGATACAATGCCCGCCCACGCCGGCGCCGGGATTTAAAATATTGACCCGTGGATGTCGATTGGCTAACTTGATTAATTCCCAAACATTAATATTAAGTTGGTCGCAAATAATCGACAACTCATTGGCGAAAGCAATGTTCACATCCCGAAACGAGTTTTCAGTTAATTTAGCCATTTCAGCGGTTCGGGAATCGGTAATCAAACAATCGCCTTTGACAAAGATTTTGTACAAATCCCGAGCTCTTTCCGCACATTTAGGCGTTATCCCGCCTATCACTCTATCGTTGGAAACCAATTCTTGAATGACATATCCCGGCAAAACGCGTTCAGGACAATGCGCCACTTGTATATCGGCATTTTCAGCTTGTTGATGCGGAAAACTTAAATCCTGCCGGACGTCCGCCATCCATTGCGACATTTTTTCAGTAGCGCCCACCGGCGAAGTTGACTCCAAAATGACCAGGTTACCTTTTTCCAAAACTTGAGCAACTTTCTTCACAGCGGATTCAATATAACTTAAGTCAGGTTTATGATTGTCAGTAAACGGCGTCGGCACAGCAATTAAAAAGACATCGGCCGACTCAGGCTGTGTAGTTGCTTTTAATTGACCAGTGTTAACGGCGCTTTGCACCAACATATCAAGATCCGGTTCTACGATATGGATTTTTCCTTGATTAATAGTATTGACGGCATGTTCCGACACATCTACGCCAATGACTTGGACGCCGCGCGAAGCAATAACCGCTGCTGTGGGCAATCCGATATAACCTAAACCAATAACAGAAATTTTTTGAAAAGTTTGTTTATCTAGCATTGAATACGCCTGAAATAATGCGTTGACTGGCTTTGCCATCCCCATATGGATTATGGGCAAAACTCATGGCTTGGTAAGCCTGCTCATCATCCAATAATAAATTAATATTATCTACAATTTGTTGTTGATCAGCACCGACCAACTTAACAGTTCCCGCCTCTACCGCTTCCGGCCTTTCTGTGGTATCGCGCATCACTAAAACCGGTTTTCCCAGTGAAGGAGCCTCTTCTTGTACACCACCCGAATCAGTCAAAATAATATCGGCAATCGTCATCAAATAAACAAAAGGCAAATAGTCTTGAGGCTTTATCAAATATACATTGGCGATGTTAGCTAAAATCCTGTTGACCGGTTCCTGGACTTGCGGATTTAGATGCACCGGATAAATAATTTGAATATCCTGACGGGTGGACAATTGTTGCAACCCGCGACAAATATTTTCAAAACCGGAACCGAAACTTTCTCTTCTATGACCCGTCACTAAAATGACCTTTTTGTCTTGATCGATAAACGGAAATAATCCGGCTAATTTCTCTGATAAGGCTGAGTCAATATCTAAGCGCTGTTTTATATCATATAAAGCATCAATGACTGTATTACCGGTTACTATAATTTGTTGTCCATCAACCGCCTCATGTAACAAATTGTTTTTTGCCGTTTCGGTCGGGGCAAAATGTAAATCCGCTAAACATCCGGTTAGTTTTCGGTTTGCTTCTTCCGGCCAAGGCGAATAAATGTTTCCGGTTCGTAAACCGGCTTCGACATGCGCGACAGGAATTTTTTGATAATAGGCTGCCAATGTCGCGGCAAAAGTTGTCGAAGTATCGCCATGGACTAATATCCGATTCGGTTTGAAATCCGTTAAAACTTTCTCCAAGCCATTTAAAATAGCGCAAGTAATCCCGGTTAACCCTTGATTATGTTTCATGATATCCAAATCATAATCCGGTTCGATCTGAAACAAATGCAACACTTGATCCAACATATCCCGATGTTGTGCGGTTACGCAAACCTTGCTCTCAAAACGCGGATCTTCTGCAAACGCTTTCACGACCGGAGCCATTTTTATAGCTTCCGGGCGAGTACCGAATACGAGTAAAACTTTTATTTTTTCCATATTTATCAAGAAAGCAATTGCAATAAACGTTCGCCATTACTTCGCCAACTGAAATTTTTTTCTACGAACTCTCTATTGGAAGGCGCTTTCACATCCGTTAATTTAAGCAGCCTACAAGCTTCATTAACAATCTGTTGTTGATCATCATTCATAATGACATGTTTGAGGTCATAATTGTAAATCCCTTCCATCGCCGCAGAAGTCGCCAATATATTCTTTTCCATCGCCATTGCTTCCAAAACCTTATTTTGTATGCCTCTGGCGATTTGTAACGGGGCCACTGCAAAATGCGCAAAAGTTAAATAAGGTCGAATTTCTTCAACACGTCCGGTCACGATTATTTGGCCTTCTTGAGCCAATGCCTGAACTTCCTTAGACGGGTTAGAGCCTACAATATAGAAACGAGCGGAGGAATCTTGCTTGAATATCTGCGGAAAAATTTTTTTCGCAAACCAGGAGACGGCGTCAATATTTGGCCAATAATCCATGGCGCCGGTAAACACCATGACTTTTTCATTATCTTTATAAGGATTAGCGGCATTAAAATCCGGCTGAAAGAATTGTATATCCACTCCGTTGTTAACGGAAGTTACTTTATCCTTAGTTAAAGGGGATAATTGATGAAATAGCTCAGCTTCCTTTTCCGAAACAAAAAAACTGGTTTTGGAGCGTTTTATAACAGCCTCTTCAAATTCAAAAAGCTTTTTTGCTTCTCTTTGATATATCCAACTTTCCGGCCATTTTTTTTTGCCGGCGTATTGACGCCATTTATCGGAATCAACGTCGACAAAATCAACGATCATATCGATATCCTTATGTTCCGGAACATATTGCGCCATGACCGAAGAATAGATCATCACTTTACGAATATCGTGTTTTTTAATGGTTTCAGCAACCCACTGTTGCATTTGCTTATTGCGGTAATAAGGCAAACTGAGCGCTTCTCCAGTCAGGAAACCGCTCAAACTCTTTATTTTGGCGACTTTAGGATTTATCGGCAAACAAAATCTTTCAGCACAAAAGTCATCTAGTTTGCGTTCAAATTTCCAATCTTCAGGATCATCTATAAAAGCGCCGATAATGACCCGATAATGCTCTGCTATCGCTTTGAGAAAATGAAATGATCTAATTTTATCCCCTTTATTTGGCGGATAAGGAATTCGATGAACCAAAAAAAGTAAATTTTCCATGTAATTATTTTATCCTAAATCTTTAGCTAACCACGGACCAACGAATTGACTAACAGCTAAAGGCAATTTTTTCCATGCCGCAATAAAAATTTGATATTTGGGATTTAAAGGATTAATGTCCGGCAAATCGCTAGCACTCACCAAATGGAATTCATAATGCAATGGTTGCGGCTCAAATCCCCAATGTTTTTTAAAACGATATGAACCGGTACCCTCTTTGCTTCGACCATAATCAAAAACTTTTATCCCTTTTTCCACCGCTCTGCGCATGACTTCCCAATACATAAAATCATTGCCCTGCACCGCTCGCGCGGATTCCACGCCGCCTCCATAATAGGGCAAGACTTGATCTTTGAAATAAAAATTCATTACACTGGCCACCAACTGGTCATTGGAATCGGTCACCGTTAACACTTCGCAATCCTGAGCAAAAACATCTTTTAAAATTTTGAAATATTTTTTGCTGAAAACAGGTGTTCCCAAATTGCGAACGCTTTCCGAATAGGCCCTGTAAAACCGCTCGATATCATTATCTATTTCGCTTTTTAACCCCGCCTTAATGCCTTTGCGTATCATAGCTCTTTGTTTTCTGGGAATAACCGACATATTGGCTTCCACATCATCAGCCAGTTGCTTTCGAAAAGTAAAATATAGATCTTTTCGGGGACGATCCGGATTTTGCTGAGTTTGATTGCGCATTTCCAGATGATCAACCTTCAGATCAGCCGCTAATTGACAGGCCTTTTCGTCTAATGCGGCAAAAGCGCTTTCATTTATTGCAACAATGCCGCCATAAACGCAAAAACCGGTTGAACATAATGAATTACCGAATAAAAAGCTTTTTATATGAAGTAAAGGCAGGATACCGACAATTTCCCCCTGATCTTCCGCATAAAAAAAATACGCCTTGTGTCCGAAAGCCGATTCTAAAACCTTTTTCCAACCCGATTTATGAAAAAAAGTAGCCTGTTCGGTATTTTCGACAAATACATCCCATGCAGCCGCGCTATTTTCATCAAGCAGAGAAATTTTCATGATTTTTTATATTTTCTTTGAATTTTAATCATTTATTCGAATTTGTTAGAACAATTTCAGTCAATCCGGGTTTTGCGCATCTAAAAACACGTTTTCCATGGTATTCCATTCAAAGTCATGGATTAGTTTTTTTAATCGCGCTTCCATGCGGGTCAAATTCAAATAATGTCTAAACTGCGTTTTAAAACTCAAGCCGGATTGTTTTGGTTGATTCGGATCTATTTCCCAAGGATGAAAATAAAAAATTGCGGCTTTCTGTTCAGCTGAATTAATCCGATCAATCGCTAATTTTGAAAAAAAATAAGGATAGAAACGAAAAAAACCGCCTCCTCCACAAGGAAGGTTTTTGTTTAAAAACGGCAATGTGGTGATCGGAACTTCAATAAAATTCTTGTTTTGCAGAGGCTTGTAACAAAACCTGGGGGCATCCGGAATACCGTATAAATCATGTTTAACCGGATAGATGCTGGAGCTGTAGCGAAATCCCTCCTCTTCTAAAATCTCATGCGCCCATAAGTTCTGTTTATTTATCGAATAACTTGCCGCTCTATAACCAATAACCGAAGTTCCTGATATATTTTCCAATATCGATTTTGATTTACGGATATCAAGCCTGAATTGTTCCGGAGTTTGTTCCGTAACTCTAATATGCTCATATCCGTGACAAGCCAATTCATGCCCTTCAGCAACAATTGATTTAATCAATTCAGGGTAACGTTCAGCAACCCAACCCAGCGTAAAAAAGGTCGCTTTTATATTATGTTCAGCAAAAATTTTTAAAATTTTTCGGGTATTTTGTTCAACTCTGTGTTCACAGACATCCCAATCTGATTTTTTGATATAAGATTCAAATGCAGAAACTTGAAAATAATCTTCCACATCCACCGTCATCGCATTCTGCACTGAATTTGCCTCGCTTTAATTATCACCTTGGTCGGAATAAATATCGTCCATATCCAATTGTATTAAAATAGCCTTCCTTAACAAGGCTTGCTCTTTTGTTAATTTCCGGTTCAATTCAGCAACCTTCTTTTCAAGAAACCGCACTCTATCTGTCAAATTTTGATCCTCTGTATTGATTTCGGAAAACTCCTCCTCAACAATAGCCGTTTCTTGAATCTCAACTTCTTTATTATCTTCCTTTAATTCAGAAATAACTTTTTGCGCAGCTTTTAAGTTAATATGATTCAGTTCTTCCAAAAAACCATAAAGCAATAAGCGATCACATAAATTATTGATGTTTCGGGGCGTTCCTTGAGTGAAATCATAGATTTCGTTAAAAACTTCATCATCAAAACCAGGGTTTCCTTTCCAACCCGCTTTTTCTAAACGAAACAAAATATATTCTTTGGTTTCAACAGCATTTAATGCATTGAGTTGATAAGTGGCGACGATTCTTTGCCTAACTTGCTCCATATCCGGCGAAAAAATTCGTTTGCCTAACTCTTCCTGACCAATTAAAAAGGTTTGAAAAACAATATTGCCTTCCCACTCAAAATTAGAAAGCATTCTTAACTCTTCAATAGATTGCTTAGGTAAATTTTGCGCTTCATCGACAATTAATAATACCCGCTTCCCTTGTTTTGCTTGATCTTTAAAAAAACCTTCTATTCTGTTGAGTAAAGTAGCTTTGGTATCATCCAGTTCATAATGAATAGAAAAAGTTGCCGCTAATAGTCTTAAAGTATCTTCCGCATCTACATTGGAAGTCACCAAAAAACCAATCGTAATTGAATCATCCCGTTCTAAAAATTGCCCGAGTTCTTTTACTAACATGGTTTTTCCCATCCCCGGATTACCACGGACCACAACGATTCCTTCTCCCTGTGCTAAACCATAACGTAGATATGCCTTAGCTCTTTTGTGTCCCGAACTGTCAAAAAAGAAATCCGGATCAGCATTGAGTTGAAAAGGATTTTTAGTAAGATTATAAAATTCGTTATACATTTAACCCAGCCTTGTCATCTCAACGCTATAAAACAGGCATCCTGCTGATTTATATACTAATAGAATATTTCCGCTTTTCATGTTTGTAATGCTATAAATTTTTTTAATTGTTTATCAATAAATAAAAATATTACCGACAAGGCTGGGTTAATATCTCACCGTTAAACTAAAACTTACGCGATTTTCGGTAAATTCATTCTGAGCTAAATCTGATTGCTGATTGATAAAGCGATATTGAAGTCTGCCATTAAGATAGCGGGAAATATTATGGGTAACGCCTAGACTGGCCTCAAACCTTTGATCCTTTGTACTATCCTGACCTTCGGTTGCTTGCCATAATAGCCGTGTATTGGAACTGGTTCTTCTTTCAAAATTCCAGTTCCAAGAGGTGTTAGCGCCATACACATCCTCATGATTAAGCGATTCTTGGAATTCCCTACGCTCTCGATAACCATTTAATGTAAAGAAACTTTTTCCTGTACGAAAAGAAACTGATAGATCCGCACGTTTAGTGATAAAGACTTCATCAGTCAAAGTGGGTAAATCACGGGCAAATAAAAGCGGTTGACCCGTCAATGGATTCAATATTGTTTCGCCAAATTGATCTACCAAAGTGAATACCTGTTGTTCAAGTAATACTTGTTGGGCGGTAACCGTATTTTCTGAATAATTAAAAGACCAGATTGAGTTTCTGGAATCATAATTAATAGAAGTTTGCCAACGTTCCCCATTGTTCAAACCAATATCATTATTAAAATAGGTTGTTGACCAATTTAAACGGCGGTGAGGCGAAATATTTACAGTGACAAAAACATTGTTTCCATAGCCTGCTTGCAGACTGAACCTTTGGCTTGGCCGCCATAACCCTCCAAAAGTATAAGAAAAACCGTTTCTACTACTGGAAATATTTGTTTCAAAATTGTTTTCCGAATGGCCGATGCGTGCAAAAACGTTTAAGTCTCGATTAAAGAAAAATGTTCTAATTTCAGCCTGGGAATTTTGAAATTGTATATTATCGTCAGTACTATTACGCTGTTCACGATTTTCGAATGAAACATTCCAGTTAATACGCTTAAAAAAACGACCACTATTTAATCTTATACTTTGATTAAGACTATGTGAATTCGAAAGATTCGCAGCAGTATCATCTGCCACCACACGGTTGTATCCAACTCTCACTTCACCATCTGCATATTCCTTAAAATGCGGCGTCCAATAGGGCGAAATATTAAAAGTCATTACATTTGAATTAGAATTGCTATTGGATAGGTTGTCACTAACAATATTTCGATTTGAAATATTTTGTTGGCTTATTGTGCTGTCTGCGTCTAAATAAAGCGATTTGCGCAAAAGCTCAAAATGCGAATTAAATTGTAGCTGATTATGAATTCTTAGTTTAGAATCGCCCCCGGCATTATAAAGATTTTGCATTCGATAGTTTAAATCGATTTGATTAACTGAAGATCTTGAACTTAGCGTAAAACCAGGACTGACTTCGGTAACTAACGCGCTTCCGCCATTATCATTGTCTTGGTTAATATTATCAGAATAAGTTTCTTCGATTGTTAAACTAGGTCTAAAATACCAATTGATAGCGTTGGCATTAGTCCCATGAAGAAGAAAAAAAAACAACATTAAAATTTCAAAAAGAAAAAAACTTCGAGTTGTTTTTATATTCATAAAATCATTATTTACCATATCCGTAATTGCCATATCCGTAATAGCCGGAATCTAACGAGGAACGTTGTACTTTATTAAGCAAGGTCATAACAACTTCAGCGCAATTTTCTAATTTTTGCACAGATTCCATGACTAATGCTTCCGGCGTCGATTCAGCGGCAATAACTAAGACAACTTGGCCTACCATACTGGCTAATACTTCCGCTTGACTAGTCGCCAATAAAGGAGGAGTATCGAAAATTACAATTCGATCAGGATAGCGGTCACTTAGCTCTTGCGCTAATGAAGCCATTTTATCACTGGCTAATAACTCAGTAGAGTATTGATGCCTTTTTCCGGCGGGAATCACACGCAAACCCTCTATTTCAGTTTGCAAAATAATATCCGAAAGACTTTCGATTTCACCTTCTAAAAACTCAATTAAGCCAGGACTGCGTTTAATGCCCAACACTTTAGAGATGCCGGGTTTAGAAACATCGCCATCAATTAACAATACTTTCTTATCCATTTCAGCAGCTATGCTTAAGGCCAAATTGACCGATGTAAATGTTTTGCCCTCGCCCGGAACGCTACTGGTAATTAATATCAAATTTGATCGTTGAATATCTTTCTTTCTCGCCCCAATGGCATTAACAACCAAAGGTCGTTTAATAACGCGATATTCTTCAGCTAGTTTTGTACTGACATTATCAGCAGTAATGAATCCGTGTTCTTTTAAATAATTCCAATCAAATCTTTCAACTTCTAATTCTGCTTTAATATCATGTGCATGTTCACCAACTGAATGAATTTCAGATTGAGTTGTTTCAACATTTAGCGCGTATGAATCTTCACTAATTTCCTGATTAGATAAATCATTGTTCCGAAAATTTTCGGTAGGCTCCAGTTTATGATCAGCCAACTCTTGTTGTCGCCGTTTTTCTGCTTTTTTTAAAGCTTCCTCTATTGTACTCATAAAATCTCCAGTAATAACTCTGTGATAAAGGCGAACTAATCATTCATTCAAAACTAACATTTTTCTACCACACAAAAATAAACATCC
>SPJK01061103.1_pt1 | contig 15524 bp, 12 predicted proteins | sample 3741771 | NCBI WGS metagenome assembly SPJK01 (sample SAMN10925997, study PRJNA522277) | cold seep metagenome | isolation source: Elba SIP-enriched marine methane seep metagenome, extraction at timepoint T2 | place: Italy: coast of Elba, Mediterranean Sea | reverse complement strand
CTCAAAGCCAAAGTCTGAGAACCCGGCTCAATCCGTCCCTGCCCTGCTGCCTCCAACCCTATGTGGAATATTGCAATGACCAAACCCGAAAAAGGCTCTCTGATGCGCGCAGAGTCTGCGCAAGCGGCTAACGTGCTGCTCAGAGCGCTCCGCACCGCGCCAGACATGCCAAAAATCACCCGTCCAACGTCTATATACACTTTGGCGCGCGGATCGTCTGACGCTGCGGCCACCGTTTTGAACTATGAAATTATGACTCAAGCGGGCATTCCTGCAACAACGCTGCCACCTTCCGTTTACTCAATCGGGACCGGCGTGGCGCTGGACGGGGTGACCGTCTTGACCCTCTCTCAATCTGGCGGCAGCGAAGATTTGAGCATTGCAACCAAAGGCGCGGCCCAAAATGGCGCTGCAACAATCGCGATCACCAATGAAGGGAACTCCCCAGTCGAGGCCACCGCGCAGCGCCGTATCGCGATCAACGCAGGCCCTGAGCGCGCCGTTCCCGCGACAAAAACCGTGGTCGGAACCATTGGCGCAGGTGCGGCTTTGCTCGCATCCTGGGATGACATTTTTGCCAAAGACATCGCGAGTTTCGCAGAGAGCAACAGCACCTCTGACCTGCAGATCCAAGACACGTTCCCCGCAGATCTCGCCGCGCAAATTGCAGGGGCCGCGCGCATATTCGTTGTAGGGCGCGGAGGTCTGCTGGGTGCAGCTCAAGAAGTCGCGCTGAAGATCAAAGAGTGCTGCGCGGTTCATGCCGAGGCTATCTCCGCCTCTGAGGTCCTGCATGGCCCAATGCAAATCGCGCAAAACGGGTTGTTGACGCTACTCCTTGATGGGGGAGATGCCGCCACCCGAGACAGCCTGATCCTCGCGGAAGAAAAGCTCACCGAGGCGGGCTGTGATGTCATAAGATTGCCGGTCGCGAAATTCGAGGACGCCCCTGCCGCTTTGCAAGCCGCAGTCATGCTCATCTCGCTCTACCCCGTCATTTTGGACGCCGCCCTTAGCCTTGGTCTCGACCCCGATGCGCCGAGCAGTCTCAAGAAAGTCACTGTCACGCGCTGAGGCTACGCGACTAACTCTACTTCATAGATTTAGAACCCTGTATCCTTCGTGTTCTTAGAGGCCACGGGGCTTTGTTTGTGCGAGCTCCAAATTTCAAAGGCTGAAAAATGCGCCTCTACCCCTTCAATACATGAGGAAATCAGAAACGGCCGCCCAATTCCCGGGCAGAATTGCTAAGAAACCGCAAAAGTGATTTAATAGTCTTCAAATCGCGTGAATTCCTCCGAAATATGGTGCCCGGATCTTGCGCAAAGAACCATGAGCACTCCAAAGGGACATTAAAGTGACTGGGATTGACCCGTTTGGCACCCTGTATTCAGGCCAGGATGAAGACCGAATTGAAGGCAGCCGGACTGGCGATGCGCGCGCCCATAATCGGCGGCTGGTGTTTGAGACGGTGTTCCAGCGCGGCCCCATTAGCCGTGTAGAAATCGCGGGCTATATTCAGCTCAAACCCCAGACCATTTCTTCCATCACCCGTGAGCTGCTTGAGCAAGGGTTGATCAAGGAGGCCGGGCGCTCGGAAGGGCTGCGCGGGCAGCCGCAGATCTATCTCGAGGCCAATGCAAAGGCCGGGTATTCCATTGGGGTCCATTTGGATGAGGGGTGCTGCACCCTATTGATGCTCGATCTCAAACGCCAAAGCCTCGCGAAGAAAACCATCCCGTGCGACACGGCCAATCCGGAAACCACAATCAAGGCGCTGGTGGGTGTGATCGAAGAGACGATCGCTGAGCTGAAGATCGAGCGCCAGAAAATCTGGGGGATTGGCTTGGTGTTACCTGCTTTCGGCTCTGACGTCTATGATTTCGACTTCTCCCTGAGCCATTGGGAAGCCTGGCGGAACGTGGATTTTGCCAAGCTCTTGCAAGAGCAAACGGGCATCAGCGTTTTGGCCGAAAATGATGCCACAGCCGCGGCGGTGGGTGAGCGGATGCACCGGCCTGAAACGGTTGAGAGCTCCTTTGTTTACTTCTTCATCAGCAACGGGATTGGTGCCGGGCTGATCATTGACGGCTACCCGTTCAAAGGCTTTGGCGGCAACGCGGGCGAGATCGGGTTCTTGCCGCTCGCCGGCCTTGGTGCCTCGCCCACTTGGCAAGACGACCCTAAGTTCGCGGATCAACCTTCAAACGGGCTTTTGTCTTTGCAAACGATGGCGCAGGTCTGCGGTTTTGGGGCTAAAGTTCCGCCGCATTCTGAGTTTTTACGCCGTCTTGAGATGCGCGATGCTGCACTCATGAGCTGGATTGCTAATGCGGCGCAGGTCTTGCGCGATGCGGCTGCGGTCCTTGAAGTTGTGGTTGATCCAGAGTTCATCGCGGTGGGCGGCGGCCTGCCTGCTGAGATCACCCTACATCTTGTCAATCGCGCCTATCCATTGCGCCCAACCCCTGCTTCGCGCCGCGACAGGACACATCCGCGCTTGATCCCAGCGACCTTGATTGAAAACGCGGCGGTGACCGGTGCCGCCTATTTGCCGTTCTTCGTGCACACGAGCCACAAGTATCGCCGTCTTTACCTGCGCCGCGTTTTAACAGGCGGCGCGAGCTAGGCCGGTTTCTTACGATTGGAAGATCAGCTTTTCGTCGCGGTACACGTGGAAGCGGTTCACGCGTAGTTTGAGTGTATCGCCTTCGCGCGCGGCGAAATCCTTGGCCAAATGCACGACCACTTCGGTGCCATCTGCATGCTTCGTTTCCGCGAGCAAGAAGGCACCTTGGTTGACCAAACGCTGAATGGTGACCGGGAACCCTGCCGCGTCGACGCTGACATCTTCAGGGCGCACGGCCAAAGTCACAGAGCCGTCTGGCACATCCGCTTCGACAGCGATGCAGCCTGACATAATCGTCCCGCCTTTCGCTTCGCCTTTGTTCATGTTCATAGAACCAATGAAGCCAGCCACGAATTCAGAGGCAGGATGCGAGTAGATGTCGCGGGGCGTGCCCATTTGTTCAATACGGCCCATGGACATCACGACGATGCGATCTGCGAGCGCGAGCGCTTCGTCCTGACCGTGAGTCACGAACACTGTGGTGATGCCAAGCTTGCGCTGAATTTGGCGTACTTCTTCGCGCAGTCTTTCGCGCAAATGTTGGTCCAAACTGGCGAAAGGTTCGTCCATCAGCAGGATTTTGGGCTCAAGGACTAGGCACCGGGCGATGGCCACGCGTTGACGCTGACCGCCCGAGAGCTGTGCTGGGTTGCGGGCCTCATAGCCCTCAAGACCGACAAGTTCCAAAACGCCCATCACCTTTTCCTTGATGATCTTTTTGGACATCTTGCGCAGCTTCAAACCAAAAGCGACGTTTTCAAAAACGTTCATGTGGGACCAAAGCGCGTGGCTTTGGAACACCATCGCCGTTGGACGCTTTTCCGGAGGGTCGTTGGCGACGTCATCGGGGCCGATGAGAATGCGGCCAGAGGTCGGGTCTTCAAACCCGCCAATCATGCGCAGCAGTGTGGATTTCCCGGAGCCGGACGGCCCAAGGAGACACACAAGCTCCCCATCATTGATGTCCAAAGACAACGGATTAACCGCGACAAATGTGCCAAAGGATTTTGAAACTTCTTCAAGACGCAGCTGAGCCATGAGCTTACCTTAGATTGAATTATCGACCCATGCGAAGCGCATCAGACGCCGAGACCTTTTGCGAAGGAATCGGATCCCATAACGCGGCGTGCAAGGAGGAGCGCCACAATGGCGGGAACGCCCAGCATGACTGACAAAACCGCCCCATACTGGACAATGAGTTGGTTGTTGATCATGGACATCATGAGCAGTGGGAATGTCTGCACGCGGGGCGCACCGACGAGCCATGCGCCCTCGGTCTCATAGAATGTGCCAACAAATGTGATGAGAAGCGCCGCGGCAATGGTCGGCATCGTTTGGGGCAATGTGATGTGCCAAAAGACGCGCAGGCGAGAGGCACCCACGTCGCGCGCGGCTTCCTCCATTTCGCGGCTCACCGATTGGAAGGCGGCCGTTGGCAGCCAGATCATCAAAAGGAGCGTGCCCAAAAGCTGCACCACGACGACCCCAGTGACGGTGCCGATCAGGTTGAGGCTTAGGAACAGCACCGCGATGGCGATGATCAGGGCGAAGCGTGGGAAAGCGTTCGCCATAAGGAAAGACATCATCAGCGATTGTTTGGCCGGGAATTCAAGGCGTGCAAAGGCATAGGCCGCAGGCAAGCAAATGGTTGCAGAGATCAAAGTCACGATTGTCGAGAGCTTCACAGAGGTCCAAATCGCGGCCCAAACATCTGGTCGCGCAAGGACCTTGTGCCAATACTTGAGGCCCCATTTCGTCGGCAAAATCGATGGGAAGAACCACTGTTCCGTGAAGGCCCAAATCGCGACGGTCGCGACCGGCAGAACGATGAAGAAGACCAAAAACGCGAAAATAATGTAGCCTGGCCAGTCTAGCTTTGTGATGTATCGTATCATGTGATGACCTTACATTTTGCCTTCATTGGCGCGTTTGCGGGCGATGGATCTGACATAGGCGAGGCCAGCGAGCGAGCAGATTGCGAAGACGACGGTGGCCTGTGTTGAGGCCTGAAGAGGGTCACGCGTTGTCGCAAAGGTCCGCTGCATGAACATCCCCATCATTTCCGGCGAGGACGGGCCGAGCATGTAGGGCATCAAGACCTGGCTGAAGAGGCCGAGAAATTGAAGCGAGAAAATAACGAGAAAGGGCGTAATGAGCTGCGGTAGGATGATGCTGCGCAAAATGCGCAGGCGCTTCGCACCCACATCACGAGCCGCCTCAATCGCGGATGTCGGGATCGCCATAACACCCGCGGTTAGGACGAGAATGGTAAAAGGCATCGCATCCCATGTCATACCGATCACGGGGCCCCATTTTGTCAGGTAGGGCGTTTGGTATCCGTGAATGCCAATCGTTTCGAGCAGGAGCTGGATCACCCCGTTCGGACCCATATACCGGATCAGCGCATAGGCGATGATGATGCCGGGCATGAACATGGGGAACAGGGCCAAGGCCTGCACAACCGCCGCCATTCGGCTTTGAGAGAAGCGCAGATAAAGCGCAATGGGCAGGTTGATCGCAATCAAAACACCCAGCGTCACAAAGGTCGTCCAGAAGGTCCGAAGCAGGTTGTTGAGGCTATAGGCGTCGCTGAAAAAGAAGACGTAGGACGCGATGGACCACGCACGGGTGCCGTCCTCTTGCTCAACGTAAACGGTGCCGAAAATGTTTCGGATCGCCGGGAAGAATAGGAAAATAGCCATCAACGCAATCGGCGGTATGACAAGGAAGAGGCCCCAAGGCCTCTCCCGTTTTTTTGGTGCCGACACAATTGACGTATCGAAATTTTCTGCCGGCATAGTCATAGTTTTTAACCTTAAGAGCTTAGCTTAGGATGCAACGTTCCGGTACCAACCGTCGAACAGGGGTGGCTCCCATGTGCCGCCTGGGAAGGCTGGAATAGACGTTGGCGCCGTTGCAGAGTACTTCGCAGCAAGCTCCGGATCCATTGCGTCCCACATGATGCCAGGGAAACCGCCAAGTTCTGTCACAACTTTGTTCTGCACTTCAGCAGAGATCAAGTACTCAGAAAGCGTCATAACCAGATCTTTGTTGCCAGCGTTTGTTGGAACAAGAACGGAAGAGAAGCCGCCGGTGAATGGCAGGTCTTGCAGCTGAGCAAGGCCAGTGCTTGGAGGGACAACACCTTCGTTGATCGCCGTCAGCGCCATGTCAGACCACGCAACAGTCATGCTGATCGCACCGCTTGCCAGAAGCTGGATGGAGGGTGTGTTGCCCGCTGTGTACTCGCCCTCTTTGTAAAGATATGGCTCGATCTCGTTGAGCAGATCCCAGAGCTTCGCGAAGATCGGCGCTGCGTACTCATCTGTGTAGTTGGTGTCAGTGAACTTAGTTGGGTCTTGGTCAACCAGCTCTTGCATTGCACGCTCAATGAACACCGCGCCGCTATCACCAACGTCAGGACGAGCATAGGCGAACTCACCGGGGTTGGCTTTGATCCAAGCAACCAGTTCTTCGAATGTTGCCGGCGCGGTCCCAACCTTATCGGCGTTGAACATCATAACAACTTGGGAACCGCGATATGGAAGGCTCCATTCGTTCTGCATCACAACTGGGTTGATGTTCTCGAAGCCTTCGATGCCAGCGGCTGTCCAGTCAACCCAAAGGCCGTCTTCGATTGCGCCCTTCGGATGGTAGGGTCCGATGGCTTCCATCAAATCCACCTGTGGATCGTCACCTGTGCTCAGCGCCGCATAGGCACGTTCAGCGAGGGCGTTCATGGACGCGCCGCCGCCACCTGGGACGAGGTTCAGTGTCACGCCGGGGTTCGCGGCTTCAAAGCCAGGCTTCACATGGGCTGCCCAGAATTCAACGACGTTGCTGCTGCTGTTGAAGAAGACGTCGATCACGCCTTCCTTTGCAAATGCTGGCGTACCAGCGCCCGCGAGCACAGCGAGGCTGGCTGTCGTTAGTTTCAAGAACGTACGCTTTGAAATACTCATGATTTCTCTCCTTGTTGGTTCATGTCTCTCCGCCCTTCTGACCCGAAGGGTTCTCTTGGATTTTCAGTGCCTCAGGGACTCCGTCCGTCAGCGTTACCGTCAAAACCATTGCCAACTTGGATCGCTCTTCATCCGTCGCGAATCTAACTGGACATAACCTGCTATGACAGCAATTAATTCCATACCATAGTTTTATTCATTTCATGTCAAGGAAAATTCATACAGCGACCCTGACCACTCGAGCATCCATTTGAAAACATGGAGTTTATCGGAATATAAGCACCTGCACACGGGTGCAAATCCTCAGCGTGGATATAAGCGAAGGCGCGAAATCTTACCATATTTTCAGACCATTCCGAGCGCCGATCACTGGATCGCAACCGCGCTTCGGGGAAAAGAAACGCATGGATCGGTCATTATATCTCTGCTAAGGATTAAATGGAGACCACCACCCCCATGCCGGAGAACCACATTATGCGCGCATATCGCGACCGCCAAAGAGACTTATCGCAGCTGGCTGAGCATCTTGAAGTTTGGGAAGACGAATTGGGAGGCTTCGAACTGCGCGAGCGACGCCCAATCGCCTCTTTCATCGCAACCGCTCCGGACGGGTCAGAGAAAACCTTGACCATTGGCAATGGCTGGGAAAACCGCTTTGGAATTCACAAGTTCCGTAGCTCCGATTTCATCACTTTACCGGATGAAGATGGCGTTGAGCTGCGGCTCGATTTTGGCGGTGAAACTCTCGTTCATCTCGCCGCGGAGGACAGCACAATTATCGAAAAGTTTGCGGCCAATCCATGCCACAAACGCTTTGATGTGCCCAAGGGCATCCCGTTCCAGATCAAGGCCGAATCTGCTGCACGCTCGCTGTTTGGCATCCCCAACCGCGACCCAAAACTCAACGTTGCCGAGGTTTACGCCTTCTACCCTGAGATTCGCGCGCTGCGCCGCCGTCTCACTTTGATGCGCGAAACCGCGCAAACCGTCCAAGACAAGGCCCTCGCCCGCTCGCTTTTTGAAGTGGCCGAGGTCGCCATCAGCATGATGCGCCTCCCAACAGCGACCTGTGAAGTTGGTCCAAGGGTTGCCAGCCGCGATTGGACCCTTGATGTCTGGGAGCGCAGCTTTGAACCGACGGACACCCCTGCCCCGCTCACGGACGCCGCCTTGCAAAGCGTCGTCGCCTCCACCCAATATATTGACGATGAGCTGGCCAAACTGAGAACCTCCCACCCGAAAATGGGTAAGGTCAAAGTCACGGGCCACGCGCATATCGACTACGCTTGGCTCTGGCCGCAGCCCGAAACCGTTCGGAAAATCACCCGCACATTCAGCAGCGTAAACTCCTTGCTGAAGCGTCACGACGATTTCCGGTTCCTGCAGTCCTCGTCTCTCTTCTATGAGCATATCTCCCAAGAAGACCCGGACCTCTTTGAAGAGATCAAAGAGCGTGTCGCCGAAGGCAGCTGGGAAATCACCGGAGGCATGCTGATCGAATGCGATACCAACATGCCCTCTGCCGAGGCTTTCTTGCGCCAGTTCATGCATGGCCAGTCCGATTTCGAGAGCTACTTCGGCAAGCGCTGCAACACGGCCTGGCTCCCTGATACGTTCGGTTTCACATCCGCAATGCCGCAAATCATGCGCCATGCAGGTATCGACAAACTGATGACCATCAAGATTTCTTGGAACGAAACCAACGCTCTAGACGACAATATCTTCAACTGGCAAGGCAATGACGGAAGCCAAGTTTTCGTTCACATGTTCAACGCCTATGACAATGACGGCTACAACATGCTGATGACGCCTGCCGCGCTGGATGAGGTTTGGACTAAGCACACGGGCAAGGACCTCACCGACACGGTTATCGCCTCTTATGGCTGGGGGGATGGCGGCGGCGGCCCTGATCCCGACCAGATCGAATCCGTGCCACTCCTGAACCTGATGCCGTCCTTGCCAACCGTTGAGCACGGCCAGATCGAACCCCATCTTGAGCAGCTCGCAACCGAGCTCAAAGATGCCGCTGTCCCAGTTTGGTCTGGCGAGCTCTACCTCGAATATCACCGCGCGACATTGACCACGCAGGCCCGCACCAAACAGCTCAACCGCCTGGCAGAAAACGCGCTCATGGCAGCCGAAGCCGCAAGCGTCATCGACGCCCTGTCCGGCGGCTCAAGCGATATGCCCGATCTGCACGACGATTGGCGATTGATGCTGCGCAACCAATTCCATGATATCCTTCCCGGCTCCTCCGTGCGCGAAGTTTATGAGCAAACTGAGCCGGAGCTTGAGGGTATCGTTGAGCGTTCCGAAGCTGTGGTCATGGACCGCATGAACGCCGTCGCGGATCGCTCCACTGGCGAGCGTGACGGCCTCCTTGTGGCCAATCTCTCGGGTTCCGCGAAAAAGGATTTTCAGATCACTAGCGAAGCTCCTCTTCCAGACGCGCTGAACGGGCAGCAAACGTCCGAAGGCTATGTTGCGGCGATCTCCAAGGATCTCGCGCCAATCTCTCTCGGCGTTGTGGCCGAGAGCAGTGAGAAAACGGCCAGCGCTAAAGGCTCCGCTCTTGAGAATGCGCTCGTGAAAGTCACGCTCGACGAGCACGGCCGTATCGGCAGCATGATCGACAAAAACACAGGCCGCGAGCTGATGGACGGCCCCGGCAACCGGATGATGCTGTACCGCAACGACCTGCCGCGCAACTTCGACGCTTGGGACATCGAGCCAGGTTTTGAGCTTGGCGAAGAAGAGCTGCTGGATCTGCAAAGCATGAGCGTCACGGCGAACGGTCCCCACCTCGCCGAGATCGAGATTGTGCGCAAATTCTCTAAAAGCACGATCCGCCAGCGTCTGCGCCTGTGGTCAAACAGCCCGCGCCTCGAGATCAAAACAGATATCGATTGGCACGAGCGGCGCACTTATATTCGCGCGTCTTTCCCGGTCAACGTTCTCGCCGATGACGCTATCTTTGACCAAGCCATCGGGATCACCAAACGCGCCACCCACAACAACACCACCTGGCAGCGTGCGCAGTTCGAGGTCTCTGGCCACCGGTTTGCAGCGCTCAGCGAAACCGATTGGGGCGCCGCGCTGCTGTCCGCTGACAAATATGGCTTCTCTGCCAAGGGCAATGTTTTGACGCTCAGCTTGGTGCGCGGGCCGATGTTCCCAGACCTCTTGGCGGATGAGGGGCACCACTCTTTCACTTACGCGATCATGGCAACAGACGGGCGTTGGTGGAGCGAAGCGCTGCAAGCCGAGGCCGACCTTCTCTGCGATCCGCTGCGCGCCGTGCCAATCGCACTCGACGAAACGGAGGATATCGCACCTATCAAGGTCGGCGGCCAGCAGATAGGCTTGCATGCGCTCAAACCAGCAATGGACGGCGACGGATACGTTCTGCGCATCTCCGAAGCAGCGGGCCGCCGTGGGACCTTCGCCCTCGATCTGCCGGGCGGCGCAACAGGTGACGCCGTAAATGCGCTTGAAGAGCCCTGCGAAACAAGCGGCGACATTGAGCGGCCATTTGGCTTGGCGAGCTTCAAGTTCCAAGCCTGAGGCAGTCGCGAAACAAGACACGGCTGGCGCTTGCCCTTGCAGCGCCAGTCGGATCGTCATCGCCTCGACCCAACCAATCTTAAACGCTGGGAAGTGAGCTGCGACGACCAACCGAGCGCGTCGCACACTACATCAGCCAAGCGCGCCAATGCCGCGCGATCGGCTTAGTCCTTGGGCGTATGCTGAAGCTGTCTGTTGCCGGTTGCGGTAACTCGTATTGTCGAGCCCGCAGGCAGGACGGCAAGACCCGCAGGTCGCAGGGACCGCTCCCCGTTCAGCTTTCTTCTTGCGGATATTTTAGGCCTATCTCTGTACGGATCGTATCAAGGGTCTGCATGATAGCGACCGTTTCCTCTGGGGGGAGAATTTCACCTGCGCCAAGTCCCGCAGCCACCAGCCGTTCCAGCTCTTCGGCCTCGAACTGCATGCCGCGCCCGGTGATTTTGGGTGCGCATTCCTCGACCAAATGACCGTCACGGTTAAAGACCCGGAACGAACTTGCCTCGTACCAAACGCCTTCAATTTCAATCCGCCCTTGCGTTCCCAAAACTTGAGCTCTGTTTGGCCCGGCCGTATCAAGCGCCATCAAAACCGTTGATACAGCGCCGCCTTCATGGGTGAAAATTGCTGAAATCTGCCTGTCTGCTCCGGTCTCGGCAAACCGCGCCTCTGCGTGGCGCAATGTCGGCTCGCCCAAGATGTCCCAAATGAACGAAACTGGGTATATTCCCAAATCAAGCAACGCCCCCCCCCCGAGCGCCAGCGCGTTGACCCGGTGCTCTGGATCGGTTGGCAAAGCTTGGGTGTGATCGGCGGTAATCGAGCGGATGTCGCCAAGCTGCCCAGACGCGACGATCTCGCGAACCCGGATCATATGCGGCAAAAACCGTGTCCACATCGCTTCAAGCACCACAAGGTTCTTTTCTGCAGCAAGCTGAACAACCTCACGGGCCTCGGTGGCATTCAATGTGAACGCTTTTTCCACCAACACATGTTTGCCTGCGTTCAACGCGAGCTTTGCGTTTTCGGCATGCATTGGATGCGGTGTGGCGATGTAGATTGCGTCCACATCTGGGTCCGCAACCAACGCTTCATAGCTCCCATAGGCGCGGGCGATCCCGAACTTATCTGCAAAGGCTTGGGCCTTTTCCTGATTACGGGATCCGACCGCTTCGACGTGATGCCCCGTTTCCACGAGATCACTTACAAACATATCAGCAATCAGACCCGTCGCCAGAATACCCCAACGTAGTTGTTCAGCCATTTAAATTTCCTCCAGTTCAACCGCAAATGCCGTTAGCTTATGAAACAGGTATCCGTGGATGGGTGTTATGTGGAAGGGCCATCATTGGTAGTGACCCCCTTTAGTGCGGGCGTTTTCCTTGGAAAGACCCGGTCATTCTACATATGCGTTTATTGCGCCCCGCACACCCAATTGATCTATCTGATGGACAGCGCCCCGCATTGCCGATCTTAGGCGTTCCTCTTGTCCAAGAGTGCCGAAAACCTCTTCTAAATCAAGGAACGCATCCGGCCCTTTCTGAGCAGCATCTTTAAGGCGCGTTGCAAGCGGATCTTCCAAGGGGATGGGCGTTTCCAGACAGAACCGATGCCAAATGGCGATCTCGAGGGCGAAACCGTCAATTGGCAGATCTTGATCCAGCCGGGTTGCGACCGTCGGCAAAATGAACTTTGGTTGGCGATCGGAGCCATCTTGGGCCAGACGCGCGATCGTGTCAGAAATCGCGGGGTTTTTGAACCGGTCGATGCATTGGTCAAGATAGGCTTCGTAGTCCACGCCCTCAATTGGATCGAGACAGGGGATGGTTTCGCGGCGCGGCAGCTCCGACAGCCAGCGCAGTAGCGTGGCATCTTCCAACGCTTTGTCCACATACGTATAGCCCATAAGCGCTGCCGCATAGCACAGGCTGGCATGAGAGGCGTTCAGCAGGCGCAGCTTCATGATTTCATAGGTGGTGACGTCGTCCACAAATGTGGCGCCGACCTTTTCCAGCGGCGGACGCCCGGCGGAAAAATGGTCTTCGATAACCCATTGCCGGAACGGCTCGCACGTCACTGGTGCTGCATCCTCTAGGCCAAAGCGGCTCTTTACGAACGCCCGCTCCTTGTCTGTGGTGCGCGGCGTTATGCAATCCACCATGGAATTGGGAAAAGCCACATTGGCGTCGATCCAAGCGGCTATTTCAACATCTTGTTTGTTAGCTAAAGTCAGAACGACCTTTTTGGTCACGTCGCCATTGGCCGGAAGGTTGTCACAAGACAGCACAGTAAACGGGGCAATGCCTGCGGCTTTGCGCTGGCGCAGTGCCTCAATCAGCACACCAAAAACTGTGATCGGTTCACGCGGCGCGCAACTATCGGCTTTAATAGATTGATGATCGACGGTCACATCGCCCGAGCTGTCTAGGAAGTATCCCCCTTCTGTCACCGTCAGAGAAACGATGCGGATCGCCGGAGTGGCGAGTTTAGCGATCAGGGCCTGGGGATTTGTGTCGAGAAAATCAATCATCGACCCGACCACGCGTGCACGTTCGACTGTTGGGGAGAGATCAACGACAGTCGTGTGCCACCCCTGATGCAGCAAGGCATCGCGTTGCACGGTGTCAGATGGCAAAAGGCCCGCCCCAACGATGGCCCAGTCATGCCCAAGCCCCATGTCGAACAGCCGGTCGAGGTAATGCGCCATATGGGCCCGATGAAAATTGCCAACCCCTATATGAACGATCCCTGCACTCAGAGCATGTCGGTCATAGCCCGGAACTGTGACGTCGGGAGAGGATGTGGATAGGGTCGGGTTCAAAGAATTCAGCACGGCGATTAGGCTCCGGAGAACGGCCCTCTTTTAAAACGAGGGACGCTAGACATCATATGGCTCAGACTGCGGTGAAGCCGCCATCGATAGGCAAGGTCACACCGGAAATCATCGAAGCACCATCGGAGAGAAGAAACACAATGGGGGCTGCGATTTCGTCTTCGGTGGCCCAACGATGCAGCGGCATAGTGTCAAGGAACGGGCCCTGCACCTCTGGACGGCCCCAATACCATGCCGACATAGGCGTCATGACCACAGTCGGGTTCACCGAATTCACGCGGATGCCAAATTCTCCGAGCTCCAGCGCTGAAACGCGGGTGATATTATCGAGCGCCGCTTTGGAAGATCCGTAGGAGATGTGGCCACGTAGTCCAACGAGCGACGCCTGACTGGACACGTTGACAATCGCGCCACCTTTTCCAAGGCGTACCATGGATTGGCTTGCATATTTGGTCACCAAAAGCGCGCCACGTGCATTGATCGAAATGACTTTGTCAAAGACGGAAATGTCGGTTTCCATCGGCGTCGCGATCTCACCACCGAAGCCGCCACAGTTGACGACACCGTAAAGGTCAAGGTTTTCGAGCGCGCCGCGCACCTCGTCTTCGCTTTCGAGATCGAAAGCGAGCGTGTCGCATCCGGTTTCCTTCGACAGGGCATCAAGCGCTTCGCCGTTGCGGCCATTGGCGATCACTTTTGCACCAGCTTTCACGAGATGCCGCACAGTGGCACCGCCGATACCGCCAGATGCGCCTGTGACTAAAATTGGGCCCTTGTCGAAACCGTTCATGTGACTTCCTCATATATTTGTATGTTGTTTAGAGTTTGCGCCCCCGGGGACAGGACAATGTCCGCAGATCGCGACTGATCGATGACGATCTGGCCGTTGGGCATGTCATTTCCGTCCACGCGTGCGCGCACGTCTTCTTCATCAAATCCGAGGTCGCGCCAGCGCTGTTCCAAGCGTTCACGCAACACGGCGGGTGGCACATCAAGGGCGAGCGTGATGTCAAAAAGCGGGGCAATGTTCGACCAGCCGGGCGTGTTCAGCAGCAAGTAGTTTCCCTCGACCACCAAGATGTCCGCCGCCTGTGGAACAATGCGCGCTGCGTTTCGGGAAATCTCGAGTGTGCGATCAAAAACAGGGACGGCGACATCGGGTTCAGTATTGTCGCGAAGCCGTGTCAACAGGCTCAGAAGACCCTGAACGTCGAAAGTGTCGGGTGCGCCTTTGACAGCACGAAGGCCGCGTGCCTCTAACACTGTATCGTCGTAGTGAAAGCCATCCATAGGAACCAAAACGGCCCGTGCGCCCCGCGCGACCAGCCCGGAAACGAGGCCTTCCGCCAGTGTGGATTTGCCAGAACCGGGTGGACCAGCCACTGCGACGATCGCACGGCCATTGTGTTTTTCGACGCGCATGATCCTGTCAAGAACGGTGGCGGGAAGAGCATTGTGCATCGCCTAGCCCCCCACCGATGTTTGGATCTGGCGCTCTAACTTGCCCCAGTCTGCGCAAATATTGCGGATGCCATGCGCTGGTATCTCGGTCGCCGTCGCATCGTCACTCGTGACCCTGCGGAATGCGCGGTCCTCGACGGCGGCAATGTCAGCCGCAGCCACTTCTAAGCCAAGATGGCACTTAAACGGTCCGGTATCGACGACCACAAAAGTCATTTTGCGCAATGTGTTGAGCTTACGTTTCATAGAAAAACTCACGCAATTCGCTGTTGGGTTTCGGGGTCAAACAACATGGCCTTCTCCATGTCGAATGCGAAAGTAAACGGCTTGCCCGCCACGGCTTTCGCGTTTGCACGCAAGCGACCAATCGCGTCCTTACCGCCCAAGGTGACCGTGACGAAAGTATCACTTCCCGCTGGTTCAACCACGTCGACCGGAATGTCGGCATAGTGGATCGCTTGGCTTGCAGGGGGCGCGCCTTCGCTGTCGGTCAAGGCTTCGGGGCGGATGCCAAAGACTACGTCGCGCCCATCCATGTCCGACAAATCGACACGAGACGCCCCTGAAGGGAGCGGCAGGCGCACCTTGCTCGCGTCTGGCATCGCCAATTCGACGTCCATGCCGACTGCCCCCCGGCGCAGAGTGGCAGCGAGCAGATTCATTGAAGGGGACCCCATGAAACCCGCAACGAACATGTTGACCGGATTATTGTAGATCTCATCTGGTGTGCCAAGTTGTTGCACATCGCCGCCAAACATCACCGCGATCCGCGTCGATAGCGTCAGCGCTTCGATTTGATCGTGGGTGACATAGACAATTGTGGTGCCGAGTTTCTGATGCAGTTTCTTGATTTCGGTCCGCATATCGACGCGAAGTTTCGCATCAAGATTTGAGAGTGGTTCGTCAAAGAGGAACAAATCCGGGTCTCGGGTCAGCGCACGCCCCATTGCGACACGCTGGCGTTGGCCACCAGAGAGTTGACCGGGTTTGCGGTCGAGGAAAGGCTTGATCTGCAATAGATCCGCGACTTCTGCGATCTTTTTCTCGCGTTCCGGCTTTGGAACGCCCTGCATTT
>SPJK01011432.1_pt1 | contig 15528 bp, 16 predicted proteins | sample 3741771 | NCBI WGS metagenome assembly SPJK01 (sample SAMN10925997, study PRJNA522277) | cold seep metagenome | isolation source: Elba SIP-enriched marine methane seep metagenome, extraction at timepoint T2 | place: Italy: coast of Elba, Mediterranean Sea | reverse complement strand
TTGCCTGTTGTTGTGCCCAGTCTTCCCCTTGATAGAACTCTGCAGTGGTATCCAGCAGTAGGAGTATCCCCTGGTCGTCCTCTGCAGGATTAATTTGATTCAACCAGCCGGCGACAAATTCCTGTTTACTGTATTTCACTAAGCCGTAGGCCGGGTCAGCAACATACACGTATTTTGCGTCAATCGCATAGACCACGACAAAGTGGCGTTGCCGCCAATGGGCAACGCACGGCAGTATGACCTCCTCTTCAAGCATTTGCAGAGAGGCTTTGATGGCCACTGTTTTAAGCTGGTTTTTTTCAGCGGCATCGGCAATTCCGCCCAGGGTGACGCCGTTGCGGGTCATCGCGCAATCCCTGCGCAATTGCTCAATAGGTAATATACGCCCATAATGGCGCGCAATCATTTGCAGGCAACTGGGGCCACAATCCATGGCATCCATTTGTTTTTGAAACGGAAATTTCTTCATGTGACGGCTCGAATCGGCGCTTACTGTTGCTTAAAACGCAACGGGAATGCTGAAGGTAGTTGCTGGGAAGCCGTAGAAATTATTTCATTCCAGTTGAAGACAAATGGGCTGTCATCTTCTATGGCATTGCGATAGACCTGTTCACATAAACGGTAGAAATCCGCTGACTTCTCGCTGCGCCATTCAGACAGCATGGATTTAAAGCTCATGTCATGGATATTTCCCAACGCATAATGGCGCGAAAACCCATACTGAATCGGGACGATGGTGCCGTCCGGTTCGATGGTTAATTCCCCCAACATGCTGGCAAAGGGAGCATTGTCGTCAGGGGGGGAGGGCAACACATAGATTTTTTCAGGGCTGTCTTTGATGATGGCCTTGGTGGCATAATCCAGCTGGATGGCCAGTTGATCTTTATATTGCTGAATCAATTGACCAATGTACATATAGGCATAGGCCGCTTCGGTGCGGTCTGGTTGCTCTTCGGCCAGATGCGTTTGGGCTGCACCATAGTTTTCCAGCGGGTGAATCTGCAGTAAGCGCGCGCCTTGCTCAATGGCAAACGCTATAATCCATGCTAATTCATGCAGATTGTATTGTGTCAGGGTAAAAATAAAGCCAAAAGGGATGCCGCTGTCACGCAGTATTTCAAGTTTGGAAGCCATTTTTTCAAAGGCTTTGGGATAATTGCGCATGGTATTATGCGATTCCGGAACGCCATCCAGACTAATAGCGATTAGATCAGTAACGTCTGATAAATCTTTCAGGTGACGGGTAGAGAACAACATGCCATTGCTTGTGATTGCAGTATTAAATCCGAGTGATTTGCTGGAACCCAGCAAGTGAACCAGCGAAGGGTACATCAAAGGTTCTCCCCCGGAAATACTGACATAGTTATAGCCTTCATCAGCGGCCTCCGACAGGGTGGCGTCTAACAGCGCTGCATCTAATGCCCCGCGCTGTTTAGGAGATGAAGAAGAATAACAATGAAGACAATTCAAATTGCATAATTTACTGGGATGAATTTGAATTGCTCTGATATCACCACAAGGTCCGGCCATGTTGTTCTCTTTCATGACGTGATTACCTTAAAAATTGTTTATGAGCCATTTGACCAAGATTTTTGAAGTCTTGAAACATTTCTAGTCCGGGCATACCAAAGCGCCACCAAACCGGCTCTTTTTGTATAGATAGATACCCACCTGATGCCTGCAATGCTTCTTCGACATTGTCGAATTCAGCCAGCGTGCGCTTGCCGTTTTCTTTACATTCAAACATGACTCGTTCAGAGCCTTTTACTTTGGTTTTCATATTATTCTCCTGTGAAAATTTAACAATAGAACGTGTACGAAGTCAGGAATAACGCCTGCTTTTCGAGTATGTTCGAGACAAATAATATGATTTTCAACTACAAATAAATATGAAAAAGCTGAAGGCTTCAGCGAGTAATAATGCACTTTGATGATGTGAGTTTATTACCTGAACTCGTGACTTCAATGCGTCCTGTGCCGTAGTCAAGTCACGGATTCAGGTGTTTCCCTTGCCTATAAAACCGGCTGATTAGCATACATCTCTTACTAATATATCAATGGGGTCATATATGGATGCAATATTTCTTTATGTTACGATCAAACAATACTTGCAATACGGGGCGGACCATATATGACCCCATTGGTTCAATTTTTCCCATCGCCGCATTAGAATCATCCATAATCCGACAGCCTCCTAGGTTACAAGGACGTATTTACGCCGTACTTTGAGAGACAAAATGGAAGCAACCACTGGTAAGTCATAGCCATGAAATTTATATACAAACCGCAATAAGTTATTATATAATTAAATACTAATATTATTGTGGAGTCGAATATGAATACTGTACAAAAAACTTTGAATATAAGCCTGTCTTTCTTAACACAAATCCTAATAAAACAATTGCCAATCATGGTGCTAGGGTTAGTTAGTTTTAATGTTACCGCAAATGAATTTGATCCTCGACAAGCTGTTCACCTTAATGAACATCTAAAAGCGCAAATTTTTTCAAATATGCGTGGTATGTTAACAGCTACGCAATCGATTATTGGTGCTTTAGCTGTTGATGATATGGAGGCTGTTGCCAACTACGCCAGGTCAGTCGGTTTTAAAGCGAAAAAGAAACAATCTAACGATGAATTGCACTCTGCCCTACCTAAGTCTTTTAAAATTTTAGGGAAAGCTATGCATATGGATTTTGATAAAATTGCTGATGATGCGGTAACACTCAAAGACTCAAAGCACACTTTACAACAATTAGCCGATGTTCTTGGCCATTGTCAGGGATGCCATGAAACATTTCGAATCGACTCCTCTGTAAATGAGGTCTCAAATAGTATGCCTGTAAAATAATCGTATAAAGTGCAAGACTCCTCTAAATAGAGGAGTCTTAAATGGGTGAACGAATAAGGAAAAATAAGGGACAGACCACGATTAAAAATAAGGGACAGACCACGATTAAATCTCGTTCCACGCCAACTTAGTTTTAAACATACCTTACAATTGGGCAAAATAGGGGACTGGGCAAAATAGGGGCAAAATAGGGGACAGACCACGTTTAATAAGAGTTTCACATACGGTTCTGTAAGGGCCTGAGGGGGAGGTTCCCCTGGTCGTTATGTGTCTAAGAACCTCGATTCAACATCCATATTTTTATGAAGAATACGGATAATAATTATTTTACTTTTCGTGCCTTCGCGATAAAAAATGATATGACTTCCTTGAGGAAACTTTTTGTAACCTGGTTTAATATGCTCACATTTCTTGCCAACCGAGAGGTTTTCGGCTAAAAAATGAAAAGCATCATCAAATTGTTTAGCGTACAAATAACGTTGTTCTCTTCCCCAACGGTTTTCGGTATATATGGCAATTTTTCTCAGGTCTTGTTTGGCTTTCCGGGTTAGCTCAAATGGGGTCATTCATCAATTTCGCTATCAAGTTCAGCCATAAAAGCGTCATAGTCATAATCTGCAATACCGCTCTGCTCACCCTCATTAAGCATCTGTCTCATAGTTTCAAGTCTTGTTTCTGTATTTTCAAGCAACCTAAGTGCAGCTCTAACCACTTCGCTAGCAGAACCAAAGCGGCCGCTTTGGATTTGGCTTGCAATAAAACTATCAAAGTGTTCACCCAATGTAATGCTAGTATTTTTTGCCATAACACATCTCGTTTGTACCAAAATATACCTAATTATGGTATGTAACACATAACAAGGCAAATTCTTGCGAAATAATGGGGTCAGCCAACTTGATTTGAAATTTCGACCTCTTGAAATTTAGATTTCAATTGGTGTGGTGGTTCATTTTTGCATTGTTTTTAACAAACCGGAAGAGGGAAATCTTCCCGTCCGGATCTGTGGGGAGAGCGCCGGGCAACCGGTGTTTTTACCCGTGACTTCAATGCGTCCTGTGCCGTAGTCAAGTCACGGATTCAGGTATTTCCCTTGCCTATATAACCGGCTGATTGGCATACATCTCTTACTTGCAGTGACGACGGCGGGTCTGATGCAAGAAAGTCGTTGCGGCGAGAGTGAAAAATAGTAAACAAATGCTGAGTGCAGGGATAGGAATAAGGGCATGAAAAACTGGCGAAGCTTGAATGCGGGTCAGTTGTCTCTCACCTTCTCCATCAATGCTTACCGTCATCACATCGCCATTGATTTGAATGTGGCTGACAAGCGCATGGGATAAGCCCCAGTCACCGGTTGTGTCTCGCCACGGTATGCCTTGTAGTCCGCCCCCATTAAAAGTGATGTTATTTTCACCATCCCACTGGTAATCGCCGCGTTCCATGCCGGGGCCGCCGCCGTCATCAGCGATGCCGTCCTCCGCCATAAAATAGTTTCCGTGGGCTAAAAAACTGATCACAACCCCATTGTCATGCGGAGAATCGGGGCCAGAATACCAACTGCCCAGTATTGGGTTTTGCGTGTCGAGCCGGGAAAATGTAAAAGGCAGGGGTTCACCAGCGACTTTAACAGTCAATGTATCGCCCTTCAGTTCGGCGCGGCTAATAAATGTGTGGGACAGTCCCCAGTTGCCACTGGTGTCATCAATGACAGTGGTAGTCAGCGAGTGTTGATTCGCATTAAACACATAGCTGCCCCGTTCCATACCGGGGCCACCGTTAGCTTCTGCTACACCATCTTCAGCCATATAAAATGTACCGTCTTCGAAGAATGTTATGACGATGCCGTTGTTAGATGGATAACCTGGGCCAAAATACCAGCCTCCGATAATGCTGTTTGCAGCAGTGGCAGACACGCTAGAGGTGAGGGCGAATAAGGAAAATAAAATACTTTTCATAGCAACCTCCAAAGGGTAGCGCCTGTTAAACGCTTTAATGGACGAAAGGGTGTCTCTAAAAAAAGTGAATTATTTTGCGAGAGCAAGACGGCAGCGCACGGAGAAGCACAGTGTAAGGCGTACCTGAGGATTCGAGTACGCTGCCAACGCCGCTATCGCGGAAAAGTGCATTTATAGAGATGCCCTAAATATAAAGGTGTGACAAGCCTCTGCTAAAACTATATTCTTAATCCCAATTTAACTCAACATATACATCTGTTTTTCACTTATTAATGAATCAGAATGCTGAAAAGTCCGCTGAAATACCAAACGAAAATCGGCTATGGGGGGCATTTTGTCAATCCCAGGAGGATGCTGATTTTTATGTGACGTGGCTGGGTTTGATCGCTTTACGCATTGCCAGAACCCAGCGGAATCGACCCCTTGAACCTCGACCCCTTGAATTCCCCGTTTCAGTGAAGGAGGCGCTGCTACAAGCTCAGTGGCCCCCCCACGGCTTGAATGGGTTTTAAAGATAATTTTGAATTAACCCAAACGACCAGAGCGCGTTTGTTTTTTCTCATTTCTTCCAGTTGAGGCATGGTAAGAAGAACTTCGTTGGTGTTTGATTCAACAGTTGTGTGTTCAATGGCTACAAAATCATGTTTGAGCAGCCGTCCTGAATTCTCGCCAGATTTGATGGCATTGGTCAGGTCAAAAGCTAACAGTGCGATATGAAAATCCAGAGTTTGTTTCTTGCCTGAGAAATTTATCTTGAGTTGATCTGCTTCAATTTCTACTGTTAATTTGCCCACATGATGTGTAGTGTGTGGGTCAGGTAAGTTTTTACCCGAGAAAAAGCCTCGCCATTCATTTCCAGAAACGACAAAACCCGGGGTGTAGACTGAGCTGAGATGGTTCTGGAGGTGATAGTTGAGTTGCCGGTTGGAGTTTTCACGGGAAGCATAAGGGTCTTTCCAGCCAAGGTCATCCCAGTAATCGACATGGAAAGCGATGGGGATAAGGTCATGCCATAATTTTTTGCTGTGTTTTAATCGACTGAGCCATTGATCAGCAGGCGGGCAACTGCTGCAACCTTCAGAAGTATATAATTCAATGAGTGTGGTAGCCTGTTGTGAGCTCTCGAAAACCTGTTTTTCAGTTGCATACCCCATGGATAAAAGGCCATAGCTGAACAGGATAAAAAGCGTTCTCATTAGATTCTCTGTGAATATAGGAGTCGCTACTATAGCTTGTAAAATTAACAAAACTATCTCAAATAAATAGGATGTTTATCCGGATAATCACAGAATCTGAATACCTGAAATCATGTGTTCTGTGGATAAGCGCTTAAGATTTCGGGAGTATACAAAGGTAATTCAACAGCGCTGTGAGTTAACCCTGCGGCATAGGCACAGCATGTATTGTTAACAGCTTAATAATTTTTGTCGTACTGTTCAGCTTAACAGGCTGCCTTAACCAGGGGAAACGTCGTTTGAGTCATCAAGTTGCAAGCTAATATCATCAGGCTTGCCGATATAAAACCCCTGCGCGTATTCAATACCAAAGTCACGGACTATATTGAGAATAGCTTCGTTTTCAACATATTCGGCGATGATTTTTTTGTCCAAAGCTATACAGACGTCTGTGATGGCTTTGACAAAGATTCTGTCTTCTTTGTTGTTATCGAGTTGGCGGATAAAACTGCCGTCAATTTTTACATAGTCGACGGGTAAATGTTTCAGATAGTAAAAAGATGAAAAGCCCACGCCAAAATCATCCAGAGCAATCTGACACCCCATTGTCTTTATGCTGTTAATCATTTCCTGCGCAGCAGTAAAGTTTGAGACGGCTGCGGTTTCAGTGATTTCAAAAATGATGTTTTTTGTGTTGACGCGGGTTTCGGCCAATTGTCGAGTAATAAACTGAAGCAGGTTAACGTCATTAAAAGAACGTCCGGATAGGTTAATTGCCAGCTTGCAACGGTCATTTTCTGCATGTTTCAATAGGGTTTGAATTCCCTTTTTAATAACCAGACGGTCGATTTGGCCGATTAATCCGGATTCTTCCGCTTGCCGGATAAAGTCGCCAGGCATCAGGATGGCTTCATTTTCGTCCTTTATACGTAACAGGCATTCGTAATGAGAAATGGAACCATCAGGGATAAATTGTATGGGTTGGTACTGAAAAAAGAATTGTTGGTGTTGTAATGCGTTTTCTATGATTTCTTTCCAGTACACCCGGTTACTCAAATGGACCGTAAAGTGTTTGTTTGGCGAATATACATGGTATTGGCCGCGTCTATTTTCCTTGGCATAGTACATGGCCATATCCGCGTTGGTTAGCAGTTCCTGTGCATCACTCCCGTGGTCAGGGTACATGGCAATACCTATACTGGCACCGATTTTAAACATCCGCTTGTCAGCAGAAAATTCAATGGCCCGAATGCATTCGTTGATTTTGGTGGCGACATGTGTGATGCCATCAATATTGGTGTTAGGCATGATCAGGGTGAATTCATCTCCTCCAATCCGGCTTAAAATATCGGTTTCCCTGATGACATTATCCAGTCGGCGGGTGACTTCAAGTAGCAGTTTGTCGCCAGCATGATGGCCGCATGAGTCATTGACAATTTTAAATTGATCCAGGTCGATATACATCAAACCAAATTGTTGCTGGTTACGTTGCGCAGTGGCCAGTTCGCGTTTCAATTCAGACTGGAATTTTCGCCGATTGTTGATCCCCGTTAAATGGTCATGGGTAGCTAAATTAAGCATTTGTTCTTCGATCAACTTGCGATCACTGATATCAACACCCAGGGATAATACCTTCGCTTGTTGGTTAACAGAGGTGTTGATAGGCGAGTGAATCCATGAAATGTGTCTTTTTTGGCTGGGGTTGATTTCCAGAAAGCCATCGTATTTGATATGTGTGGTAATTTCTCCATTACGAATCTGCTTGAGTATGTCGATATGTTGCTTTTCGGACTTGGGAATAAAACGTTCAAACGGATTGTTAATGATCAATTCTTCCTGAAACGTAAATTCTTGGATGCCTGCCTGATTAATGGAAAGAATTTGACCGTTTTTATCCTGGGTCAGGATCAGGATGGGCGCCATGTTAATCAAATGTTGAATAAAATCTTTTTCTTTAGATAACGCTTCACCTTGATTGATGAGTTTATGGATCTGACTGGATACCATTTTTTCCAGCTCTTCCAGTTGAAGAGACAGATTGTATGCGTTCAGGTTTAGCGTATCCAGTTCATCAAACAGTCTTTTTTTGGCTTGATCGGGCTCAATGCGTGAACGAAACGTTGCGTATTGCTTATCTGCCAGAATAGGAATGGCGCTGGATAAACGAATGACGCGACGTAAAGCAAGATACAGGCTGATTAAAGTAATGGTTAAAGAAATGATAAAACTGAAGATGCCGTAAAACCAGATTTTTGCCAGATTTTGATTTAAAGCTTGATGTGCCTTACTGATGTCATTAATCAGCACAAAATAAGGCGCGTCCATTCGCTCAGTAGATTGGTTTGCCGGGATAATACTGAGTTCATAGTGTTTGCCGTTTAAGTTGACAACATTACGCTGAATTAAAAAATCCGCCAATAGATAATTTTTTTTCACATGCTGCAGGAGATCCTGGTTTGTCTGCACATTGGTGATTGCAGTGGTCGTAAAAGGCCATTGAGTGTTTAATGATGAGTTTGAGGCCACCATGATGGCTATATCGGATTGGGTTGCACGATTATATTCAATGATGGTGTCGGCAAAAGACCGGCTGACACTGAAAGCGCCGATGATTTCGGCATTGGCCATGATGGGAATGGTCGCGGTCAAATAACAATTTCGATCGCAATTAATATCATGCGCAGGTACTTCGTTACTCAGTACCTGTATGATTTTGTCCGGGTTATGGGCTAAGGAATGTCCCCAATTGCGGACTTGTTGTCCGGAGGCATCAAAAAACTTTGCATTTTCCAAGTCCCAGATGAATTGCCATTGATCCCAATGTTTGTCTAAGGTGGCAAAAAGCTGAATGGTGGCATCGTCAGAGTGATTTTCCAGTTCAGTGACCGAAAACAATTCTGCAAACTGATCCAGCATTAAAAAGGAGTCGTTCGTTAGTGCATAAGCAATATTTTGCAGCTGATTAATGACATTATGGCGTTCATTGACAAAATTCTGCCGGGTATCCAGGTAAATGACATAGCTTAAAGCGGTATGCAGTAACAGGAAAATAATCATTGTCAGAAATGAAATCTTCCACTTTAAACTAAAAAAAGGAGGGGACGTTGTCTTCATGATTAAAAATGGTAGGAAAGCTGGACAGCATATAAATCCCAGTTTTCTACCAATGCATTTAAATCAGGATTATCGGCTACAGGAAGCCAGGCGGTTCCGTTAATTCTGTGGTATTCGGCACGCATCATCCATGACGGGTGAATGTCCCAGCGTAGTCCAATCATCATGTCGGTGGCCCGTGAAAGATGGCCAGGCTCGCCATTTATGATGAATGCGTTTCCTTCTCTATCATTAATGTTGATAAAAAGGTCTTCATAGCGGATGAGCACTTCAACTTCGGGAATCACCCGATAACTGGCCTGGACGTACCATAATTGGGATTGAACCGTTCTATCTATAGCCGCATTGCCATAATTTTGAAAGATATTCCAGCGATGGCTGAACTCTCCAGTTAAAGTAAAATTGCTGCTGTTATATTGAGCAGAAAATGCAAGCGCATGAATGTCTGTTGTTCCGGCCAATAAAGTCTCACCTGGGGCAGGCTGGTATTCCAGTGTTAAATAATTGTGGCTGAGGCCTAAAATATACTCACCGCCATTGGCTTCATACAGTAATTGAGTGGCAGAGGACGGTGCGGTTTCCAGAAGACCGGATGCACGGGATCCAAGTACGGCAAAGCGGATTTCGTCACTGTCTCCCGGTGGCAATCCAAAATTAAATTTAAAATGAAAGTCACCGAATGAAGTGGTGTGGTCAGCATATAGTGTGAACCCATCCGCACTGACCAGCAGGTCTCTGGAACGATCAAAATACATGCCTTGAGGCAGGAATATCGACGGGTTGACAAAGGTGATGTCGCGCGTTTCGTTATACAGGCCATAGGTATATTTGATGCGTCCGGCGCGGATACCGACCTGACCGGCATCGTAACTGTATAAATTATAATCCAGCAAGCCATAATCCAAACGCACACTGCCGTTATCAACATCACCTGCTCTGCGGTAGAGCCCTTGCGCAAGCAAACTGAGATCGTTAGTTAACTGGTAGGAAAAATTTAATCCTATTTCTGTTAACCCTGGACTGATGCCATCATCACTGGGGCCATAAAAATTATTGTCAGATGAGTGGAAAAAACTTTGCGTGATAAAGCCATGAAATGCCAGGTCATCAGGGAGCGACCATGCCTTGGCTACAGATGAAGTGGTCAGGCAGAGCAGCAGGGAGATAAATTTAAGGCAAAACAATCGTTGATATGCTTTCATTGTCTGATACCTTGAGTAAATAGCCAATCGAAAATGGCGTGGTGGCGATTTTTTCTAACATCTCCAGTTCACTTTTAACAATTGTAGGCGCATAACCGGTGCCGGAAAATGTTTTACGATCCCACACCCGTCTTAACTGATGGGCAAACATATTCAGTTTTTTGCGAGAAAAGGATTTGTGTGTGGGGTGGCTGTCTTTGAGGACATAAACCTTAATATTTTCACCATCCGGCCAATAGCGATGGTTCATGGTGAAAATGGCTCTGAGTTTATGCTTGCTTAATTGCTTTTCAGGAACAGAATTATTAATGATGACATCAATGGCCATTGCTTGACGGGCCTGCAGTAAAACACAAGCAAAAATCATAAAAAAACATAAAACAGCATGTTTTCGCAAATTTTTTATATGCATAATTGGCAAGGAAATTTCCCCCGTGACCCATTGCCAGCTAGTTGTTTAACACGACATGCCAGTCTAGCTGTCAGACTAAGTATTACACATTAAATTAACAGACGCTATACAAATCAATAGTAAAATCGCGGGTATATTTGTAATTGACAACCGATTCTGAATAGGAATCGGTTGTGTATATTACTAAGCTTGATAAGGCTTTTTACTTGGTGCAATTCACCTTAATGGAGCGAATTTTATGATTAAAATGGAATTCACCAAAATTATGCACCTTGATCCCCGGTTGAAAAATCAACTCTGAATCATCCAGCACATCCTGTTTGGTAATACCCAGAGATTTCATTAACACAGGGTGATTAGCCATCTCAGCCAGGGTTAATTTGAAATTTTTGTTTTCAAATAAAATTGCAATCGCACTTGGACCGACGACAATACTTTCAATTTTCTTGTCCCAGTTTTTTCCCTTTACATTGTGCAGATTAGGCAATTTTTTGGGCCCGTTAATGCGATGCTTGGTCCCCCGGTAATGGGCATCATCAAAGATATCCACCCAGCAGTCGCTTTTTTTGGCATAGGCAGGTGAAATCATCAGGCCGGTTAAGCATAGAACTGAAACAAAACTGCGGAAAATATTATTAACGTTATTCATTGTTATTCCCCTGTTGTGTGTAGGATGCAGGATGGAATCCCCCTGCAACTAAATTGATCTTGTAAAAGCCAGATGGTTTCATATTTTTGAATTAACTGTTCACAGAAGAGTCACAAAAACAGGGTGGTTTGTTAAGGGAGAAAGCATGTCTGAATTAACTTATGCCGATACATGGCCGGATATTGACACCGGGTTGTACAAACGCTCGGTAAAGTTATTACGGGCAGTAAAAAACCTGTTGAGCGTCAAGATTTCCCTGCATGCCTATAACCAGATGATACAGGGTGATATTTTTCTGTTTAATCATTTCTCCCGCTTTGAAACCTTTATTCCCCAGTTTCTGATGTATGAAAAAACCGGGGCTTACAGCTGTTCCATTGCTTCCAGCGAATTTTTTGTAGACGACAGTTTTCTGGCTGATTATCTGCAACATGTCGGCGTTTTTCCTCATGATCATCCCCGTCTGTTTGCCTTGATGGCCGAACAAATTCTGCGCGGTAGAAAAGTGATTGTGTTTCCGGAAGGTGGCATGGTTAAAGATCGCCGGGTGATAGACAAAAACGGTCAATACAGTATTTATTCGCGCATTACCGGCAAGCGGCGCAAGCATCATACCGGGCCGGCAGTGTTGGGGCAGGGCGTTGATGCCATCAAGTCGGCCATACGTCTGGCCTTCAAGAATAAAGATTCTGACAGGCTGCAACACTGGAAAGAGCAGTTACATTTCGACAGTCTGGATGAATTACTGGCGGTCGCATTAAAGCCGACACTGATTGTCCCGGCCAATATCACGTTTTATCCCATTCGCTCATCCGAGAACCTGTTATTTAAAAGTGTGGAGTTGCTGTCTGATGACCTCACGTTGCGACAGGCGGAAGAATTGCTGATTGAAGGCAATATTCTGTTGAAAGACACGGATATGGATATTCGCATGGGAGTGCCGGTGAATCCGTGTTGCGACTGGGACTGGAGAACGCAATGGCTGATGCAAAAAGTCGCATCGGACATGACCTGTACGGATGATGCGTTCAGGTTTACCCATCGTCCGAAAAATCTTAAGCAGCGCTTGCTTGGGCACTATTTTGTAAAAAATGCCAAATGTTCAAGAAATCAATATATGAAGCGGATTTATGCCAATGTGACCATCAATTTAAGTCATCTGGCAGCGACGTTATTGATGATATTTATGGATGCAAATTCCAGTCATATTGAAAAGAGCCATTTTTATACGGTTTTGTATATTGCGATTAAAAATCTGCAAAAAAATACGCGCATTCATTTGCATCGCAGTCTGCTGAATCCGGATGAATACGGAGATCTGGTACATGGCCTGAATGCCCGCTTCGATCATTTTATATGCATTGCCAAAGAGGCTGAATTGATTGCCGAGCAGGATGAATGCTATTACTTTTTACCCAAGCTTAGGGAAGATCACCATTTCGATCAAATCAGGCTGGAGAACCCGATTGCGGTTTACCACAATGAAGCAGCACCGTTGAAAGCAGTGCGCGAGGCATTACTGGAAGCAGACAGAAGTTATCAGGACATCAATCCGCATGAATTGGCGGCATGGCATTTACAGGATGAGCAATTAATTCTGGCATTTGAACAGCAAAATTATAACCAGCAAGGTGCGCAAGCATACAAACAGACAGAAACGGCTACTGCAGACCCCAGCCCCTTTTTTATTCGTCCCCGGCAGGCGAATGGCTTTGGTGTATTGTTGATTCACGGCCTGTTAGCGAGCCCGGCAGAGTTGCGTGATTATGGGCATTATCTTGCCGAAAAGGGATTTACTGTGCTGGGAGTACGCATCAAAGGACATGGCACTGCAGCTTCAGCATTACGCGAACTCAGTTTTGAGCAATGGTTTGAGAGCGTTAAACGCGGTTTCAATATTTTGAAAATGAACTGCTCCAAACTGTTTGTCATCGGTTTTTCAACTGGGGCGGCATTGGGTTGCAAACTAGCGGCTGAAAATCATTCTGAAATCGCAGGACTGGTCGCGGTGTCTGTGCCGATCAAATTTGTTAACAGCAATTTTATGCTGATCCCTTTACTGCACAATACCAATACGCTGGTGCATTGGGTGTCTTCATTCGAAGGGGTCAAACCCTATCTGGAAAATGAGCCAGAACACCCGGATATCAATTATTGCAATGTGCCGGTACGGGCGCTATATGAATTGCGACGTCTGATCAATCATGTCGAGGCCTTATTGGCTGATATTGAAACCCCCACTCTGCTGCTTTATGCCGACGAAGACCCAGTGGTGTCTTACCAGAGTGCGGAGACCTTGTTCAGCAAACTGGGCAGCAAGCTAAAAAAACAGGTGACCGTGCATGCTGACCGGCACGGTATTCTGATGGAAAATATTGATAATAGCTGGTGCAAAATAGACAAATTTCTGGCTAAACAACAGAAAAATCCGAATTTTGCCTCGGTAAAACCTCATCCTGTCATCTAAACGGATAGCGTTGCAGACCCTATCCGAAGGAGAACATCACATGAAAAGTGTTGTGATCGCAGCGTATAAACGCTCCCCGTTTACCCCGGCCAAACACGGTGAACTGGCGTCAGTCAGGCCGGATGAAATGACCGCCCAGGTAGTTACGGCACTGGTCGAACAAAGTGCCGTTAATCCGCAGGATATTGAAGACCTGATTTTGGGCTGCGCCTTTCCGGAAGGGGAGCAGGGCATGAATATGGCGCGACTGGTGGTGCCTCTGGCGGGGTTGCCTAAATCTATCGCAGGCATAACCATGAACCGCTTTTGCGGCTCTTCCATGTCGGCGATCCACATGGCGGCCGGGGCGATTGCTATGGGCGCGGGCGATGTGTTTATCTGTGCTGGTGTGGAATCCATGAGCCGTGTGCCCATGGGCGGATTTAACATGCTGCCGCATCCGGGCCTGTTTGAAAAATACCCGCAAGCATTTATGAGCATGGGGGAAACGGCGGAAAATCTGGCACACAATTATGAGATTCCGCGTCAACAGCAGGAAGCTTTTGCGATCAGCAGTCAACAAAAAGCCGCTCGCGCACAACAACAAGGCCATTTTCAACAAGAAATTGTAGAAATGACCCTGATGGACGGATCACGGGTTAATCAGGATGGTTGCCTGCGGCCGGACTCTAATGCGCAGGAAATGTCAGAACTTAACCCGGCATTCAAACACGATGGCAGTGTAACTGCTGCTACCTCGTCACCGTTGACCGACGGCGCTGCCGCAGTGCTGCTATGCAGTGAAGACTATGCGGATCACCATCAATTACATGGCATGGCTCGTATCAAGAGCTGTGCTGTGTCCGGGTGTGCGCCGGAAATTATGGGTATCGGTCCGGTGAGTGCCAGCCGAAAAGCCTTGCACCGTGCCGGATTAAGTCTGGGCGAGATGGGTGTTGTTGAGTTGAATGAAGCCTTTGCCGCACAAGCCATAGCGGTATTGCAGGAACTGCCGATCAATGTGGAAAAGCTTAATCTTGATGGCGGTGCCATAGCATTAGGCCACCCTCTGGGAGCGACCGGCGCGCGCATTACCGGCAAGGCCGCGGCATTGCTGCAGCGTGAAGGTGAAAAATATGCGCTGGCCACCCAGTGTATTGGTGGCGGGCAGGGCATTGCCACGATTCTGGAGGCAGTGTCATGAGCATTAACAAGGTGGCCGTCATGGGTGCCGGTGTGATGGGCTCAGGTATTGCCGCACAGGTAGCGAATGCAGGCGTGGATGTGTTGCTGCTGGATATTGTCAGTGAGCAGGGTTCCCCCAATGCACTGGCGGAAAAGGCATTGGAAAAGCTGCAAAAATCCGAACCACATGCACTCATGCATAAACGCAATGTCCGACATATTCACTGCGGCAATTTGCAGGATGATCTGCAACGTTTGAAAGACATGGACTGGGTGATTGAAGCTGTGGTTGAGAAACCCGACATCAAACGCGGCTTGTATCATCAACTGCAGCAAGTGTGTTCAGCGCAGTGCATTTTTTCATCAAACACCTCAACCCTGCCGTTGCATGTGCTGGCCGCTGGATTTCCGGAAGATTTTAGCCGTCGTTTTATGATTACCCATTTCTTCAATCCGCCGCGCTATATGAGGCTGCTTGAATTGGTGGTACCAGAACAGTTTGATCCAACATTGCTGACTGAATTGACCGCTTTTGCCGATGT
>SPJK01109564.1_pt1 | contig 15537 bp, 16 predicted proteins | sample 3741771 | NCBI WGS metagenome assembly SPJK01 (sample SAMN10925997, study PRJNA522277) | cold seep metagenome | isolation source: Elba SIP-enriched marine methane seep metagenome, extraction at timepoint T2 | place: Italy: coast of Elba, Mediterranean Sea | reverse complement strand
GGGATAATTTATTGAAAAATACTTAACGAACGGCCAATTTCCGTTGCATATTAAGCAATTGAGTTCAGCTTCAGTGCCCTATGTGTTCTCAAACAACTTAGAGACTGGACCGAACAACATCAGTTATAAATATCGCTATTTATTCGCTCACTTTCGCACCACGATATGTTCGAGCATTATCATCATCTTTCGCTTTAATTTGATAACGCACAACCTGAGCTAAGTCTTGCTCATAAATAGTCACACCCTTATAGCCCTGCTCCGCCGCATACTGCTGTAGTTTAGACACATAATCAACGGACTCACTTTCTAACACAGCCATGCGAATTTGAACTAATTCATGATGAATTTGCACCCCTTTTTCATTGTTTGCATCATCACCAGAGAATAGCTTGGCATAAGTTACATTGGCACCGGGAATACCAATAATCAATATTTGATCAAGAAAATCATTCGCGTACTTACGTGGAATTAATGCACCCAGTAATACACTCTTGGGTCTCACTAAGTTTTGTTCGTGTGGCGCTTGCACCTTTTCCATTAACGCATCGAGCGTACGCCTATTCCGCCAGTCGGTATTGCCCATCAACTGATCAATCGCAGATGTAATCTGCTCATTTGATGAACGATGGCTTCTATTGCCCACAGAGGTAGGTAAGTTAACTAAGCCCTTATCAATCGGCATATCAAACACAACACCACTGCCTAGCGAGCCGACTCGACCAGCAGTCACAAGTGCTTCAATCACACTTTCACGATCCAAGTCTTCAACCAATACCATAACCACTTCTTCATATGGCTTTTTAGTTATCTTCAACCAGCCAGCTCGATCTCGTGTGCCACGACCTTCAACAAAGTAAACAATCGGACCATGTGAGCCCGCTTGAATTGCGGCCTTTATGGCTTGCTCTGTTCTGCCTGATTGAATTAAAGCATACACCGCATAAAGGTTATCTTTAAGTTGAACCACACCTTCTGTTTCAGGCTCTTCTTCACGTTCAGCTTGCTCACAATAACCAGCCACCGCTTTTGCATTGGATATTAAGCGGCTACATTTAATACTGAAAATTGCACCTGAACCGGGCAAGTTAAGATCGCTTACTTCACTACAAAACTGCATAAACTCGGTGACATCGGAGTCTAAAACCACAAACTGCAAATATTCACACTCAGGGTTCATAATGGGTAAGAAAGCTTGAAACCACTGCTCTCGTACCAATGTGCCACGGCAATCAAACTGAATCACATTATATGGCCAGCGAGATTGAATCATAGTTAATGTATGACTTAAACGCCCTTGAGGAATAATCAAGGTAACAAGTGAAAAGTCATTTTTTTCAAAAAAGTCTACCATCACTGTTCCTTATTAATTTTTGCCACTATCAGGCCAACAGTTAATACGGTGATAATTGGACCAACCGATGCTAAAGCCAAAATACCAAACCCGTCTGACACGCCGGGTACAGCTGCACCAACACCTAAGCCCATTGCTAACACTAATGGCACTGTAATAGGCCCTGTGGTTACACCCGCCGAATCCCAGCCAAAATTCACAAACTCTTCTGACGATACCCACGTCAAAATAAGTAGCAATAAATAAGGCGGCACTAATAAATTAATGAGCGGCAAATTAAATGCAATTTTGCATACGCCGGCTGCGATACCTAAACCGACCCCGAACGCGACTGAATTCATCAGTAAGCTCTTTTTAAAAGCGCCAACTGTCACTTTTTCAACCGTATTACCCAAAGCATTCAATGCCGGCTCAGCGAGAGTCGCCCCATAGCCAAGGAAAAAACCAAAAATGATAGCCACTATTTTGCCCACCACTTCAGAATCATATTTAGCAGGCACCATGCCACCACTTTCAGCGCCCCATGGCGTTAAGCTGGCAAATGCCGTCGGAATGTTACCGCCTAATTGAGAGCCTAATGGGGTTAAGCCTAAGCTCAGCCCTAGCATAAACAAACTCATACCAACTAATGCGAAAACAATTCCTGTAAAAATCTCAGGTTGCACTTTAAAGTCTTCTTTGTTGAGCTTGAGAATTAGCCAAAGTGCACCTATTAAGAATAGACATAACGGTAAAATTGCTCGAACTGATGCCGACACAGACTCTTTCAAATCAGCCAGCATATTAACGGCAGGGTTCCATGTTTCTTTCGTAATCAAGGCCGGAATATTAGACGCTTTTTTCGTTAATACAATTTGTGCATCTGTGATGACTATTTCACCGTTGACCAATGCTGTTTGTCCACCGCGATAGCTCACTTCATAACTATCATCAAACTCATCTGAACTCAGGTACTGTTGATATTCTTCTTCCGTAAATAACAGCTCTGTATTAAGCCTCATTTCAGACTCAGTCACTGACATTTCAGTTTCCACTTGTTGGGCAACATAACTACCTTTGTAATTATCAGTCCCCACATAATCCTGACTAACGTAGTGGAAAAAGCCTAAGCTCAATACCGCTAAGATAGGGAATAAAGAGGCTAAAGTAACAATACCAAAACCCGCATTACTGGTATCACCGTCACCTAAGATACGACAAACACCAATACCCAAGGCTAATACCAACGGCACAGTTACCGGCCCTGTTGTTACCGCTCCACAATCCCATGCTAAGCCAAGAATCGCTTGGGTTTCTGGTATTGAGTTTGCTAAAAATGTTAAGCCAATTAATAAGCTGACACTTGGAATAATAAAAAACTTAAGTGACCAGTTTCGGTAAAAGCGCAGTACACCCAGCAAAACAGCTAAACCAACACCAATGCCGACGACCGTAACCAACTCCGTCGTAAAATCATTCAATAAACTATATAAAAGAGGAGCTTGATCTGCTTTTACACCAGCACCAGCAGACCTCAATACGGCAATTGCAGGTTCAGCAAAGGTCGCACCAACACCAAGAATAAAGGAAAACAGTAATACCCCCCATAATGGGCTATTACGAGGCAAGATCGCACCGAGCGTTTCACCAAGAGGCATTAAACCTAACCGTAGCCCCTCCATAAAAAGCATCAAACCAAGGATAACGACAAAAATACCAGCACAAATCATCGTTGTATAAACAATGGGAAGGCCAAGTACTAAAATTTGGAAGACCGCCAGATAAGCAACAATGAACCAGATGCTTTTAAGTTGAGATAAGAAATTATCCGTTATATAAGGCCAGAGAATGCTTAACTTCTCAGATAAGCTTAATTCTAGATGCAACGCTTTATTTTTCAAAAACAATCCCTTCTATATCTGCAGTATTGGAGATTGAGTGTGCTTTCAAAATAACGCTATTACTTTATAGGCTAGAAAGCACATTCCATCAATCTCATATTCACATAAAAAACAAAATAAATCGAGACTTTAATGTGCCTTTAATAGCGCATAAAAAAAGCCGCCTAAATAGACGGCTTTTTTCACATTAAACCATTTAATATTACTTGGTTAATGCGCCTGCTAATTTGCCAGATACCATACCAAAAATAGCACCTGCTACAGATGAAACAGCAATTAACAATACAGGATTAGTTAAATCCATCGCCGTTACAGATCCTGCGTTAGCAGCATGTAACGCATAAGCAGCAGTTGCTGCATAACCATATACATTCGCTGGCACCGCAGATAACACACCAACGCTAGACAAAAAGACTAAAAAGAATACAGTTACAGCAATATAAACTGCTGGACCAACAGCACCCGGTAAACCTAATGGATTCATACCCACTAAATAAAGTGCTACACCGGCTAAGACCGCACCGAATGTCATGCCCACAATTGTTGTTGGTAATGCAGCTGCATCACCACCATTATGGAAATAACAACCCCAAGCGATAAAACCAGCCCATACTAAAACTGAACCAGCTAACGGGCCTAGAGCCAGATACGCCCACACACCACCAAGCACAGCGATACTTGTTGATAGCGCCAGTAACGGGGACATACAACTTAACTTTGACATACATTTCTCCTATTATTTTTAGAAATGCAAATACGCTGAATTTAGTAAGTTATTGTTAGACCTAAACGTATTTGCATTCCCGACACTATAGGAATTGTCATAAAACTGCAATTTTTTGCACCAAACTTGTGCGATCAAATTACAAGATCTAGCCTTTGAGCCTGATTTAATTCCTTAACCATTACTCAAGAGCGGTACTGAACCTAAGACTTCTTAACCGGTCTCTTCCAGCCATCAACTGATTTAACTTTTGACATCGTTAAGGTTAATGCTTCAGCCGGTGCATCTTTACGAATCGTTGAGCCTGCCCCAATGGTTGCACCGTCTTCAAGGGTAACGGGCGCGACTAATTGCGTATCTGAGCCAACAAAGACTCGGTCACCAATAATCGTACGATGTTTATTCGCACCGTCGTAGTTACAGGTAATCGTACCTGCTCCAATATTTACATCAGCTCCCATATCGGTATCGCCGATATAACTCAGATGATTTACTTTTGAGCCTTCGCCGATATTGGCATTTTTGGTTTCGACAAAATTACCTATTTTCGCTTTATTGGCTAATATTGTGCCTGGACGAATGCGAGCATAAGGCCCTACGCTGACATTGGTCATTAAGGTCGATGAATCAATCATGCTGTTTGGCAAAATTTCACAACCTTCACCAATCTCAGCGTCTTTAATAATGCAATTAGCGCCGATAGTGACGTTATTAGCAATGATGTTATTACCTTCAAAAATCACATTCACATCAACATGCACGTCTTGGCCGATGGTTAAATCACCACGGATATCAACGCGACCGGGATCAATCATGGTGACACCGGCTTCCATCAGCTGTGTTGTTTTAGTGAGTTGATAATGGCTTTCTAAGTCCGATAATTGCAGCCGGTTATTAACACCGGCGACTTCCATATCGTCCTCACATAAATGTGAACTAATTAATAAGCCTTGTTCAAAAGCAAGTGCAACAAGATCGGTTAAATAGTACTCACCTTGTGCATTGTTATTATCAATCTGGCTGATTGCTGAATTTAACCAGCGTGCTGGAATACACATAATGCCAGTATTTACTTCATCAATAAGTCGCGTTTCTTCATCAGCGTCTTTTTCTTCAGTGATGCATAAAATATCATCATCTTCATCACGCACGATGCGGCCATAACCCGTTGGGTCATTAAGCTGGGTGGTGAGCAGCTTTAAACTACCACTGCCTAAATTAATTAATGTTTCTAATGTATCAACCGTTGTTAATGGCACATCACCATAAAGCACAAGTACTTGGTCAGCATCAGCAAAATATTCTTTGGCTTGATCAACCGCATGGCCAGTGCCTTTTTGCTCATGCTGCATTACCGTTTTATAACCTTGCGCTTCAACATAAGGCGCAACAATATCGGCACCATTACCACAGACTACAACTAACTCTGATGGGGTAAGCATTTTTGCCGTATCGATAACGTGTTGGAGTAAAGGCTTGCCAGCTAGTGTATGCATCACTTTTGGCTTGGAAGACTTCATGCGCGAGCCTTTACCTGCGGCTAAAATCACAATAGCTAGAGACATATTAAATTCCAATATATAAATTTGATTAAGCCTATTCTATACAGAATAGTGTTTCATTTCCGTTTTCAAGCAAAAAAAAAGGCCGTCATAATGACAGCCTTTTTTATTTTTCAGCTTAACTCAGTAATATTAATGAGTGCCGCTTGTTTTACGCATTTTTTCAACCGTTTGTAACTGTGCTACAGCTTCAGCAAGTTGTGCTTGTGCTTCTGCTTGGTCGACTGCTGAATCGCGATCTTTCAATGCACGTTCGGCATCTTGTTTCGCTTGTAAAGCGGCTGCTTCATCAACATCATGTGCACGCATTGCAGTATCAGCAAGAATGGTTACTACGTCTGGTTGTACTTCTAACATACCACCAGAAACATAGAACTCTTCATATTTGCCATCAATCAACACTCGTACTTGACCAGGCTTTAACTTCGTTAACAATGGTGTGTGTCGCGGATAAATACCCACTTCACCCATCACTGCCGATGCAAACACAGCTTCTACTCGACCAGAGTAGATTTCGTGTGAAGCACTTACGATATCAACGTGAATTGTCATCGCCATTATAGGCCTCCTAAAAGGTTATAGACCTTTCGCTTTTTCAATTGCTTCTTCGATGCTACCTACCATATAGAACGCTTGTTCTGGTAATGCATCATACTCACCATTCAAAATACCAGTGAAACCAGCAATTGTGTCTTTTAGTGAAACGTATTTACCAGGCGCGCCTGTGAATACTTCCGCTACGAAGAATGGTTGAGATAAGAAACGTTGAATTTTACGAGCACGCGATACAGTTAATTTATCTTCTTCAGATAACTCATCCATACCAAGGATAGCGATAATGTCTTTCAACTCTTTATAACGCTGTAATGTACCTTGTACGCCACGAGCTACATCATAATGCTCGTTACCAACCACTAATGGGTCTAATTGACGTGATGTAGAATCAAGCGGGTCAATCGCTGGGTAGATACCTAATTCAGCAATTGAACGTGATAATACAACGGTCGCATCTAAGTGAGCGAATGTAGTAGCAGGCGATGGATCAGTTAAGTCATCGGCTGGTACATATACCGCTTGGATAGATGTGATAGAACCTACTTTTGTTGATGTGATACGTTCTTGAAGTACACCCATTTCTTCAGCAAGTGTCGGTTGGTAACCTACCGCTGATGGCATACGACCTAATAACGCTGATACTTCTGTACCCGCTAATGTGTAACGGTAGATGTTATCAACGAAGAATAAAACGTCACGACCTTCATCACGGAAGTACTCAGCCATTGTAAGACCAGTCAACGCTACACGTAGACGGTTACCTGGTGGCTCGTTCATTTGACCGTAAACCAACGATACTTTATCGATAACGTTTGAGTCAGTCATTTCGTGATAGAAGTCATTACCTTCACGAGTACGCTCACCAACACCAGCGAATACTGAGAAACCGCTGTGCTCAATCGCGATGTTACGGATAAGTTCCATCATGTTTACAGTTTTACCTACACCGGCACCACCGAACAGACCAACTTTACCACCCTTCGCAAAAGGACATACTAAGTCGATAACTTTAATACCTGTTTCTAATAAGTCGTTGCTTGCAGCTAACTCATCAAAAGTAGGCGCTTTACGGTGAATTGACCAAGTGTCTTCTTCGCCGATTTCACCTTTTTCATCAATTGGCGTACCTAAAACGTCCATGATACGGCCAAGTGTTTTTTGACCAACTGGTACTTTAATCGCTTCGCCAGTATTTGAAACAGGAAGGTCACGTTTAAGACCATCTGTAACACCCATTGCAATCGCGCGAACAACACCATCACCAAGCTGTTGTTGAACTTCTAGCGTTAGGCCTGCTTCTTCTACTTTTAAAGCATCGTAAACTTTTGGCAGGCTGTCACGTGGGAATTCCACGTCAACGACCGCACCGATAATTTGTACAATCTTTCCAGAGCTCATCTTGCTTCCTCTTAATCTATATTCAGTTATACCGCAGCGGCACCACCGACGATCTCAGAAATCTCCTGAGTAATCGCAGCTTGGCGAGCTTTGTTGTAAACCAATTGCAGTTCTTTAATAAGGTCACCTGCGTTATCTGAAGCGCTTTTCATCGCAACCATTCGTGACGCTTGTTCACATGCGATATTTTCAACAACACCTTGATAAACCAATGACTCGATGTAACGTACCAATAAGTCACCTAATACACTTGATGCATCTGGTTCATAAATGTAATCCCAGTGATGGGATAATTCTTCGCTCGGCGCTTCTGGTTGTGCTGGTAACAGTTTGACGATCTTATTGTCTTGAGACATTGTATTAATGAACTCATTAAACACTAAGTACAAACTATCAATGCGACCTTCTTCGTATGCATCCAACATCACTTTAATCGTACCGATTAACTCATGTGGTTCTGGTGCATCACCCAAATGAACAGCTTGTCCGGCATGGTTTACTGGTAATCGGTTGAAAAAGCCTGCTGCTTTTTGACCAATAGTACAAACATCAACTTCTAAACCTTTATTGGTTTTTTCAGTGATGTCATTCAGTACTGTTTTGAACAAGTTATTGTTCAAACCACCACATAATCCACGATCAGATGAAACAACAATGTAACCAACACGTTTGGTTTCTTCACGCTCTTGTAAAAATACATGTTTGTATTCTGAGTGTGCGTAAGCCAAATGTTGGATTACATTGCGAATTTTCTCTGAATAAGGACGTGTCGCTGCCATACGCTCTTGAGCTTTACGCATTTTACTCGCTGCAACCATCTCCATCGCACGCGTAATTTTTTGCGTGTTTTTGACACTTGCTATCTGAGTCCGTATCTCTTTACCGCTAGCCATGGCTTATGCTCCGATTACCAACTACCTGTTTTTTTGAAGTCTTCAATCGCGCTACGGATACCGTTTGCGATGTCGTCACCAAAACCACCAGTTTCGTTAATGTTCGCCATTAAGTCAGCTTTGTTTGACTTCATGTAAGACAGTAATGCAGCTTCAAAAGAAACCACTTTATCTACTTCAACATCATCTAAGAAGCCATTATTAGCTGCGAATAACGAAACACCCATTTCAGCAACTGAAAGTGGCTGATATTGTTTTTGTTTCATTAATTCAGTAACACGTTGACCACGGCTGATTTGTGCACGTGTTGCTTCATCAAGATCAGAAGCAAACTGAGCAAACGCCGCAAGTTCACGATATTGCGCTAAATCAAGACGAGTACCACCACCCAACTTCTTAACGATCTTAGTTTGAGCAGCACCACCAACACGTGATACTGATAAACCAGCGTTAATCGCAGGACGGATACCAGAGTTGAATAAACCTGTTTCTAAGAAGATCTGACCATCTGTAATCGAAATTACGTTAGTTGGTACGAACGCAGAAACGTCACCCGCTTGTGTTTCAATGATTGGTAATGCAGTTAATGAACCTGTTTTACCTTTCACAGCACCGTTAGTTGCTTTTTCTACATAGTCAGCACTTACACGTGATGCACGCTCTAATAAACGAGAGTGAATGTAGAAAACGTCACCAGGGTACGCTTCACGACCAGGTGGACGACGAAGTAGCAATGATACTTGACGGTAAGCCCATGCTTGTTTTGTTAAATCATCGAAAATGATTAACGCATCTTCACCTTTATCACGGAAGTACTCACCCATCGAACAACCAGAGTATGGCGCGATGAATTGTAATGCCGCAGAATCAGATGCAGAAGCCGCAACGATGATTGTATGACCTAATGCATCATGTTCTTCTAATTTACGAACAACGTTCGCAATAGATGATGCTTTTTGACCGATAGCAACATAGATACATTTAACACCTGTATCTTTTTGGTTGATAATCGCATCAACTGCAATCGCAGTTTTACCTGTTTGACGGTCACCGATGATTAACTCACGCTGGCCACGGCCAACAGGAATCATCGCATCAATAGATTTCAAACCAGTTTGTAATGGTTGATCTACTGATTGACGAGCAATTACACCAGGCGCCACTTTTTCGATTGGTGAAGATTCAGTTGTTGTAACGTCACCTTTACCATCTAATGGGTTACCTAATGAATCAACTACACGACCTAATAATGCTTCACCTACTGGCACTTCTAAAATACGGCCAGTACATTTAACACTATCGCCTTCTGAAATGTGCTGGTAAGAACCTAATACTACCGCACCGACAGAGTCGCGCTCTAAGTTTAAAGCCATACCAAATGTATCGCCAGGAAACTCTAACATTTCCCCTGCCATAACATCGGCTAGACCGTGAATACGTACGATACCGTCAGTTACACCAACAACAGTACCTTCTGTGCGTGCTTCAGTTGCCCATCAAAACTTTCAATTTTTTGTTTGATTAGGTCACTGATTTCTGCTGAATTCAGTTGCATCTCTGTTTCCTCTATAACAGGCCGCTAATTAATAGCAGTGGCCAGTCTATTCAGTTTACCCAAGGCAGATCCATCAATAATCAGATCACCTGCTCGAATAATCGCACCACCCAATAAGCTATCATCAACGCTTGTATTTAGCGTTACGTCGCGACCCAAACGGCTTTTTAATGCCGCTGAAATCTTCGCTTCTTGTTCAGGTGTCAATTCACGTGCCGATGTCACTTCTGCTGTCATTACTTGTTCTGCTTCTTCACGAAGTGATTCATAAATCACTGTGATATCAACTAATAACTGCAAACGCTTATTTTCAGCTAACACAGCTAGAAAGTGTCGACCTTCATCGGTCATTAACTCTCCAGCTACATCTGCTAACAAAGTGATCACTTGTTCATCACTGACTGCTGGGCTTGTAATTATGGATTGCACTTCTGGCTCTAACACTGCCTGCGCTAATAACGCAAGTAAGTCAGACCAAGCCTTCAACTCGTTTTTTTCTTGTGCAATCGCAAATACTGCGTTTGCATAAGGACGAGCGATGGTTATTGCTTCAGCCATTCTATAATCCCCTAGATCCGGCTTACCAATTCATCAAGTAAATCGGTGTGCGCCTTGTCATCAATTTCACGGCTAATAATTTTCGCCGCACCAGCCAAAGCAATGCCACTCACTTGAGAACGAAGCTCATCTTTTGCACGGTTTGCTTCTTGCTCAATTTCTGCCTGAGCAGAAGTCAAGATGCGTTCACCTTCAACGCGTGCATTTTCTTTCGCTTCGTCAACAATTTCGTTACCACGACGTGATGCTTGCGCAATCACTTCGTTTGCTTGCTCTTTCGCTTCGCTGATAACTTGTTGAGCACGTTTTTCTGCTAGTTCTTGCTCATGGCGTCCACGCTCTGCAGCGGCTAAACCATCGGCAATTTTCTTTTTTCGTTCTTCTAGTGCCTGCATAATTGGCGGCCACACGTATTTCATGCAGAACCAAATAAACACTAGGAACGCGATTGCTTGACCAATCAAGGTTGCATTTATGTTCATGCTTGTACCTCTTCTCTATCGCAATTACTGTAAAAATGAGTCTTTCTATTAACCAGCAACCGCGAACAGAATGTACATAGCAAGACCAACAGCGATCATAGGAACCGCATCAACAAGACCCATAACGATGAAGAATTGTGTACGTAACATTGGAATTAATTCCGGTTGACGAGCAGCACCTTCAAGGAAACGACCACCCAAAATACCGATACCAACTGCAGCACCCAAAGCACCTAAACCCATCATCAAGGCACCAGCAATAAATAACAGCGCTTGTTCCATTTTTTTCTCCTAAGAAAAGATAAAACTAAAAGTTAAAAACAAAAATTTAGTGATGTTCCTGGTGAGCCATATCCAGATAAACAATCGTTAGCGTCATAAAAATAAACGCTTGAAGTGTAATGATTAGGATATGGAAAATTGCCCACCCAATCTGTAATAGACCACCGAAGGAGCCTAAAACTAAACCTGCGCCATACATAATGGCAATCAGAATAAAGATCATTTCGCCGGCATACATATTACCGAACAGTCGTAACGCCAATGAAATTGGCTTAGAAATCAATGTCACACCTTCTAAGAAAATGTTGACCGGCATAGCCCATTTACCAAATGGTTGTAATGTTAGCTCGCCTAAGAAACCGCCTAAGCCCTTCATTTTGACACTGTAGTACAACACCATCGCAAACACGGTTAATGCCATACCAAATGTGGCATTAGGGTCTGTCGTTGGTACTACTTTGAAGAACACATGATGAGGATCTGCGCCAAACACGTTGGCACCGATTAATGTTGCAATTTGAGGTACGAAGTCAATGGCAATTAAATCCATTAAGTTCATTAAGAAAATCCAAACAAAGATGGTTAATGCCAGCGGCGCAACCATTGGATTTCGTCCACTAAATGAACCACGAACACTGTCATCAATAAACTCAATGATCCACTCAGCAAAGTTTTGTGTTGATGTTGGAATGCCTGCTTGCGCTTTTTTCGCTTCACGACGGAAAAACCACATCATTAAAGCACCTAAAAAGACAGAAACACCTAATGTATCGACATTAAATGCCCAGAAGCCCATATCTGATGCTTCTTGTGCACTGTGAGCAAAGCCCCAACTACCATCAGCGTGCTGACCAAAAGTCAGGTTCTGAAGGTGATGCTTGATATATTCTGAAGAAGTAATCGTTTCACTAGCCATTTTTTGGTCTCAAGCCCGATTTGTATTTCCAAATAACAAGGCGATCTGTGTAAGGATGAAGCCGGCTAAGAATGGCAATGCTGATAATTTCAACACTGCAAAACCAGCTACGAACATCACGATGGTTAACACCCATCGTTCAATCACACACCGATACGCTTTGCGTAAATTTAAACTTGCATCTGCTTTTGCGCCATCTGCCGCAGCAATCAAATGCCTCTTTTGTAACAAGGTGTTAGCAATAACCATAAAGCTCCCGAAGGCGCCAGCTATCGCTCCGCTAATCCCTTGCCACACAAAGAAAAATATAGTTATTAACACCAGCATAACAACCTGCACCTTTAACAAATGGTTTATAGGTTGAACTCTTATTCTTCGATCCATTTTGGTCGGCTGGATTTAAATGTTTTAAACAAACCCGGGCATTATATAGAGCAGGCCCAGATTAGGTCAACGATAATTGAACTTTTATTTCGAATTGTTGACAACGAATGATCTACTTTGTCACTTTGAAAAACGTTTGATAATTTTTTTCAAATCATCAATATCATTATAATCAATGACTAACTTACCTTTGCCCTTGCTGCTATGCTTCAAGGTAAACCCTTTCCCGAGCTTTTCTTTTATCAATGATTCTATTTTAGCCACTTCTTCAACATAGTGTTGTGATTTAGTTGAAGCCGGTGTTGCCGGTTTTTGCAGTCGGCGAATTAATTGTTCGGTTTCACGTACAGATAAACCTTTTTCAATGATGGTTTGCGCGACTTCTGTTTGTGTTTCATCTTCTAATGCCAATAATGCACGAGCATGCCCCATCTCGATATCGCAGTTTTCAACTAAACGTTTCACGGCACTATTCAGGTTGCGCAACCGAAGTAGGTTCGACACAGCAGCACGCGAACGTCCTACGGCCTGAGCCGCTTCTTGGTGTGTCATTTCAAACTCTTCCCGCAGGCGATGCAAGGCATTTGCCTCTTCCATTGGGTTTAAGTTTTCACGTTGAATATTTTCAATCAATGCCATTGCAATGGCACTGCGATCTGACACATCTCTAACAACGGCTGGAATTTCAGTTAAACCCGCTTGCTTTGATGCCCGCCAGCGACGCTCACCAGCAATGATTTCATAACGCCCATCATCAATTGGACGAACAATAATGGGCTGAACCAAACCTTGTGCTTTAATTGAGTCAGCAAGCTCATCCAATGACTCTTGAGACATATCAACACGTGGCTGATACTTACCCGACTGCAACATATCAAGCGGAAAGTACTGCAGGCTATCATCAAGGTTTTGCTCATCATCATGCTGCACATCTGTGAGCAATGCGTCTAACCCTCTACCTAAACCTCTTTTCTTTGCTGCCATGATAATGCTCTCTAATCTTTCTTCTTATTTTTGTTTTTAGCTTGTTTCTTCAACTTACGCATAAACTCACTGGCCATTGCCATATAGGCCACTGCACCACGTGATGAACGATCATAATTTATAATTGGTAATCCATGACTTGGCGCTTCAGCTAATCGCACATTGCGGGGAATTACCGTATGAAACACTTTTTCACTGAAATGCTGAATTAACTGATTTGAAACTTGGTTTGCTAAATTATTACGCGCATCATACATCGTACGGATCAAACCCGAAATTTCCAAACTTGGGTTAGCGCGTTGCTTAACTCGCTCGACTGTTTTTAATAATGAAGATAAGCCTTCTAAGGCATAATACTCACACTGAAGAGGGATAAGTACCCCTTTTGCAGCAACCAATGCGTTTACCGTCAACATGCTTAACGATGGCGGGCAATCAATGAAAATATAATCGTATTTTTCACGAGTTGATTCTAGCGCTAATCTCAAACGGTGTTCACGTAATTTTACGTCTATTAATTGTATTTCTGCTGCCGCCAAATCGGTATTGGTTGGCATAACATCAAGACCAATTTCAGCACAATTAACGATAGCGTCAGCGGCGGTTGCTTCTGTCATGATCACATCGTAGCTGCTTAATTCAATGCTTTCTTTATCAACACCACAGCCTGTCGTTGCATTACCTTGCGGATCGAGATCAATCAACAATACTTTTTTACCGACATCAGCCAACGATGCAGCCAAATTAACGGTTGTTGTTGTTTTGCCCACCCCGCCTTTTTGGTTTGTCACAGCAAAAATATTGTTCATTAAAGTATGCCTTTAATCTCTCACCAATCGAACCAAATGCCTATCACCATCACAGTCCGGCACTTCAAGCTCAATCACATCTTGTAGTTTAAAGCCTTCACCCGCAGCGTCTAATTCTTGCTGAGGATAGATGCCTTTCATTAATACTAAACAGCCTGCATCATCGCAATGTCTACCCGCTAAATCAATAATCTCTTTGATTGTCGCGAAAGCACGGGCTGTTACAACTGAAAATTTAGGTAGTTGAGCTTGCTCTACGCGGGAATGCACAACCGTGACATTCTCAAGCTTTAATTCTGCTTTTACTTGCTGTAAAAAACGGGTTTTTTTTGAATTACTATCCAGCAATGTAATAAGCATGTCAGGCTTAACAATGGCTAACGGTATTCCCGGCAGACCACCGCCAGTGCCTACATCAAGCAAACTAGCACCCTGTATAAAGGGTGTAATAGCCAAACTATCTAATAAGTGGCGGCTGATCATTTCTTGCTCATCACGAACAGAAGTTAGGTTATACACCTTATTCCATTTCGCCATTAACAAAACATAATCTAGCAATTGCTGATATTGCTCATCTGATAAATCTAATTTTAACTTTTCACAACCTTGGATTAGTTGTGCCAATAAATCATCAGGCATTAACTCGCTTCACTCTGAATATCACCACGTTTTAAATGGACTAGTAATAAAGATACCGCTGCAGGTGTTACACCTGAAATACGTCCCGCTTGACCTATGTTAGCTGGGCGAACGTTTTGTAATTTCTCTCGCACTTCATTTGATAAACCACGTACTTTTTTATAATCAGTATCTAATGGAATAACGGTGCCTTCATTTCGTTGCAATCGATCAATTTCATTTTGTTGCCTATTAATATAACCCGCATATTTAGTATGAATAACCACTTGTTCAGCCACATCATCTGCCACTGCTTGTTCTTCACCCAGCATTGTTAATAGGCCACTGTAGTCAACATTTGGTCGACGTAAAATATCAATAGCGCTTGCCACTTTACCTAATGGCTCACCAAGGACTTGCTCAGCAATTGTTTGATCCGTTTTATCAGGGCTAAATTTATGTGCATTCAAACGGGCTGTCTCTTTGGCAATCGCTTCTTGTTTTTCACTGAAAATAGCCCAGCGATGATCATCAACAATGCCTAACTCACGGCCTTTCGGCGTTAAACGAATATCCGCATTAT
>SPJK01010426.1_pt1 | contig 15537 bp, 14 predicted proteins | sample 3741771 | NCBI WGS metagenome assembly SPJK01 (sample SAMN10925997, study PRJNA522277) | cold seep metagenome | isolation source: Elba SIP-enriched marine methane seep metagenome, extraction at timepoint T2 | place: Italy: coast of Elba, Mediterranean Sea | reverse complement strand
TGATGTAAAGCATCAAGTTGTTCATGAATAGCGCGGCGCTCCGCTGTAAACGATCGCTTTTGTTGTATCCAGTGCGCACTTTCAGCCTCGGTAGTGGGAGGTGTCGGGCTATGGATGACTTGTCTGTATCGAGTTTCGTCAGCAGCAAGCTGTTGAATTCGAGCGTCGACAATTTGCAATTGCGGATAGGCTTGCCACAACTCTTGTTCGCTACTGTACTGGCCTTGTTCCATAAGTGCTAAACTTAGTTGACTGAAGTGTTTATCCAGAGGGTCTTGTATTTGCAGTGCGACCGCAGACAGTAGTACGATGCTAGTAGCAGCCATTGAGCCGATTAGGCGTAGGGATTTCATGGTATGGATTTAGTGCACCTTAAGTGCTGATGAGCTATAGGTTTCCTTGCTGAAGAAATTCCTCAAGCAGAAATGAAGATGCTCCATAGGATAGAGAGAAACCGGCATCTGCCCAGGCAACCAGCCCTCCGGCGAAACGCCAGAGTTGTGTGAATCCTGCTTCCTCCATTTCGACATAGGCTTGGTAGCTGGCCATGCAGGTGGTGTCGGAGCAATACAGAATTATAGGTGTGTCTAGCGAAAAGCGGGTTTTGGCGTCCTGTACTGTCCAGATATTGATGGAGCCCGGAATATGGCATTTAGCAAATGCTGCGGGTGAAAGGGTCATGACGAGTTGTAGGCCCGGAATGTGCTGTAATCGTTTTTTGACTTCTATGGCAGTGAGAATTCGCATAGGATTTGTGGATTTGGTTGCCACAAAGAAGCAGGTAGTAAAGAGTCGTTGCCAATGCGAACCGCTTGAAACGGGATCTCAGGTGTTTCAAGCGGGATCGATGAGGGGAAAGAGGCTGGCCAATGGGATTGCAAGCACCTTACCCGATCTAAACGGGCCAAATCCCGATTCGTACAATTGCTATACAAAAGAAGAGGAAAAGAAATGCTCTTTTGTGAAGAACGAACCGCGCAGGCGGTCAAAACCTAGTTGTATGAACTTGCTACAAAGACTTGATCGATTTGATGCTAGGAATGTTCTGCTGATGCATAAGTATGGTTTTGTGCTCTTGCGCTATGCATTAGCGGTCATTTTCATTTGGTTTGGCTTGTTGAAGCCATTAGGCCTAAGCCCTGCGGCAATAATAGTGGAGCGAACGATTTACTGGTTTTCAGCAGACTGGTTTCTCGGCTTGTTGGGGTGGTGGGAGGTGGCTATTGGTGTACTATTACTATTTCGAAAAACGATACGAATTGCCTTATTCTTGTTGTTCTTGCAACTGCCAGGAACCTTCCTGCCGCTTGTCTTGCTGCCGGAAGTGACGTTTACACATTTTCCATTGGGGCTGGCCTTAGAAGGACAGTACATCATTAAGAATTTGCTACTAATTGCTGCTGCAATCACCATCGGCGGAACGGTTAATCGCTCCGCCTCCACAGAAGAGGTATTATGAGCACTTATTATCTGGCCTCCCGGAATTTCCTTATTTTCAAAGGGATGAAATTACACCGAGGACTTATCATTGTATTTGCGGTAGCCGGGATGATTCCCCCGCTGCTCTTTCGCCTGACGAGATGGTACAATGGGGAAGCGGTTAGTCCTTGGGCGTCTTTCGCGAGTGCAACACTGATTTCTGTTCTTACCACGGTGGTCATTTCCTTGAGTGTTGTGCAGGTGATGATATGGCTACAGAAGAATTACCCTTGGAAGAAAGGCGTTCTAAAGCGGCTGTTCCTAGAAGTCACCCTTACTACATTGGTAGCCACGGCATTAATTACCCTGCTGACATTATTGACGCACCTATTTCGGCCAGAACCTGATCTTCAAGCCGCCATTTTGCGCTATATGATGGTTGGGGTGGGGCTAAATTTCTTTTTGGTTGCCTTAACTGAAGGCGTATTCTTCTTTCGTAGTTGGCGGGAGTCCACGGTGCAAACGGAGCGCTATAAGAACGAAAGCATCCGGGCACAATTGGAAAGCCTGAAAAAACAAGTAAACCCGCATTTTCTGTTTAATAGCCTGAACACCCTTTCTAGTATGATTGATGTCGACCAGGAGCAATCAAAGGCCTTTGTGGACAATCTTTCAGAAGTGTACCGCTATTTATTACAGCATGAGACAGAAGAAATTGTAAGCCTCTCGGCCGAGATGGATTTTATTCAAGCCTATACTCATTTACTTAAGCAAAGGCACGGCGACCGTATCCGCTTTCACTTTACGGTCCCAAACAAGGAGTTGAGTAAGGGGCTCCCTCCGATGACATTGCAGCTGCTCGTCGAAAATGCGGTGAAACACAATGTGGCCTCCCATCAAAAACCATTGCAGATAGAAATATACACGAAGGATCAATTGCTTTGTGTCCGGAATAACTTGCAAAGCAGGTCCTCCTCACCACCGTCTACGGGAATAGGGTTGAAAAATATTCGCGAACGCTATAGGTTTTTGGTTGATCGACAGGTAGAAATCTTGCAAAGCCAATCGCATTTCGAAGTAAGGGTACCCTTAATCGTTATCGCCTATTCTTAATGCAATCTAAGATCATTGAACTATGAAAGTACTAATCATAGAAGATGAACGCTTCGCTGCGATAAAATTGGAAGGACTTATAAAGGCCTATGATCCAAGTATTGAGATTTCCGGGCCGCTCGAAACGGTAGAAGAGGCAGTTCAGTGCTTGTCGGGGCAGTTTTCGCCTGATCTGCTATTTCTAGATATCCATCTAGCGGACGGTTCCAGCTTTGAAATCTTTAAACAGGTCGCTGTCGATTGCCCAATTATTTTCACTACAGCCTATGATCAATATGCGATCCAAGCATTTAAAACGAAGAGTATCGACTATTTGCTTAAGCCGATAAAGCAAGAGGAACTTAATGCAGCTATGGGAAAATTCGCTGCCCTGTATAGGGGGCGGCCGGAGAGGAAAATAGAATTCGAAATCCAAGCGCTTGCTGAGATGTTGCAATCCAATCAATCGAAGCGCTATAAGGAGCGATTCCTGGTTAAACGAGGTGCTACCATTCAATCCATTCCAAGCGATAGGATTGCGTATTTTCATTTTGAAGATCGAGCTACCTTACTAATTACACAAGACAACCACCGCTTCCCGGTCAATCAAACCTTAGATGAATTGGAATTGGTTTTGAATCCGCAGGCGTTTACCCGAGCAAATCGACAATTCATTGTTCATATCTCTGCCATTGATAAGATTCACCCTTGGTTTAAAGGGCGACTTAAGCTTGACCTTTCGCCAAAACAATCAACTGACCTGGTGGTCAGTGCGGAGAAGACCAAGCAATTTAAACGTTGGCTAGATGGCGAATAGCCTAATGGGTAGCAGATAAGCTCACCTTTCGCAAGGCTGGTCGGCGATTTCTTTTGGAAGTAAGAATATGCTCGCTTTCAGCACGCGGCAAGGTGAAATGGAAGGTGCTTCCAAAGCCGGGCGTCGAATTTACCCAGATCTCACCCTGATGTTGCTCGACGATCTTGCGGCAGATTGATAACCCCACACCATTGCCTGTCATGCCTTGGCGATTGTGGAGTTTCTTAAACAACAAGAAGACGCGCTCATAGTATTGATCCTCAATGCCAATACCGTTGTCGGTAATACTGATTTGGAGGTTTCCGTCTAGCTCAGTCGCGCGGATGCTGATCTTAGGCATCTTTTCCGGATGGGCGAACTTGCAAGCATTAGAAATAAGATTGTAGAACAGCAAGACTAGCTTTTTTGCATCGCCTTTTATCGTGCGAGGTAAGTCCTCACGTGCCACTTGAAAGTGTCGACCAGGGTGTTGTTCTTCCATCCGCTGCACCGCTTGGTCAATGATACGAGTCAAAGAGCACTGTCGCATTTGGGGCTTCAGCGAATCTACCTGGCTGTAAAACAACAGGTCATTGACCATACTCTCGATACACTTGCCGGCCTGAGAGATATAGTTCAAATACTCTAGCTCGTCAGTATCCAGTTTGTGGCGGGCCTTAAGGTGAAGGAGTTGGGAAAAACTGATCAGGCTTCGTAGCGGTTCCTTGAGGTCGTGTGAAGCCAGGTACCGAAAGTTCTCCAGTTGTAAGTTGGTATTGATATACTGAACGAGTCGTTCATTTTTTTGCTGTACTTCCTGATCGTATTCCAGGCGCTCAATTTGCATACATGCCCATTGTGCGTACTCGTCAATGATTTCGATCAGTTGTGGCAACTTATAAAAGCGACCTTTCTTCAAGGCAGACAGATATGCAATGATTTCGCCCCTGGGATTAAACATAGGAATCCCGAGGTAAGATTCACTTCCAAGCTCCGGTGGAAGCTGAGGGTAGGACGCCTGCAGATTACCGTTATAGATAACCATATTTCGCCGTTGCCGGACTTCCTGGCAAGGGCCATCCTTCAGGTGATATGGAAACTCGTGCACGATCTCACCTTGCAGAATAGCAGAAATCACCGATGGGGATTCCAATTCTCCTTCTGCACATTGAGCCAAAATAATGGCATCGAGCTGGAATTCCCAGGCGATTGATCGCAGGAGTGTATTTAGACTTTCCTGGCTATTGGCCAGATCGCTAGTCTTGAAAATTTGTTGAAAGGAATCAATTCGTTGCTGATTCTCGGAAATATCGCGCACACTGAATGCAACGAGCTGCTGCTCTTGTTCTTCAATTAGAGAACCATGGATGTGCGTCAATATTGGGCGTAACTGGGGTTGCCGAAACAGCCACTGAAACTCAAAATGTCCTTCTTCTTTAATCGTTTGCAGATAAACCTTGAGTTGATCGGAAGATAGGAGCCCGTTAGGTTGGAATTCCGGGCTAAGTTGAAGGAATTCTGAATTGGCTGAGGAGAACTCGGTTCCCTCAACAGGAAGTAAATGCCGGGCTTTGCGATTGCATTCCACAATGCGCTCTTCTTGCAGGTCATACAAGAGGATGCCATAGCTTGCATTTTCGAAAAAACTCTTGTGGTAGTCAAGAGAGGGATAACTAGGCACGGGATCACGATTTAGTTTTGGGTATACAGACTATACTTTCCCATGAATCTTGGATTCACGGCATCATCACAAAAAATTCTTCTTTGCTTTTGATACGTATCAAAAGCGTTGGTGTTTCGCGTTTGTCCTGCGTGTGTAGCTTCGGAAGGCTCAACCCGTAATGAATGACGGGCAAGCTAAAAGGTGAGTTTGTTCGTAGTACCCTCCTAAGTTACGTAAATATTTGAAAAGGTGCCATGTGTAATTCATTTCTTTACTGTCAATTGTTGTAACGGTAGAAATAGCCGGGCAAGAGGTGGGAAATATCTGGTTAAAGGACGGGCAGTGGATATATCACATTTCATAGGGCCTTTGCAAGAGAATGAGTACTTTTGCAAATTAATCTCGATTTGGCGGTTTATATAGAGAACCTTTCTCGACCTGAAGGGCTTTTCATTCCAGCCGAACGATAGTAATTCAACATACAATTCTCTCCCGTATGGGAAATATAGTGGCCATTGTAGGCCGACCGAATGTGGGTAAATCAACACTATTCAATCGTTTGATTGGAGAGCGACAAGCTATCATTGATGATGAAAGTGGTGTGACCCGTGATCGTCAATATGGAACGAGCCACTGGAATGGCAAGCAATTCACAGTAATCGATACTGGTGGGTTTGTACGCGATTCTGACGACATCTTTGAAGCGGCTATCCGCTCTCAGGTGGAAATCGCTGTAGAAGAAGCTGCGGTCTTGATTTTCATGGTGGATGTATCGACCGGCCTTACGGACCTAGATGAGCAGGTAGCTGATATGCTACGCCGCATTAAGAAACCGGTGATCCTGGCGGTGAATAAGGTAGATAACCATCAGCGGCAATTGGAAGCTAACGAATTTTGGAGCCTCGGTTTCGAGGAAACGTTTTTCCTTTCCTCTATCACAGGATCGGGCACTGGTGACCTATTGGATGGCCTTACCGAATATATCGAAGTGGAGGAGGAATCGGATGATTCTCTGCCACGCTTGGCTATTGTCGGGCAACCGAATGCCGGGAAGAGTAGCTTGATCAATGCCTTACTTGGTGAGGATCGCAATATCGTGACAGAAATTGCTGGTACGACTCGCGATTCGGTCCACAGTCATTACAATAAGTATGGCAAGGAGTTTTTATTGATTGATACGGCCGGGATCCGCAAGAAGAGCAAGGTGCATGAAAACCTGGAGTTTTACTCGGTCATGCGGGCGATCAAAGCGATTGATGAAGCGGATATCTGCCTATTGCTGATCGATGCTACCTTAGGAGTGGAAGCGCAGGATCTAAGTATTTTCCGGCTTGCACAGCGCCGAAATAAAGGGGTAGTCGTACTGATCAATAAGTGGGACCTGATGGAAAAAGAAACCAACACGGCCCGCGATTTTGAGGCGGAAGTCAAGCGGCGCTTGGCACCCTTTAATGATGTGCCGGTGATCTTCGTTTCTGCGCTGGAAAAACAACGGATCTTTCAGGCAGTTGAGAAAGCTCTGGAGGTGTATGAAAACAAGACTCGCCGAATTAAAACATCGGAGCTGAATGAAGTTATGCTCAAAGCGATTGAACGCCACGGGCCACCTTCGCACCGCGGGCGCTTCGTCAAGATCAAGTATATCTCACAACTGCCTCTAAATTATCCGGCTTTCGCGTTCTTTTGTAATAACCCCAAGCACGTTAAGGACAGTTACAAGGGGTATTTGGAGAACCAATTGCGCAAGAATTTTGAGTTTACGGGAGTGCCGATAACCATTTTCTTCCGTAAGAAATAGGTTGCCTTCTCGGGCATTCCTTACCTTTCGCCTAAGGACCAAGTACCATAGGCCTTACTATGCTGCGATTTTTGCGCCACACATCCTCTGAGGATATTGATGATGACGTTTTATTGGAGCGCTTCCAGGTACACGAAGACCAGGACGCCTTGGCCATGCTATTCGACCGCTATCTGGAATTGATCTATGGCCTGTGTTTACGCTATCTGGAATCGAGTGCGAAAGCTGAAGATGCAGTGATGTCCATCTATGAGGAGCTGCGCAAAAAGGTGCCGGCCCACGAAATCTCGAACTTCCGAAACTGGTTATTCACCTTTGTTCGCAACCACTGCCTGATGCAATTGCGTAAAGAAAAAAAGGACACCACCTTAAGTTTTGATCCTAACTTTATGCATTCTGAGGAAAATCTGCATCCAATAGACGAGGTGGAAGAAGAACATCATCGGACTCCTCACCTAAAAGCCTGCTTAGAAGAATTGACCCCGCAACAATTGGTTTGTATCCAGTTGTTCTATTACGAAGGGTTCAGTTACAAAGAAATTGCCGAACAAAGGGAAGAGCCCCTTGGGCAAGTTCGGTCGAATATCCAAAACGGCCGCAGGAATTTGAAGCTCTGTATTGAACGAAAAGAACAAGCCGGGACATCTTGAGCCGGAAAGAACAACATACCGACAAACTACTTCGCCGCTGGATTAATGGCGAGGTGAATCGACGGGAAGAAGCCGAACTGGAAGCTGCTGCCCGCGATGATGCATTCCTGGCTGAGGCTATGGAAGGCTACCGCCGTCGGCCGGAGGCTGATCACAGTGCGCAGTTGAGGCAATTGCGTGGCCGCTTATCTGTTGCGCCACGTCGCAGACGCCCAATAGTCATGATCCAGCGCATCGCTGCTGCCATTGCATTATTGATTGCGATCGGTGCGGCCCTCTGGTATACTCCCTTGCTGAATAAGCAGGGCCCGTCGCTTAGTATGGAAGAGATGCTGGTCGATGCGCCGCCGGCAGCCGATGAAAAGTTGAGTCGGGAAGATGCGCCAGCGGTTGCCTCTCAGGCTCCTGAAACAGAGCGCCGTGAGGACATTGAAGCAGCGCCACCATCCGAACCTCCAGCAGTGGCCGTGACCCCACGACGAGAAGAACAAGAACGTGGCGCCAGGGCTTCCACACCTTCAGAAACCATTTATTTGGCCGACGATGCGGAGGTGGTCGCAAAAGACAGCCCCGTGGTCGTAGATGGCGTACCTATTGATCTAGCGGAAGAAGCTGTGGATATCGGTGCTGCGGCTGACTACGATGTTTCTACGGAAGCGGAAGAGGTTGTTGCTGAAACAGAAGTTACACTTCCCCCCACCAGTACTCCGGCACCGCCTCCTGCACCTGCAGGCCGGGATGTTTATGTAGCACCTGCGAATGCGCTGGACCCACAGATTGCTATCTCGAACATGGGCCCACCGCGTGCTCGACAAGGATTCCGCCTAGTAGAAGGCGTCGTAACTGATACGGAAGGCTACCCGTTAATCGGGGCAAGTGTACTCCAGCAAGGCACCACCCAAGGAACTGTTACCGATCTGGAAGGTCGGTTTATGATGGCCCTTGATTCGGCTAATCAATCATTGGAAGTCAACTATACCGGCTACCAACCACAAGCGGTGACTGTGGCTGAAGATGCGGATGATATTGAAGTGGTGATGGAAGAAGGTATGACCTTGGATGAGGTGGTGGTCAGCGGTTATGCCACACAGCGTACCCAGGAGCGGGAAGACGAAGATACCCGTCCTCCGTTCGCTCGGCCTATAGGTGGCCTCAGCGCCTATAAGGATTATGTGAATGAGCGTACTGAACTGGTACAAGGGCGAGGAAAAGTTCGATTGCAATTCTTCGTTCATGCCGATGGAAGTATTCAAGATATTGAGATTATCCGGTCCACCAACCCTAGTCTAAATCTGTTAGCTCGCCGAATCCTGGAAGAAGGCCCACGATGGGAAATCATTGCCGGCGGTGCACCCGTTCAGACGGTCTATACAATTCGTTTTCCTTAGCACCTGTTTCTATTCTACACCGAACTTAAAGTGATTTAGGTTGTCCCAAATTCACTTTGTTGTCGGTATACATAAAAATGGCGCTCCAGGCCGGTTATGACCTAGAGCGCCGAGCTTACCTATTAGTGGCGTTTATACTTCTCGTACGGTAACGAGCATCTCTGTACTCAGGAAACCTTCGAGGGCTTCGGCAGCTTTTTGGCGGCCGTGATCCATCCGTTCGCGGTAGGAAGTAGGTGTGATGGTTAACATATCACCTAGTGTTCCATTCGTAGGTTTGATCACCATGGCCCGAAATCGCTGCAACTCTGTATTGGTACGAATACCATTATCTGAATTGAAGTGCATCAGTCGAGCATTCGGCTGGAGCTGCTGGGCTTGATCTACCAAGTCGTTGATGCGCAAGAACTGGCTTAGGTCATTTTCAAAGATCTCCGCCTGAGCGATCTCGTTCAACGAACGCAGGGCGATCTTGGCAATTCCTGCCTTGCTGTATTCTTCCGGATTTACTTTTCCGTTGTTGCAGTTGACCACGATAAAGACATATTCAGTGTCTGGCTCATTGGCCTCATTGATCACCTGGATCAGGTCACCTAATGGTGCCGTATTCCGGATGCCGCCATCAACGGCGTTGAGTACCTCCTGGCCCGCCAATTGGATTTGGGAAACAGGTTCCCAGACGATTGGCATGGCACTAGAAGCTAGCACGCCCTTTACATAGTCGTCGTTGGTGGCAAAGTAATAGTGTGGAATGGCCCGATAACGACCATCCTCCAGCGATACAAAGCCACAGTAGAAGGTGCACTGCTCATCAACTTCGTCATTATCGAGATGTGCTTGTAATTTTTCGTACAGCGGCGTATTGTCTGCAATGCTGCGGAACGATGCCATGTTGTCGCTGAATTCTTCCTGGGCTTTCTTCAGGTGTTCATCGATGAACTTCTTGCGCTTCTTCTTACTGAAAAGCATGCCCAGTCCTTTCCACAGGTTGAGGTCGAAACCAAAGTTTGGGATGAAACGCTGTTTGATCTGATCGAAATTGAGGTTGAGTTTCAATTCCTCCGTACCTGGGGTCGTTTCGATGAAGTCTGAGGTGTAGATTTCCTCCACACCATTCTCTGCGATCTGCGTCCATAGTTCGTTGAGATCTTCCAGCTTGTTCTGGGCCATCATAGCACCATTCAGTGCGCCTACTGATACACCGGCGATCAGGTCAAACTTCATTGGGCCTGTTTCGCCTGTCAGTGTGGTCCAGTTTTACGACAGATAGTTCATAGCGCCTAACTGGAAGGCACCTTTGAATCCGCCGCCGCTTAATACCAAAGCATATTTCGTTTTCATCTTAAAGGGTTTTAGGGGCTGGTTTACGAATAGCAAGTAAGCTGCACCTTTCGGCTCGCTTTCAAGGGTAAATGTCGATTGGGGAGGAAGGTTACCGAAGGAGGGAAGGTTTTTTGTGAAACGCATCATGCATCACGCTATTACGCTACATGCTACACGCGACGTGCGATATGCATCACGCTGCATGCATCACGCTATTACGCTGTGCGCTACGCGTTTTTCTATTGATTTCCTTAGTCGTGTAGTTTCGGGGTATTGCGATAGACCATTAAAGGGATTGGAATTTTCATCTTGATGGTAATTCCTTAGGAACACAACCTGAAGCCTAAAGCGTGAAGCCTGAAACCTGAAACCTAAAGCCTAAAGCCTGAAGCGCATAATCTCCTTATCGTTCCAGGAAAAACTCAACGCGGCGGTTTTGAGCCTGGCCAGACAATGTGGTCCCATCAGAGATTGGGCGGCGAACACCAAAGCCTTCTACCAGTAGTCGTTCGGAGGCAATGCCAAAATCGCTGAGGTAACGCTTTACCCGTTCGGCCCGCAGCGTGCTGATGTATTCATTGGATTCATCTGAACCGCTATAGTCGGCATGGCCATGGATTCGCAGGCGGAAAGTCGGGTGCGCTTGCAGGAAAGTTTTGATGCGATCCAAGAGTGCATAATTGGATAGATCGGCACTATTAGGAGCAAAATAGAGGATTTGCATGGCTAGTACTTGTGCTTCTTCTTCTGCACTGGCGGTACTTGGGCATCCTTGTTCTACAAAAAGGCCAAACACGTTGGGGCAAGCATCTCGGGTGTCCTCGATACCATCACCATCGGAATCCGGGCAACCGCGGAAAAGGGCCTGTCCAAAGGTGTTGGGGCAACGATCATCTTCATCCAATATGCCATCACGATCACTATCGATAGCCGGGCAGCCGCGCCGCTCGGCGGGGCCGGCCACTAAGGGACACTCATCCAGGTGATCAGCAATGTTATCATTATCTGTATCGCGGATCGGGCAGCCTTGAGCATCGGGAGGGCCTGCTTCACCAGGGCAACGGTCGTGTGGATCAGGGGTGCCATCCAGGTCGGTGTCTGGACAACCGGTAAGTGAAGAAGAACCGGCTACCAGTGGGCAAATATCGTTGGCATCGGAAATACCATCGCCATCGCTATCCGGGCAACCATTCAGCAGTTCCTGGCCCGCATGGAATGGGCAATGATCTTTACCATCAGCGATGCCATCCCCATCGGTGTCGGGCTCGGTTGGTAATCCGTATGCGACCCCCAGATACAGCATCCCGTACTTGTCGTTGTTGCCAGGGTCACCGGCCTGGCTAACGCCGTCGAGGTAATCGGTAAAAGTAAAGTTGTACTGAAAACCGCTTTCCATCCACCAATTAGAGGCGGGCTGAAAACGGATGGTCAAACGAGCAGGGATGAAGAAGGCGTAGGTGTTGAATTGTTCGTTTTCATCGGCCTTAATTCGCTCGGTAAGCTCAAGGATGGAATTGCCGAAAAAGTCGGGGAAGGCATCAAAGAGTACGGTGCCAAAACCAGTACCTATTCTCGGTGAAAAGCGCGCTTCCGGCCAGATATCCAAATCGAGATTCAGTTGGAAATCGGTAAAAGTGGAGTTGAAGGAGAAGTTGCGCAAGCTCCGTACCGGATCATCACGGAAAAAACCGTCCCGGGCAGCTAGGCGACCTCTATTGGCCACCAGGCTAGCTGTGAAGCGTTCTTTGAAATGGTGATGAAAGCCAACGCCAAAGGTAAATTGGCCACCGCGCATGGTTCCCAAGCCACCCATACTAATGTCACCCTGATAAAGGGTGGCACCACCTCTGGTAGAGATCGACCAGGCCATGTTCTGGCTCCAGGTGAAACTTGTTGTTAGCCCAAGGACGCACAACAAGATCGCTCTATACCACTTCATATTCGGCATTGCCAACGAGAGATTCGATCAAGTGGCAAGTTACCGAATAGTTGCGTACGCTGCTTTAGAGATGCAGGAAAATATTAGCAATAGCTACCAGAACAGCCAACAGGATGCCCCAGCCGAAGCTCTTGACACTGAATCCTTTGAGAAAATAGGCTGCTACCATCAGTAGGGCGGCGTCAACCACGAGGCTGAAAAACCCTAAGGTGATCCACCGCAAAGGCGTAGTGATGAAATCGAGCACTCGACCAAGTGTTGCGTTGAGGAAAGCGAGGACTATGGCCACGATCAAGGCCCGTGAGAAGTCTTCAATTTCAATGCCGGTCAATAAATGACTACCGCCCATCAGGACGAGTGCCATCAATACTGTTTTGATCAAGAAATCGCCCAGGCCTGCCTGCACGAAAACATCCAGAAGTAACATAGGTCAGTTTTTTCGATTGGTAAAGTGGTCCGTTCCGATTGGGCAGGGCTAGTTGCCCCACTTTTGCCGATTGCTCGAAGAACTTCCGCTCTTCAATTGCTCTAATTCAGCATTGACAGCGTCCAGTTCTTCCTTGAGGCGAGTGTTTTCAGCCTTGAGGCGACGGATTTCTGTTGCCGGATCGTAGGTGTCTTGAGCGTCATCGCTATCGCTGCTACTCTGACCAAGGCTTTGAAGCTTGGCGAGCGGGTCTTCCCCATTGTAGTAAGCAGCCCCGATGTAGGCGAGGGGTAGAAAAATGATAAGAAAGATAAACAGACGCGCGAAAGGCGTCATTTTGGTGCGTGTGGCCATTTTGCAAAGTATAGGTTTAAGGCAAAAGTAGCACATTCCGGCATTTATCGAACGTCACTTATACAGAGCCTAGTAAAAGATCGACGAGTACGGATTTCAAGCGCTCAGATCGCCAAAAAGAGACGGTCTCTTAGGAGGGGCAAGGGCAATTCGCTACTTTTGCTATCGTTGGATGTAAGTAAGAGCGCAAATTGAAATTACGCTTTTATGGTGGCACCTTTTTCGCACATATTACGTTAAAAGCCGCGCCTTCGTTTTGGCTAGGGTTCCGTTTTTTGCCTGATCGGTGCGAAAGAACTGCTTGACCAAAAAGGCTAGCTAGCTATGCTCACTTACTTATAACGTTTTCCAACTACCCCAACCAGGCCTTTCACATGACTGACGTTTATATTTTCGATGCGTTGAGGACCCCACGAGGAAAGGGGCGAAGTACCGGTTCGTTGTACGAAGTAAAACCCGTTCATCTACTGGAAGTGGCATTGCGCGCCTTGCAAAAACGTTCAAAATTTACCGCTGAGCAGATTGATGATGTCATTGTGGGCTGCGTTACACCAGTAGGCGACCAAGGCTTTAACATTGCCCGCACTGCTCTTCTCGAAGCCGACCTGGCCGCCGCCAATGGCGGCATGCAGATTAATCGATATTGCCCTTCTGGGCTGGAAGCAGCCAACCTGGCTGCAGCAAAGATCGCTGCCGGCTGGGATGACCTCATCATTGCCGGGGGAACCGAAAGCATGAGCCGGGTGCCTATGACTACCGACGGTGGACCTTTGTTGTATGACCCGGCGATGATGGTTCGCAGCAAGTACATCCCGCAGGGGGTAGCCGCCGACTTGATCGCGACCATTGAAGGGTTTACCCGAGAAGAGCTGGATGAATACGCTCTTCAGTCGCAACAACGAGCAACTAATGCACGTGCTGAAGGGTATTTTAAAGGTTCCTTGGTTTCCCTTTGCGATACATCCGGCTTACCGATTTTGAAGGAAGATGAGCTGATTCGCCCTGAGGTAAGCCTGGAACGATTGGCGGAGTTACGACCAGCCTTTGCCGAACTGGGAACCGAAGGTTTTGACGCGCTTGCTCTCCAACGTTATCCAGAGGTGGAGCGAATACAACATCTGCACACAGCGGGGAATTCCAGTGGCCTGGCAGATGGCTCGGCACTTTTATTGATTGGGAATGAAAAGACCGGTCAGCAACTGGGAATCGAGCCACGAGCCCGGTTTGTAGCTTCCGCTACGGCCTCAGTTGATCCAACCATCATGTTGACCGGACCTACGGCGGCTACGCAACGTGTGCTGGCGAATGCCGGCTTAACAACGAAGGATATCGATCTGTGGGAATGTAATGAAGCCTTTGCTTCGGTTGTCTTAAAGTTTCAAAAAGACCTCGACTTGCCTGGTGAGTCACTAAACGTCAATGGCGGAGCGATCGCTTTAGGGCATCCCCTGGGGGCAACTGGTGCTATGCTACTGGGCACGTTGCTAGACGAATTAGAACGGCGCGACTTAAAGCGTGGGCTAGTCACACTCTGTGGCGGTGCCGGCCTGGCCGTCGCTACGATCATTGAACGAATCTGATATACTCCGTACCAAGCCAAACTATGATACGTTTCTCGAAAGATACCAACAACATTGTCACGCTTACCTTCGATATGGAGGGGCGGCCTGATAATGTGATCAATCACGAAATATCGGAGTCTTTCCTGCCGGTGATCGAGCATTTGCAGCAGGAAAAAGCGCGAGGCGGCCTGCGGGGAGTGATTCTCACTTCCTCAAAAAAGACGTTCCTGTCGGGCGGTGACCTGGGGTATCTTTATGAGTTGAATGATCCGGAAGCATTGTTTCACCGCGCAGAAAAATTGGGGCGCTTCTTTCGGGCACTGGAACGGCCCGGTGTGCCAGTCGTTGCTGCCATTGCGGGCAGTGCTTTAGGCGCTGGGTTTGAAGTGGCATTGGCCTGCCATCACCGGATCGTGTTGGATAAGCCCAAGGTACGGGTAGGTATGCCGGAAGTCAACCTGGGCTTCATGCCGAGTGGAGGCAGCATTATTCGTACGATGTGGTTGCTGGGAATTGAAAAGGCCTTCCCTGTCTTGACTTCTGGTCGCCACTATTCTCCACAGGAAGCACTGAATGCGGGGATAATCGACGACTTAGCGGTCAATCAAAAGGAATTACTGGAGAAAGCTCGTCGCTGGTTGCTAAGTCATCGTGACCTGCGCCGGCCCTGGGATCGGGACGATGAAATGATCCCGGGCGGCACCGCTCAAGATCCAGTCCTGGCCGAACGCCTGCGCTTGATTGCCGCACAATTATCTGCATCCACTCATAACAACTCGCCAGCTAAGAGCGCCATCCTGAATGTGATGGTTGAAGGCTCCAAAGTTGATTTTGATACGGCTTGTCGAATAGAGAACCGGCACTTTGCTCATCAGGTCTGTTCAAAGGCTGCCAAGAATATGATTAGCACTTTCTGGTTCGATTACCTGACGATTAAAGGCGGCATGAACCGACCGAAGGGCTACGGTAAATTCCGGCCCCGTAAGGTCGGCGTTATTGGCGCAGGAATCATGGGTACAGGTATTGCTACCGCCTGCTTACGATATGGTCATTCGGTGGTGCTAAAGGATGTGAGCAAGTTGGTTGCTGAGCAGGGGCGCGATGTGGTCCGTCAGCGAATCGAGGA
>SPJK01009193.1_pt1 | contig 15538 bp, 16 predicted proteins | sample 3741771 | NCBI WGS metagenome assembly SPJK01 (sample SAMN10925997, study PRJNA522277) | cold seep metagenome | isolation source: Elba SIP-enriched marine methane seep metagenome, extraction at timepoint T2 | place: Italy: coast of Elba, Mediterranean Sea | reverse complement strand
CTTAACACGCAAAGCAAAGCAACATGAACACTATTCAAGTGGGCAATAACGCCTACCAGATCAAGTACGGTATGTCTGGCATTCAAGAGGTATTAAACCTCGTCAAAGGCAAGGCTTTAAAGGACTTGGGCAAGGTAGAGGATTTGCCACTAGATAAGGTGCCGCAATTTATCCTAGCAGGGATCAAGAACGGCGCTAAGGTAGTAGATGCGACGATAGATGAGGCGGCAGTCCTTAAAGAGTTAACAACCGCCTTAGATGAGGACTTTACCCTCTATACCAAGGCTATGGAGTTCTTTGGCAAGGACATTGCTCCAGACCACGAAGTAAAGACAGAGGGAAACTAACTGCCCAGGATATTCAGAGCATCGCTTTGGGTGTCCTGGGTTTATCGCTAGAAGATGCCCGGCATTTGAGCATTAAGGACATTACCCATGCTCTAGCCTGGCGTAGATACGATAGGCGCGACCTATTCGAAATGGCTCGAATGATGGCCTTTTATTTCGTTCAGCCTTACGACTCGAAAAAGAAGATTAAAAAGCCTTCCGACCTGTTCAAGTTCCCTTATGAGGAAGTAGCAGCAGCGGAGCTAATGACCCCTGAAGCGATAGCAGCCCGTGAAGCCATGTTTGCTAAATGGGATGCCCAAATGAAAACAGATGCCTAGTAGCGACATTTATGTAAGGATAGGCGCTAAATTAGACGGCCTACAGCGGGGCATTCGCAAGAGTGAGCGCCAGCTAAAACGATTCGCAGACTTTGCGGAGCGCACGGGCAGTACATTAACTACTAGGCTATCCGCACCCTTGGCTTTGGTCGGCGCGGCGGCGGTTAAGACTTTTGCTTCTTTTGAAAAGACTAAGTTGGGCTTAACAGCGCTCTATAAAGAGGCGGACATAGCCGAACAGGTTTTTTCTGACTTGCTAAATGTGGTCAAGGACACCAAAACCACACTTGACTTTAAAACAGCTACTACGGCAGCTTTACAATTAAAGGCGGTGGGCATTGAGGGCGAGAGGGCAACGCAAGTTATCAAGCAGCTAGCTATTGCCGCTACGCTGTCTGGGTCTTCTAGTGATGACGTGGGGGAGGTAGCTAGACAGCTTACGCAAGCCGCTTCAAAGGGGCGAATCCTTCAGCAGGAATTACGGATCATCCTTGAACGCATACCGGCATTAGCTGGAGTGATTAAAGATGAGTTTGGGGTAGTTACCGCTGACGCTCTCCGGGACGCTGGCGTAAGTGCAGAGGAATTTATCAACAGGCTAACAAAGGCGGTAGGCCAAAATCAACGCTTCCAGAGTGTACAGGGTGGCCTATCTAAAGCCTTTGAAACATTTAGGATTGAGCTACAGATAGCCGGCGCTCAGTTTGGCGAAACGATTGCCAAGAGCATCAACCTACAAGAGAATCTAGGCCGCTTATCAAACTTCATTTCAAGGGCGGTTGATAAATTCAGCAGCCTCAGCGACGGCACGAAAAAGACCATTGTAATATTTACGGGTGCTTTAACGGCTATTGGTCCTCTTATTCTAGGATTGGGCGCAATGGCAAAAGTCCTCTTGGCTGTTCGTGCCTCTACCTTGTTAGTGGGGGGTGCTTTAAAAACCTTGTTCCTGAATCCTGTAGGCTTAGCTATTGCGGCTGTTGCTGCACTAGTTATAGGGCTTGTCAAGCTATACAACGCCTCCGCTAAGTTTAGGGCAATAATTGCGGGGGTCGGATCTGTTGTAAAAAACTTTATCGATAACGCCATAGACTCGCTAAAAGCGTTTGCTGATATATTCGGCGCTGTTATTCGGGGCGACTTCAAAGGGGCGGGGCGGGCGCTAAGGGATTTCTTCGAGAAAGACGGGGAAACAGCCGGCGAAGCTTACGCTAATGCTTTCCAGCGATCTATGGGTAATTCGTTGTCACAGCAAGCAGCCCGTAATTTCGGAACTAGAGGAAGGCTAGGCGGTAGTGTTGAACGGGTGGCGGCTTCTGCTGCAAGTTCAGTTGATCTTGAAGCCCTGTTTCCTGATGAGGTAGGCGGCGCATTGCCCACACTTGGCGGCGGTGCTTCTACGCAGAGTCCCGTAACCAGGGACGCAGTACAACTAGTGGACACCCTTAACAGGATACCGGAAGAAAAGCTGCGACTAGCTAACACGGTCTTGGTGGATATGAAAAGGAGCGCTGAGGATTTAGGTTTAGCCTTTGTCCCGGTCAATGAAGAATTAAGCGCTACAACCGAAAACCTACTATCCAAGCTTGAGCCTATCCGGGCGGGCTTTGTCTCTATTGCTGAAGAGATTGCTAGCCTAGCCACTAGCGGAGCATTGAGCTTTAAGAACTTCGCAGACGCGGCGGTAAAATCCATTGGTGAGATTGTCCGGGCCTTAGTACAGCAGGCGGTAGCCGGTATTATTGCTAGTAACGCTCAGTTTGCGGCCTTCCTTGGTCCTGCAGCGGGCTTTGTTGCAGCGGCAGCCGGTAAGACGGCAGCGGGCTTATTCACTTCCCTATTAAAGAACATTCCCGGCCTAGCCCAGGGTGGTATTATCCCCCCAGGCTTCCCTAACGATACATTCCCCGCTATGCTTTCATCTGGTGAGGCGGTCATCCCATTGGACAGGATAAATGATATGATTAGCGGCGGCGGTGGGTCGTCAACGATACGAGGCGAAGACATTTATTTAGCATACAACAGGTATGCGAATTCTATAGGAGTCGTAGTATAATGGCTAACGAAAGGTTCCAAGGCGATTTTTATAACCTGGAGGGTACTGGTTACACGGTAACGCTCTACCAGGCAGGCTATGGCGGGCCTATTGACGACTTCGAGCTAACAGCCCTTTCCGTTGTGTGGGCAGCATTAGACGAAACAGACCTACACACACCCATTTTAGGCAGTTCTTGCCGCTTAGGTTTTCACATTGACTCGACGAGCGCTCAGGCGGTCTTTACGCAGCTGGTAGAAGCCAAAGAAGAGGACTTTAAGATAAAGATCGAATACGAGTCAGATAATAGCCTTTATTGGTGCGGTTTCTTAGTGCCTGGTAAGGTGCAAATGCAGGACCGACCTACCGAGGCAGGCTATGTTATTACGCTGGATGCGGTAGACGGTATAGCAAGACTAAAGAGCGTAGAATATAACAACGGTGGTGCTCCCTATACAGGGAAAGAACAAATCGACGACCACCTATTTAACATCCTTGGCGAGATTGATTTAGCGGATTATTGGGGCGTCTCAGATACCTATATGTACTCGTATGTGTACAATTGGAACCTGACAGGCCCAGATGGTGAGGATGTAAACAGCCTTTTCTATCACCGCTTAAACCATAAGGCATTTTACGTAACGGACAATACGGGGGAAACTCAGTATATGTCCTGCTATGACGTACTAAAGGAGATATGCATAGCCTTTGGCGCTCGGTTCTTTTTCTCTAATGGCACCTACTGGTTTATAGAGGTCAACAACTACCAAGACACAGCTACTACGCAGACCTTTTTCCCTTACGTCAAGGCTGGCACATGGAGTACAGAGGTAGAGCTAAATAATTGGGGTACGTATCGCAAGGAAGTAGGCACCAGTGCAGAGCGCCAGGCGGCTACCAAAGACGTTACGATTACCTCCGGGGGTGTACGTCGCTTTCTGCCGGCCTTAGACCGTGTAGAGATCGACTATAAGCACTACGCCACAGAAAACCTATTGCCCGGCGCAACGTGGAATGAAACCACAGGCCCGGTACAGACGATTGAGGATGTAGATGACAATAGCGGATCTGCCAGAATCCTAATGCGCGGCACGGTAGAATTTAAGGTAGACTTTACGAGCGATTCAGCTATACAGCCAGGGCGGATTAAATACCGCATACAATTCAAGTTAGACGACGGTTCTACGCAGAGATATGCTAAGCGGACGGCAACCTACAATACTAACGGTTTGGTGGTCTACGGTGAGCCCGAGTGGACTAGCAGCAGCTCAGACTACTACGAGTTTTACACAACCGATGTAATATTTAATGACAGTACCTATTATGACCAATTTGAGGTAATGACTGACTTCCTGCCACAGGGCGGGGATTTAGATGTAGATGTACAGTATGTAGAGATTCAAGGTTTAACGGGTACTATTCCTAACTCAGGAGGTACAGCCCATACGCTGACCTGGGATGTGTACAATAGTTACCTGGAACTTTACTTTGAAGGGACGCTAGAAAGCCGGTACAATGTAAGCCGTTTTACTGCCAACAATGACGATACAACGAATAAGACTTTACTACGGCGTGAAGTGCTTTTAGGTAGTGGGCCTACTAATACCGTGCTAGGCTCGATCGAGGTAAATAATAGTGGTACGTGGACATGGGTAGGGTTATGGCGTAGAGCAGTAGATAGCGGCTCAGGCAATTTGCATAGCTCACACATGGCTAAGCAGATTCTAAGCGTTCGCACCTTGCCGGCTGAAATACTGGAGTGTGCCATTATAGGCGACTTAGAAGCCCATGAGGTTATAGAGCGAGATAGTACGCGCTACATCTTTATGGGCGGCACTAAGAATCTACGTACCAACATATTTGAGGGGTCATGGATAGCCATCGCCTACCTCGATACTAGTGTAACGGTAACGGACGTAAGCCGGGATAGATACATCGTATATCCTGGGGAGAGGGTAGCACCACTAATCGACCCTTTCCGGGGCAACTTTAGCCCTATAGCGCCTTCTACCTTTCCGCGTGGTGCGGGTACAATGGCCTTAGATCGCTACATATACTCTACCTCGGAAGCTTTCGACTCAGCAGATACTATTGATGAGATAGACGTAGATACGCGGGCGCTAAGCTATACCCTATACAAGGGTGATGAAATCGTTATCACTAACCCGCATACGGGCGGCTCTCAAGAACTGGAGTTAAACGCCAACTACGGCGGCTCTAACCTTGATGTGGTAGACGAATCAGCAGACTATGACTTCCCGGCCGGCTCTTTGGTTTCCTTTAGCCAGATAGGGCTAATGCAGCTAATCGGAGAAATGCGCCGTAAGGTGGTATCGATTCAGTTATACGACTCTTCGCAGGCGATAAGCGGCACAACAACCTTTAACGTCTTCTTTACGATCCCTACCTATTTCAATGGGTATCAATTGCACGGCTACCGCGTTACTCACCATGCTGTAGGTACGGCCAACGGCGGCTTTGACGATTACGGCTTCAGGGCTTCACACGACGACGGTACGACGGTTACAAACATGGACGAAGATATTGACTTGGATAGCATGGGCGGCAACTACGACCACCAGGTAAGCCCGCTGTATATCGAGGTCAACACCAACGATATTATTTCTTTCTCGATTCAGTCATACACAAACAATTCAGGAGGTACTAACCCCCAGGGATTAATAGTACACCTTGAGTTTATTGCAACAATATAATAGCTAGAGCTATGAAAAAGATACTATTTGTTTTGTTTTTGGCGCTATCCTGGGGGCTTTCTGCCCAGGTGGATGGCTCTAACCTGTCTAAAATAACCGATCCGGTAGACGGTGACGACCTAATCACAGCGGCTAGGGGAGCGTTTCAGGGTATCCGGCTTGATACGCTTAAAACGTACTTCCAGACCGGCGTACTAGATAGTATGTATATCTCTACGGATACGCTCTACGCACGTTTAGCGAGTGGTGGCACTGTATTCGCTATTCTGCCCTCAAGTGGCGTTACAGACGGCGACAAGACCGATATAACGGTAACTAGCTCTGGTGCTACGTGGACAATTGACGATAACACTATCACAGCCTCAAATATTGCTACAGATGCAGTGGGCAGTGACGAGATTGCAGCGGATGCGGTAGGTAGTTCTGAGATTGCCAGCGGAGCCGTAAATACTGACGAATTGGCCTCAGATGCGGTAACAGCACCAAAGATTGCCACAGACGCGGTAGGGGCAGATGAAATAGCGCCAGATGGCGTAGGAAGCCCTGAGATTGCTACAGGTGCGGTAGGAAGTGATGAAATAGCAGCCACGGCGGTAACGGCGGGGAGTTACACGAACACCGATTTAACCGTAGATGCGGACGGGCGAATTACGGCGGCTAGTAGCGGCAGCGCAGCCGTGCCTACAATTGTATCTGTCACCGCTGACGGCGGCCGGGATACAATCAATTGGAATTCCGGCGCTTACTCTTACGCAGAAATCAACATGGCCACTGTTTCCAGGGCCGATAGTTTGGTATTTTTGAACCCGACCAGCGTGGGTAGCTATGCAGTTGCGCTATTGGGTGTAACTACCGATACGGTTACTTTTCCTAGTAACTGGATTGATGCCTTTGGGAATGCCGTTGATACAAGGGAATTCAATGCCAACACAAGCAACATTTTTTCTGTCTACTACAACGGCACCAACTACCGGGTAAGTTTAGCTCCGGGCGTGGCGTCTTCGCTTCCTGGGGTAACATATGATAGTGATTACCAAGCGCTTTTAGATCATGCCACAACGGAGGGTATTACTCATCCCGGCGCTTCTGCAAAGCAAGCTGGATCAGATTTAATTGCAGCCCTGAAAACGGCCGGTGCATGGTCTGATATGGATGCATTGTACGTGTTTGCTTCGGGGTCTACAGATGAGGATTTTGCATTATTAAATTGGGTTGATCCAGGAACGGACGACGCAAGTAAAATCGGTTCGCCCACTTATTCCAGTACCCAGGGATTTACTACTGTTTCAACTACTGATATTATCAATACAAACTTTGTGCCGTCAACAGATGGCACCAACTATACCCAAAATGATTGTGGGCTTGGTTTATATGTGCCAAGTTCGACAGCAACGGTAAATGTGGCTGCCCAAAGTGCTGCCGGAGGTGCAGAGCAAACGACAATAAGGGCCGATTCGGGTTCTCCGGGCAGTGTTTTTACTGCACTCAACACCAATTCGAGCGGTAAGATAGACCCACACCCAACGCATAGCGACGGGAATACTTTCTTTTCATTTCGTTCAAGTAGTTCAACGATAACACTTTACGAAGACGGCTCACAAATCGGACAAAACACCGGCAGCACCGTGGCACCCGTTACCAGTGTGGCGGTTTACGTTGGCGCTAGGAACAATGACGGCACGGCTGATGTTGGTAGCCCAAACACGTATTCAGTCGTATTTTTTAGCGGAAACCAGGGCGGTAATGCTTCGGCGATTCATACCGCATTGGTTAACTACATGAGTGCATTGTAATGAGGTATTTATTTGTCATATTGGTTTTTACCCCGCTTTTAGCGTTTTGTCAGACGGGTTTCTTTGTTGTTGATACAATCAACACGGTCAACGAAACATACAAATCACTGGAGGGCAAATCTGGTGGAGTTATTACCGATACAGGGTTAAGTGGATTTTCAATATCAACAGGTAATGATTGGGCGATTGAGTTGTGGAAGTTCCTACCAGAAAGGCAGCTAAGTAACGAATGGTTGCGGCTAGAGTCCTCCGACACGGCAACCAATTATGTAACTATTGGCCTTGATGCCAATGCTTATTTAGAGCTTGATGTTTCAAACACTGGTGGCACCTATTTAGTCACTACTGAAAACGAAGCCGGAAGTTCCCCAAAATCAATATCAGGGGTTGTTGAGAATCGGGATTGGTATCATATTATCATAACTAGGTCCGCAGCCGGTTCATTGGCGCTTTATCTGGATGGCGAAAATATTACATCACTTGATGTAACGGGTACGTTTAAGGAGATATACGGGAACCTTGATTTAACTGTAAGCAATACAACGCGCACCGGACCTGTTCGACTATTCCAACACGCGATTAATTCATCTGATGCACTAGAGCTTTACGGGAATGGAACACCACCTTTAACCCACACGGTTGCGGGGGCTTTCCTGGAGTGGACGCACTTTAACGACACTTGGGCGGCGAATGCTTGGACGATTGCGGACGATTCCGGTAACGGCAGGACGGGAACAGCTACGGGGTTCATGTATGACGAAATGATGGTTGTTAGAGACTACGAGCCACAGCAGCGTAAAGGGCAGCGGGTAAACCTGAATACCCCTGTTTTTTTAGATTGGTATGTCGGCAACGATTACTTTAATAGCCAGATCCGCGCTATACGGCCTCACACAATGAGCGTACCCATCACCCCTAAAGTATTCTATGATCCGGTAACAGATAAGACCTACATAGCAATCAATGATCACGGCGGACATGGTGGCAATAGGGAGGGCATTATTTCTTCTTATGATCATTCGACCAGGACTTTATCGGATGGGGTGAAGATTGGGCGCTCTAGTGGCGAATATGGCGTGGCAGATGACCACCCTAGTACGGCAATTATTGTCCACGGCGGAAGGGTCGAAACAGTGAAAGAACGCTATCATAATTCAGCCGCCTATTTTCGGTCATCAGTCAATAATGGTATTGATTTTACCGAGCAAGTTGTTGCTACACCCTCTACAATGGCCTATCCATCCTTCTATCTATCGGGGAATGAAGCCTTTGTAATTGCTAGAGCATCGGGGAACGACAACTCCACCGCCAACTATCTATACACCAAATCAGGCGGAGTGTGGGCCGCAACGCGGGAAGTGTTAGATTATGAAAATGATTGGGCCTATCCGTTTGGGCATATCCATTCTGTCAATAGTGAAAAAATCATTCATTACTCGTTGCGTCGGGTAGAGGGTGGAGAGTTTTACAGCCTTGGCGGGCTTTACAGTAGTGACGGAAATATATTCCACAATATCGATAGCTCTTATTCTCACAACCTAACGACACTTGGCCCTATAGATAGTGCTGAATACTATAATTTCCTGGTACATGAAGTGGACAGCTTAGGAATCGGGCAATCCGCCTATCCTGCTATCAATCCAGTGTATGTAGATGGGAAACACTTGGTCTTTAATAACGAGTACGATACACTCACAAGCAACAGAACAAAGCTAAGGTTAAGTTACTCCGATGGCACAACCCCCTTTAGGGTCAAGGATATAGCATTCCTAGAAGATAAGGGCCTACGGGCAGTAATTCATATAACAGGCGATACCTACGACGTATGGGGATGCACTGGTGACGTGCTAACAAGGTATCGAACCACTGACTTTTTCGACACCTTCACCCATGAAGAAGAAGTATACAGCGGCGGCGTTAATCTTCAGATATACGGAGTAACGGAAAATCAAAGTGATACTAATGAAATCGTGCTGGTGGGCGAAGGGGTAAGCGAAGGACTGAAAAGCCATTGGTTTATTTATATCTACGACAAAACGCAATGAAAAACCTAATCTACATAATACCCTTAGTCCTACTGACTTGCCAGCCGGTAGAAAGCCCACCTATCGAAGACCTATGCGTCTACGAGGGAGAAAACGCCTTTAACGGCGCTACAGACTCGCCGGGGGATGTGGCTTATGAATTTGACCTAAGTAATAGCACCTACGTAGGCGAAAACCAGCAATTCAACCAGCTAAGTGGTATTGAGTTCGACAATCAAAATGCCGCCTGGTTTAGCTTTCGCTACGTACTTGGCCGCGATGCATTCCACCTTAGCCCGGTATGGGTAGATAATGGCGATACGGTAGTACTTGACAGCTTTATGACGCTGACCTATGTAGTGCATGAAACGGACACCATTACCACCCATGTAGAGCCCTTGCCAGCTAGTCAGAGCGTAGCCTTTCGATTAACGGATAACGGCGTACTGATAGAACACATTCAGCCCTTAAACGCGGCTAGTACCACCTATACGGAAATACACCCCTATTTCGGGCCAGCTGTAGCACCTGACACCATTTGCCTAACCAGAAAACTAATTGAGCAATGATTAGGACAATGATAGCTATTGTGGTTTGCTTGGTGCTAGCGGGTGTAGCTAACGGAACGCATGAAACGTTGCAACACCATTATAGCGCCTCGGTATTCCCTGAGCCAGGCGAAAAGGGTTATGTGTTTTGGAGCCCAAAAATATCATGGACTCGGAAGTATACACACTGGCCAGACGATCAAACGCCCGCTTATTTCGGCGCTAAAAATGTCCTGGTATGGACTACGGACGGCTACCACCTAACGAAATTCCTATATCACGGTTTTTTACGCTTGGCCCTAGTAGTATTGGCTATTAGTCTCTGGGGCCAAGCTTTTAAGCTGACTACCTGGGGACGTATTGCGGCCGGCGCTGGCTTATGGCTAGTACTCGCAGGCATCCAGGCTGTTGGTTTCCACTTAATGTATTCACTAATACTTATATGAGCAATGAAAAAGGCAAACATTATTCAAGGGTTGATATGGCTGGGTATGTTCCTGCTAGGTTTTGGAACAACGTTTCTACTGGAAAAGGGAAGCGATACGGAGCCGCAAGCATTCGCTTCAGTAGGCATCGCCTCACTTTCAGAAGAGGGCGTCCCTGGCATCTATCGGGTAGCTGCTTGTTTTGTACGAACAGTACAACGCGATGGGCTACCGAGCTACGAGGACACCTTTTGTCCCGAGCCGGTAACAATGGCGGCCCCTCACATCGATAGCCTAAAGGCGTGGATTACACCCCCTGCTTTTGCTAAAGACGCGGCCCTATTGGACTTTACCAGCGTTCGGGTTATTCGTTACCCAATACCACCTAAAGAGCCGAGTCAGGAGCTACCAAACCCTAAAGAGGAAACCGGGCCAATTAAGCCGTTTCCAACGAAGTAAGAGCAAGAGAACTACATACCAAGAACCGGTATTGATAACCCAAAAAATGCAAAAACAATGGGAGGTGAGGGAAGTGTCATTTTGGCGGTTCTTGTGCTAGGGGCGCTTATCGGACTAATCATTTACTTGGTTTTTAGTGCCAATAGGCAACAGAGGCTTTATCTCGAACTATTCGAGAGACAAAGCGCGATCATACAGAATTTGACAAAGGCCGTGCAAGACCTTCGAGAAGTCATCGTACACTCGAATACGACGGCGGCTACACATGAACAACTGTTAGAACAGATTTTACGCAAAGTAGATAAGTAAATTTAATCACGAAACTAGCTAAGAAGATGCAAACTAATGAGGTAACACGCAGATCCTTCAAGGATGTGCTTAGCGGAGCTGAATGTTATTTGGGCAATCTCGAAGAGCTAGCCGGAGAGCTAGACGAGGTTTTGGTAGAAGACGAAGAGGGCCAAATCGTCCTGACGTTTGATGGCGTTAAAAGCGTTGTTCAAGTGGTTTGGGACAAGGTTAAGGAAACCGTTCTCGAATGCCAAGGCAAGGAGATTGTTGTTAAGCTGCCGGAAGGCTTAGTAGGTAATCTACTGGCTGCAACACTTCAGCTTTTGGGCTTTAAGCTCTAAAGGATCGGGCGGGGCTACGGCTTCGCCCTCCTTCTATCCCAAAGAACCGGTTTCACGAAAACTAAAAGGATGGCTAATGAGATACGGCCTAGACTAGGCGGCAATACGTCTGCCTGGGAACGGCTAATTGATGCAGCGAGGCGAAAGGGACCGGAGGCTATTTTATCCCAGATAAGTGAAGACCTACCAGAGCCTACCCAACAATCACCCGCTAAGATTCTCGTTTTCGATATTGAAACAGCGCCTTTGTTGTCCTATACCTGGGGGATCTGGAAGCAGAACCTAAAGGGGCTTGTGCAGGACGATTGGTTTATGCTTACATGGTCGGCTAAGTGGCTCTTTGATGACACTGTATTTAGCGCTAAATTATCCCCTGAAGAGGTAGCCAGGCAAGACGATGGAAGGATAACAGCGGGTATATGGATGCTTTTTGATGAAGCGGACATAGTGATAGCCCACAACGCTAAAAAGTTCGATAACAAGCGGCTAAACACGCGCTTCCTGCTAAATGGCATGAACCCCCCAATGCCTTACCAGACTATCGACACTTTAATACACGCTAGAAAGCATTTGGCTTTTTCCTCGAATAGCTTAAACGAAATATCCAAAACGCTAGGACTTGGCGAAAAGATGGATACGGGAGGCTTTGACTTGTGGCGGCGATGTATGCAAGGGGATGCGGACGCACTGGAGACGATGGAACAATATAACATACAGGACGTAAGACTCCTAGAGGACGTGTACTTAGCTTTGCGCCCGTATATCAAGCCACACCCTAACATAGGGCTACATATTGCGCACAACGTGCAGTGTTGCCCATCTTGCGGAAGTGACAGTATAGCATGGGGCGGTACGTATGCGACATACGCTAACCTGTTCGACGCATTTAGGTGCAACGAATGTGGAAGCATAGGTCGATCAAGAACGACAAAGCTAACTACCGAATCTAGGCGTTTCCTCACCATGAGTACGCCAAAATAACAACAAAGCAGAGTTAGCATAAGCTAACTTAGCTTTGCGTGGCCCTGGGGTTTCGGCCCTGGGGCTATTGTTTTAAGGGAGGAAAAGCAAAGCCCGCTACAGCCGCTTGCTTGCCGTTAACAATGCCGTCATAGCTTAGCTTAACTACAAACCAAAGCTCATCTTTAAGCCCGTTTAGGATTTGAGCCCGACCTATCCAAGGTCTACCGGTTTGCATTACGTGTAAATCGCGTTGCCTGAAACTTGCCGCCAGGTCAGCCGGCCAACAGGCTAGGTCATCCTTCCCTATGTAATCTAGGGCGGTATAACCTCGATTTAATAAGAAATACTTTTCATAAGAGGGGCTAACATCTAATACAATACCGTCTTTGTCTTTAGCCCAGGTCGCTACTATTGCGTCGTCTGGGATTGAATTTGTTTTGCATGCCTCTTCGTAAATTGAAGCGTACATTTGTTTTAAATTCATAAGCTCAAGGCGGGTTAGATCGTCAACCGAAAAGTTGTACAGACTACTTACTCGGGTTGTCATAGGGAATACTATTTAGCTAGCAGAGTAAATTAAAAAGGCCGAGCACAAAGCCCGGCCTCAAACTAGCTAAAAAGACCTCGAAATGAAGTCTCTATTCTTTACCCAACGCCTTCCGTAAAAGGTTAGACAATTCTGCAACTTCTGCGCGAAGCCGTAATACCTCTAATTTGAGGTCGTCGTCTTGTACCCCCTGGTTAGCTGCGGGGAATAAGTCGTCTTGAGTAAAACCGTGACTTTGCTGGTAAGGGTCGCTCAACATTAAACGTGCTATTCGTGCCAGAGCCTTGGAGTCGCCTCCTTTCAGTGCCTTAGAAATGGTCGGTTGATGGGTCTGCAAAAGACTTGCAATTTCTTTTTGTGTTAGCTGGCTCATTTGAACCGCCAACAAAATTTTTTCTTTATCCATATGAGCTACCAGTTACACAAAGCTATAATAATTTAGCATTAAAGGCAATATTATTTTAGATAATGTTTTACTCTTCAGTATATTTTGTTATATTTGAGTATAAATGATAATAATTCTATGTTAGGAGTAGAAGAGAAGGTACGGCCAAAAGGAAGGCCAAGAAAAACGGAATTCCCCGGCGACTATGTTGCCCTACAACTCCGTCCCCGAGTTGATATACAGGAGTTCCTAGCCTTTGCTAAAGAGTCCATAGAGAAAGAGAGGGGTTGGACTATTACAGGAACGGATTGTATAGCAGATCTGTTCAGAACCCACCCGCTTTACGCCAAATGGAAAGAAGAAAGGCGAAAAGGTTAGAGAGAGAATTAATAGGGTTTTAGGTGTTTTTTGGACCCGCTAGGAAGCCCTGGCGGGTTTTTTAATGCCTATCCAACTTCATATTTTTCACGCAAAGCTAAAGCAATGAATATTAAAAACATGAGAGGGCGAATAGCCCGGAAAGCGATGACCGCACAGTGGTTAAGCCACTTATTCCTAGTAGCCGGCACTATCATAGCCGTACTTCCTGCTGCGTATAATGCCGTCTGGCAGCGACTACCGGAAGGCATAAACTACGATACCAGGTTTATCATTGCCAACCTAGCAGCGGGGGCGTTAGCTGTGATGGCAGCTAAGACCGTAGACGGCCTGCTAAAGCATTTGTTACCGTTTGCTATTGCCGTACTCAGTGGCAAGAAAGATCAAGACACAGCCCCGGAAAAGCTAGTCTGGTTTGATCGGGTTTCCATTATTCTTTGCTGCCTTATGCTGGTGGCTACCGGATACATGAACTACACTATCAACCCAGAAGTGGTAGACCTGGCAGCGGGTGAGGCTGACACTAAAGTATATGAACATCAAATAGAGCGAGAGCAAGACCGCTATTATACCACCTTGCAGGAAAAGCAGCAACTAGTGGCCGATAACCGTAGAGCCTGGGAGATGTCACAGGCCAATAGGGAGAGTATCAAGGTGCAGTACATTAGAGAAAAGCTAGGGTCGAACGTAGCGGATCTATATGTATCTGGTAACGGTTGGGCTATCTCTAAGTATCGCAGGACAATCAACGAAGCAGGCCGGGAGGCTGGAAGGCGAGTCAGCGAACAAAAAGCCGAATACGATAGGGCGCTAGCAAGCCTGGAGCAATACGAGAGTACCCAGGGCGAGTCAGCGGCTTCTATCGTCGGTCTGGCAAGTCAGAAAGTCGAGTCAGAATCTTTAAGCCATGAAGCCAGAAAGGGGCGTTTTCTGACTGTCTTTAATATCTTGCTATTAATTGCGCTGATTACGTTTGTCTTGTCTACTTATATGTCGGTAAGGTATCAAATAGTAAGTGGTGATGATTTTAGCGAAGAGTTAACGGCTGGTAACATTGCACGCGGAGGCATGAGGAAAGCCGGTTTAACCGCACTACGCAAGGCTGGCAAGGCTTTAGGCGTGTTGGACGACCGAGGCAATAAGGTGCAGTTTGCCTTAGCCCCTACCCCCGCTTATGTTGGTGGCAGAATGCCGAGTCAGAGGGATTCTGGCTTTAATCCTGCTCTGACTCCGCCAAGTCAGAAAAGAAAGTCAGAATGTAAAACGGGACGATGCGCCACAGGTCAGAATAGCGGTTCTGACTCACTGGAGGTCAGAAAGCCGGAGCCAGAAAGTCAGAGTCAGAAAGTTGAGTCAGAACGGGTCAGAAGTGTTTCCGGGTTAGATTCTGGCAATGGGGTAGAGGGGTGGCCTGAGCCAGGCGATAAAGCCGAATGGAAGAAACTACTTACTAAAGCAAGGGGCTGGAGTGAGCAGGCTTACCAGAAGCGAGGGACGGAAACCGGTGAAAGAAACATGGACCGGTGGAATGCATTTGTAGGCTACGCCAAAGGGTGGGGGTATTCCTGCAGCCGGTCAGACCTAAACGGAAAGGCTTGTATTACGCTTGGCGTTTCTGACAACGCAGAAGAAGCGGTTACAATGAATTGGAATGTCAATGGAGATTATGTGAATTGATAAGTACTGTATTTTATTCCTGAGTCCAGTAATTAAGAAAGGGGCCAGCCTTGCGGTTGAGCCCCTTTACTTTGCAATCTAACATATGAAACTCTACTGATCCCTAAATCATAAATATTCCTTGACGCCGTGGCGGTCTAAATACTCTTCCGCTGCAGCTAGCTTTTCGTTTTCATGTGGTGCGGGTAGGTAGATACCTAATGTACTGGCATGGTTTCTAAATCGATCGATTGCCGTAGTCAGTTTAGCCGTGTCTACGTCTGTGATATGTCGTAAGTATATGGCGTTGTT
>SPJK01023276.1_pt1 | contig 15567 bp, 12 predicted proteins | sample 3741771 | NCBI WGS metagenome assembly SPJK01 (sample SAMN10925997, study PRJNA522277) | cold seep metagenome | isolation source: Elba SIP-enriched marine methane seep metagenome, extraction at timepoint T2 | place: Italy: coast of Elba, Mediterranean Sea | reverse complement strand
GAGTCGGATCGTTCTCTCCACCCTTTGGCAGTGGGAACGTATCAAGCGGCACATAAGTCTGACGCCATTCTTCTGCGGGTGTCGATGGGTTCCAGCCCGGGTTTGCATCCGCGGTCTGAAGATTCCGCACTGAGCCATCGAAGAACGCAAGGTTACACTTGGCTTCGGGGTATGCAAAGTACAGACCCGCCATGTCGGAGAAGCGGTCGAACTCTTCGAACATCATCACCTTGCCCGCGGGATGCGCGACCTGGGTGAACTTACGGCGACCAAGAGGAATTCCGTTCCCACCCTGCATCAGGTGGGGTGTATTTGCGACTGGAATGTAGGTCGGCGAACCAGCGATACCATCGGTGTTCCAAGCTGCGGGTACCATCTGGTAGGTGGATGCGAATGGCCAACGCTGACGAACGGGGTTCGTAGGCCAGTTGGCGTCATCGTCGTATCCTTCGGGGATACCGTCGGCGTAGGGCACGCCGGAGCCTGAGCCGTACTCAAGCGGGTTTTCCTGCCATGTGATCAGGTTACGATCAAAGGGGCTTGCCGCGATCGGTTCAGGCTGAACATCGGTCAAGAAGTCAAGCAGCACGAGGTGCGAGTAGCGGCGGTGAGGAAGACGCGAGGAGTAGTTCTGAATCTTGAACTGCCCCTTCACACGACCTGTGACGCGCTGCAGAATTTCCTGATTCTGGTATGCAGCTGCAAGCTGGTCATCACCTGCGGGAACGTTCTTGGTACGTCCATCCGGCATTTGATAGGTTTCACCACCTCGCCAGGTGTACGAGAAAATGCGATCGGAGTTGTCCGATGCGTAGTTCGCCGCGCCGGTGTTCAAAGAACGCATGTTCGCCTGCGACTTCACGTTGCTCGCAGACTTGCGTGCCTGCCCAAGAGCGGGGAGCAGGATCCCGATGAGCAGAGCGATGATCGCGATGACCACCAGAAGCTCAATCAGTGTAAATGCTTTGTTTCGTCTATCCACGACGACCTCCATCCGTCAACATACCTGTGAACACGATGCCGCTATACGAGCGAAAAGAGGTTCAAAAGGTACAGACATTGTTTCAATGCGGGAACCATTGCCCCCTCGTTTGAGGGCGTGTGATGCAATGATTGTCCTACGTTCTGTTCGCAAGAGTCTATCCGAAGGTTCCACGACAGTAATCGACTCTTTCGTCATTAGCGCGTTTACGCGGAATAGTAACCACCCCATTCGACTCAATGAGCGTCCACACAACACCCAAGCCAAATCGTGTTTCCTTTATACGACTTTGACGAGATCATCGCAACCCCGATGGCATCAGAGATCCAGAAAAAACCTTCACTAGATCACGAAAATACCACGAAACGACCGCTTGTTCACATTGCGTTCGGGTTCGCAAAACCACGCACAACCGTCAAGAAGAGAATCCGAAGATCAAACCATAGAGACCAGTTTCGGATGTAGAACAGGTCATATTGGAGTCGTTTTTTCAGACTCGTGTCGCCTCGCAATCCATTGACCTGCGCCCAACCCGTCATGCCAGCTTTAACCTGCTGACGCAACATGTATCCGCGCCAATCCTCACGGAACCGGTCGATCAGTTCTGGTCGCTCAGGACGTGGCCCAACAAGTGCCATATCCCCACGCAGGACGTTAAACAACTGCGGGAGTTCATCTAAGCTTGTCCGCCTAAGCCAACGCCCGATCCTCGTGATCCGTGGATCATCACGCGTCGTCCAGGACTCTGTGCCCTCGCCGGATTCGCTCATTGTGCGAAACTTCCAGATCCAGAACACATCACCGCCCAAGCTCACGCGCTGCTGCTTAAAGAGAATCGGTCCCGCTGACTCAACCCGGATCAACCCGACGATAATCACCATGATCGGCGAGAATAGCACCAACGCGATGAACGCCCCCACCACATCGAGCGTGCGTTTGAAAACTCCACCGACCCCGGCCATCGGGCTCTCGCGATAACTCAGTATTGGCATCCCCTCAAGCTCAGACACCGTCATGTTCTGAGGCAGATACCTCGGGTGTACATCGGGGACAATGCGAACATCGACTGCGAATCGCTCAAGACGCCGCAAGATCAGAGGCAACTGGGCAGACATCGCACTCGGGATCGCGAGGTAAACCGCATCAACCCGGTTCTCTTCCAAGACCGATTCCAAGTCTCGGATCCCCCCACGTACGGGAAGATTCATGCACCGATCACGCGCGGTCTGGTCATGGTGAGATACGAAGTACGACACCCGGATCCCCGTCCATGAGTTCCTCGCGAGTGTACGTGCAGTAATCTGCCCGAGCCGCCCGACCCCGACAATTGCGACGTGGCGCATGTTCCATCCACGCCGACGCATGAATCGCAGCCCGAAACGCACAAGCATGCGTTGCCCACCGACAAACAAAGTGAGCAACGCCGTTAACATTGCCAGTTGGAACCGGAACGGATCAGTTGCGAGTCGCCACCCAATCCCTGTACCCGCCGGGATGTCTTCACCCGATTGGAACTGACTGGTACCGAACGCCCACAATGCGACGATCAATAACATTGTCGTCAGGAACGAAACCTTGATGATCTGCCCTGCTTCGCCGATAAGCGCACGGTCGCGTCGTGGTTTATAGAGCTTGAAAATCAATAAGTTCAGGAGCGCGATCGGGATCGCGTAGAGCACAAGCGACTCTTTGAAATACGACTCCCACTCGCTCGGCCACGTCTCATCAAACCGGTTGACACGGATTGTCCACGCACCGAATGATGCCGCAGAGATCGCCCCAACGTCGAGCATTGCGAAGAAAGTCACGAACAGGTTGTGGCGTTGTCTCAACAAAGGGGTGCCCCACTCACGTCCATCCCAAGTGTATCAGCATCTCCGCAGTTGGAACGTCTTATACCCGATCGAGCTTGGGTATATCTGCCAACGCATCGCGCAAGGCATCGGTGATATCTACCCCCGAAGGAGGGATGATCTTGACCTTGACGAACAAATCTCCACGTGACCCATTCGTTCCATTGAGCCCGTGACCACGGATTCTGAATCGCGATTCGGAAACTGTTCCCTCGGGAATCTTCAACTCGACGACCCTGTCGTCAATGGTCCGCACATCTACCTTTGCCCCAAGTGTCGCCTCCGCGATACTCAACGGCAAGTCCATCGTCAGATCCAACGAATCATCGATGCGTTGGTGCAACCCGGTGTGATCAATCTGTACGGTGACGTAGAGATCCCCCGCCTGCCCCCCCGATACAGGGCTTTCAAAGCCCTGCCCTTTCAGTCGCAACTTCCCGCCGTCTTTCACACCTTTGGGTAGATGAACGTCGATACTTGGGTACCGATCCCCTTTGGGTACGTGCATCGTTTTCGTGGCGCCAACATGAATGTCCTTCAGACTCACACGCAACCCGAGTTGCATGTCTCGGCCTTTCATCGTTGCCGCACGCGGACCGCCGCGCGTTGCGGTTCGTTGTCCCCCAAAACCACTGAAACCGCCGCCCATGCCACCGCCAAACATCGCGTCGATGATTGATCCGAGATCACCGAAATCAACGTCCTGCGCCCGCACGTGCTGACCGGACATCCCCGAGACAAAACGTTCATGACCGAGCTGGTCGTACTTCGCTTTCTTCTCCGGATCTGAGAGGACTTCGTACGCTTCGTTGAGCTCAGAGAACTTCCTTCCCGCATCGGGGTCGTCGGAAACATCGGGGTGGAGTTTGCGTGCCTTTCCTCGGAACGCAGACTTGATCGCGTCCGCGTCCGCATCGCGTGAGACTCCCAGGGTGTCGTAGTAACTCTGACTCATGCATGCACTCCAGCCGCTGACATCGCCTAATAGGGGACTATAGAAACAGGCCACACAAAGTGTGGCCTGTGAAAGGTGATTCAAAGCTCAGTTTGGATCAATCGTGGTTGTGACCTTCGTGGGAGTCGCCGTGGTCGTGCCCCTCATGGGAATCCTGACCTGCGTGCTCAATGTGCGCCATCCAGACGTTGAACACGAGGGTCGCGTCACCCGGGATGTTCGCACGAGGGTTCCCACGCTCGCCGTACCCGAGGTACCCAGGGATAATGAGCTTGCGATGGCTACCCGCTGCGAACCCTTCCATCCCGATGCCCCACCCGGTGATCGCACGAGTTCCGGGAGGGAACTCGAACACGAACGGGAGATTACGGGTGTAGCTCGAATCGAATCGCGTGCCGTCCGTCAGGAACCCATCGTAATGCACGTGGAGTTCATCACCATCGTGCGGGACGTGATCGCCTTCGGGGCCGTAATCAACAACGATCATTCCGTCAGGACGACGATCGACTTTCGCGTACGCATCTGAGCGCACGTACTCGACAGCGCTGTCAGAATCAGCCCCCCAAACGATGCTGCCGTCCGCGCCGTACCCACGATCCGCGACCGTAAGGGTGTCGCCGTCAAGGGTCATGCTGCTGGTCATTTCAACCGCACCACCGACACCCGTAGGGTATGGGTACGGGGTCGATCCCGAGAACCCGCTGGAGGTTTGCTCGAGTTCAACATCAAGGGTCGCGACAAGATCGTCACGAGAAATGCTTGGGAAGTACTCGGTCGCGGCCCAGATCCCGCTGAAGAGTCCCATGCTGGTGGAACCGATCGCGAACTCGTATGTGCGGAGTCGGATCTCTCCCTTGTACCGGTAAAGCTGGAAGATGGCACTGCGGTATGGGTCCCAAGGCGATTCCGCGCGGACGCTCTCAACGTACAGCGTGTCCGACATCCCCTCAACAGGTGCTGGAACGATGTTCATCAGGAGGGTGCTTCCACCAACTTCTGAGTTCGTGCGCCAAGTACCGGATAGTTGATCTGCGATCACGGAAAGATCCGAATCGGACCAACTCGGCGCGTAGCGCTCGGGCGCTTCGAATGTTGGCTGCTCCACCTGACCCGCAACCTGTGCGACCGCAGCTCCACATGCAAGGGCGACACACAGGGCGGAACGAATAAGACGATTTCTGAGCATGCTGGTATCTCCTCGTTGGTTTTTGATCTGTTCTCGCATTCTAGACCCCTCCAAGCGGGTCTCCAGTTGCGATAACCAGAGAATCAGGCCTCGCGAGACGCGAATCCAACGCAACAACCCCACCAAAATTGCATGTATAACGGATCATAACCGAAGTTATTTCCGTATATTGAGCTGAGGAAGCACGATCGACCAGATCGCTCGGAATCGGGGGCTTATGTCACATCATCCAGAACATGCAGATTTCCATGAGGATATCAACGAGGACACCGCTTCCTTCGAATCGGCCGATGCGATCGGTCCACGCCCAAACGCGAACGACGAATCACTGTTCGAAACGTACGATCGACGTTCGCTGCGATCGATTATCGATGATCAGCGTGCATACCGAGACTCACAAGCAGCTCAAGCTGCTCGCACGATACTTGAAGACGCTGAAATACCCGAGTTTGAGCAGTTTGAGCAAGAAACCGTTGAGTACGAAGACTTCGAGAATAGCTCGAGTCACGCCCCGCGCGTGCTCCGTATCCGGACACAGGAACGCTCAACGCTCGGCGTTCTTGTCTCTCCTGGCGCCCAGATCATTTATGTGTTGCTCATTGTGGGTGCGTTGGGAGGCACCCTCGCATTAGCATTCTCGCTGGATTCACCGCAGATGTTGCTCATCGGTGGGGTTGCGACCCCCATGCTGCTCCCGATCTGCGTCTGGCGATGGTTCTGCTGGCTCGATTCTTCGCCGTACTACTACCGATTGCTAACCACGCTCGGCGAAGACGCCCGGAACCTGCTGCAATACCGCCTGCTCTGGAAGAAATCTACCTGATCTTTATCAAATCACTGAAACAACCGGTCATCTCACACGTCCTATGTGCAGTCACTCTGCAACTGAGGATGTGATGAGCAGGTTGAAATTGTGTGATTTACTACACCAATAACATCAATGACTCACACCCTTACTATGATTGAGTTGGGGATTCATACACACAATGATGCGTTCGATTGCATGGGGGATGCATGGGGAAAGAAGACAGAGCAAAGAGACAGGAACTCCTACCGGACATCGATCCATCATGGGTTGAACAAGCGATCTCGCGTCCAGAGGAAGAAGACGAAGAACCCGACTTTGACCCGGATGACCCGGACGCCGTATGGGTGCTTGGCAATGACCCAGAAGCAAAGGTATCCAGTATCCTCGATAAACGCTCACTCGTGCACAAGCAAATGCTCAGTGCCGGCGGGCAGTTCGTCATGGGAATCCTGATGATGTTCATTGGACTCGGGCTCGTGATCATGGCGATCACCAACCCAGTCCTCCAGTACATCATCCCCGCTGCCATCATGGCGCCGATCAGTTTCTGGTACATGCGTGTGCGTTGGCGCCGGTGGCTGGGATCCGCCCCGTATTTTTATCGCCTGATGACTTCACTCGGAGAAGATGCGGAAAACATCCTCATCGAACACGAAGAGAAAAAACGACAGAAGTTCGTGAACAAGGTTGGCGATCTCTACGCAGTCAATACGAAACCTAAGAAGAAACGTCTATAGGACAACATCTCATTGAAACAAAAAGACACCCACTCGATGAGTGGGTGTTCTTTATTCGGTTCTCAAGAGATGATCATGCGAGTTCTGGGAATCGTTCCTTGACGATCTTGACTAGATCTTCAACATGGGAGGCGGACTCATCGAAGAGCTTCTGCTCTTCATCGGTGAGCTTGAACTCAACGATCTTCTCGACGCCGTCCTTCCCGAGCAGCGCAGGGACGCCAACAAACAGGCCCTTGTGCCCGAACTGCCCGTCGAGGTACGCTGCGGATGGGATAATCCGCTTCTTATCCTTGATGATCGCCTCGGCCATCTGGATGGTGCCGAGTGCAGGCGCGTAGTAGGCACTGGTGCCCATGAGCTTGACGATCTCGCCGCCACCGACCTTTGCACGCTCGACACACGCGGTGATTTTCTCTTCCGAGAGCATGTCCGAAACGGGGATGCCGTGGACAGATGTCAGACGGGGGAAGGGGACCATGTCGTCGCCGTGCCCACCGAGGAGCATCGCCTGGACATCCTCAACACTCACGCCGAGCTCCCACGCGATGAACGCACGGTAACGGGCACAATCGAGTGCGCCGGCCTGACCCATGATGCGGTTCGTGGGGAACCCCGTCGCCTTCCACGCGGTGTAGACCATCGCGTCGAGGGGGTTAGAGACGAGGATGACGATGGAGTCGGGCGCGTGCTTCTTGATGTTCTCCGAGACGGACTTCACAATCTTGACATTGGTCTCGATCAGGTCGTCACGGCTCATGCCCGGCTTGCGGGGCAGACCCGCCGTCACGATCACGACATCACTGTCCGCGATGTCCTCGTAATCGAACGTCCCTGTCAGCGAGGAATCAAACCCATCAATCGGTGCACAGCAACCCAGATCGATCATCTTGCCCTTGGGCATGTGCTGATCGGGCGCGTCAGGGCGAGGGATGTCGAGGAGAACAATGTCTCCGAGTTCCTTCTGCGCAGCCCAGTGCGCACAGGTCGCACCCACATTTCCAGCTCCGATGATCGAGATCTTCGCACGCTTTGGCATCTTGATTCGTCCTTTCCCATCCAGTGGGGGTATATGAAATCCTCGTTGATCCGTCAGCACTTCCCCGACGGGAGGGGATGAATCCTAGCCAACACAAACACATTTCACGAATCAAAAATCGGGTATCAGCGCGATTCAGGAGGGGTTTCTTCGCTCTCTTCGTCCAACCACTCAACCCGCACCGGATCAAGGGGCTTGCTGACTTTGGGAGGCAACGGGACGGCACAAGTTGCCCCCCCACTTACCACAGGTATGAGCAAAGGCTGCCCAGATTGCAGATCCCCCGTCACGGGCGAGACGACGTCCTTCTCCGCACCACCTGCGAGGAAGTTGAACTGGCGGTACACCTGGCAGATCGGGCGGATGACGTGCGGATGATCGACCTCTCCATCACAAGCATTTAGGTACGCGTCGATCATGGTGAGGACATCATCATCGGGTTGCCCGCCGAAGTTTTCACGACAGATCGCGACGGGCGCTCCTTCAAAAATCTCCGTACCCGGCGTCGCGATCAGGACCTCGCCAATGAACCCCGCATCGAGCAGCATCTCCGCGAGTTCACCGGGGTGAAACGTCTTGAACCGTTCCGATTTCACGATCCACACGACACCCTCGTGCAACGCCTCCTCCCAGGCGGATTTCGCGTCCTCGATCAGTTCGATGACCGACTCGGGCATGGGCTCGGCACGCCAGATCTCATTGAGCGCCGCGGCGTGCTCTTTGATCCCGATTTCCGCCTTGTCCATCGCGAGGGGGCGCTCTTCGGCATCGACCTTCTCGATCTCACCCAGCGCCATCGCGTGTGCATGGAGCGCAATCGTCGGCGCGATGGAGTCCTTCCAACGCTGACCTTCTTCGGTATCCGGTAGACATACGGCACTCTGAGCGTAATGCACCCAACCTGCGAGTAACACTGCCCAGGTCGAGTTGTCCGGCGTATCAGGTCGTTGCGTCATGCTCGATCGTAGGGTTCTTCTTCGGGTCAAAGACGCGCAACCCGAATACGAACAACACCACCAGCCCAACGCACACAATCCGTGACAGCGTCGCACCAAAACCACCGAGCGGCGAACTCGACAGATCGAACATCCCCCACCACAGGTTCATCCCGATGTGCAGCGCGATCACCACCCACAGGTTCCATCGCGATTCAAAGAACATCCACGCGTACATCACTCCGCCCAGCCCGATCATCGCATTCCAAAGGTTGAGTTGACCGATGATCGTCTGTCCCTGATCAGGTGTGAGATCGATGTGTGCGAGCCCAAACACAACCCCTGTAACAATCGCGCACGGCCAGAGCGGCACGCGTGCAACCTGCACGAGCATCCCGAAGAGCAACGCTCGATAGAAAATCTCTTCCGTCACACCCGGCGAGATCGCCCCGTACATGATGTCGTACCGGTTCGTCCCCGAATACTCAGAAATCAACCCGAGTGCGAGCATCGGCAAAGTGCACACAAACCCAAGCATGGATGCTTTCAGGCCGAGCACCCAACCCACGCACAAACCCATTGTGGGGCGTTTCTCTCGATCGTCCATGCGGATGAGGACAAACCACGCAACGAGCGTGAGAACCATGCGAAACATCGGGTGAAAGACGTATTGAACATCGATCGGCATCGACCAGATCACATGCCGATACCCCTCGAACGTCCAAAGCACCTTTGGTGTCAGGATTCCAATGAGCGCGACGATCGCGAGGAACACCACAGTTCCCCAGCGGATTCCACTCGTGTGTTGTATTGCGTCTTCATCTCTCATGTGTCCCCCAACATACTCGCAATAGTTGTGATTCGTGATCTTCGTCTTTCATGGCGCACAAAAATCCCCCGGGCCGTGGTGGGCGTGCCCGGGGGCGGGAGGCGTGAGATCGAGGTTTGGGTGGCCGGGATGTAGCCCCTCAATCTCCGCTGGGTGGGATCGTCATGATCCGCATGTGTCACGCATCGCCGCGGCCAACAGCACCCGATTGGGCGTTCCCTGCTTCTGGTCTCGATGCCCTGCTGCGTTCATCGCTCCTTGGCGCTCTCGCGCCGTGGATGATTCAGTTCAGAACCGGCTACACGATTGGGATCATTCCGTGACCCCGTCCCGCGATGAACCATCCGTTCTTCATCGACCGTTCAAGACCATGTTGTCGCACGCGCCGAGTCGACCGCTGCGTGCCGCGGGGGTGATGCGTGTACCTTCCTCCTACTTCAACTTACAATCGTGATTCAGATCGAACCGATCAACTGCACCCGAGCGAGTTGCCACAGTTCAAGCACTTGTAGCAGGTTCCACTGCGGACCGTGATCGTGCCGCATACATCACAGGGCGGCGCGTCGCCGGAAGACTCGAGCGCCTTGCTCAGGGTCGCACTCGCAGACGTCTGAGTCTCTGTCACGACGACACGGGTGTTCTTGCCCGTCTCGATGGCCGTCTCGGAAACATGCACCTCCGCGTGACGCTCGTCACGGATCACCATGCGATCGCCCTTGTCCTTGGATTCGGGCTTTGCCTCGATCTCGCCGGAGGTAATCCGACGCGTGACGACATTGGCGCCGCTGGATGTGTCGGTGCTCTCCGGACGCTTTGGCGCGTTGGCCTCGCGGTAGCCCTCGATGAACTCCATCCCCAACCAGCGGAAGATGTAATCCACGAGGGACTTGGCGAACGGGATATCCCGGTTCGTCGTCATGCCCGAAGGCTCGAAACGCTGGTGCGTGAACTTCTTGACCAGGCTCTCAAGCGGGACGCCGTATTGCAGCGCGACGGATGTCGAGGTGCCGAGCGAGTCCATAAGCCCGCCGATGGTGGACCCTTCCTTGGCCATGGTGATGAAGAGCTCGCCGGGCATGCCATCGTCGTAGATCCCACAGGTGAGGTACCCCTCATGACCCGCGACATTGAACTTGTGCGTGATCGAACGACGGGTATCCGCGAGACGACGACGCATCGGACGATGGACAATCTCGACTTCCTTCTTCACGACGATGCGGACATTTTCGTCACCCACCGCATTCGCCAGCTCCGCGACATCCGAGGAAATCTCCTCGATCATCGATTCTGCTTCGAGTTCGTCTGAGAGCTCCCCCGCGTCCGCGAGTTCCTCCTCGTCCGAATCGCTCTTGGAGTTCAACGGCTGGCTCAGCTTGCACCCGTCGCGGTACAACGCGTTCGCCTTGAGCCCGAGTTCCCAGCTCAACCGGTACGCGTCCTTGATGTCATCAACCGACGCATCGTGCGGGAGGTTGATCGTCTTGGAGATCGCGCCCGAGATGAACGGCTGGGCCGCGGCCATCATACGGATGTGCCCGCCCGCCTCGATAAACCGCTTGCCGGTCTTGCCACAGGTATTCGCACAATCGAACACGGGCAGGTGCTCGTCCTTCATGTGCGGCGCCCCCTCGATCGTCTGCGTGCCGCAGACCAACGCGTTGAGCTCCTCGATCTGGGCATTGCTCAGTCCCAAGTGCTTGAGTGCGTTGAAAGAAGGATCGGCCTTTGCCTCTTCAGGATTCACACCGATGCGGGTAAGGGTTTCATCGCCCAATGTCCACGCGCTGAACGCGAACCCGAGCTCGAACATACCGGGGAGGGAATCCGTGATCTTCTTGAGATCATCCGCATTCATCCCGTTCTCTTCCAACCAACCTGAGAGGGAGAGCCCTTCAGAGTTGAGGACGCCCTCGGGCATGGGGACATGCAGGTTGAGCGTCCCGAGGATGAACTGCACGATCTCGCGCCGCTCGTCCTCGTCGTACCCAAGCGCCTTGAGCGCGGGGTTCACGGACGCGTTGACAATCTTGAAGTACCCGCCGCCGGCCAGCTTCTTAAACTTCACGAGCGCGAAGTCGGGCTCGACACCAGTAGTATCGCAGTCCATGAGCAGCCCGATCGTGCCGGTCGGCGCGATGACGGTCGTCTGAGCGTTACGGTAGCCGTGGGCCTTACCGTACTCGAGCGCCTCATCCCATGCCTTGGTCGCACGGACGAGCAGTTCCATCGAGTTGGCGATCGGCACGCGGTTGTCACGGATCAGCCCGTGATCGATGGGTACCGGTGCGATACGCAGCTCTTCGTACTCACCCGAATCGCGTGAAACACCCATCGCGGCGCGGCGGTGGTTCCTCATCACGCGGAGCATGCTTTCCTTCTCAGGCTCGTACCCCGGGAACGCACCGTGCTCCTTGGCCATCAGTGCGCTCATGCGGTAGCTGCGACCGGTCAGGATCGAGGTCAGGCACCCACAGACAGCCGTTGCCTCTTCGGAGTCGTAAGGAATACCAGCCTGCATGAGCATCGCACCCAGGTTTGCGTACCCCAGACCGAGCGTGCGGTAGGTGTAGCTCAGGTCCGCGATCTCCTTGCTCGGGAACGCGGCCATGAGGACGGAGATCTCAAGAACCATGGTCCACAGATCAATGCCGTGCTCGTACTTCTCATAGTCAAACTCACGAGCTTCCGCATCGTAGAACTTGAGCACATTGAAGGATGCGAGGTTACATGCCGTGTTGTCGAGGAACATGTACTCCGAGCAGGGGTTGGATGCGTTGATCCGTCCCGCGCCGGGGCAGGTGTGCCACGCGTTGATCGTTGAGTCATACTGCACGCCCGGATCAGCGCAACGCCACGCCGCATACGCGATGTCGTCCCACAAGCTGCCCGCATCAAAGGTGTTCGCGACCTCGCCCGTCGTGCGATAGGTCGTCTGCCAATCATCGCCCGCATCGACGGCGTCGAAGAACGCATCGGGGATACGGACGGAGTTGTTGGAGTTCTGACCCGCGACGGTGCCGTACGCCTCGCCATTGAAGTCGTAATCGAGCGTGAGCCCGAGGCGCGACGCGGTCTCACCGATCGTCTCGGTGTCCAGATCAGACGCCTTCTCACCCGCGATCGCCTTCATCCCCTCGACAAGCGCCGCGACCTTGATCTCCTCGCGGACCTTCCAGTTCACGAAGTTGTGGATATCGGGATGGTCCATATCGAGACAGACCATCTTCGCCGCCCGTCGCGTCGTGCCGCCCGACTTGATCGCGCCCGCAGCCCGATCGCCGATCTTCAGCCACGACATCAGACCCGAGGATTTGCCGCCGCCCGAAAGCTGCTCGTTCTCAGCACGAAGGTTCGAGAAGTTCGTGCCCGTGCCCGACCCGTACTTGAACAGGCGTGCCTCACGCAGCCACAGGTCCATGATCCCGCCCTCATTGACGAGCGAGTCATCGATCGATTGGATAAAGCACGCATGAGGCTGCGGGTGCGAGTACGCGTCGTCCGCGAGCTCGGGTACGCCCGTCTCGGGGTTCACGATCCAGTGACCCTGTGCAGGGCCACTGATGCCGTACGCCCAGTTCAAGCCCGTGTTAAACCACTGCGGCGAGTTGGGCGCACACACCTGATGCACCAGCATATAGACGAGTTCGTCGTAAAACGCGATCGCATCCGCCTCGGTGTCGAAGTACCCGTGCGTCTCGCCCCAATGACGCCAGCACCCCGCCAAACGATGGATCACCTGACGCGCACTGCGCTCCGGACCGGTCTTGGTGGACCCGTCCTCGTTCTTGAGTTCCTTGCTCTGCCCGGGCAGCGCGAACTTATCCTCGAACTGAGGGACCCCCGCCTTGCGGAAGTACTTGGACACCATGATGTCCGTCGCCAGCTGCGAGAACCCAACGGGGACTTCCGCATCGGGCATCTCAAAGACGACCGAGCCGTCGGGGTTCGTGATTCGACTCGAACGCGTGGTCCACTGGGTGGATGCGAACGGGTCAGTACCTTCCGTGGTGAATCGACGAGTAATCTTCATGAAACTGTCTTTCGGTGGAGGGGTCAAAGAAACAGGCTCTTCACGCGGAACATCATGCGTGCATGCATTTCAAATTTTGGTATCGCTAAATCAGTCAACCCGCGGCAGCGTCAGCCCACCCTGGTCCTGATACTTCCCAGCCTTGTCCGCGTAGCTCTGCGCACAGATCTGGTCGCCCTTGAGGAACACGAACTGGGCGACGCCTTCGTTCGCGTACACCTTCGCGGGCAAAGGGGTCGTGTTGGAGATCTCGAGGGTCACCTTCCCGCGCCACTCGGGCTCGAGGGGCGTGACATTCACGATCAGACCACAACGGGCATAGGTGCTCTTGCCCACGCACAGCACGAGGATGTCGCGCGGGATGTCGAACCACTCAACAGTCTCGCAGAGCGCGAAGCTGTTGGGCGGGATGATGACATGGTCCGTGCCCTGCTCAGCCGTATCCACGGTCACCATCAGGTCGTCCGTGAACTTCTTGGGATCAACAACCGTGATCCCGCCGGTCTTGGGTGTGGGGGTAAAGATTTTGAAGACGGTCCCGACGCGGACGTCGTAACCATAAGACGACACGCCGTACGAGATGGTGCCGTCACGCTTGATGGCCTTCTCGAATGGTTTGATGTCGACGAGTTGTTCGATCTGGGTATCACAAAGTACTGCCACGATTCGCTCCATCCCGGCGGGTCTCGACGCGTGTTGCGTCTCGCCGCGCTTTCTTGAGTTTCCGAGGCCTCCCGTGCCTCGTAGGTTCTCTTCTCTCGCCCGTTCCCTTCGCGCCCACGCGATGGGTTGGGGCACACGGACACACCGATCGCCGGACGATGCGGAGACATCGCCGACGCTGTGCGTCGATCGTTTCGTTGTTGTCATGCGCCGAGCAGAGTCCGACGCGTCCATCCCGCTCCGTCTGCACGCCCGATGGGGCGCGATCCGAAGACGCTGATGATCCCGAACGACATTTCCTCGCGGACCCGAGCATGTGTCCCCGCTCGCGTCCTCATCGCACCCAAACATGGGCACGGAAAACCGGAATCAAACATACACCAAACAGCCCTCGCTGTCTCGTGTAATCTTCGTTTTCACCCAACCCGAGAACTCAGCAAACCACCCGGCACCAATCAGACGCATGAAACGCCAATTGTGGATAGGTTGTCGCTTGATTCCAACTCCCCGAAACACAAGGACTTCGTATTGGGTTTCAACATACTCTTCGGCCATCGCACCACCATATCTGGACAATGCGTAGGGCTGAGATACTACACGCACACAACCTGTTGGGTGTGGATGCGCTGGAGAATTTTGGTAACTTTTTGCGATTCGAACAACAGGGTAATTCTCCCTTGCGAACGGGCATATCTGAACAGTTCCATCCGGACACACCACAAGACGCCCGCGCCTCAATGACTTACGCCTTCATCGTCAGATTTTCACCGTGAATACCGATTCGATCATTTTCCAATCAAAATACAAACATGCCAAAATTGTCATCGAGTGATTTTTCCACATCGCTCAACACCGGCGCGCACAAGTTCGCCCAAACACGCGGCTGTGCGCACATTCATGGATACAAGATGCATCTCCATGCGTATCGGATCTACGATCCCACCCAGGCACCACGCACGCGATTGGTTCACACACCCAATCCGCATCGGTGCAACCTGAACACGCATCCCAAGGGTTCCGATGACGATGACACGACGCTCGACTCTTCGATCACACATCCTCCTCAGCCTCACGTTGATCTCCGCAACGATGATCAGCGGGTGCAATCGCAACAAGAAACCTGTCCCCAAACCCGTCATCACCGCGCCGAGCATCTCGGAGAACGTTCCCACACCCTTGCGCGGGACCATCGGCGCCGAAGCACGTATCTCCGGACTCGAACCCACCCTCGTTTCAGGGATCGGTTTCGTCGTCGGACTCAACGGCACGGGTGGACTCACGATCCCCGAGCAATACGCAGCTCATCTCGAACGCGAGATGGGGCTCAACGGGATCAGCATCGCAAACGATCAACGCAACTCCCCCATCGCTGGGAAAACACCCAGCCAACTCCTCCGCGACCCGAACACCGCCGCGGTCATCGTCCAAGCAGCCGTCCCCCCAGGCGCACGCGAGGGTGAGAGCTTTGATCTCTATGTCCGCGCGATCAACGCAACAAGCCTGGAAGGCGGGCGTTTATGGTCAACCGAGCTCCGCATCGGTCCACCCAG
>SPJK01057949.1_pt1 | contig 15575 bp, 12 predicted proteins | sample 3741771 | NCBI WGS metagenome assembly SPJK01 (sample SAMN10925997, study PRJNA522277) | cold seep metagenome | isolation source: Elba SIP-enriched marine methane seep metagenome, extraction at timepoint T2 | place: Italy: coast of Elba, Mediterranean Sea | reverse complement strand
CTCATCGATACCGATGGTAGAAGCCCTAACGATCAGGCAGGCATTGAGCACACGACCGCCATGCTTTCTGAATCATCGGAGAACCTTAGTTCTGCCATTGACGTACAGCTTGTCGTCTCAGCAGGCACCTCGGCACGTGGCATGATGCAGGCGATCAAGGCGTTCCGTGCTACCAAGCCGAGTGCCTTGCTATTAACAAAACTCGATGAAGTGCCAACTCTTGGGCAAATTGTAAAAACTTCCCACGACGCAGCTCTTCCAATTAGCTATTTAACCGATGGTCAGGGCGTGCCCGAGGACCTCGAAGTCGCCGATGCCGAGTCCTTGGCGCGAATGATACTGAAACAACAACAGTCGAGTGGGCAGCTTGCTGTGAAAACAAATAAATTCGAACGAATTAAGGAAACTAACTCATCCACTTAGGCACTCCTTGCCGATGACCAAGAAGTACTCTCCTTATGCACTTAGGCCCTTATGCGCCGAGGCGTCAAATTAGGAGGATTACTTAAACTTTTCGGTCTGTCGGGAATGGATTCATGGCCAAAGCTTACGCTAGCAAACTTGGACTGCTAGCCATGACGGTCGTCATGGCACGTGGTGCGATCGCTGGCAGTGGGTTTGAAGGAACGGTCATGATCGCTCTTATGGCGATGCCTATTCTTGCGATGGTCGGTTTCTTTGTCGGGTGGATCGCCGAGGCGACCGTCGACGAATCGGTCCGGATCCGAATGGAGAAACAACTCGCTGAGTTTGACGAAACGCCAAACCAGTAAACCAAAACTTTTATCCGACTCGTTAGAAATGAATTCTGATTAGTCGGCCTTCCTTGGCATGATGCCGAGGCATTGATAAAGATTCACGGAGGAACGAATGCCAGCGACTAGCTTTTCTGCAAGACCATTCACGCCACGTCCCGTGGTTAAGGACGCAGAGAAAGAGGCACGTGCCGCTAAGATGGCCGAAGTATGGCGCCAATACAAAGCGGATCCCACCAACAAACCTCTCCGAAACCGACTCGTCGAAGAGTATCTCCCTTTGGTGAAATACAACGGCGAACGCATTTGGAGCCGACTCCCTGACGGAGTCGAACTCGACGACCTTATCTCGGCAGGTGTCTTCGGATTGATGGACGCCATCAACGCCTTCGACATGTCGCGTGGCGTTAAGTTTGAAACTTACTGCGTGCCACGTATCCGTGGTGCGATGCTTGACGAACTTCGTAGCATGGACTGGGTTCCACGTCTCGTTCGAAGTAAAGCAAGTAAGCTAAACGAAGGCATCAAACAGCTAGAAACCAAGCATGGCCGAGCACCGACCGAAATCGAACTCGCCGCTCACATGGAAATGACGGTGCCCGAGCTTGAGAAGATGATGCAAGATGCCAACGCAGTCGGCCTCATCAGCCTCAACAAGAAGTGGTACGAAACGGACAGTTATAAAGATGTCCGTGAAATCGACATTCTCGAAGATAAGAAGTCAGACGATCCGACGCGTCGCGTTCAAAAGTCAGACATCATGCGGCTCGTTACCAAGGGTCTCAATCGTAACGAACGTCTGATCATCATTCTGTATTACTATGAAGAGCTGACGATGAAAGAGATCGGCGCAACGCTCGATCTTTCCGAAAGCCGCGTCAGCCAAATGCACTCGGCAATCGTTTCACGTCTGCAAGGCCAACTCGGCCAACGCAAGCCAGAATTCGGCACCGCCTGATTTTAGAGATAGAACCAATCAAGCCCGTCATGAAGCACTGATTTCATGGCGGGTTTTTTATTGTATTAAGCAATCTTATAGAAAGCCTTTTGTAGGCTAAGAAGTCGAACCACAACGACACTACGGGCACAACGAAACCAATTTAGGATGATCTCAAACTGGCGGTAGCATGTCGATTGCTTGTCACTTTATAGCCTGTTAAGTTTAGTCACATAGTTAGTGCTACTTTTTCTTTACATAAGATTTTGCTACCGCCGGTGGAATTTAAGCCCAAAGGATAATTCGTTGTGTTCGCTGTGTCGTTGTGGTTCAATTCTAAAAATCTATGGAAAGACTCAGCCTTAGGATTTACTGAAAAAAAGCCGCATGTCTGATATCCCCATAGAATGGAAAGCCACCGCCACGTTCAGCCCGTGCGAACGGTTTCGTTATGACCTAACCCGCGATTGGGGTGCCGACCTTCTTGCGCATGAAGATCAAGGGGATGCGTGGGTAGCGTTTATTGGATTGAATCCTTCAACGGCAACGCTGCGGACGAACGACCCGACGGTTGAGCGCTGTTGTCGTTATGCTCAGCGTTGGGGCTACCGCCGCATGGTGATGCTCAACCTCTTCGGCTTCCGAGCGACCGACCCACGCGTCATGAAGGCGTTCGAAGATGAGGAAAACCGCGGCCCCGTCGGCGCTGGCAACGACAAAGCGATCCGCAAATGGGTGAAGAAAGCTCAGCTAGTCGTATGCTGCTGGGGCAACCACGGCACGCATCTCGAGCGCGCGTCCGAAGTGATGCCAATGGTGCCAGAGCCTTACGCGCTGAAGGTAACTAAGACGGGTGAACCGAGTCATCCGTTGTACCTTCGAGCGGATCTTTTGCCAGAACGGATGGGTTGGCATTGAATCAAATGCTGTTGCATCTCAGCGCATTTAATTTGAAAGTATTCGCCTTAAGCGTGACTTTTCGAAGGACACCGTATAGTCTAAGAAAGTAATTAGTTACACCTTTCTTGTCATTTGGGTTCACAGGATGTCCTTGTTGATTAGATTTAATTACTTGTTCATGTTATCGATCTTCCAGGTAGCATCTATCGTGCCTGTTGTATTTGCCAGCGAATACTCGATGGTTCTTCAGGAAATGGAAATTCCGAACAACTTTGGAAAAGAAGTTGCTCTTGCAAAATTTAATCAATCGCCGATTATCGTTTTTGCTTTTCTCGGTACGGAATGCCCGCTTGCTAGGCTTTATGGCCCGCGACTAGATGCAATCGCGAATGAGTATGCGGATCAAGGTGTTACTGTGCTTGGCATTTTTTCTAATAGGCAAGATACTCTTTCAGAGCTAACTGCGTACGCGAATCGTTATAAGATTAGTTTTCCAATTTTAAAAGATATAGGCAATCAACTAGCTGATGTCCTGGAAGCCCGCCGGACGCCTGAGGTGTTTGTTCTCGATCAGTTGCGTAATGTTCGTTACCGCGGAAGAATTGATGATCAATATGGAATTGGCTACTCACGCGAGCATGTTGACAGAAGCGAACTCAAGCTAGCCATCAATCAACTTCTCACTGGGAAAAAAATTGATATACCCGAAACTGAGCCAGTCGGGTGTATTATTGGTCGTGTGAAAGAAGTGAATCTATCTGGTGACATTACCTACACGAAACATATCGCTCCAATACTTAACAAACATTGTGTATCCTGCCATCGGCCCAACGAGATTGGGCCGTTTACTCTTTCCAATTATGATGACATTCAAGGCTGGGAAGAGATGATCCTTGAAGTCATCGAACAAAAACGCATGCCACCTTGGAGTGCGAATCCGAATTATGGTCACTTTAAAAATGATCCCCGCCTCTCAGTCGACGAGATTGAGCTAATAAGAAACTGGATTACGACTAGGATGCCAGAGGGTGATTTAAACGATCTTCCCGAGCCACCTATATTCACCGATGGATGGGGAATTCCAAAGCCTGACCAAGTCATCAATATGAATGAAGAAGACGAAGCGTTTACTATCCCATCAGACGGAATTGTTGACTACCAACGTTTTCTGATCGATCCTGGCTGGGAAGAAGACAAGTACATCTATGCAGCTGAAGCGAGACCACAGAACCGAAGCGTCGTGCATCATATATTGGTCTATGTGGTAGATCCCAAAAAGAAAAAAAAGAAGCAACTCGAACGGGTGTTGGTTGGCTACGCACCTGGAACACCCCCGATGAATCTTGCTGATGGTATGGCAATGCACGTACCAGCGGGCTCGCAGTTGTTATTTGAAATGCACTACACTCCCAATGGATCCGTACAGACCGATCTAAGCTACGCTGGTGTTTGCTTTCTCAACAAGGAAGATGTCAAGCAAATTGTCAAAGGTCGTGCGATTATCGATCATGAATTTGAGATTCCTCCCTATGCATCAAATCATGAAGTAAAAGCAAGGCCGTACGTTGCTCGCAAAGATCAATATCTTCTAACGATGCTTCCACACATGCACTTACGTGGTAAGTCATTCCGTTACGAAGCTCACTATCCTGATGGAACGAGGGAAATTTTGCTCGATGTACCCCAGTACGATTTCAATTGGCAGTTGGAATATTCCTTGGCCGAACCGAAGTTCATGCCGAAAGGAACCAAGCTATTCGGCACAGCCGTCTACGATAATTCTGAAAAGAATCTGACTAATCCGGAACCAGGCAAGTCAGTTAGCTGGGGAGACCAAAGTTGGGACGAAATGATGCTCGGTTTCTTCACAACGGTGCCTTCGCTTCCTGAAGCAACGGATTGATACTTCGGCTTCATACTACCTGTATAAGGATTTGCTGCCGGAGCGGATGGGTTGATGAATAGGACGCGGATGACGCGGATCGGACGGATGATCGCGGATTAGAAATTTTGGGACCACCAAGCCGCAAAGGAAATGTTGACAGGATTAGCAGGATCGACAGGATGATTTGGTAGAATGGTTCGTATGTATTTCCCAATTCAGGTCATCCAATACTTAGCAAAATGGGTTGCATCAAATGGCTAATTATCTCTGTGTGTTCTCAGCTCCAGACGTGCATATCAATTTTATCGCGGAAAATCCTGAATCGTTGTACGCATATGTGGAAGGTCATCTTCCCGATTTAAATTTACCTACACCGCCTAAGAAGACACTGTGGCAACGATTAACAGGCAAGGTTCCATCTTCCGAAACTCCTTCAGAACTTCCTGTTGATTGGCCTACAAGGGAAGCCAGTATGTTCGGTCCTGAAATCAACCATCTAAATGTTGACTTATATCACCTTATCTTGAATGGAACAACCGACTTTGTAACGGGCAGCGGCTCCATATTTCAGACATGGCTTCAAACACCATACGATAATACCCACTCAGCAATTGATCTTACTGGAGACAACGAAAACTTTGCCTTCCGATCAAATCAATTGCCTGAATTGTTGTCTCTCCTTTCATCAATTGAACCTGATAAGGTCCGTGAGTGTTATACGCAATGGTTAAGTTCAGTTGGTGATGATTATGTCCCTAGTTCATCAGAGTGCTCTGATATTGCGATTGAAATCTCAGAATTCACCTCCGCAATTCGTGAAGCAGTAAACAAATCTCATGGATTGATTTGGATTTGTAGTTAATAGTTTTGACTTATCTATCTCTCCTAGACATTGAATCAACTAGGATGGGCCTTGCTTCGCAAATCAAAAATCCGCGATCATCCGCCCGATCCGCGTCATCCGCGTCCTATTCCTACCGCTAACGCCGATCCGCAATTCTTCTGCTATCATAACCATTCAAGCAATTTTCTTTTTCCTTGAACCCTTTGCCCCTTCGCTTGCACTTAAGGGGGCATGAGCACCGTAACCGCACCTATCGACGTTCGGCATGCTATGCAGGAAGACGCTCCACGGATCGATTTAGCCCGGCTGGTTGAAAGCCATCAGCAAGAGATCTGGCGTTACCTGCGGTACTTGGGAGCCGACCTGACCGAGACCGACGACTTGGTTCAGGAAGTTTTCCTCGAAGTCACTCGCAAGCCGTTTACCGAATATTCACCCCAGCAGTCGGCCGCCTATCTACGCACGGTGGCTCGGAATCAACTGCTAATGCTCCGGCGTCGTCAAAAGCGCGAGGGGCATTATGTCGACATGGACGTTGCCGAGTCGGTTTGGTCCGAGACCGTTTGGGCGGATCGTGAGTCGGAGAATCGTTGGACCGATCAGACCGATGCCTTGGCCGAGTGCACGCAGGAGCTCGAAGGCCGATCAAAACAAGTTATTCAGCTTCAATACCGCGAGCGATGTTCACGGGAATCAATTGCCGAACAGCTCGGCATGAAACCAGACGGTGTGAAAACACTGTTAAGGCGGGTGCGCCAAAAGTTGCGAGACTGCGTCCAGCGCAAAATCGCGGCGGATTAGTTTTCTTTGCTTTGCCTAGAGCGTAAGCAATTCCGAAGCCACCCACCTTCAAGGAATTTTAAGATGTCAGATGAAATGATAAACAACGAACCTGAAGACCGACGCAGCCAAGCGGAAGACGCACTCCTCGATGCCGCCTTGCGTGAAGCCGTTGGCAAGGAACAACCAACCGACCAGACCGCGGCGATTCTCGTTAAGGCGGAAGCGTTGCAGGTGACGCCGGTTGAGGTAGCCGAGAGAACTAATTCGAATTCCAGAATACTACTTCGCGCTGTGATAGGTATAGCCGCGGTAATGTTTCTAAGTCTATTTGTCGCAAGAGCTCCTGAAGAAGTACGTGAAGCGGCAATCGTAACCGACGAGGTAACCGACCAGTCCGCGAAACCTGTTAAGAAAAAAACAGAACTACGCTTAGCTGAGGAAGAAACGCTCTTGGATGCTGCGTCTGATTCTTTGGGAGTGGTTGCAGGAACCTCTGTGACTCGCTCTGAGGATGGCAAACTTCAATTTGAGTCGACTCTCAACAGTAACGAATCTTTAGGTCGAGTCCCATCGACACCGAGTGTTAATCAATCAGGCAGAGCTAACAGCCCGACGGATAAATTCGATTCGTTGTCGCTCGATGTACCGTTTCGTCAGGGAAGCTTTGATGTGGTTCCAGAATCGATTATGAGCGGTGAAGAATCTAGCAGGGGCAGAGTCGTCGATGGCCGAGTGTCTGGTGTTGCGGCGGAGCCTGCACCCGCACCGTCGTCAGCACCGGCTCGCGGCTCAAAACTTGCTCGACTAGAGCAGGAACGATTTGTTCCAAATACTAACATTGGGCTCCAAGGTCTAATCACTGATACTGTGCAAAGTGCACCATCAACGACACCAGCTCGACCTGTTAGTGAGAGTGATCTTCAACAGCATCCTCAGTTTCCGGCCCAAACGCGTAACCAACGAGTAGAAGGCTACGAATATAAATCAGAAGGAGCGTTAACTTTCAGTTCGATAGAACCTGACACGGTCTATCCTGAATCTAAAGAATGGTCACACCTTAGAAGACATCGTAAAAAATATGCTGAAGCAGACCGTGGTTCAGGTGATCGTTACGCTCCCATCTACGAAAACGCCTTCGTCACCTGCAAAGGTCAACAAGCGCTAAGCACTTTCTCAATCGACGTCGATACGGCAAGCTACGCGAATACGCGTCAGTTCTTGATGCAGTCGAATCGTTTGCCGCATCCCGATGCCGTTCGTCTGGAAGAGTTTATCAACTACTTCAACTACAGCTACGATGCGCCCGACGCGGATAGTGAAACACCTTTCACTGCCAACATGGAAGTCGCTTCCTGCCCCTGGCAGCCGGAGCATCGTCTGGTGCGGATCGCTTTAAAGGGCCGTGAAGTTAAGCAAGATAAACGGCCGCTTTCGAATTTGGTCTTCTTGGTTGATGTCTCCGGTTCGATGAATCAAGAGAACAAGTTGCCTTTAGTGGTGCGAGGTCTTAAGAAGCTAACACGCCAGCTTGGTGAGAACGACCGCGTTGCGATTGTCGTTTACGCATCGAGCGAAGGGTTGGTACTCGGCAGTACGCCTGGCAGTGAACGTGACGTGATTCTCGGTTCACTCAATCGCCTTGCCGCGGGAGGTTCGACGGCTGGCGGAGCCGGCATTAACCTGGCTTATAAAATTGCGGAAGAGAATTTCATCGAAGGGGGAACCAATCGGGTGATCCTTTGCACCGACGGTGATTTTAATGTTGGAATTTCCAACACGCAGGCTCTCGGCGACATGGTCGAATCAAAAGCGAAGGAGACCAAGGTCTTCCTGTCGGTCCTCGGTTTTGGCCGTGGCAATTTGAACGACGCGATGATGGAGTCGATCTCCAACCGAGGCAACGGCAACTACGCCTACATCGACAACGCGATGGAAGCACGCAAGGTCTTGGTTGAACAGATGACAGGCACGCTCGTGACGATTGCCAAAGATGTGAAGATCCAGGTGGAGTTCAATCCCGCCAAGGTTGCCAGTTATCGGTTGCTAGGTTACGAGAACCGAGTGATGGCGAACGAAGATTTCAATGACGACACCAAAGACGCCGGCGAAATCGGAGCAGGCCACACCGTTACGGCTTTCTACGAAGTCGTGCCGAAGGGCGTGAAGATTGCCGACGGGGTTGATCCACTGAAGTATCAAGCAGTCGAAGAAGAGGTTACCAAGGAAGTATCGGACGAAGTCGAAGCAAGCGACGAGATGCTCACTTTAAAGCTTCGCTACAAACAGCCCGACGCCGATAAGAGCACGAAGCTTGAATTCACGCTTGCCGACGAGGGTAAATCGTTCGTCAAGGCGTCAGATGATTTTCGATTCGCGGCGTCAGTCACCGAATTTGGTTTGCTACTAAGAAACAGCAAGCACCGAGGCAATGCCAACTACGACTCGGTCGAAGAGAATGCCGAATCTGCTTTGGGCGAAGACAAGCACGGCTACCGAGAAGAGTTTCTCGATCTGGTCGACAAGGCAAGAAAGCTAGCTGGCGAAGAATGAATCTGCTTAGACCTTAGCAGCGTCGCCGATCTGAATCGCTTCTTTAAGATCGATCGTTCCTTCGTAGAGAGCGCGGCCGATGATGGCGGCGGCGAGGCCGGCGTCGGCCAAAGCTTTGACATCTTCGATCTTGGAGACTCCGCCTGAGGCGACGACAGGTATTGAGACAGCATCTTGCATCTCGGACATCGCTTTGACGTTCGGGCCCTTCATCATCCCGTCGGTTGCGATGTCGGTATAGACGATCGCGGCAAGGGGTTTGTCATTGAGACGCTTGGCAAGTTCGACGGCGTGCAGTTCACTCGTTTCGAGCCAACCGTCGGTTGCGACAAGCCCGTCACGGGCATCGACGCCGAGAACCAACTTGCCTGGGAAACGATCAACGATCGCTTCGAACCATTCGGTCTTCTTAATAGCGGATGTGCCGATAACGAGACGGTCGAGACCGAAGTCGAGCAGCTCGTCGATGGATTGTTCGTCACGGATGCCGCCGCCGAGTTCAACTTGGATGGGTTGTGTCTCCCCTTTGTTAAACTCTTCGAGGATCTCTTCAACGGCGGGAAGGTTGACCGGCGCTCCTTCGCGGGCTCCATCGAGATCGACTACATGCAAATGGCGCGCACCAGCGTCGGCAAACTCTCTAGCTACCGAGGCAGGAGCGTTGTTGAAGACGGTCTCTTGTGCGTAATCGCCCTGGCGAAGGCGAACACAATTTCCGCCGCGAAGATCGATGGCAGGCCAGATTTCCATGTTTGTTCCTTACTGCTTGGGCCACGCCTGTGAGCCAAGCGCCGCATTTTCTCACATTCGCAGCCGTTCTTCAACTAGCTAAAAACAGAAGAAAATCGTTATCTGAAGCGGATTGATGCTGATGAATTCGCTAAACTCATAGCATCTATCTCGTTTATTCCAACGAATTTCCATCGATGTCTGAAGCCACGCCGCAAGATAGTTTGCCTTATGACTTGCTCTGCCAAGTCGATGTTTGCTGTGATGAATTCGAGTCAGCTTGGGAGCAAGGAAACGAACCAGCGTGTGAATCGGCAATCGAAGATTTAGCCGAAGAGGCAAAGCGCCACGCCCTTTGCGAATTGCTGTTGATCGAATGGCAACGACGTTTGGCAAGCCAAGGAGCCAACGCTGCTCGAGAAGCTTTGGAGAATCGACACTCTTTGGCGGACGCTCTCGATCAGCATTCGCTTTCTCTTGATGAGGTACTCAAGCAGGCCGATTCCGACTCGGATAAAACAGCCTTGTTTACACCATCGAATCGGCAACTTCGTTCCAGCCTTCATCGACATGCGAGTTCAGGCGCGTTGCACTTACGATGCCCGCACTGTCAGAACGGGGTGGAATTGCTTGCGGACGCGCCGCTCGAAGAAATTACCTGTGCATCGTGTGGCAGCACGTTCGGCTTGGTCGGGGCAGACGGGGAAGCACTTGCAACACCGACAAAGATAGATCGCTTTCTGTTGCTAGAAAAAATTGGCATCGGTGGCTTCGGAACCGTCTGGCGGGCACTTGATCCCGAGCTTGATCGGGAAGTTGCCATTAAAGTTCCGCGCCGGAGTCAACTTTCCCGACATGAAGCGGAACTTTTCTTTCGTGAAGCACGGGCGGCCGCTCAACTTTCACATCCAAATATTGTCCCCGTTCACGAAGTTGGCCGCGACGCAAGCGGTGCGATTTACATCGTCAGCGATTTGGTCCGAGGTATCTCCCTTGCCGAGTGGCTTAAGCATCATCGGCTTACGGTAAAACAAGCGGCAAAGCTTACCAGCCTTGTTTGCGAAGCGCTCGAGTATGCCCATCAACGTGGCATCGTTCACCGTGACTTGAAGCCTTCAAACCTGATGCTTGAGTTACCGAAGGACAAGAAGGGACAGGTAGCAACGCCCGAGCAGCTGGGACCCGATGAACATGGAAAGCCTTACTTGATGGACTTCGGTCTCGCCAAGCGCGATGTCGGTGAGATTACGATGACCATCGAAGGGCAAGTACTAGGCACGCCTGCTTACATGTCGCCAGAACAAGCGGGTGGCCAAGCAAAGTGGATTGATCGGCGTAGCGATCTCTATTCACTTGGAGTCATGTTGTTCCAACTTTTGACAGGCGAATTGCCTTTCCGTGGTACTGCTCAAAGCCAAATAAAACAACGTTTGGAAGATGATGCTCCGCCGGCACGTCGCTTTTCGCCTAGTGTTCCGCTTGATTTGGCAACGATCTGTGCGAAGTGTTTGGAACGTGATCCCAACAAACGATACAACACAGCAGGTGAGGTGGAAGCCGAGCTACGACGATTCCTCAATGGTGAACCCGTTTTGGCTAGACCATTGTCGCGCTTTGGTAGAACCGCTCGCTGGGCCAAGCGCTATCCTGCCCGGGCGACGGCTCTTGCCTTGGGCGGGTTCTTAGCAGTCGCTGGACCTACCGCTGCTGTGGTGATCAATTCACAACGCAGTGAGATTGAAGGTCGGCTGAACGAGATTCAACAGCTGGTTAAGAACGATGAGCAGAAGATCGACCAGCTCAACCTAGAGAAAGCGGCTCTAGAGAATCGCGTTGCAATAAGCGAAAAGAGCGCAGCTGCTCGTGATATTCATTCGAGCCGAAAGCAATTTATCCGCAAACTACTTGATTCAAAACAAAAAGCTTGGCTCGGCGAACTCGAGGAGCTTGACGCAAAAGATCCGAAGGGAGCGACGGCACGGATCGGATTAGCTCAGCTCGCTTTGTCTGTCGACCGAACCGACGAGGCCAAACAATGGTTAACCGAAGCGGTTGAGATTTTTGACAAAGAGAATCCTGACGATCTTAAGCAAAGAAGATTGCATGCCGAAGGATGTTACTTACTGAGTCTTTTATTGGCCGAGTCAGGCGACCAAAAGCAAGCTTTGTCACGAGCCAAACAATCGATGGAGATTCGTCGCAAGCTGGTTAAAGATTCCGACTCATCGACCGAATCACTCTTGGATTTAAGCATGTCGATGGCTTCACGGAGACATCTGATAACTGATCCTGAAAGGGCGAAAGAAGTAAGACAAGAATTGGCCAGTACGATAGAAGAAGGTACTATCACAAAGCAAATTGCTGACAGTTTGGACCTAACGGTTGAAAACCTCTATGAAACATCGCAGTTGCTTACCGAGTAGCAGCCTCTATTCGGCAACAACCTCTTCGCCGTTACGTGTTGCCATGGCACGGTAGAGATTCAGATCCATATCATCGGCATAAAAGACGACGCTTCCATCGGCTTGCGCGAAGTGAGCACCGCCCGGATGATGGCTGCCGAAGTAAAAATCGTTTTGCTTCAAGGATACATCTGCGCCAACCGGTGCACTATCATCTCGTAGAAAGTATCCAAACTCATTGGGATCACCATTGATGGGATAGCGGACATTTTTGGTTGAATGCATTTGGATGCGATCTGGCTCGTTTCGATCCCTACCTGACCAGATTGAACCCGTGATCCAATGCTGGAGACCACTAAAATAGACTCGCTCACCTACAACGAAGGTACTTGAAGTTCCATCTGTTATTTGGCCAACCTTTATTTCGCTGTTAGGAAACAGTACTCCATTTATTGCGACATCTCCATCAAATTGTGGTTTTTTTATTTCCCAAACCCCAGCTTCATTCTCGGGCGTGCTTGAATCACCGACGCGAGTTCCTGTAATTCCGTCATAGCTAGACCATCCCCAGCCTCCGCCGCTTGGTATACTTGGGCAATAAAATATTTTTGGTACTTCATCAGGTTTTTCCACAAATCCGTTGTTATCTTGTGGATTGATAAAGTCATAGAGATCCTGCTCTTCGATGAATGGCAATAGATAGACCCGCCAGTTGAGTGATTTTTGACTTTTACCTGTATGCAATCTGCTTCCAGAAGGAAAATGCCCCATGCTCGATTCATGATTTAGCGCCGCAAGGGCTTGCTGCTTCATCTGGCATTGGCAGCTGCTACGGCGAGCTGCTTCCCGGGCCGATTGAACCGCCGGTAACAACAGGCCCATCAGAATAGAGATGATGGCAATCACCACCAGTAGCTCGACCAGCGTGAACCCTCTCCGTCGGGTTTTGCTTGGTAGATTGCTCACGACTAGTTCCTCGTCCTGCGAAGAAGTCCAAAGATTGCAAAACTAACTAGCATTACCGAGCTTGGTTCCGGTACAGGATTGAATGCATGAGCCAAAGCCGTGGCGGCTGAAGCGAGTCCTGCTCCTTCCATGACACCGACAAACCAAGGGATATCGTCAAAGTCAAAGGTGCTATCGACACTTCCACGCGAGACAGGGAATTCGCCAAAGTAACTGAAACTATACTCGTCTTCGTCAACCATTCCGAGAGCAAAGGCGTCGATGTCACCAGCATCAAGGGCACCACTAATGTCCATGTCACCAAGGAGGGTGGTGAAAGAAATCATCTCAATACCATCGATTGCCCAATAACCATCGTCGCCGGCATCTTCCATACCGAATTCAAAGGAGACGCCCCCCGTCATGGAAGCTTGGAGTAAGGAGTTACTGGTGGCAGAACTTGAGATTGCCAACAAGCTCGTAATATCAATTACTACGCGTTCGTTGAGGCTATCAGGTTTGAAGAATGGATTTGGCGTACCCATTGGATCGGTCGAAGGATTTCCTTGAGAGTCAATAAACGGTGCCGACTCCCAACGCAACAGTTCAAGCTGACCGCCACCTGGTAGATTTGCTTTCAGTACCGCGGTTTGGTTATTGCCGTTTTGATCAAAATTTTCACCATCGTCACAACAGCCTCCGACCCAGGCGGTATCGAAGACGAGTTTTAATTGATCGTCAGGAGCTGTGCTTAGGTCGATTGTCGGCGTGGTTAAGAAAGTGTTGTAGAAGCCGATATTATTAGCTGGATCTCCGAGGTCATTCCATTGATCGGGATCAGCTACGGCGATCGTACCTTGACCAAGCGTGAACTCGTCGCGAACGCCAAACAGAGGGCCGCCCGTTGGAAGTGCGACTTCTGTCCAAAAGTTTTTGTTGGCAAACGACCAGCCTTCCCATTCCTCAACGCCAACTAAGGGGTCACCAATGCCTGGGACTAAGCTACGATTGTTATTCCAGCCGAGTGGTGGAAAGTGGCTAAAAGCATTTTGAATCATTGAATCTTCATCCACGGGCGGGCCTAAGGGGACCGAGTCAAAGTCCTCACTGAACATGACCGTGAAACCAAAGAGAGGCGTCGCCAAAACGACAATTAAAATTGTCGACGCCACAAAACGTAACGTTGGGATAATTCGAGATTCGAGGAGCCTTGCCATGGAGGTCTGATCGCAAGTGTCGGACTGATAAGCTTTTGTGAGCGACATATTTATACCTATTAGATTACCCGAACCAACGCCATCTGCCAAAAGGATTCGCCTGACTTATCTTTCAATTCATTTGCTTGGCTTTGAGTGTCCCATTGGTTAAGCTGATAGGGTTGCTGATTGGCCCTAAACCAAGCATTGGCAGCAATTTGTGTACTCTTTCTGTTTGCGAAGAGATTCTCTCGCATCGAATATTCAGTTCTGATTTTACACGTATGAGAACCCAAAAGCACATCTTCGACGCGTTGCTGGTCGGGGGACTGCTGTTTGGATGCATTGCGATTTGTCCTTGTCACGCAGCTTCGGATGGGGCGCATTTTTGGTTCTCGACCACATCGGGTTCTAGCACCGGCCCCTCGAACGCTGCCATTAGTATGAGTCTTGGCGAAACGGAAACGTTGTACCTTTGGGGTCGACCGACCGAGGGTTTGCAACTGCGAAACATCTCGCTCAATGTGATTGCTGACGCGGGAATCGACCTGATGGATGGCTCCTTCACGATCAACAATGCGATTGACGGTTCGACGGATCGGTTTGAGTATCTGAACGATTCCGCATCGACGCCCGCTTTGGCTTCGGAAGAGTCGAAAGCGAGTACCACGGGTGGAAGTCCTGACAGTCTTCTCGGCTGGAATGCTTTTACGCTGTTTCCTTCTTCGTCGATCTTGGGTGTTGGGCCTCGATGTGCCGATGGTGAGTCGGGCTGCGTGATGGCAAGCGACGGCGAGCCCGCTTGGTTGCTCGGGGAACTCGATTTCGAGGCGGTTATCGCTGGTACGTCGGTTGATATTCATCTTCAAATTGGCGACCGTGGTATGAACGAAGTCACCCTGTCGGATGGGGATTATGATTTCGATGGTGAAGTGGATACGGATGATTACGCGGTATGGTCTGCTAGTTACAGCTCAACAACCTTGCTGGCAGCTGACGCAAACGGTGACGGAGTCGTCAATGCCGCAGACTATACGACATGGCGTGACAATGTCGGTGGTGCAAGTACTTTAGGCACCAGCAGCGATACGGATGTCCGATTCGGTGCTGATGCCGGTGTCGGCACGGAACCACTGCATAACGCCAGCACGGACCGCGGAACCAATCTCGTAGGTGATGATGCGGACGTGACAATCACGATCGCAGCAGCGTCCTACGCGACCTCCGTTCCCGAGCCAACGGGCGCCTTACTTGTTCTGTTTGCCATGGTCGGTCTGCTAGGCAAACCAACCCGCTAATTGGCTATCAAAGAATTTAGCCTTAGCCCGACAAGAAGCGAAGAGATTCTACTCGTCTTCTTGATCATTTGATTGCCAGCAAGAGCGAACTAGCGAAAGTTTCCGTTCAACGGTACGTTCGACTACGCCCAACTCTTCGGCAATTTCAGCATTGGTCCAACCCTCTAGCTTGCGTGAAGCAATTTTTCTGACCGTTTCATCGGGTAGAAGATCCATCAACTGGTGAAGTTGTTCTTCCATGGTGACAACAAAGTCTGGACCTAGGTCATCGTCCATCGGATCGAGGCCAGCGACACTGGTGTCAGCTTGGGCATTGATCGGAAGCGGTGCAATGCCGCCACCACGTTTTTG
>SPJK01009617.1_pt1 | contig 15575 bp, 13 predicted proteins | sample 3741771 | NCBI WGS metagenome assembly SPJK01 (sample SAMN10925997, study PRJNA522277) | cold seep metagenome | isolation source: Elba SIP-enriched marine methane seep metagenome, extraction at timepoint T2 | place: Italy: coast of Elba, Mediterranean Sea | reverse complement strand
ATGATTCGCTGATTATCCTAATGCCACTGTCATATCTTAGGTGCTGATCACTGCAAAAACCACATAAAGTGCTTTAACTCGATTGGGTATGTACACTGATATATTCAGTTCCCTCTTTAAATGTAACAAGCCCTTCACTTAAATTACAAAAACGACATCGTTTATAACCCATACTACTGATCTAAAAATGGTCAGGTGAACTGAATCTACCCCAGTTAATCATGCTTCAGCAATAGACTTTTTAACTCTATTCGCACGTTCAGCTCATTTTGAGTCCTAAAAATACTAAAAACAGACTTAACTTTACATATGCAAAATGTTTTAGCATTGAATACAGCAATCAGATCATCATTCGTTAGAATACCTATGAACAATATTCAGGCTAACTTAAAAAATGAGTGGATTATCATGATGACATGGAAATAGTCATGTAATCGAATTAAAGGACTTTTAACACTGTGTAGTTGCAATCCGTATATTTATTTGAAGACGATTTTCCAGATAGCTGTATTTAGGGAAATTTTCTGCAAAATATAAACATGTTCTGCTTGAATTCTTAAGAAAATTTTTTGTAATTTGAGATCATTGTTACTAACTCGCAAATCTCATGGTGGCTCAACATCTTTAACTAAACATAATCTATTTAAAAGCTTATTTGATTTTATTATATGCTTTAAAAAATACTGTATGTACCTGAATGGTTTTCCTGGCTAACAATGCAAAGCTGAGTCAGTCTACCCATTGAAGTCTTAGCAAGAGAGTTCATACTTGATGTTTTTTGTTTTTTATAAGTCAACTATATAAAAACCCTATCTACATTTTCATATAACTAAACTAAGGCATTAACGAACCATCTTTCCGGGTATAAAGTTACTTACGTACTAAATTCATAGTTTTATTAAATCTGTATATAAGAAAATATATGCAGCTACTGCTAATGAAATAAATAATGAACCAATTACAAGATAGAATTTCCAGGATTTATACCAGGGTTTAGAGCTTTCTTGCTCATCTAACTCTTGTTTGATTTGGACATTACTGAAATGCATGGTTTGATCATTCAGGTTTTTATCATCAAAATCCATGGCTTGTGTTGAAAACTGAGTAATCGTATCTTGTCTCAAAAGCAATTGGGGTCTTTTAAGTCCAAAATCAAACTCGACTCCACCTAAAGAGACAACATCTCCTTCAGTTAAAACCGATGGCGTTTCTTTAATTTTTATATCATTAATAAAGATCCCATTTTTACTACTTAGATCTTCAATATACCAGGTATCACTCTCACAGGTAATTTTTGCATGCTGATGAGAAATCGTTCTAAAATTAATTGTAACCTGGTTTGAACTATCTCTGCCTATCGTCACAGCTTCATTCAATAATTCAATCTTTAAGGTTTCTAATTCTTCATTTAACAACAATCCTTTTGATACTAGGTATGCGCTTAAATCCCCATCTGTATGCATAACAAACCCTGATATTTATTATTATAAGAACTGTACTCTTAGCATCCTTAACTATTCCGGTTCAAGGATAAGTAACGAAATTGAAAATACTCTATGAAGTATTAAATCAATTTTTAGCTTGTGTTGTTAGGAAAAAGTAATTCGCCTTGAATAAATTTTGATCTAAGCTAGCAATTTTATTTTTGAATACACGAATATATTCCTGACTGCTTTCAAAATTATTCCGTACCGGTTTAAATATTGGCTTAGGATAGGAAGAAATAATGATTAAATCCTTTCCAAACGGTCCTGCCACTTCCCATTTAACTTCTTTATCACCCAGAATGAAATTGGTTGGACCCTTAACTAATTTATTCTCTTTTTCACTGGATGGATAAATATGTACAACATTTCCATCTGAAGTAAAGTAATCAACATAAACATAGACCTGATCAGAAGGAGTAATAACTTCAAACTTAATCAATTCACCTTCAAAATAGGTTTTAGAATGAGAATAGGGTAAAACGCTTAATTCAGCATTGTTTGCCTGGTTGAGTTCAACAGCTTGATCCAACATGAGCAAAATATCACAAAACGGCTTATCTATTTTTTCTACAACGCTGGAATATTGAACATTGGATAATATTCCATCGATCTTATCGTTAAATTTATTAAAATCTGAAGACAAAACCGAGCCTGTAATCGATAAATTTTGTACAGGATCTTTTTCTACTCTTAATGTATTACATTCAAAATTTTTAAAGGCTTTATTTAAACTCTCTATGACAGCCAGACGTGAATCTTCAGTATTAGGTTCAACTGGCAATTCCGCCACTTGCTCAGTCACTTTAATTTTATCAGTTTTTTCAACAATTTTTGCTTGCTCATTTTCTTCTGCTGAGACAGGACCATCTAATCCAAGGTTATCTTTAAAAAAATAAGCCCCCCCAGCTGCTGCACCTATGAGTAATAAACCAGCAATCAGAATAACAGATTTATTCTTTGTGCTGATTTCATGCGGTTTTAAATAATGTTCATAAAAATCTTCAATATCTTCCAAAAACTCTTCTGCAGACTGATAGCGTGATTTAGGCGTTTTTGCCAAAGCCTTATTTATAACCAAGTCAAATGAAGAGGGTATATTGTTATTTAATAAAGAAACTTTGACTGGCTCTACATTCAGAATTTTCTGCATGGTTGCCATAGGATTATCCCCTGTAAAGGGCTTTTCGTTTGTTATTAATTGATATAAAACGACACCGGCAGAAAAAATATCACTACGTTGATCAACCTGCTTCCCCATACACTGTTCTGGTGACATGTAACCAGGCGAACCCATTACCGTCCCAGCTACTGTCAAAGTTGATGTGTCCATTCTGGCAATTCCAAAATCCATGACATGAATAAACCCATCATCTTTTACTAAAATATTGTCAGGTTTAATATCTCTATGAATAACGCCTTGTCCGTGAGCATAACTTAATACAGAAAGTAACTGCTTAATAATTTTATAGATATGACTGAAATCAAAAACCTGTTTAGTGTCAAGAAAGTCTGATAATGGCTGACCATCCACATATTCCATGACGATAAAACAGTTAAAACCTTCTTCATGATAATCATAAGTTGCAACAATATTAGGGTGTTTTAAACGTCTACACGCTAATACTTCATTTCTAAAACGTTTCAGAAATGTACCATCAGTGTCATTCTTTAATAATTCGGGACGTATGACTTTAAGTGCAACCTCTTGAGAAATGTCAGGATCGATTGCTTTATAAACTATGCCCATACCACCTTGTCCTAAAATCGAACAAATCTGATATTTACCTATTTTATCTGGAAGAGAAGTCATAATGTTATCAAGTAATTTTTGTTGTTTTATTCCCGCTGACATTCATTTCAAATGAGCTATATGATATTCATTTGAAATTAACCTTTATACGAATCAATTTATTTTCTGAATATTAATTCAATCATCTAACATAGCCACAGTTGCTGTAATATTATCTGTACCACCCGCCTGGTTGGCTTTTTCTATTAAATGGCTACATACACTGTTAACAGAAGAAGAATCAACTTTTTTTAAAATATTCGAAATGTCTTCATTGCTGACTAAATCACTAAGTCCATCTGAACAAAGCAGGAAAATATCTTTTGGCTGAACGGATAAAATTCGAGTACTCATCTCAACGGTATCCCTGAGCCCTACCCCCGAAAGAATGATATTTTTAGGTGGTTCTGGTCCAATTTGACCATTATCCAGCCACAACTGATAGAGTGAATGATCCTGAGTCATTTGACCCAACATTCCATCCCTAAAAAGATATAAACGACTGTCCCCTACGTGAAAAATGACTGCGATATCCAGTTTTTCCAATATCCATATTCCAACTATTGTTGTACCCATTCCCTGATTATCACTAAATCCATTATCTTTATTAATATGATTAATCTCTGAATTAGCTGATTGTATTGCTTCTTCAACTACCGTTAGCAGCGGGTTAGGTAAATTGTTCCAGGTTTTGTTATTGTCTTTATTATCGGCTATAACTTCCTGAACATAGTTTATATATTGGTCTTTTACTGCTATCAAATGTTGATGAATGATTTTTGTGGCTTCCTTACTCGCTACTTCTCCGGCTTCATGCCCTCCCATCCCATCAGCAACAATTAATAATCCTAAATCATGATCAATAATATAATGATCTTCATTGAGCTCTCTTTTAACACCAGCATCTGTTTGTCCAGCAGTATGATAAATTTTCATTTTGAAGATATATATCTTGAAAGGTTAGATTAATACAAATTATTTGCGTTTTTATTAGCAATAAATTTCAAAGAAAAACAGATTTCAATTTTCTAAAGATTCTTGAAATTAACCTTAATCATAGTCGAAAAAAGCTAAAATCAAAGTCGAAAATATTCTTTGATAATTGACTTTAATAATTTGCTATTGGCACTGAGAGTAACATATTTTAGACAACCACAAAACATAAAATGACATAGCCTTTATGCTTTATTCATTGAAATGGACAATTCATCAACGTACTGCAGTATCATTACTGCTTATAATTTCATAGGCATGACTATGAATTGATATAAATTCTGGTCAGGAACACTTATAATACAACAACTTATATCTTCTGAAATAGTAAATAAAGCGTGTTCTGAATCAATTTTATTTACGGCATCCAGCAAATATTGATAATTAAATGTGACTGAAAATGGTTGTCCTTTGTATTGGATATTTAATTCTTCCTCAGCTTCATCCTGATCCGGATTATGAGCACTAAGTTTTACTAAATCCTGTCCGAAATCCATTTTGATTCCTTTATAACGCTCATTTGCCAAAATTGAAACTCTAGATACAACTTCTTTCAAAGCATTAGACTCAACTTGAATGACTTCATTAAACGGCTGATTAAAGGGTTGGTTAAAATCAGGGTATTTTGCATCAACCAATTTAGCATAAAATGTATAGTTATCAATGACTATACGTATATTATTTGAAGAAATTTCAAATTGTATCAAGGAATCATCATCTAATAATAGCCGCGCCAATTCCAAGACGCCTTTTCTGGGAAGGATAATACGGATTTCACATTCTGTATCTATATCGAGGTCATTTTCATAAACTGATAATCGATGTCCATCAGACGCTACTACCTTCAGTTTATTGTTTTCAACGATTAATAAAACGCCATTCAAGTAATAACGGATATCCTGATTTGCCATGCAAAAAGTGGTCTTATCTAAAGCCAGTTTTATCTCATTTGATTTGATTTCAAACACTTGACTGGATTCAGATTCAGAAAATTTTGGATAATTATCTGCAACTAAAGTAGACAGTAAGAAACGACTTCTTCCACTGGTTATTTTTATTTTATTTTCAACAAGTTCAAACGTAATTTGTGCTTCATTCGGTAATAGTCGACAAATATCTAATAATTTTCTTGAAGGAACTGTAATCCTGCCCGCTTCTTGTTCTTCTACTTCGACTTTAGCAACCAATTGAATTTCCAGATCGGTACCGGTCATGGTTAATTGATTACTTTCAACAAATAAAAGGATATTTGAAAGAATTGCCATAGTTTGTTTTTTTTCTATGACATTGGCTATTTGTTGTAACGGATGGAATAAAACTTCTCTGCTAATAATAAATTTCATAAAGATATATTTTTACTACTGTTATTAGTCTTGATCATTCTTGTTTATAAGCCAAAAAAAGTTTTATTTTTCAGCTATATAACTTGTAGATTAAGACTGACTATGATTTGAATTTAGTTGTGTATAAGATGTTTAAAAAAAACACTAGAAATGTTTAAAATCAGTTTTCAACAGCTTTAAGGCTAAGTAGAACACATTTTGTTCACAATCGGTATTAAATTTAATTTGATAATGTTCTTAGCAGGTTCTTATAGTCTTCTGAGACTTTATTATCAGTTTCTCGGAGTTCTTTTATACGTTTACAGGCATTAATGACAGTTGTGTGGTCTCTACCTCCAAATGCGTCTCCAATTTCTGGAAAACTTTGGCTGGTAAGTTCTCTTGCCAGTGTCATTGCGATTTGTCGTGGGCGGGTAATAGATTGTTTTCTACTTTTGGATGAAAGGTCGGTGACACGAATTTTGAAATATTCGGCGATAGTTTTTTGAATATTGTCAATACTGACTAGCTTATCTTGAAGAGATATCAAATCATGTAAAGCTTCTTTGGTGAATTCTATGGTGATTTTTTCCCCCGTGAAATTCGAATTTGCGATGACTCGTCTAAGAGCACCTTCAAGATCCCGGACATTAGAAGGAATTCGTTTTCCTATAAAAAATGCAACCTCATGAGGCAGAACAACATTAGACATGGCGGCTTTTTTGATCAAAATAGCAGCACGAGTTTCCAGGTCGGGTGGTTCTATAGCCACAGGTAAACCCCAACCAAATCTGGATTTTAACCGATCCTCCAGACCTTCAATTTCTTTGGGGTATTTATCACAGGTTAAAACGACCTGATGCTTTTTATCCAGTAAATTATTGAAGGTATGAAAAAACTCTTCCTGAGAACGTTCTTTACCAGCAAGAAACTGGATATCGTCAATCAAAAGAATGTCAACGCTGCGGTAAAACTCCTTAAATGCATTAATGGTGTTCGTCTGAAAAGCCTGTACCATATCCTGAACAAATTTTTCAGAATGCAAATAAACAATGTTAGCGTTAGGGTTTCTTTTTATGACCGCATTGCCAATGGCATGCATAAGGTGAGTTTTACCCAGACCCGAGCTGCCATATATGAATAAAGGATTATAGGCTTTGCCTATATTTTCAGAAACCTGAATTGATGCGGCCCTTGCTAATTGATTTGACTTACCTTCCACAAAGCTTTCTATGGTAAAAGTCTTGTTCAAAAAATTGGAAGAATTGTTTTTTTTTCTTTTCTGATCGTTCCTGGAGTCAGGTTTTGCCTGAACGATCGATGTTGGTTTGGATCCTATCTCAAATTTAATGATTAAGGTTCCATTTGAATACTCATAAACTGAATCTTCCAGTTTCGATAAATAATGTTGTTTGATATGGTCAATAATAAAACGATTAGGCGCTAATAGTTTTAGAGTTTGATCATTTTCAACAGCCTGTAGTGGCCTTATCCAGGTACTAAAATCGGAAGAATGAATTTCATTTTCCAATTTGTCTAAACACTTATTCCAGATTGCACTCATTGAATTGATATAATTGAAGAAAACAGAAACGGGGTTTCAAGAAAATCAAAAGGATATATTCGATTAACCAGAGACTAAAAAAAAATTGATAACGATCAATTTTAGAATCAAATATGGTATAGATAAAAGCTTGACTAGACAATTGTTCAATTCAGGTATACAAGCTTTTATTATACGATTTCAAGAAATTGGGTTGAACGAATAGTATTTAGTAATAAAGATTCTTTATTATAAATTTAGTAAATTTATCATTGACAAATTCAACATATTTATCTTATCATCCCAGATCTTTTTTTAGTCGTTTTTTGAAAAATAATCTAAGGACTCAAGGTCAATGAAAAGAACATATCAACCAAGTAAAATTAAACGCGTTAGAACACATGGTTTTCGCGCAAGGATGGCTACCAAAGGGGGGCGTAGAGTACTGAATGCTCGAAGAGCAAAAGGTCGAGCTTCATTAACTGTCTAGTTTGGTTAGCGAAAATTTCAGTTTTCCTCCGGAATTAAAATTATCCCGGCCTATAGATTATCAAAGAGTATTTCGTCAGCCAGTCAAATCAACGGATAAGTTTTTTACAATACTGGCTGTGCAAAATGAATTTGATCATCCCAGGCTAGGTCTCGCCATTGCAAAAAAGAATATTAAGAAAGCAGTCAAGCGAAATTTAATTAAGAGAGCGGTAAGGGAAAACTTTAGATTACAGCAACAGCAATTAATCAATATCGATATTGTTGTTTTAGCCAGAAGAGACGCTGCACATGCCTCCCCTGTTATTTTAAGAAAGTCGTTGGATCGGCATTGGCTCAAGTTATCAAACCGATGCGTTGCATACTCATAAATCTGATAAAATTTTATAAATATTTTATCAGTCCATTACTGGGCAGTCATTGTCGGTTTTACCCAAGCTGCTCAAGCTATAGCCTTGAAGCAATTCAGCTTCACGGTACCTTAAAAGGCATGTACTTAACCCTGAAAAGAATACTTAAATGTCATCCTTTTCACGAAGGTGGCATAGACCCTGTACCGAAAAATTTGGTAAAAAAAAATGGAAAACATTAGATTCCTATTAATCCTTGCCTTTGTAATGACTGTATATTTACTTTGGGAAGCCTGGCAAATTGATTATGGTCCAAAAAGACCAGAATTTCCAGTATCAGAACAACCACAAATTGCAGAACCAGGTGCAGATTTACCAATAACTGGTGATAGTCGGACAACTGTTAAACAAGAGGCAGAGGCTGTACCTGAACTGGAAATTCACGGCGATAAAATTATTAAGGTCGTCACCGATGTTTTTTCGATTGAAATCGATACAAAAGGTGGAACTATTGTTCAGCTGGATTTATTGCAATATCCATATGAAAAAGTAAATACCTATGTGAATCGCTTGCGTACCTTGGTAGGTATGGAACCAGCAGAACGAAACCTGTCCCCGATCAGATTATTCAATCCTGAAGTTGAAAAACTATTTTTGGCTCAGAGCGGTTTGATTTCCAGTCAAGGATCAGATAAAGGTCCCGACCACCATGCAGTTTTTCAAGCAACACAATTAGATTACCAATTGGCTTTGGGTGAAGAAAGTTTGTCAGTTCCTTTAACTTGGACTAATGAACAAGGCTTAACCGTAACTAAAACATTTACTTTTGAGCGCGGCAGTTATGCTGTCAAAGTCAACCAGACAATTTCCAATAATTCAGACCGAGTCTGGACAGGCCGCCAGTATGGACAATTATTAAGAGTCCCATACACTGATGAGAAAGGTAATACCTTTATTCGTACCTATGCGGGAGGTGTAGTCTATACTCAGGAAGAAAAATATCAGAAGATTGATTACGATGATATGACAGATGAAAATCTGAATGTATCAACCCAGGGTGGCTGGAGTGCCATGACTCAGCATTATTTTGCTTCAGCCTGGATTCCTTCGGCAGATGTGACTAACAATTTCTATACAAAAAAGCTGAAAGAGTCCCGTTTTGTTATAGGCTCATATTCACCAGAAGTTGTAGTGGAGCCTGATTCATCAATCGATTTATCTTCACAGTTATTTGCTGGACCTAAAATTCAACCTATGATGGAAGCGATCACACCAGGGTTGGAATTAACGGTTGATTACGGCTGGTTAACAGTTGTCGGTAAACCCATTTACTGGTTGTTAAATAAAATCCACGGTTTCGTAGGAAATTGGGGATTGGCCATTTTAGGTGTTACATTAACAATCAAGCTGTTGTTCTTTAAATTGTCTCAAACCAGTTTCAAGTCGATGGCAAAAATGCGTAAAATTCAGCCACGTCTGAAAGAGATGAAAGACAAGTATGCTGATGACAGACAACGCTTTAACACTGAAATGATGGCAATGTACAAACGGGAAAAAGTGAATCCGATGGGGGGATGTTTACCCATTTTGGTTCAAATTCCTGTCTTTATTTCGTTGTACTGGGTTTTGATAGAAACTGTAGAATTACGTTTGGCTGGTTTAGCTTTATGGATACAGGATTTATCAGCGCAAGATCCATTCTATATCTTGCCTATCCTGATGGGAATAACAATGAAGATTCAGCAAAGTTTAAACCCTCCACCGCTGGATCCGTTACAAGCACAGGTTATGAGAATGTTTCCTATCGTCTTTACTGTGTTCTTTTTATTTTTCCCGGCAGGCCTGGTTTTCTACTGGATTTGTAATAACAGTCTGTCTATCATTCAGCAATGGGTGATTACTCGGGAAATAGAAAAGGAAAGTTAATTTCCCTTTAGCCATTTGAACGAAAATAGCAACACACTTGATACCATCGCTGCAATAGCGACTCCTCCTGGAACAGGAGGAGTGGGTATCATTCGTATTTCTGGTTCAATAGCGGTTTCTATCGCTCAACAAATTACCCAACATTCTTTCCTGCCGAGACAAGCCGTCTATTGTTCTTTTATTGATGAAAAAAATTTATCGATAGATTCTGGCATATTGCTGTACTTCCCCAATCCTAACTCCTATACCGGTGAAGATGTTATTGAACTACAAGGTCATGGTGGCCGTGTAGTGATGGATATGCTACTGAAACGGGTTATTGAATTAGGCGCCCGAATAGCTAATCCAGGTGAGTTTACAGAAAGGGCTTTTTTAAATAATAAAATCAATTTAGCGCAAGCGGAAGCAGTCGCTGATTTAATAGAAAGCAGTACCGTTCAATCAGTGCGTTCAGCACAAAGATCACTTCAGGGAACATTTTCAAACAAAATTGATGATCTGGTTGATCAGTTAACCGAATTAAGAATATTCGTAGAAGCAGCTATTGATTTTGTAGATGAAGAGATCGATTTTTTATCGGATGGTGTGGTAGCAAATAAAATTCAGGGGATTTCAAAGCAGATTAATAGCATAATGAAAACTGCGCAACAAGGGCGATTGTTACGAGATGGCATGACGGTGGTATTGGCAGGGAAACCGAATGCAGGCAAATCCAGTTTATTAAATGCACTGGCTGGTCATGAAGCAGCGATCGTGACGGATATTGCAGGGACAACCCGGGATGTATTGAAAGAACAGATTCAATTGGATGGATTACCTTTACATATCATTGATACCGCAGGTATCAGGGAAACAGAAAGTGATCTGGAAAAAGAAGGGATTAAGCGCGCTCAACAACAAATTAATCAAGCAGATATTGTGCTTTTATTAATCGATAGTAATCAGCCTGAAGATTTGTATGTTTTAGATCATATCCCGGAGCATATACCGGTTTGTAAGGTCTACAATAAAATTGATTTAAGTCAAAAGCCTGCTGACATGATTGAAAAAGCTGGGGAAGTCAGTCTTTATATATCAGCAAAAAAACAGTTAGGCATGGATTTATTAGTGGATTATTTGAAAAAGGCGATTGGCTATAATGAACAGACTGAAGATGTATTTATCGCCAGACGCAGACATATTCAAGCATTGGAATCAGCCCATATCTCAGTTGTTTCTGCGGAGGCACAACTCGAAGTGGAAGGTTTTGAACTGGTTGCGGAAGAATTGAAACAGGCTCAAAATAGTTTGGCTGAAATAACGGGTGAAGTCAGTTCTGATGAATTGCTAGGAAAAATTTTCAGTTCATTTTGTATAGGAAAGTAATTAGGTAAAACAAAGGAAAATAACATCTAATAAAAGTCAATAAATACAGACATTTAATTTTTTTGTTATTTCTTTTTCTTTCCTTTAATTTCCTTTTTTCTACTATTTTTTACCCCGCATTTACCCCACACCTATATAATTGATAGCAGTTGGGGTAAATATGGGGTAAACATGAAAGTCTCAATCGAAAAGCGTAAGACCAATAAAGGAGTAAGCACGATTAGATTGGTGTATTACTTTGGCTATTCAAAAACCGATGAAGGCAAGATAGTTCATAATCGTGAACGCGAAAAACTTGATCTGTTTATCTATGACAATCCCAAAAACAAGACCGAGAAACAGCATAATAAAGATGCTTTAACAATTGCCGAAACGATCAAAGCAAGGCGAATTATTGAATACCAGAATGGTAAATTTAACTTTAAAACTATTTCATCCAAACCGAAAAGTTTTAATAGTTTTTTTCAGGCAGTACTGAACGATAAGCAAAGATCAATTTCAAAATCTGCTTATTTAGTATGGGATAGTACTTATAAACATTTGGTTAATTTCAAAAGTAGAGATTTAACTATGGCCGATATTAATAATGATTTTGTTTCAGGCTTCAAGTTTTATCTAAAATCAAAGGCAATCAATAAACATGGTGGGAATTTAAGCCGAAACACGGCAAGCAGCTATTTTAATAAATTCAGATCAGTTGTATTGGATGCAATCAAAAAAGGATTAATAAGCGATCAATCCATCGATGGTATTACAGGGATTAAACCCGAAAATAATAAGCGGGAACACCTGGAAGAATCTGAGCTTATAAAACTTTCAGAAACACCCTGTAAAAATGATCTATTGAAACGCGCTTTTTTGTTTTCCTGTTTAACGGGAATGCGGTGGAGCGACATCCAAAAACTGTTATGGGATGAAATCCAACACACAGATAATGGCTACAGGATTATTTTTAATCAAAAGAAAACAAATGGCCTTCAATATCTTGACCTACCAGATGAGGCGTATTCTTTATTAAGTCATCATCACCAGACAACAGTTTTTCATGGACTAAAATACACCAGTTACAACAATACAGAGTTGCTTAAATGGTGTGTTGAAGCAGGAATAACGAAACACATTACCTTCCACTCTGGCCGACACACCTTCGCTGTTTACCAATTATCAAAAGGAACTGATATTTATACCGTATCAAAATTGCTTGGCCATTCAGACCTTAAAACAACACAGATTTATGCTGACATCATAGATTCAAAAAAACGTGAAGCAATGTTAGGAGTACCAGCTATCAAGTTATAGAGTTTGAAACAAATAAGCAGCATATCCAGCATAAGCAGCACTTCCAAGGGATACAGCCAACACTAACCCGGCATTGAGCCGACAATAAACCAACACCAAGATAAATTTATTTGATAAGAATTCAAATGAAAACTATAGGATTGATGCGCTTTGATAAGGTGTTTTTGATATATGAATGACAAACCACGCGCACTTTTTGAGCTACTGCAAAAAATAGAGGATATAAAGAAAAAAATTCCTCACAATGAATTGTAAAAATGGCAAGAGATGCACCTATTGTTGATAGTGTAAAAGACCGCGCTAAGGTTTTTCAAGCAATTAGGAAAAATCAAGTTGCAGATGCACTCGTTGATCCTGATAAAGCGAAAGAATTAAAGCAATGAATTATGAATGGCCTTTATGAGGAGAAGTGTATACTTGTTAATGGCCATTGACACAAGAGCTACAGAACGGCGAAATTGAATCAATAGCATGGCTGATGCATGGCCTAAACGATTTGGCGACCGGGCAGTCTTTGGCATACAGTATTGAGACAATGAAAAGCCAGTTATGGTTTTAATACTCAGGAGGCCAAAAGATGATCGATACAGGATTAAGCTAAATTCAATCATCAATCATTTTGGGCTAAAAATCAAAACCTGGAAGAATGTTGATTATTAAAGTGGAAAAGTTACTTTATTATATAGGCTGGTACTTTATGCTTAAAATAACGAATTATAAAAGGAGATGGCTGTGAGAATGTTTGTTATTTTTATGCTTGTTTTTTCAGGCGCTGCATATGCGGGGGCTTATAAGTGCGAGATTAATGGCAAGACGGCTTATCAGTCAAAGCCTTGCACTGACGGTAAGCAGGTGATTTTGACAAAAAGCAGGCCTACAGAGGCTGAATTAGATTTAGGTGAACAGTATTCAGAACATATAAGATTAAGTAAGTTTGTAGTAAGAAAAGATAGAGTAGGTTATTTTGGAGATATTTGGTTCTCATACAAAGTAACGGCAACAAATAACTCGGATAAAGATGAAAAAGTAATATTGACATACAACGCAGTAGATAAGGAAGGTTTTTATATTGATAGTGTCATATTAAGTGGAACGATTCCTGCCAAATCTTATAAAACCTTAACAGACAGTAACCGTCTTAAACCTGATGATTACCGAAAAATATACCAATGGGTTTTAGATAAATAAAGTTATGCTAAAAGGAAAAAAGTTATGCTAAAAGGAAAAATATGCCCTAAGTGCGCTTATGAAAGAACAGGGGAGGAAGACCCAACCTTGCCAATTCTTAATTGCCCTAATTGCGGTATAGCGTATAGCAAATATATAAAAACACTATCAGACGACGAGAGGATTGATCTCATAAAGGCCAAGGTTAGGACGGGCTACGATAGTCAGGACGAGTATATTGAAACTAAAGAAGAAACTGAGGTAAAACCAAAGCCAAAAAATAGCCGTGATTTTATCAATATAAAATGGTACAAAAAATTCGCAGATTTCTTTATAAATATTGGGTTGTTTTCTCTTTATATGAGTGCTCTATTAATAATATTGATTATATTTTCAAAAATATTTGATAAGGACGTGCCTATGGCTCCTTCATTTGTGTTGTCAATTGGTTTCGCAAATGCGGCTTTTGATTTATTTGTTGGGATGACTTTAAAACTATTACTAGGCATTTATATCAATACAAAGCCCAATCATTAAGGTTTAATATAGATGACAACACAACTTCTTTACATATCATTCAACCTGCCGTTTCAGGAGGCCATAAAAGCCGCGACAGATAAAAATATTGTGTTGCCAAACATTTATTACGGTGCGCTACAAGGATTGATTCGCCAGATTTCTTTTTCCATATCCGGCCTTGCTTCTCTTCATCAATTGGAAGCGGTAAAAGATTCATTATCAAATGCAATAGCCGAAGGGCAAACGTTTAGAGATTGGAAAAAAAAGGTATTGACTGATGGTCAGTTAAATTTGCCTGACTATGGGCTTGATAATATCTTTAGAACCAATATTCAATCGAACTATAATCGTGGGCGTTGGCAAAGATTTCAGGAGACAAAAGAAAGACGGCCTTATCTGATGTACGATGCAATTAATGATAGCCGTGTCCGTGAAAGTCATTTAGCCATGGACAGGTTAATTGTCGTCTAATAAGCACGTTATGAAAAACCCAAACGAGGACGAAAGGTTGACTGAAATAAAAAAAAGTTCCAGATGAAGATGAGCAGGTGATACAAGAATTTATTAAGATTCATAGAGGCGGCGATCATATAAGGAAAAAATCTCACGATGACGAAAGGCGGCCGGAAAAAATGAACTCAATAAAAAGGATTCACTGCTTAATATTGACTGAGAAAAACTGAGATTGAAAAAAAATAGCGCCAAGATTCTACCAAGGATTAATGAATTTGCTTTTATTGAATCAACCGATACCACTCTAAGCGATGAATAAAAGCGACACAAAATTGAATAGGAGTTGATAGAGCCGCAATGATTGCCGGTAAAATATTTGGTTTTCCGATTAAAGATACATTAATTTTCAAAAAACAAAATTATTTACCCCATCTATATAATAGATTATTGTTATTTATAATATATTTACTTTATGTATAGGAAAGTGAGTTAAACATAAACGTTATGTTTCCTCTGTTTTAACACACGAAGTAAAATCAATTCCTTCCTGTTCGGGAATCATATCCTGTCCCAATATTGTGTATTAAAAGCAATAGACTATTATAAAAATTATAGATCCCTTTGGATTATATTTAGAGTCTACTCAAAAAGTATAACCTATTGATATTATAAATTAATATCCTGTTTTTTGGTATAATAGTGCACGAAAAACACGGCAAACCTCACAAAACCCTTGCACCTATGATCCGAGATTACAGTTCCAAACAACTGACACTGGCTGCATTTGACTGGCCATTGGGCACAACAGTCGATAAAGATAACCGTTGGGTAAAATTAGCGCAATGCATTCCTTGGGATGCACTGGCACACATT
>SPJK01009546.1_pt1 | contig 15607 bp, 13 predicted proteins | sample 3741771 | NCBI WGS metagenome assembly SPJK01 (sample SAMN10925997, study PRJNA522277) | cold seep metagenome | isolation source: Elba SIP-enriched marine methane seep metagenome, extraction at timepoint T2 | place: Italy: coast of Elba, Mediterranean Sea | reverse complement strand
GAATCTGAGCGAGCTATTGCGGCGATGGAAGAGCGTAGCGAAGTTCTGGAAATGACCTATGAACAGGCAGAATCATCCTTGAAAAACTATGAGATAGATTTGTCACTGGAACAGGTATTTCAGACAGGAACAGATGTTTTTAAAATTGAATTGATTTTCAATCAGGCTTCAGAGTTGTTAAATAAACTCAGCTCTATTACACGTAGAGAGGGTAAGTTTTATTTAAATAATGGCAAGTTGGCTGAAGGGAAAATTATTGAGCTGGGCAATGTTGCGGCTTATGGTGTGAGTGACCAAGGCAGCGGAGCTTTAGTGCCTGCTGGTGGTGATCAAATGAAAATGTGGCACGAATTAACTGACGATGTGGCACAGGCTTTTATTAATCATAGTGAGTTGAATCAACTGAAAATATTTTTATTTGAATCCAGATCAAAAGCAATTGAAGAAAAAGTTGAAAAGACCTGGTTGAGCATTGTTAATTCAGGTGGAATTATCGGCTGGGTTATTGTCGGGTTGGGCGCATTTGGTTTGATACTGGTGTTCATCAGAGTTTTTTTGCTGAAAAGTAATAGTTCAAGTAGCCGTCAAATCGAAGAGCAGGTGGTTAACCTGGTCAGTTCAGGTGATATTAAAGCTGCAGAAGCAGCCAGTATGAATTGCAAAGGAGCCATAGCCAGAGTTCTCACTTCAACGCTGCGTCATGTGAAAGATGACCGTGATCATATGGACGATATTATTACTGAAGCCATTCTTCATGAGTCCAGCATATTAAATAAATTTGGTTCTACCATAATGGTGATTGCTTCGGTTTCACCCTTATTAGGGCTGTTAGGTACGGTCACCGGTATGATTTCAACGTTTGAAATTATTACGGAATTTGGTACAGGTGATCCCAAATTATTGTCCAGCGGGATTTCAATAGCACTGGTAACGACTGAATTAGGATTGATTGTCGCTATCCCTATGTTGTTGTTGGGCACTTTACTTTCCAGCTGGGCTGGAGAAATTAAACTGGAAATGGAAAAAGTTGCCTTAACCATCTCAAACATGATCCTGAGTGAACCGGAGATGTCTAAGCTGGATCCAACTCCATTAGAAGCTGCATAACTATTTGGGAACTCGATTATGGATTTTCAATTCTGGTTATTAGCGACTAAAAACCTGTTTCAGCAAGGCGGGTTTGTCATGCCGCCCTTGCTAATTTGTGCTGCATTATTATGGTATGGCCTGGGCTATCGATTTAGTGTGCTGAAATCAAGTAATCGCTTGAATATGAGAGATTTATATCAAAAATGTTTAAGTGATAAAAAGATACAACCTAAAGATATCATTGAGCATGCAATGATTCACGGGCTGCAATTGAAAGAAAAGAAGCTGAACAATCTAAGACGGAATCTGGATGCTTCTTTTTATGACTATGAACAGGCTATACGGCGATATTCCGTTTTAATCAAAGTGGTGGTCATTATTTCTCCCTTACTTGGTCTTTTAGGCACGGTAGCGGGCATGATTGAAACTTTTGATTCATTGGCAGATATGGCACTTTTTACTCAATCTGGAGGCATTGCTGGTGGGGTGTCTCAAGCACTATTAACAACTCAGACAGGGTTGGCAGTAGCGATTCCAGGTGTGTTAATACAGAGTGTCTTGCAGAAAAAACAAAAAACCATTCAAACAAATCTGGCACAAATCAAAGACTTGTTGTGTCGCCAATAAACTAATGCTATGAAATACAGAGAAAGCCAAGAAACAGAGACACAAGTCGATATTGCTCCGATGATTGATATCGTTTTTATTCTACTGATTTTTTTTATGGTAACGACCACGTTTGTCAAAGATATGAAACTGGATCTGGAAAGACCTAATGCATCCAGTGCATCTAGTGCTTCTACTAAAGCTATTCGTTTATTCATAGACCAGCATGGGGATACTTATCTGGATGGTGAACCGGTCAGAATCTGGCTGATTCAAAGTAAATTACGTGATTTGCTGGCCAGTTCAACTTCAAAGACAGTATTGGTCGTAACCGATGAAGGCGTGCCTTCAGGCAAGTTGGTTGAAGTTGTTGATCAGGCACGTTTGTCCGGTGCACAGAGTGTTGCTGTTGCAACTGAAAAAGAGGCAGGTTAATGGACGCTGTTTTGCATGAAACACGCAGCCAGTTGTTTGCTGTGTCAAGTATGGCTATTGGCCCATTGCTGATTTTTGGGCTGGTGGTTGTCATGAATAACTGGGGGGGGAGGGTTAAAAAACCTGATGTGGTCAATATGACTCAGGTTGATGTGGTAAAACAGGTTAAACCTAAACCCAAAAAGAAGCTAAAGAAGCCAAAGCCAAAACCCAAAAAGCAGAAAATGCGTTCTCCCGCTCCTTTTAAAGGGTTGAGTACGGCATTATCTGGCATCGATTTGGGTTTACCAGGCTTTTCCAATGAAGATCTGGATACAGTGAATAGCAGTCTGCTGGGCTCAACAAATGCTTCCGTCATGACCGATGATTTAGTGGATGTTGCGCCGAAACCCAAATACAGAAGTCCATTTAAATATCCCAAATCAGCCAAGAAAAAAGGGATTACCGGCTATGTGTTTTTATCTTTGTTGATTGATACATCAGGCAGTGTAGAACAGGTACAAATTCTGGAGTCATCACCTGCCGGCGTATTTGATGATGTTGTTATGTCAGGTATTCGCAACTGGCGTTTTCAACCCGCTCAATATCAAGGCAAGCCTGTCAAGGTATGGGCAAAACAAAAAATCCGATTTGATTTATCGTAGCGATTATTTATGAAAACACTGAAAAAATGTTTGGCCGGCCTATTGTTGATGGTTTGCCTGTGTTCTGCTTCTGTGCAAGCGGCAGAAGATCAATCAGCAGAAACTAACCAGATAAAACAAGGTGATTTTCTGGGTATAGCTGCTCTATTGGTAAAAGATGGACATTATCAAAGAGCCTTAATGGCATTACAGAATATTGATCTCACTGCAGAGAATGCTGATTTGATCCGGTTTTATACCTTACAAGGTCTGGCCTATTTAAATCTGAATGATCTGGTGGCAGCAAAAAAGAGTCTGAATCTGGCAGTAAAACAAGGTCAAACAGACCCCATGATTTTTGTCTATCTGGCACAAACGCATTATGGCTTAAAAGAATATCAGGCGACTGTTAATGCCATTGATAAGGCAGGTCAAGCGACGTTACCTTATCCAGGATTGGCAGAAATGAAGATCCAGTCTCTCTGGAATTTGAAGCACTATGAAGCTGCCATTGATTCAAGTGATGTTGCTCAGGAACAATACCCTGACGATTACCGGTTTTTAAGACGTAAAGTTTTCTATTTGGTTGAGCTGGGCTTATATCGCAATGCCTCCGAGATAGGTCAAAAATATTTGCAGATTTCAGCGGCTAAACTGACTGATTATATGGCAATTGGTAATGCCTTGCGTTTAAGTCGCCAGTTTGAAGAAGCCTTGTCAATATTAGAAATAGCCAGGTTGAATTATCCCGAAAATGTAAAAGTCGCTAAATTATTAGCACATACTTATATTGATAAAGGTCAGATCAATACGGCCGCTCAAATTCTGGAGCAAGCGGCGGTTTATGACACTGAATTACTGGCCGAAGCAGGGGAGCTTTATCGCCGAGCGGGCAGATTCTACCGTGCCCTGTCTTTAAATGTGGGTATATCGGATCAAAAAACCAAGCTAAAACAACGATTAGCCGTTTTGTTGGCATTAAACCGTTATGAAGCGGCTGTGAATATGCAAAGTGCTATGTTTAGAACCGGTTTGCTCAACGAGCAGGCGATACGTTATGCATTGGCTTATGCCTATTTCAACATAGGTCAATATGATAACGCCAGATCACATCTGGCTTATTTAAAAGAACCTGAATTGTTTAAAAAAGGGATTGAATTAAGACGGGTGATGGCTGAGTGTCAGAAAGATGCGGCTCAATGTGTTTAGCCATCAATACCATTCACTTATTTTCCTGAACAATTAACTCCACTATTCCCACCTCAATGAAAAAAAATAGTCTGATTACCTTGCTTTTAGGTTTCGTTTTCTCTGCCTGTGTCTTTGCCCAGGACAAGGCAGAGTTTTCTTTTTATTTATTTGAAAATGGCATGCCTGCCAAAAATGTTGAATTGCTGATAGATGGTGTTACATTTTCCGAGTCTGACAGCGATGGTCATATCAATGGTTTACTGGATGCAGGCAGTTATAATTTTCGCTTTCATCATCAACAAGATGCCTGGAAAAAATTTGATTTCAACAAGAATTTTATAGCGGGTGAAAAAGCCCAGTTTATCGTGACTTTCAGCAAAGATGGTGAGCAGCCCAGCATTGAAATTGAAAGTTCAAATCAATTAGCGGCTGAGCAGCAGGAAGTTGAAGAAAAAACAATACCCAATGTATTTGGCAGCCTTTCCGGGCAGGTGAATTCTGCTGAAAACCAAAAAGCAGTGGCCGATGCCCAGGTCTTTATATCAGGTATCAATAAACAAATTCGGACAGATTCCAAAGGACGCTTTAGCGTTTCGGATGTACCGGTTGGCAGTTACAGTGTCTCCATTCTTCATCCTGTATTTAACAGTAAAATACAGGAGAACATAGAAGTCAGTGAAAATGAAAACAATCATCAACAATTTGAACTGACGCCTGTTGGTGTTGATTTGCCTGAATTCGTGGTTCTTGAGCCTTTTCTTTCTGGTAGCCTTGCTTCAATTATTGAAGAACAGAAATCTACCTCTGCTGTCAGTAATGTGTTAGGTGCTGAACAAATCAGTCGGGCCGGTGATAGTGATGTAGCGGGTGCTTTAAAAAGAGCTTCGGGGTTGACGCTGGTGAACGGTAAATTTGTCTTTGTCAGAGGCTTAGGGGAGCGTTATTCCAGCACGTTGGTAAATGGCGCATCAATTCCCAGTCCTGATCCTACGCGTCGTGTTGTTCCGCTGGATTTGTTTCCAACCAGTATATTGGATAGTGTATTAATACAAAAATCTTATTCTTCTGACAGACCCGGTGAATTTGCCGGTGGTACGATTGAATTACGTACACGAGGGATTCCTGATGATTTTTTCTTTAAATTTGCCGGCAAAATAGGTGCAGAAGAAGGAACTACTTTCAGCAAGGGGTTGCGTTATGATGGTGGTGACAAAGACTATCTTGGTTTCGATGATGGTACACGAGACTTACCTGAATCGTTGAGTCAAGCCATTGCCGGAGGGAATGTATTAACACCTGAGACTCGTTTTAACCCGGATGGCTTTAGTAATGAACAGTTTGAAGTGTTTGGTGAAGATCTTTCCGGTACCTGGGATCTGAATGAAGCCTCTATTATTCCGGATACACGTATGGAAATGTCTATCGGTGATGCCTTTGAGCACAAGGATTTTGGAATTGGTTATCTGGCAGCCGTACGCTGGAATCAGGGTTGGAATGTACAAAATGAAATCAGACGTGAATTTGCGTCCTCTAATGAAGGATTAGTACTTACGCGTGATTTTGATGTGGATCGTACCATTCGTGAAGTGCAATTGAATGGGTATTTAGCGGTAGAGCTGAATTATACCGAGAATCATAAATTTTTTACCAAATTGCTGGCATTGAGACAAACAGAAGATGAAGCAAGACTGGAACAGGGATTTACCGATGCTGAAACGGATAATATACGACGTATTCAACTTGAGTTTATTGAAAATCAGTTGTTTACTCGTCAGGCAGGGGGGGAACATAAATTAGATATTCCCTATGTGGGTGTTGAGGCCGAGCTGGATTGGCTCTATACCCGATCAAGAGCATCTAGAAAAGCCCCCAATGAAAGACGTTACCGTTATGACTCAGACCGAAATGGTCAATTTTCATTTTCCAGACGCGCTGATAGTAATCAAACTATCTTCGGAAAGCTGAATGACGATGATGAAAGCTGGCGTATGGATATTAAATTGCCTTTTAAAATAGGTGATAACCTGGATGTGACGGTGTTGAGTGGTTTTATAGATCAAAGCAGAAAAAGAGGTTCTGAAATCAGACGTTTTGATTTTACATCACTGGGGGCAGATTCACGTGATCCGGATATTCTGGCTTTACAGTCGTTGGAAGAAATCTTAAGTCCTGAATTTATAGGTTCCAATGGCTTTATATTAAGAGAATCGACACGTTCAACCGATAACTATGAAGCAAGCCAGGAGTTATTTTCCTATTACGGTCAGGCCGATATTAATCTATATGATACTTTGCGTATTAATGGTGGCGTGCGCTGGGAAGATAATAATCAGATTGTTGAGACGTTTGAGTTGTTTTCACCGGATAACGAGCCAATCAGAACTCAGTTAAAGCAAATTGATCTGTTGCCAGGCGTTGCCATGACATGGGTTATTTCTGATAAACAGCAATTAAGAGCCAGTTGGAGTGAAACCTTATCAAGGCCTGATTTCAGGGAATTATCCCCCGCACCGTTTATAGACCCTGTGAATGACAGAGAGACAGTCGGTAATCCTGAATTATTACAGACGGAAATCACCAGTTATGATGTGCGTTGGGAGTATTATTTCTCTGCCAAAGAAAATTATTCTGCCGGTTTCTTTTATAAAGAATTAATTAATCCGATCGAAAAAGTATTTGTTCCAGGGCCTGGAGGGTTGTTAACCTATCAAAATGCAGCAACCGCTGAAATTTATGGCTTTGAAACCGAGTTATTGAAAAATCTGGATTTTATACATCCTTATCTGGAATATTTTTATGTCGGGGGTAACTACACCTGGTCACAATCGTCTGTTAGTTTAACACCAGAAAACCTGGTGGCACAGACCACAGCATCAAGGCCGCTGCAAGGACATTCAGGCTATGTTATCAATGCCCAGATTGGTTATGAAAATCCGGATTGGGGTACTACCGCTACATTGTTATATAACATTGCTTCCAGACGTATTGTTGAAGTTGGCTTGTTAGGTGCGCCTGATAAATATGAACAGCCTTTTAACCAACTGGATTTTGTCTATCGACAAAAATTTAACGACATGTTGTCCATAGGTCTGAGTTTTAAAAATTTATTTGATGACAAGGTCCAGGTGCAGCAGGGTAATGAAATCACGCGCCTTTACACTAAAGGCAGGGAATACAGTTTAAGTTTTAGTTTGAACTTCTAATTCGGATAGTTCAAAAAAGCGGATAGCACCTTTAATTAAACATAAGCTTACACGATTTTTTTGTCCGTTTTCAAAAACACAGTGTAAGCCTGAATGATTTTCAAAAGAATCTGGGAGTAAGGCTTGAATTAAACAGCTCAAACCAGAGCTGTTTTTCCTTTCGTCGTTTTGACAAGCTGGTTTGTCAGATTACCCTGAAACTCTATTCTATTTAAGATACATCGAGCTAATACTGTTTGTCATCGTTATGTAACAAAGGCTTAATATTTCCTTAATATTCCTTTTTTAATATAAAGAAATTATTTAAAGGACTAAATATAAATATTTTCTTTAATGATTAGAGGTAATAATGAAAAAACTAAACATGCTTAAAGCAGCTGTTGCCATGACTTTAGCTGCTGGCTCTTATCAGGCACAAGCAGCGTCTGCTACTTATGATCCTGTTACACAAGTTGTAGATATCCCTGTTGTTGATGTAAGAAGTGGTTCTAGTGTCACTACATTTACAGCGCAATTACAATTAACTGCCAGTGGCCAATTAGAATTAATCTCTGCCAGTCCTGTTGCCTCTGCTACAGGTGAGCGTGTCACTTATTTCCAAGGTTCTAATAAAGTTCATTTTCCAACAGTTGAAGTACTGGGTAGTAATAGTGAGTTTTATGCACAATTAAGCCTGGTACCTGCTGCCGGACCATTAACTTTCAATTTAGACCAGCTAGGTACAACCAGCTTTATTCCTTGTCCAGATTTTTCTGATGCAGGCCCTGTTCCTGGAACCTGTCTCTTAAGCGGTGAGATCAATCAGGATATTACACTGACAGCGAATACAACATGGATTCTTTCTGGTGGTGTGTTTATCGGTGGAGATAACAGCAACCCATCTACATTGACTGTTAATCCTGGAACAGAAGTTGTTGGTCAGCAAGGGGCTGATTTCTTATATATCCGTCGAGGTTCTCAAATAGTTGCAGAAGGGACGCCGGACAGTCCTATCGTTTTCACAGGCCCTTTGGAGCAAGCTGCCGGCGAGTGGGGTGGTTTGATTATTGCGGGTAATGCGCCTGTTAACGGCTGTGCTGATACAGTTGCTGTGTGTGAAAATGTTTTCGAAGCCATTACAACTGAGTCTTTTGGAGGCAACGATACGGCTGAAAGCAGTGGTACTCTGAAATTTGTTCAAATAAAGTTTGCCGGCTTTGAAGTCCGTCCTGATGAAGAATTAAATGGTCTAACCATGCTGGGTGTAGGTTCTGGCACATCAGTAGACTATGTTCAGGTTCACGCAGGTCTGGATGATGGTGTAGAGATGTTTGGTGGTACTGTTCAAATGAAGCATCTGGTATTGACTGATATTGGTGATGATAGTCTTGATTGGGGTTCAGGCTGGCGTGGTAAAGCACAGTTTGTACTTATCAGACAAGCCGCTGATGATGGTGACCGTGGTATAGAAGCCGATAACAATGGTGATGATAATGACTCTCTGCCTCGCTCCATGCCTTTATTGGCTAACCTGACAGCAATTGGTTCAGAAGTAACCAGCCAGGGTGCTTTATTAAGACGCGGAACAGGCGTTGAAATTTATAACTCTGTTTTTACTGGTTTTGGTGATTCATGTATTCGTTTTGATGGTGAAGCAACTTATTTGAATACTGGAACTCCGACAGCTCTTACAGGTGAAATGGTTATGCAAAATACCTTTTTAAACTGTGATCTGAACACAAGAGATGATGAAGACGTTGCTACATTTACAGTGTTAGACTGGTTCAATGCTCAACCAGGTAATGTTGAAGCCGATCCTCAACTGGATGGTGTTTTCCCAGCAGCAGGTTCACCACTCATCAATTCATCTGTAATGGTATCGGATAGCTTTATTGAGAATGTAAGTTACTCAGGTGCATTTTCAGATGCCAGTGATAGCTGGGCTGATGAATGGACAGTTGGCGGTATCCGTTAACAATTCAGTATAAGGAACGTTTGAGCAATTCAGACCATATCCTTAAAAGCGACACATAAACAGCCCGGTTGATCCCCTATCAATCGGGCTGTTTTGTTTTCTAATCCAGGAAACCTTACCCTTGTTATAAAAAACCCTGGCTAATGGGGTAGTAGTGTTGCACGCGCTAATATCCAGCAATCAACCCGTTCCACGCCATAACTTTTTAGTGTTTTGGCCAGTTCATTCACTGTTGAACCGGTTGTCATGACATCATCCAGTATGGCTACATGAGAATAAGAGGGGGATTGTTGACACTGAAAGGCATTTTTCAGGTTTTGATGCCTGAATACGGCTTTATTGCCTGTTTGTCTGGGCGTGTCCTTCACTCGATAACAGATTTTGTTATCAACCGAGATATTTAAATAACCGGATAATGCGCATGCCAGTTCAGTCGATTGATTGAAACCACGTTGTTTAAGACGGTTTGGATGGATAGGCACGGGGATAATCCGTTCAGGTAATTCTACATGCGTTTTAATATGTTGAGACATTAAATAGCCTAATAAACGTGCATATTGGTATTGCCTGTGATATTTCAATTGAATGATTAAATACTTAATATACGATTGATAGAGAAACGGGGCAAATACTTCATCAAAATGAAACACGTTTTTTTGGCAATGTCCACACAAAACAGGTTGATTGACAGAGAATGACAAGGGCTGTGCGCATCGATAACAACAGGCTTTGTTCAAAATCAGCTCATTCAGACATGCAGTGCAAATATCTTGAGAATGATGTCCTTTGTTAAAACAGAAGATACAATTGGGCGGAAACAGGTAATCCTGTATAATATTGATCCAGTTATCCAATATTTTTATTCCTTTAACTTTACAAGTTTCTGCAGAGAGTTTGATTATGTCAGCAAACCCGGATTTTGATTGCGTTTCAGCAACGATGACTCGTTCATTTGATGCCCCTATCATACGCCATAATTGGCAAATTGACGAAGTCAATGAATTATTTGAATTGCCTTTTAATGATCTGATTTTTAAAGCTCAAAGTGTTCATCGCCAGATTTTTAATCCGAATGAAATTCAAATCAGCAGCTTATTAAGCATCAAGACAGGTGCCTGTTCTGAAGATTGTGGCTATTGTCCACAAAGTGCTCGTTATAATACTGATTTGGAAAAAGAGAATTTGATGCCGGTTGAAGAGGTGATTAATTCCGCCAAGGCGGCACAATCACAAGGGGCCAGCCGCTTTTGCATGGGCGCTGCCTGGCGCAGTCCTAAGGATAAGGATGTGGAACGGGTGGTTGAAATGGTTAAAGCGGTGAAAGATCTTGGCATGGAAACCTGTGTGACACTGGGTATGTTAACCGATGAACAAACTCAGACCTTAAAAGAAGGCGGACTGGATTATTATAATCATAACCTGGATACGTCAGAAGACTATTATAGTGAAGTCATTACGACTCGGACTTATCAGGATCGACTGGATACTCTGCAACGGGTTCGGGATTCCGGTATCAATGTTTGTTGTGGTGGCATTGTTGGCATGGGTGAGTCTGATTCTGACAGGGCGAAATTATTAATCGAGCTGGCTAACATGCCTCAACATCCTGAAAGTGTTCCTATCAATATGCTGGTTCAGGTAGAAGGTACGCCTTTGATGGGAACTGAAAACCTTGATCCCATTGTTTTTGTTAAAACCATTGCCGTGGCTAGAATTCTGATGCCCCATTCCAGAGTCAGGTTGTCGGCAGGTCGTACCGATATGAGTGATGAAATGCAGGCATTATGTTTTTTTGCCGGCGCAAATTCGATTTTCTATGGAGAGAAATTGCTAACCACAGAAAACCCAATGACTCAACATGACAAACAATTGTTTATGCGCTTAGGTCTGCATTCAGGAGGTTCCAGTCATATTGACTGATTATGCGGTTTGACAGTCTTGAAGATGAGTTGCAATCCATCAGACAAACCGGTCAATATCGGAAACGTCTGATTCTCGAATCGCCTCAGGCCAATAAAATTATTATTGATGGCCGTTGCTTATGCAACTTTAGCAGTAATAATTATCTGGGTCTGGCTAATCATGCCGAGATTAAGCAATCCTTTCAAAAAGCCATTGATCAATATGGGGTAGGTAGTGGTTCTGCCCATTTGATTTCAGGGCATAGTATTAGCCATCACCGTTTGGAAGAGGAGTTGGCTGAATTTACTGGAAGGGATAGAGCCTTATTGTTTTCAAATGGATATATGGCAAATCTGGGCGCGATAACAGCACTTCTGTCGGCAGATCAACATGTGTTTGAAGACCGTTTAAACCATGCTTCACTTTTAGATGCGGGTTTGTTGTCGGCTGGCCGTTTTCAACGTTATCGTCATAATGATCTTGATGACATCGCTCATAAACTGAATCAACGATCTGGCCATGATTTGGTGGTGACAGATGGTGTATTCAGTATGGAAGGCGATAAAGCCTTATTAAAACCACTTTCAAAACTGGTCAACCAACACGATTCCTGGCTTATGGTCGATGATGCTCATGGCTTTGGTGTTTTAGGTAAACACGGTGCCGGGTTAGTTGAGGAATTAAATCTATCTGTTGATGATGTGCCTGTTCTGGTAGGAACTTTAGGTAAAAGTTTTGCCACCTTTGGTGCCTTTGTTGCTGGTTCTGATATCCTGATTGAAACTTTGATACAAAAGGCCAGGACCTATATTTACACAACAGCTTTACCGTCAGCAGTTGCAGAAGCCAGTCGAACCAGTTTAAAACTGGTTCGACATGAATCATGGCGTCGAGAAAAACTGAATCATTTGATCCACAGGTTCAGACAATTTGCACAGCAGCTGGATTTATCGCTCATGAACTCTTTCACGCCTATTCAACCCATTTTGATCGGTTCAAATGATGCAACGCTGAAAATTCAACAGGCTTTGTTTGAGGCTTCATTTCTGGTGGGGGCTATACGTCCGCCTACCGTTGCAAAAGGTTCATCCAGACTCAGAATCAGCTTGTCTGCCGATCATGAGCTTGAAGATGTTGAACGTTTTTTACAATGCCTTAGCAAAATCATGAAAACAGTATGATTCATTACGAAATACTAGGGCAGGGATCAAAAACGATCGTTATGCTTCATGGTTGGGCCATGCACAGTGGAATGTGGCGTCAGTTCGCAGAAATGTTGTCAGAACAATATCGAGTCATTTGTATCGATTTGCCGGGACACGGGTTAAGTCCAGAGATTGAGTGCTTTGAACTGGATGCGATTTGTCAGCAGATTGCACCTGTTTTGCAAGGAAAACAGGTTAGTTTACTGGGCTGGTCTATGGGGGCTCTGGTTGCTATCCGTTTGGCTCGTTTGTTTCCAGATCAGGTTGAGTCTTTGTTATTACTGGCTGCGAATCCAAAATTTGTAGCCAGTCATCACTGGCATGGTGTTAGTGAAGAAACCTTGCAACAGTTTTCTAAGCGATTAATTAAAAATTGTCAGCTGACTTTAATGCAGTTTCTTTCTATACAAGTCTTGGGATTAGATCAGGCAAAATCTATTTTAAAGCAATTGAAACACACATTATTGATGGTGGATACGCCTTCTGTCTCAACTTTAGAACAAGGATTATGTTTACTTATGCAAGCAGATTTGCGCCAGGAGTTGCTCAGCCTGTCCTTACCGGTTTGTTTCATATTAGGAGAGAAAGACAGCTTGATCCCTGTTGCCGTTGCCGAGGATTTAAAGCATTTAGATCTGGCGATAAAAATCTATATTATTAAGGATGCGGGGCATATTCCGTTTATTACCCATCCGGATTCATTGAAACAGACTATTCAAAGTTTTTATGAAGCGCATAGATGAGATAGATAAAAGCCGTTTGCGGGTATCTTTTTCTCGAGCTGCTGGGCAGTATGATGAGTTTGCTATGTTGCAAAAACAAGTGGCTGATGATTTTTTTAAATGGATTCCAGGAGAATCGAGTGTTGATACACAGCCTGCGATTATGGATTTAGGCTGTGGTACTGGCTTTGCCAGTTTGAAAATCAAACAGTTATACCCTCAGTGCCATCTATTGCTGGCTGACATTTCTACAGATATGTTACATACCTGTCTAGCAAAATTTAAAGATCAATCACTTATCAGTCCTTTGTGTCTGGATGCTGAGCAATTGGCTATTGCGGATACATCACTGGATTATTTATTTTCCAGTCTTGCGATTCAATGGTGTATGGATCTTTCTAAAACCTTTAATGCGTTTTACAGTTGCTTAAAAAAACCAGGAAAAATTTTTCTTTCTACTTTTGGCCCGGGGACGCTCAAAGAATTAAAACAAGCCTGGTCACAGGTTGATAACTATCATCATGTGAATAGCTTTTATTCTCAAAATGATATTGAACAATTTCTTAACGATTCAGGGTTTCATTCTATTAATATGAAAGCTCAGATCTATAGCCTTTACTATCCTGATGTGTTTGCCTTAATGCGGGAGTTAAAAAATATCGGTGCGCATAATGTTTTATCCAAACGTAATAAAAATATGACCACCCGGTCTGATTTGTTTCGAATGCAACAGGCTTATCAGAATTCGAGTCAGGATAAACAAAGACTGATTGCCAGTTATGAAGTGATTTTTATTAGCGCAGAAAAATAATGAAAAAAAGAAAAGGTTTTTTTATTACCGGGACTGATACCGATGCAGGAAAAACAGTTGCCAGTCTGGTGTTGATGCATCATTATCAAACACGAGGTTTTAAAGTGGCCGCGATGAAGCCGGTCGCTTCTGGTTGCACCATGAAAGATGGACAATTAAAAAATGAGGATGCACTCAAACTTCAAGCACAGGCATCTGAACAATTTAGTTATGAACGTGTTAACCCATTTGCATTTGAAGCGGCTGTTTCGCCACATTTGGCAGACAAAAATCGATCATTCTGTCTCTCAACCGTTGTTCAGCAATTTGATTATTTGGAATCCAGTTCTGACATGGTAATTGTTGAAGGTGCTGGAGGCTGGTTGGCACCTGTTTCTACTGAATTAGACATAGCCGATTTGGCTGTAGAATTAGGATTACCGGTTATATTAGTTGTCGGTCTAAAGTTGGGGTGTATTAATCATGCCAGATTGACGCATGATTTTATTCAGTCATCTGCTGCTAATTGTTGCGGTTGGCTTGCAGTGAGTTTAGAACAAGAAATGCCCTATGAAAATGAAAATATAGCAACTTTAAAAAGCAAACTTGATGTACCACTGCTTGGGAAAATAGACTTTGAGCCTGATTTACAGATTGCTGAACTGGGGCGTGGGTTATTTGGGGGGCAGTTAAAAGAAGTTTTGAAATAAAACAAGAGAAAGCATGTGATATTCTATGCTTTCTCATGCTATTAGCTAAGCTTACTTGTTAAACTTAGCCTTATCCTGAAAATTTATTCAGCTTTACTGGAATGAATTATAGTAACTTTTTCAATCCTTCAAAACGTCTTTCAGCTTCACCTAAGTGATCTTGGCCCATTTGAGCATCACCATTTTTTATAGCAGTTCTAGCTTTTTTAATGTAACCATTAGCGCGTAAACGGTTTCTGTCTACTCTATCATTTGCATTAATTTCTTTACTTGCATTTTTAGCTAATCTAATGTGTTTTAGAACAGCATCTTTGTCTGCACCTTCATCAATCGCTTTGATTGCTTCAGCTATATGGCCTAAAACTAAGTTGATTCCCTCTAGAGGGCCGTAACATGTTCTGCCATCTTCACAGGCAACAGCAGATGTAGAAAAAGTACCTAAAGACAATGCCAAAGAAAAAGCAACGATTGCGCTTTTGAATAATTTCATTTAGTAAACCTCATAATAGTTATATATTTCATGTATTTCTACATGCACTTTTAATTGTATCACAAAAATTGTGAATATTGCAGGAAGCGTATTAAGTAAGATTATTTATCTTGAAATGTTTTTAATGATGCTACCTTTTTACTTTGTATGCATCATAGAGTTTTAATCCCAATGTCGAAAGTAATGAAAGCTTAATCACTTAATGCTTAGTTCAGCCGTTAATAATCGATTAAGGTGTAGTTGCATGGTTATCAGATTTTCATCCAAGCATTTCAATAGAGTCTGTGATGCGGATTCGTTGAGTTGGCTTTTATCAATTGTAGCGGCTTTTAAAGTTTTTAACATGGATTCATATACGGTATAAAGTAATTTAAATTCAGGATTATGTTGATAAATAAACATTGCTTGCAGCTGATACCATTGTTCAAAATTTTGATTGGATAGTTCAATATCAGGGCCATGATATAAATTACCATCTTCATTGTCTAATAGGTGACTTTTGATTGAATTTATCCAGAATCTATAAGCAACCGTAGTGACAAGGATATCTAAATGTTTACGTGGAACCGGGGTTATAAATCTCCAGCTCGGATAGGGTTTCCAACTACTTAGCCATTCCTGTAACTCATTAGCAGGCATAGGTTTTGCTATACCATAACCTTGGGCATTTTCACATCCGAGTTGCAG
>SPJK01030563.1_pt1 | contig 15609 bp, 12 predicted proteins | sample 3741771 | NCBI WGS metagenome assembly SPJK01 (sample SAMN10925997, study PRJNA522277) | cold seep metagenome | isolation source: Elba SIP-enriched marine methane seep metagenome, extraction at timepoint T2 | place: Italy: coast of Elba, Mediterranean Sea | reverse complement strand
TCAAGACCGGTGTTTAAACTTTTAGTAACACTTTCTTTCCAGCTTCGAATTTTATCCAAATCAAAAGAGGGCTTGCCGTATGATAAGCCGTGTGACTCAAATTCATCGACTTCGTGAACAATTTGGGCAACGTGTAGCAAAGCCTTGGAAGGAATGCAGCCTACATTTAGGCAAACACCACCAATAACAGGATAACGCTCAACTAACGTGACTTGTTTGCCCAAATCAGCAGCTCTAAAAGCAGCGGTGTATCCTCCTGGACCTCCGCCTAAAACTAATACTTCAGTTTTTGTACTCATAATTTTTTATTCCGTTTAAAGTAATAGGCGTCTGATGTCGCTCAGGTTTTGACAAATTGAAACCAGGAATCGTGCGGCTTCAGCTCCATCAATGACTCGATGGTCGTAAGTCAAATCCAGCGGTAGCATTAAGCGCGGGACAAATTCATTATTTGTCCAGACGGGTTGCATTTTAGAACGGCTGACACCGAGTATGGCAACTTCTGGCGCATTAACGATTGGGGTAAATGCTGTGCCGCCGATGCCTCCAAGACTGGAAATTGACATAGTTCCACCTTGCATGGCAGAAGGCGGTAGTTTGCCTTCTCTTGCCTTGCTGCTTAAATCTTTCAGGGCAAATGATAGTTCGTTCAGACTCATTGTATCTGCATCGCGGATTACTGGAACCATAAGGCCCAAAGGTGTTTCTACAGCAATTCCAATATTATAGAATTTTTTGTGAATTATGGATTTTTGATCAGCAGATAACGAACTGTTAAATTGAGGGAACTGTTTCAGTGCTTTGACTAGCGCATTAATGATGAAAACCAGCCCGGTCAGCTTTATTTCTGGTTTAGCGGCATTATTTGATTGTCTGAAGGCTTCCATCTCAGTAATATCCGCTTCATCGTGCTGAGTAACCATGGGCAGATTCAGGCTGACTCTTACCATGTGTTCGCCAGTCAGACATTTGATTTTATTGAGAGGTTGTATATCAATTTCACCAAACTGGGAAAAGTCGACTTCAGGAATTTTTGGGATGCCACTGCCTGCTACTGACCCTGTAGCTAGTGCTTTTTTAACGTAAGCTTGAACATCCTCTTTCAGTATTCGGCCTTTTCTGCCAGTTCCTTGCTGGATGTTATTTAAATCAACCCCCAGTTCTCTGGCAAATAAACGTACACTGGGCGTTGCATGAGCAGAACTGTTGCTTGTTATTGTTGTTGCAGCGGCAGGTTCACCCATTGGTTGAGTTTGCTTTTGCTGCGGTGGCTCTGGCTTTGCCGGTTGTGTTGGAGCAACCTCAGCCGCTTCAGCTTTTGTGCTGTCATTTTCATTAGGTTGTTGTTCTGCTGGGCTTTCTTGTGATTCTGAGGTACTGGTTGGCTCTCCAATCTTGACTTTTGCCACCAGTGTATCCTGACTGACCTTATCACCTGTCTTAATGACAACTTCTTCAATAGTGCCAGAGAAAGGGGCGGGTAAATCCATCGTTGCCTTGTCGGTTTCCATAACGGCCAGGGTTTGTTCCTGTTCAATGGAATCACCTGGTTGGATCAGTACTTCAACAATTTCAACTTGGTCAGCACCACCAAGATCTGGTATTTTTATTTCTTTTATTTCACTCATGATGGACTCTTATACTAACCAGGGCGCTGGAGTTTCTGGATCGATATCGTATTTTGCGATAGCGACATCAATTTTTGCAGCATCAAATTCGTTCATATCTGCCAGGCTTTTTAAAGCAGAAATCACGATATGATAACGATTTACTTCAAAAAAGCTACGCAGATTTTCACGGGTATCAGATCGACCAAAACCATCAGTTCCTAAAACTGAATAAGGTGTTTTAATGTAAGCACGGATTTGCTCTGCAAAGGCACGAGTATAATCTGTGCTGGCAATAATAGGACCGTTTACGTTTTCCAGGCAACGGGTTACATGTGGGATTTTTTGCTCTTCACTCGGGTGTAAACGATTCCAGCGTTCACAGGATTGACCATCTCTAGCTAATTCATTAAAACTGGTGCAACTCCAGAGGTCAGATTCTACTTTCCAATCTTGCTTTAAAAGTTCTGCTGCTGCAATCGCTTCGCGAAAAATGGTTCCTGATCCCAGTAGTTGAACTTTTATCCCCGATTTTTTGGATGACTTTTTAAACAGGTACATGCCTTTTAAAATGTCTTCTTCTGCATTGGTTGGAATAGCAGGTTGTTCATAATTCTCATTCATCAACGTGATGTAATAGAAAATGTTTTCCTGTTCCACATACATGCGTCTCAAACCATCCTGAATGATGACGGCAACTTCGTAAGCAAAGGTAGGGTCGTAGGAAACACAGTTAGGGACAGTGTTTGCATAAATCTGACTGTGTCCATCTTCATGTTGCAGTCCTTCACCATTTAATGTCGTGCGACCGGCTGTTGCTCCTAGCACAAAGCCTCGGGTACATTGATCTGCCGCCGCCCAGATTAAATCTGCTACGCGTTGGAAACCAAACATGGAGTAAAAGATATAAAACGGAATCATGGGTACCCCATGAGCGGAATATGATGTCCCGGCTGCGATCCAGTCACTCATGCCGCCGGCTTCATTAATTCCTTCCTGTAATACCTGGCCATGTTTATCTTCCTTATAATACATGAGTTGTTCGGCGTCCTGGGGAGTATACAGTTGGCCTACTTGCGACCAGATTCCCAGCTGACGGAACATGCCTTCCATGCCGAATGTTCTGGATTCATCAGGTACAATTGGAACAACTCGTTTCCCTATGTTCTTGTCTTTCACCAATATACCCAACATACGGACAAAAGCCATCGTGGTTGAACTTTCATGGCCTTCACCGGTGCCTGCCAGCAAGGCTTTGAAATCAGCCAGTGCTGGAACATCAAGGGGGTAAGTCTTGCTGCGTCTGGAAGGTATGAAGCCTCCTAGCTCCTGCCTTCTTTCCAGCATATATTCTAATTCTTTTGAACCGTCTTCAAATTTCAGATAAGGTAAATCATCTATTTCTGAATCAGAAACGGGGAGTGCGTATTTTGCCTTGAAACGGCGTAAGGACTCCATGCTCATTTTTTTCTGTTGATGGGTGGTGTTTTGTGCCTGGCCCGAAGAACCCATGCCATAACCTTTAATGGTTTTAGCCAGAATAACTGTCGGCTGTCCTTTATGGTTCACTGCAGCCTGGTAAGCTGCAAAGACTTTAGCCGGGTCATGACCTCCACGATCAAGGCTCCAGATATCCTGGTCAGACCAGTCACTGACCATGGCTTTTAATTCAGGCGTGTTGAAAAAATGTTCTCTGACATAGGCACCATCTTTCGATTTAAATGTCTGGTAATCGCCATCGACACATTCCATCATGCGTTTTGCTAAATGCCCATCTTTGTCTCGAGCCAGGAGCGAATCCCATAAATGTCCCCAGACAACTTTTATGACATTCCAGCCAGCACCTCTGAATTCAGCTTCCAGTTCCTGAATAATTTTGCCATTCCCTCGAACAGGACCGTCAAGGCGCTGTAAATTACAGTTGACAACAAAAACCAGGTTGTCCAGGTTTTCTCTGCCTGCCATGCCGATGGCTCCCAGTGACTCGGGTTCGTCGGTTTCGCCATCTCCGAGAAAAGCCCAGACTTTTCTGTCAGATGTGTCAGCAAAGCCCCGGCCTTGCAAGTAACGCATAAAACGTGCCTGGTAGATAGCCATGATTGGCCCCAGCCCCATTGATACGGTAGGAAATTGCCAAAATTCGGACATTAACCAGGGATGAGGATAAGAGGGCAGGCCATTGCCATTGACTTCTTGACGAAAATTGTCCAGTTGTTCTTCAGTCAAGCGACCTTGCAGAAATGCTTGTGAATACATGCCCGGAGCTGAGTGTCCCTGCGTAAAAATCAGATCGCCATAGTGATCATCAGAACTGCCATGCCAGAAATGATTTTGTCCAACATCATATAAGGTTGCAGCAGAAGCAAAGCTGGCTATGTGACCACCGACATTGGTATGTTTATTCGCACGTAATACCATCATCATGGCATTCCAGCGGATGTAGGAACGAACTTTATGTTCAACAGTTGTATTTCCCGGGTATTGTGGTTGTTTTTCTACCGGTATGGTGTTGAGATATTCTGTGTTGGCGCTAAAGGGGATATCTGATCCAGATTTTCTGACAGTCGTCAGTAATTTTTCAACAAGAAAGTTAGCACGTTCTGTTCCCTCATATTCAAGAACCGATTGTAATGCGTCAATCCATTCCTGAGTTTCGACCGGATCTATATCTTCATGATCCGATCCATCCGTAATTAAGGTTTTGTTCATTAAAAAACTCCTGAGTTACCTTTAAGGGTTTTTGAGCATGTAAAATAATCAAAATAAAATTATCTGCTAATTATACCGAAAAAGCCTGCTTTATGTTTGTAAGGAACGTGATTGCCTTGGATAATTTGTTAGAGAGCGGCTATTCATGACAATCCGTTAAAGAGCTTGATTAAACTGGTAAAACGTATGACAGGTTTTATTATGAGTCTGAGTGCTTAATTTTTGAATTCAGATTTTTAGAATATGTTTCGAATACCAGGGTATTTTACAGATGTTGTGAGTTATTCCAAATGTTTGAATAAATTATATTTTTAGACTTGAAGCTATCGTTCAGAGTTAATTCTGAACAGCCTTTGATTTGCTTGTTTTACTAGATTTTTTTTACCATTGATACAAACGGTTTTTTTATTTTTTTTCCTAACATATAATCGTTGGTTTAGAGAGCTGTAGCCTGAAACAAAAAATAGTTGTAATGAAGTCATGATATTCAGGCAAATTAATTTCAAAAAATTGATAAAAATAAGTCACGGGAATAAATATGCACGTTACCATCGTACATGTACACGTTAAAAAAGCGTATGTAGAGCAGTTTATAATTGCCAGCCAATTGAACCACGAAGCTTCAATTCAGGAAGCAGGCAATTGTCGTTTTGACGTTTTACAATCGCCTGAAAACCCTTGCTGGTTTATTCTATATGAGGCTTATGAATCTAAACAACATGCAGCGGAGCATAAAAATACAGCCCATTATCTAAAATGGCGGGAAACCGTTACTGAGTGGATGGAAATTCCGCGAAAAGGACTGCCATTCAACGGACTATTCCCAAATTATAATGAATAAACTAAACTCCTTTTCAATCGCACGCTTACCCAGAATAGAGTTTGGTTCCGGTAAAATTTCTTTACTGCCTGAACTTGTTAAACAATACGGAAGACGTCTTCTGATTGTTACGGGTGAGAAATCTTTTTTACAAACGTCTCATTGGGATCGTTTAAAAAAACAGCTGGAACAAAGCAATATTGAATTTTCTATAGTGAATATTCCCGGCGAACCTTCTCCTGAAATGGTTGATCAGGCCGTCGCCGAATGGAGTTCCGCTGAAATAGAACTGGTTCTGGGGGTTGGTGGTGGCAGTGCTCTGGATGCAGCAAAAGCAATTGCTGGATTACTTAACGTAAAAAGATCTGTCATGGATTACCTTGAGGGGGTAGGGCCTGAATTGACATATGAAGGACCAGCTGTCCCGTTTATTGCTGTACCCACAACTGCAGGTACTGGAAGCGAGGCTACAAAAAATGCTGTCTTAAGTAAGCAGTCTTTGGATGGTTTTAAAAAATCATTCAGAGACGATAAATTGGTTGCTGAATATGCAATTGTTGATCCTGATTTATTGGCCAGTTGTCCACCTTCTGTCATAGCGGCCAATGGTATGGATGCCTTGACACAATTATTGGAGTCTTATGTTTCTATTAAAGCTAATCCATTTAATGATGGATTGACTTTAAAAGGTCTTGTTGCAGCCGGAGATGGCTTACTTAATTTATATGAAAGTCATGGGCAGGATAGTCAGGCCAGAGGGCAGATGGCTTTCGCCTCTATGATTTCAGGAATTAGTCTGGCACAAACGGGATTAGGCTCGGTGCATGGTCTGGCTTCTCCTTTAGGAGCATTCTATCCTATCCCTCATGGGGTGGTGTGTGGAACATTAGTGGCAAAAGCTACAGAGATCAATATTCAAGCTATGAAGCAAAGAGAACCAGATAATCAGGCTTTATTGCGTTATACGGAGGTAGCTCAGCTGTTGAGTCCGCAAACATTCAATGATCCTGAATCGGCCTGGGCTGCTTTGATAGATTTATTGGCACAATGGACTGAAAAACTTGATTTGCAAACATTATCAAGTTATGGACTGGAGAGAGAAGGGTTGGATCATGTAGTTGCTCATTCCAGAGGGAGTAGCATGAAAACCAATCCTATCGTTTTGACGGATGAAGAAATTAAATCTATTCTGCTGGAGCGTCTATAGTTCTTAACGTTCTAAAAATTGAAAAAATTGTATAAACTATTGAATAATTTGAAATTAATTAAAAATAACAACGGCTTTGTTGAAATGTTCGGCTTACGGTATGAATGATTTAGCAGACCAGTTTGTTGCCAGAGACCAGGCTGTTGTGTGGCACCCGTATAGTGCGATGGATGCCGGAATGCCGGTATTTCCAGTAAAGTCAGCCGAGGGTGTCAGAATCAAATTAATGGATGGTCGAGAATTGATTGATGGCATGTCATCCTGGTGGTGTGCTATACATGGTTACAATCATCCTCAATTAAATCAGGCCATTCATCAGCAAGTCGCAACCATGTCGCATGTTATGTTTGGTGGTTTGACTCACGAACCTGCAATAACATTGGCTGAACAATTACTGGCCTTAAGTGGGGATGTTTTTTGCTCAGTATTCTTTGCAGATTCCGGATCCGTTGCGGTCGAAGTTGCAATAAAAATGGCTATTCAGTATTGGATAGCGTCTAATCAGCCAGGCAAGCAAAAAATTTTAAGCATTCGCCATGGCTATCATGGGGATACGTTTGCGGCTATGTCGGTCAGTGATCCTGAAAATGGTATGCATCATATTTTCGAACGTGCATTACTGAAACAATTCATTGTGGATGGCCCTGTCAGTTGCTTTGGTAAGCCCTGCCATGAAAGCGAACTGGAACCCGTTAAACAAGTTTTAGTTGAATCTGATGATCAGATCGCGGCAATCATTCTTGAACCCATTGTGCAAGGGGCAGGAGGGATGCGATTTTATTCAGCTCAATATCTGACTGGAATCAGGCGGTTGTGCGATGAATTTAATGTGCTGTTGATTCTTGATGAAATTGCAACCGGGTTTGGGCGCACAGGGCGTATGTTTGCCAGTGAATACAGTCAGGTTACGGCAGATATTTTATGCTTAGGTAAAGCCTTGACGGGAGGCTATATGAGTTTTGCGGCCGTGCTAACGAATGAACAGGTTGCAGGTACGATTTCAAATGGCGAACCGGGTTTGTTTATGCATGGACCGACGTTTATGGGAAATCCATTGGCCTGTCAAGTTTCGCTCGCCAGTCTTGATTTATTATTGAAGTCTGCCTGGCAAGACCGTATTCAGACTATCGAAGCAGAGCTTAAACTTGGCTTACAACCTTGTTCAGAATATAACTATGTCAAAGATGTTCGAGTATTAGGGGCGATAGGTGTAGTAGAATTAGGCTTTTCAGTTGATATAAGAAAATTACAGCCTCAATTTGTAGATGCTGGCGTTTGGGTGAGGCCGTTTAATCACTTAATTTATGTAATGCCACCTTATATTATCAACCAGGAAGATTTGCATTATCTGACTCGAACAATTTGTACCATTGTTTCCAATTTTCAGGAGCCTACATGAGTAATAAAATAATCAGATGGGGAATTTTGGGTGCAGCCAGAATTAACCAGCAATTGATGCCGGCAATTATTGAAGCAGAACAGAGTGAACTGATTGCCATTGCCAGTCGAAGAGCCGGTGCAGCCGAACAGACTTTAGCCAGCTATGGAACTGCTGCCCAGACTGAAGTAAAAGTCATGCAGGATATGGATGAACTGATCAACATGCCTGGAATTGATGCAGTTTATATTCCTTTATCCAATCATGAACATGCTGAATGGGCTTTAAAAGCCATAGAATCAGGTAAACATGTGTTGTGTGAGAAGCCGATGGCTTTGAAGGTATCTGACATAGATACGATTGAACAAGCTGCTAAAGCGCGTGGTGTGGTGGTGATGGAAGGGTTTATGTATCGGTTTCACCCACAACATATCCGTACTAGAGAAATTATGGCTTCTGGTATCATTGGTGAGGTGCGTTCAGTCAGATCCTGTTTTTCGTATATGATGCAGGACGCGCGTTTATATCGTATTGCCGATCCCATTGCTGAAGGGGGAGGTGCCATGTGGGATATAGGATGTTATGCCATCCATGCTGCGCGATTTGCTTTTGATGATGCTTTGCCGACTGCTGTCACTGCAATGGCCAAACATGCCGAAAATGGTGCCGACATCAGTTGTAATGGCATACTGGATTTTTCTGATGGCCGATATGCGCATTTTGATTTTGGTTTTGAGCATGCAAGACGTGCTGAATATGAAATAATTGGTACTAAAGGTGGATTGAAGTGCCACAATGTTTGGGCTAAACAGGCAGAAACCCCTGTAATTTCCTGGTGGACAGAAGCCGGAGAAAAGCAGGAAGAAACTTTGCCATTAGCTAATCATTTTAAGTTGGAAATTGAACATTTTGTTCAGTGTGTATTGAATAGGCAGTCGCCTGATTTGTCTTTGGAGAATGCACGAAGCAACTGCTTGATCATTAATTCCGTGTTGGAATCGATACAAACGGGACGACATATTGCTTTGCCTGGTATTCCATGATCAGAATTTACATTCGGACATTGAATGGTTAAAAAATTTATCATGGCTCATCCAACCCCAGGTTGCTTCCATTTTGTCTTTCAAGGCACGGTGTCAATACGTCCGTGTTGCCTGAGTGACAGCATTCCTGCTGTTACCAGTTTTGAGGAATAAAGCGGAATCAACCTATAATCTGCAGTTTGATGAGCCATAAAATTTATTGAAGCAGTTTTTTCGCAGGCTGTTAAACTTTTAACTATAAAAAGTGATAGATAAATCACAATGACATTGGGTTATCCATGTTTAAAATCATCATCAAGTCCATTCCGATGGATGATTCGGGCATGATGAAATTTTGTAAGTCGTATAGATATGGACTCAGTTGCTAACTAAATTTCAAAAAATATTAATATTTCAAAGACCGCCCAGTTGAATTTTCCGGGCTATGTAGGATGACTATGGCCAACACTGATGAATTTTTCGAGCAGCTGCAAGGGTTTTCACATTTTGCAGATTTCAGCCACAGGCAACTTTATACAGAGCTACCTGACGATTGGTATGTGGTAATTACCGATATTAAAGGCTCAACCAAGGCCATTCAGGATGGGAAATATAAAGAAGTTAATTCTCTGGGTGCAGCTTCGATTGTTGCATTAATCAATGCTGTGGTACCACTGAAAGTCCCTTTTGTGTTTGGTGGTGACGGCTCCACTATTTGTGTTCCCCCTTCCACTAAAGGAACTGTGGAATCAGCATTGGTAGCCACTCGACAGATGGCAGCCAAAGAATTCCAACTTGACTTGCGTATAGGTATGGTTCCTATGCAGGTTATTCTGGAAAATCAACATCAGGTATTAATCGCCAAATATCAGCCAAAACCGCATTTTCAACAAGCCATGTTTCAGGGCGATGGCTTGAGTTATGCCGAGACTCTAGTTAAAGATCCTGCTGAGGATAATCCTTATCTGGTTAATGAAGAAGGCTGTGTTGCTGAAGCCAGCTTCGAGGGCTTTGAGTGCCGATGGAATGAAATTCCCAGTCCACAGGAAGAGACTGTTGCTATTTTGGTTCAGGTTTTATCTGAAGAGCTGGCTGATAAAGAGAATTTATATGGTGAAATTTCAAACAAAATTTTAAGCATATATGGTGATGTGGAAAGTAATGATAACAAGGCCCCTTTTCAAGAGAATAATTTATCGTTAACCAGTTCTTTAAAGAAGTTATCCAGTGAAATTCGAATTCGTACCTTTTCGAGTCAGTTCTGGCAGCGCTGGATTTATGCTTTGAGACTTAAACTGCTGGTAAATATTGGTAAATATTTAATGGGAAATAACGTTGAAACGGATAATGTGAACTGGGGAAATTATAAAAAAACCTTAATCGAGAATACAGATTATCGTAAATTTGATGAGGTCTTAAGAATGATTTTGTCAGGTACGGTGAAACAAAGAGAAGAATTACTGCTTTATCTGGAAAATATGTATCAGCAAAAGCAGATCGTGTTTGGAGTCCATCCTTCTCCCAGTGTCTTGATGACCTGTTTGATCTTCAATTATGACGAAGATCATTTTCACTTTGTTGATGGTTCTAATGGTGGTTACGCCATGGCGGCAAAAGAAATGAAAAAACAATTGAAGGCGCTGGGCTAAATTTATCGACTGATTTTCTTTGTTCAGATCAGAAACGACTATACTTAAAATTATTTGTTCTAATTTCAAAAACCATTATTGAGAATAGAAATCAATCGTTAGTCCGTTTTATCGTCAGGGTTATAGCTATATAACATAATCTGTTAAAAGCATTGGAACAAAATGACACGAGGCATAGTGTGCTGTGGCTAACCCAGACATTTTTTAGGGGTTGGTTCAAAGGTCTTTCAGATTGATTTTACGACGCATATCAGGATCAGTAAATGAAGAAAGAGTGGATCTTATTACTAGGCAGTACCTGTTTGACCTTGTTTCTAGCATTAGGGCTAATCAAGTGGCTAGCCCCACAGTTGTTGGGGTTATCTCCTGATTTACAACTGGTTCAGGTTGATAAAAAAATCCCGCCTTTTTTTGATAATCTGTTCCGATCAGAAGACTACGCAGTATATGCGTTTCATGTTCAGGATCCCATAACGGGCGTTAGAGGTAAACCCAGGCATGTTGAAGAAGAAGGTCAGGGACCTCACGATATTTTAGGGTTTAGAAATCGTGCAATTCCTGAATCGCCTAAGGTGATCGTGTTTGGCGACAGTCAGACCTATGGTGTAAATGCCGATATAGAACATAGCTGGCCTGGATATCTGGCGAGCGATTTATCCGCAAAAAAAGCAGGTTTATACAATATGGCTTTGGGTGGATGGACTATGCCTCAGTATTTCAACATGTTTGTTAAATCGTTTGCTTTCCAGCCTGAAGTTGTGATTTTTGCGATTTATACTGGGAATGATGCATTAGAGAGTTTTGTTCAGGTCTATGGTAATGAGTATTGGAAAAGTTTTATACCTGATAATAGCTTGTCGGCTGATGATGCACCAGATGTTGTGTTTCCTCCCCCTGAGGATGCTCATTGGCAAGTTGAATTCAAAGATGGATTGATTACCCGCTTTACGCCCGATTTACGGTTAGCCTCCAACTCGGACCATCCTGCAGTGGCAGCCGGTTATCAGATTATAAAAAGCATGATCAGCCTGGTTGCTGATCTGGCTAAATCGGTGAATACCAAAGTCTATTTTACCTTGATACCGACCAAGGAACTGGTTTATGCCAAGAGAATTAATACGGATGGAATTCAAGCTCCTTTAGCTTATCAAACACTGATCGATCGTGAGTTAAAAAACCATCAGATATTAATTGATCATATACAGTCCTACCCACAGCTTGATTTTATTAACGTGTTGCCATCGTTGGAGCAGGCAGCGATGGGCAGGATTCATTTGTATCCTCATGATGGTAATGGACACCCTTTTGCTCCAGGTTATAAAGTCATCGCTCAATCGATTTCTGAGGTTATTGTTCCTGAGGTTTCTGCTGAAATGCGTCAGTTAATTGCTGTGGAGGATGAGAATAAGAACAGGCAAGTATTTTTACTTAAGAATCGAACGCTTTACTATTTTGAGTCAGAACAGATTATGAAACAAAACGGCTGGAATTATTCAATTATGGTTAATATGCAGGCTGAACAGGTTGCCGGATTTCCTAAACTGGCAATTATTGATAGTATCAATCCTGAATTATATGGTCCTTTAAAACCCTAAGTTAAAGAGATGACCTACATACTCGGAATTTCAGCTTATTATCATGACAGCGCAGCCTGTCTGGTGTTAGATGGAAAAATTCTGGCTGCTGCTCAGGAGGAACGTTTTAGTCGTAAGAAACATGACCCAGGATTTCCAGAACAGGCAATCCTCTATTGTCTTGAGGAAGCATCGATAGATCTTGCAGCGGTTGATTCTGTTGTTTTTTATGATAAACCTATATTGAAATTTGAACGATTGCTGGAGACCTATCTTTCAAATATGCCACATGGTTTTCTCTCGTTTACCAAAGCAATCCCTGTCTGGTTAAAAGAAAAGCTTTTTTTAAAAAAAGTCCTCAAACAAGAGTTATCCGTTATATCTGGTATCAGTGTTCAACAATTACCTGAATTATTATTTAATCAACATCATCGTTCCCATGCGGCTTCTGCTTTTTATCCCAGCCCGTTTCAGGAAGCAGTTGTTATTTGTCTCGATGGTGTCGGCGAATGGGCGACTACCTCAGTCTGGCTTGGCCGCAATGAAAGCTTGAAGCCATTATGGGAAATTGATTTCCCACATTCATTGGGACTGTTGTATTCTGCTTTTACCTATTATTGTGGTTTTAAAGTGAATTCCGGTGAATACAAACTAATGGGGTTGGCGCCTTACGGGGAACCAATCTATGCCGAATTGATTCTTGAGCATTTGATTCAAATGAAAGCAGATGGCAGTTTTCAGCTGGATATGACTTATTTCAATTATCCGGTTGGTTTAACCATGACGGCTAAAAAATTTCATACTTTATTCGGCGCTAAACCCAGAAAGCCCGAATCTACGATTGATCAAAAGATCATGGATATCGCTGCATCCGTTCAACATGTGACCGAATGTGTTATTTTGAACCTGCTCAATGCTGTTTATAAAGAGATAAAAATCGAAAACTTGTGCCTTGCAGGTGGTGTGGCCTTAAATTGTGTAGCCAATGGGAAAATTATCCGGCAAAGTCCGTTCAAACATTTGTGGGTTCAGCCAGCAGCTGGCGACGCAGGAGGTGCATTGGGTGCCGCTATGACTGTATGGCATGAATTTCTTTCTAAGCCCAGGCAGTCTTCGACTTCAGACGCTATGCAAGGTGCTTATTTAGGGCCTGCTTTCAGTAATCAGAAAATTAAGCAATTTCTGGATCAGAAACAAATTCCATACCAGCAGCTTGATGATGCTGAGTTAATGCCTCATTTAGCCGAATTAATGGATCAGGGCAATGTATTAGGCTGGTTCAACGGTCGTATGGAATTTGGTCCTCGTTCTTTGGGTGCCCGATCTATTATTGGTGATGCCAGAAATAGAAAAATGCAATCTCAAATGAACCTTAAAATTAAATACAGAGAATCATTCAGGCCATTTGCGCCTGCGGTTAAAGCAGACAAGGTTTCGGAATGGTTTGAGATTGACCAGCCCAGTCCTTATATGCTGTTGGTAGCTGATGTGGTGCACCATAAATTATTGGATTCAACCGAAGCTGATGCCTGTTTTGGTATTGAGAAGCTGAATCAGATTCGTTCGGAAATACCCGCGGTGACGCATGTCGATAATTCGGCACGCATTCAAACCGTGCATACTTCAACTAATTCCCGGTTTTATGCGTTGCTGGATGCGTTTGAAAAACTGACAGGTTGTCCGGTTTTGGTGAATACATCGTTTAATGTTCGTGGAGAACCCATAGTGCAAAGCCCTGAGGATGCCTACCGTTGTTTTATGTGTACCGAAATGGATTATCTGGTATTAGAAAATTGTCTGTTAAGTAAACAGCAGCAGCCGGAATATAAGGAAAGAATCTATTGGAAAAATGACTATGTTCTGGACTAGTCCGAATAATTCAAGAACAAACCGTTTTTACCCTATGCATTTTTTTCAGACTTGAGTAATGAAACAGAAAACTGCTGAAATTAAAGAATTTGGATATTTATCAGGTATTATGTTAATAATTATCTTTGGATTGATCTTGCCTTTATTATTTGGTCATGTCATTGGCACGGAGATAAAACATTATGTATGGTTAACAACGCCTGCCTGGCCCTGGGTTTCGGCTTGTGTGATATGGTTACTTTCTATAATGAGTCCGATACTGCTTTATCCTTTGTATTTTCTCTGGATGAGGTTGAGTCATGTGTTAGGCTGGATTAATACACATCTTATTTTGATTATCATTTTCTTTTTGCTGATGTTGCCGATCAGTTTGTTATTGCGTGTGTTTAAACGCCAAGACAAACAACCGAAAAGTTTTCGAATAGAATCAGCTGATGTCGATAAAAATCATTTAAAGAGGCCATTTTAATGTGGGATTTAATCAAAGATTTATATGAATACATGCGTGTACGGAAGAAATTTTGGTTGCTGCCTATTATTTTGGTCATGCTGTTACTGGGAGGGCTGATTGTTTATGTACAAGGTTCAGCGGTGGCTCCTTTTATTTATACGTTGTTTTAAGCGTTCATAACCATGCAATCAGATCTGGATCAACAAGAATTGATAAAACAACGACTGACAAAGTCGCCTCATTTGTTATTACCTGCCTTGATCGCCTGGTTAAATGGCTGGTACTATCGGCTCAAGTTCGCCTGTCTTGGACGGCGTTTCAAGGCTGGCAAGCTGCTAAGAGTCTATGGCAAATTAAATATTTCCGGCCCTGGGGCTGTGGTTTTTGGTGATAATTGCCTGATAATTTCCGATGCGATCAAGCCGGTTTGTATCCGAACTTTATTACCCGATGCGGTTGTCAGTCTGGGCCAGCATGCTGGATTAAATGGCACATCGATTCAGTCAGCCTGTCAGGTCCAGATTGGAAATCTGTCTAATATTGCAGATGCCTATATTACGGATACGCCTGCTCATAGTTTGCATATTAACCGGCGTGAGGAAAGTATTGAAGATGTACGTCGGCAAGCAGTTATTATAGAAGATAACGTCTGGATTTCGGTACAAGTCGTTATACTGGATGGGGTTAGAATTGGTCGAAATTCAGTGATCGGGGCTTGCTCTTTGGTTAAAAAATCTGTTCCTGAAAATGTATTTGCTGCCGGCAATCCCCTTAAAATCATTAAAAATCTGGAGGATCAAAGCTGAATAAAACCAGATTGATTCATGGGTTAAAATTTCTGGCCGGCTTGGTTATCCTCATTTTGTTGATCAATCATGTTAATCTGACCAGTTTAATGCTGACATTACGCCATGTTGATGCATACTGGCTTATGGCTGCTGCAATTTGTATTTTAACAGCAACAGCCATAGGCGGATTTAATGCCTATTTGTTACTCTCAAAAAATCAACCGTTGGGATTTGGGTTTTTTATGGCTGTGTATTGGTTAGGATGGGCGTTTAGTCTGATTACACCCGGTCAGATCGGTGATATTGCAACCATTTCGACGGTATTGAAAAAACACCAGTTCGAATGGCATACCGCAATAGGACGAAGTTTGCTGGATAAGCTGATTTCTCTGAGTGTGATGTTGGTTCTGGCAATCGCGGGGCTTTATTTGACTGGTAAACATGTCTATCCTGCATTGGAAGTAGAGCCGGTTTACGGGTTGTTAGTTTTAGGTTTGTTATTGCTGTTATTACTATTGATTGTTTTCAGTGGTTT
>SPJK01053531.1_pt1 | contig 15612 bp, 14 predicted proteins | sample 3741771 | NCBI WGS metagenome assembly SPJK01 (sample SAMN10925997, study PRJNA522277) | cold seep metagenome | isolation source: Elba SIP-enriched marine methane seep metagenome, extraction at timepoint T2 | place: Italy: coast of Elba, Mediterranean Sea | reverse complement strand
CCTTGTGCCTGATTATCCAAAAAATATTCGGTATGTTGTAAAGAAACTTTAGGTATCAGGAAAGTTCCCGCTGTTTTCAATGGAACTGAAACCGAAGGTTTTACATTGATTCGATGACCGCTAACCCGGTCATTTCGATAAAAATTGGTATAGTCACTGCTCATCTCCAGTTCAACCGGCCATTCCTCAAATTCATGCGATAAATTCAACAATACCTGTGGAATCTTTTGATAGGGTTTTGCATTGTCGGAAATATCGCGATCAATGGTTTGAAAAGCTTCCATTCGGGTAATCAAACTGATGCCTTCAGTCCGATAACTCAGATCAGCCCGACTCTTCAAAAAACGATCCGTTTCTATACCTAAGGCATTATTTAATTCATCAAAATATTCATCATCAGAAATATAATTCAGATCAATATCAGCTTTGATTTCCGGGTTAAATTGAGTCAGATTACGAATTGAGGCAGAATAGCGTGGTTTTTGACGTAAAGTATCATATGGAATGACTTCAACACCGACTGAGCCTGTTGTCATTTCTGTCAGATATCTGAATTCACTGCCTATCATCCCTCCCCGCTTGGACAAATAACGCGGCCAGATGGTCAGGTCATAATTGGGTGCAATATTCAAGTAATACGGAATCAACAGATCAAAACCATTATCTTCACTATTACCGAAAGTAGGCGTCAGCAAACCTGACAAACGTCTATCATCCAAAGGAAAGGCAATGTAAGGCGTATAAAATAAGGGAAGACCTTTAAATGTCAACCAGGAATTTTTAGCGGCCCCCTTACCGGTTTCCTTATTCATTTTTAAACGTTCAGCGCTGACTATCCAATCCTGATTTCCTGGTGGGCAACTGGTAAAAGAAGCATCTTTATAGCGTGATAGTACCCGGCTATCCCGGTACACCACATCAGCACTGCCCCTGATTGGAGATGAGGGTGAGATAAAAAGCGCATTTCTTAGTCTGGCTTCATCCGTTGCCAGATTTAACAATGCTGTATCACTGAACAAGGATAGCTCATCTTCACTGTATAAAACCTGCCCCTGAGCATCCATGGTTTCAGAAACAATATCATAACTGGCTGTATCTGAACTGACCTTCTGGTCAGCACGAACAATTTCTACATTACCGAAAAAACTGGTGATTTCCTTATCATAAACCTCTGAGTAATCTGCTGTAACATCCATCGGAGCCGTATTTCGAAAATCTTTACCCGCTACAAACTGAGTGCGTCCAGGAGACGGAGAAGTACAACTCTCCCAAGGATCATATTTCAATTCGGAATAAAGTAAATCAAAGGTTTGTTCCTGACTACTGTCAAATGCCTCAGTCAATAACCAGGAAGACGACTCAACTTTTTCTATAACTTTGAACTGACCTTTGGGGTCTGTGCCTGTCAGTTTACAACTCCAGGTTTCATCTTCTTCACTGGCTTTGCAATTCCAGCCTGGTTTGGCTCTTTCAGCCTGGATCACAGGGACAGGTGATTTTCTTGGCTGAAAACTGGCTATAGGTTCATAGTCATCTGCTAAAGGCTGTGGTTGAGAGTTTGTATTGTAATCCTGATATTCTGATTCATACATCGGATAGACAGCTTCACTTTCTGGAGATACCTGATAATGTGGTTCTAAAGGCAACTCGCTGGATTCATTAGTCTCCAGCTTTTCAGACACATCATCTTCAGTCTGTTGAGGCAGGCAAGACCACTCTCCACCCCTGACTTTTTCACAATTCCAGGCGTTGTTGTCTGCTGAGCTGTATATGGGATAAACCAATAGGAAGGAAGCAAAATATAGTCTGCGAGACATAAAGTTGTAAGTGGGTGAGGCTCTGGTCAGAAAATGAGTAATTACTTATTTTACCTTAGTTTTAGAGATACGACTTAGCATATTTTAGGCAGCCAATAAAACCCGGAAGTATCATGAAAAAAATAGCACTAAGAAAACTGAATAAAGCATGTTTCATGCTATCAGAAAAATCTGTAATAACTATGAACAATTCATCCCGAAACGTTCATATCCAACAGGCAATCAGGAGGCTTTAATTTCTGACATCTAAAACTTTTTCTGAGTAAATCATTTTACTAAATGCTGGGCAAATAGGTAGAATAAAGGGTTGTATTGACCTTTGAACGTTAACTTTATGGAATCATCCGACCCAAGAATTCAGGCCATTCAAAACTGGTTAACCAATGATCTGAATTTGAACATTCAGCAATTTGAACCGGCTTCAGCCGATGCCAGCTTTAGGCGTTATTTCCGCCTGACGCATGAAGAAGAACAAAAAATCATCATGGATGCGCCGCCAGACAAAGAAGACCTGGGACCATTTATCAAAATTGCACGCCTATTCAAGAAAACAGGTATCAATGTTCCTGAGATTTACCATGAACAACTTGAACAGGGATTTTTGCTGCTGGAAGATTTTGGGTGTCGTTGTTATCTGGATGCTTTGACGGAAGACAATGCAGACAGCCTGTACCAAAAAGCACTGAATTCATTATTCAGCCTGCATACCATGCCAAAAGACGCATTACAGGGAATTCCGCTGTATGACGACACGTTATTAGAAAAGGAAATAGAATTATTTCACGAATGGTTTTTAAAACAACGATTAAACCTGAGCATGCCCCTGGATATTTCACAGCAGCTCAGTCAACTGTTAATTAATAATGCACTGGAACAACCTCGGGTCTGCGTGCACCGCGATTATCACTCACGAAATTTGATGGTAACTGACAAGCACTCACCCGGTATCATAGATTTTCAGGATGCTGTCGTGGGTGCAATTACCTATGATCTGGTTTCGCTATTAAAAGACTGTTATATCGCCTGGCCTGATGCAAGAGTTAACGACTGGTTAAAAACCTATTATCACCGGTTAGTCGAACAGCAACTAATTCAGACTGATTTTAGCCTGTTTAGACGCTGGTTTGATTTAATGGGTTTACAACGTCATCTCAAAGCAATAGGAATATTTTCCCGATTGAATAATAGAGACAACAAGCCTCAATACCTGAATGATATTCCTTTAACCATGAATTATGTCTGTAACATTGCCAGAAAATACCCCGAGCTGGAATGTTTTAACCAATATTTGCACAGGGAGATTATGCCCACTTACCAACACTGCAAATCATGAAAGCCATGATACTTGCCGCTGGCCGCGGTGAACGTATGCAACAACTGACAGAGACGACACCCAAACCTTTACTGAAAGCCAATGGTAAGCCCCTGATTGAATATAATCTGGAACAACTGGTTGATGCCGGCTTTAAAGAGATCGTTATTAATATTGCTTATCTCGGAAATCAGATCGTCAGCCATTTAGGTGATGGTTCCAGATGGGGGATCGACATCGTTTATTCAGATGAAGGTACACAGGCTTTGGAAACTGCGGGTGGCATTCACAATGCCTTGCCATTGCTGGGGAATGACCCATTTTTAGTGATCAATGCCGATATAGCCTTTGAATTTGAACTGACAAGTTTACTGCAAAAGAAAATAAAACTGGCTCATTTAGTATTAATTCCTAACCCAGCACATCATCCAGAAGGCGATTTTCATCTTGATAATAACGGAATTGCTTGTCTGACAGGTAAACCACAGTATACCTACAGTGGTATTGGAATTTTTCATCCCAAGTTATTTCATGACCTTCAACCCGGGATAAAACGACTCGCGCCCATTTTAAGATCCGTCATGCACGAAGCCCGTGTCAGTGCAGAATTGTATACAGGCTTTTGGCTGGATATAGGCACACCGGAACGTCTGAAAACACTGGAAATACATTACCGGCAACGTTCTAACGACTGAAACGAATATATCTACGATAAGGTGAACCAGCCTGCCAGGTAAATGCTTCAGTATAATAATGCATTAAAGATAAATAGCCGATTAATCCCAAAGTAATCGCTTTACGGATTTCAAACCCAAAAATATATTCAGTCACTATGCTCACAATCTGATTACCATAAGCCTGCAAGACAAAGGTCAGAACAAAGGAAAATAAAGGCAAAACTAGAAAAACATGGAGGTTACAACGTTTAGCCATTTTATATAGACCATTTTGTGGCATATCACCATGTTTATTAAAATCATGGACGACATAAAACACATAAGCCGTCGCATCATGCACCAGCCTTGGAATTAAAATCGCAAAGAAATAATATTGCTGAGTATATAGAATAAAACTACTGAGAATTAAAAACGTGTTAGACCACATAAAGGCTTTGCCAAACAAGGTCTTAATGTAACGTTGACATAGTATCGAGCTCAAAACCAAACAGACACACAACACTGCAGCTACCAGCTTTATCCAGAATGCTAACTGGGGATCGAGACTGTTTTTCAAAAAAATCCCCATATAAATAAAAATACCCGCTGTAATACTCAACCACAAAAGCAAATGAAAAGCCCATGCTGGCAAACGGCAAACGCCTTTTCCAATGCCGTGCTGTTGTTTAAATACATGAAACACAGTCCAGGAGGCAGAAATGATATAAAGCACTTTATAGGGAATAAACAAGCTACCAAATCCAAATACCAGGATGATCATGGCCGACATAAAGATTATTTTGGACTTAAAAAAAGTTAAATATTCTTTATTCGTGGCCATTAAAATTGCACTGGCAATAATATGCGGCGTCCCCAAAAGAATTTGTGCAACCACATAGTGTGTAGGACTACTGGGAAGAACCGAAAAGAGATATCGATCCCAAAGGAAAATGTCTGCCAGATACAACAACAAACAAAGAGGAATAATCAGGTAAAGACCAAGTATTAATCGAAATGAAACCGCCAGCTTGTTTTCCGGCATGGCTTCATTGATTGTCAGTTCAGATACACTCATAACTGGAACCAAGGTAAAGCATTTAAACGATAACAACGCAGAAATTGAATTTTTACCGTATTCTAACAGAATTGAGCATAATGGTTAACCCTATCCTGATCAGTCAGGTTTGTGCCACTTGGGCCCCATTATCAATTGCCCTACACCAAGCAAACCTATTAACAACATTAAATAGCACACCCAAACACCTAATGTATTTTGTGCAGCCAAGCCATATAGAAAAAAAAATGCAGGCAGGATTAATTCAAGGATAATTAAAACTGATTTTCCGATAACCACCCCTTTGAAAAGTATATATCCCAGTGTTGCATGACATCTGGAACAGTTTTTTTTCCGGTCATCAAGCTCGGAGTTGCAGACAGTACAACGATTCATCGTTACGCCCTATGTTAATGAATTCGTAGAATTTATATCAAACATTTATGACAGTTATATGCCATTCGTTTTAAGCAATTTTTACAATGCTCCACCTAACCCGGATATTTCATGAAGGTAGGAGTATTTTTAAAAAAAGTATTTTTATTTCAATAAGGTATATTCGTATTTATCGAATTTATAAAAGTACTTTTTGTACCTGAATAGTTTTCTGAATAGTGAAGTGGTCTAATTAAACCGTGCACTTTAACAAGAGATAATAACGGCCAATTATTATGGTGTCAGAAGGGTACTGAAACAAATCAGTACTTTACCCGTTTTCCGTTTTGTGCCAAGTTAACCAGCCCAATAACTCAGCTTATTACCCCTGTAAGAAACGGCCTGGACGGCTGATTTGCAAAGAGGTTTTGCATCTGCGTCGCTATAGAACGAGTTATTTGAGCAAAGCAGCAATCGCTTAGGTAGTCTGAAATGGGGCTATATAAAGTCCGTAGCTAGAGAAACCTGCCTTGAATCAGGCTTTTGAGGCGAATAAAAGACTCTCGCTTGAGTTGTTTTATTCAAGGCTTGCAAACAGATTTCTCGACAAGACCATTCAAACACACTGTATTTTTGAAAACACATCAATAAATTGCGTATGCCTTTGAATAAATTATATATTGTTGAACATATTAACCGCTTTCATGAAATATCCGGGCTAATGTTTAAAATAATATGAGTGGTGATCATAATAAGTAGCCAGATATATAATAGCCCATTCCCTAAATGACATGCCGAGCTAAAATCAAAATGGAACAAGACAGATTAAAATATTCAATCGTTATCTTTGCTCACAATGTTGAAAAGACAATAGATTCCTGCATCAAAAGTATCTTGCATACGACTAAAGATACCGATTCCACCCTCTATGTAATGGCAAATGGATGTACGGATTCAACCGAGAATATTGTCGAACAACTACAAAAAGAATTTAATAATATTCAACTTGTTAGTATTTCAATAGCGGATAAAGCAAACGCCTGGAATGATTATTTATATAATTTTGCTCCCAAATCTTCGTTACATTTTTTCATTGATGGGGATATCACTGTTGAACAGAATGCTATCTCTAGCATTATAGAGACGATGAGCCAAAACCCTGCGGCAAACGCTGTTGGCGGCGTCCCGGTTGTCGGTAGAGACCGTACAGGTTGGATTAACAGAATGATTTTATTAGGTAGAATTTCCGGTGGCCTTTATGCTTTGCAAGACAGTTTTCTTTGTAATCTTCGGAATAAAGGTCTGAAATTACCCATTCGGTTGATAGGTGAAGATTTTTTGGTTTCAGCATTGGCAAAAAATTTACTCAATTTTGAAGGTCTGTTTACACCCAGCCCATTACTCATGCTTGATAGAAATGCGGGCTTTAGTTTTCAACAGTTATCACCTTTGCGCTTTAAAGATTATTTTTTATATTTTAAACGATTAGTCAGATATCGTATCCGTGATTACCAACTTTCAATGCTTATGGATTATGTGGGTAATCATAATCAAGAAATGCCAATATCCGTTGATCAACTCTATAAGGAAACGCATTTACTTCCTCAGTATTATTGGCGTGGAAAGCTCACTCTCATCGATGTGATAGCTGTGTTTAGCATCAGGAAACGAGTTAGAAAATAGATTCACATTTAATGTAAGGTTATAATTCCCTTGATCAAAATTATTATATGTCGTCGCGCCTATCCAATAGCGGCCTGGTCCTACACGAACAGTAATTTTAGAACCCAACCCATCTCATTTCTTTTGGCCATTGACAATCATCCTCCCATAATCCAATGAACGTTTGACTTTAAGTAATTTGAGCAAAAAATAAATACGTATCTAAAGTTGATGATATTAGATGAACTTCAATTGTTAAACTCACCAGCTTTATACTATTCATTTTTTTCTCCAAAGTTGTCAGAACAGCGCCACAAATACAGCAAACAGAGCTTGATCAGCGAATCATTATTACAAACCTATTACAAACCATCAATTGACCAATAAAAAGGATCCTGATCTGACTTAAACACACCATAAGATGCACCTACCTCATGCAAGAGCTTGTTTTCATTGGGGTTAGGTAAATAGTTAACTGTCATCTCATTCCCATCTTTTTTCAAAATAGAAATCGATTTTTTCCAGGAAATATGCATTTCAATTGCTTTTCCTTCCAAATGATTAGTCTTTATTGAAGGTGGGTTTGCTGAGTTAGAACAAATTCTGATTCCAAATCCATTCACCATTTCGCGAGCGCCTCTTTGGCTGTCTGATAAATTGCCATGATCCCATTCAATCTTGACCTCGGGAAAAGCCGGGGCATCTTCAGGCAGACATCGTCCTTCGGAAATTAACCATGACCAACGTAAAAGATAAGCTCTTACCTCATCTATTTTAGTGGCTTTAATTTCAACCTCTGCCCCTGAAAAGGTTAACGCTTCTATAAATAATTCTGTTCCTTCCCGGAAAGGAGAAGCCAACTCAACCAGGCTCACACTATTTTTTGCATAACAGTTTGCCCAGGTGACCCAATTTAAACCGCTTTTTTGACACATTTGTAGTAACAAAATCAATACCAATTATCTAGTTATTGTTATTATTTCAGCCAAATACTCGTCGGGATAATTTATCAACACAGCCGGTGTTATAAAGTTTATATCTATTATTCAAAGATTTATGCATCATGCTTTTGTAAAATATCAATTGCACAAGCGTTGTTTTCTGAAAATTTTCTAAACTAGCATCAACGTATAGCGTGTCAGTTCTTTGGCCTGTTTATTCTCGATTTACAAAATATAAAATTTACTTTATAACAATTTATAACTTATTAACTAACAAGATAATAGGTAATATTTCATATAATATTTGTGTAGGCAAAAATTTCAAATATTGTTTTGCAGAGCACCTGTTTCTATTGGAACTAATTTTGAATTATTGATAACTATTATGAGTAATCAGAGCTAAAATAGGCACTGATCAATTTTTAACTCACTTAAACCCCATTTCTTCATCAGTCATACTTTTTCAATGAATAATTATATTAAACTCATTCTGGCACTTATTATCGGTCTGGGAATAGGCTTTTCAGGTTTTTTTCTGGATAAAGAAAATTCACCGCACATCAATAAAGAAAAAGGTATAGCCTTTTTAGCTGAGAATAAAACCAAACCATCGGTCATTACCACTGACTCAGGCCTTCAATATGAAATCCTTGCTAAAGGGAATGGCCCGTCTCCATCACTCTCATCTAGCGTGAAAGTTCATTACCGAGGAGTCAATATTGATGGCGAGGAGTTCGACACCAGTTATAACAGGCAGAAGCCTGTTAGCTTCCCTTTAAACCAGGTTATCGCTGGCTGGACGGAAGGTATTCAGCTGATGAGTCCGGGAGCAAAATATCGTTTTTTCATCCCACCGGAATTAGCGTATGGAGAAGCCGGCTATGCGAATATTCCACCCAGTGCGACCCTAATATTTGACGTTGAATTAATCAGCTTCAAATAAAGTCCATGCTGTTTAATCATTGCCTGTCAAAAAGACTATCATCCCTTCGCACAGATATTTTATCTGGGTGGAGGGATGATATTTAGCGGCTTAATCATGCCACTCGTTTTAAAAAACCTTTTGGATTCCAGGTTATGAAAAAAGACTCTCGAGATCGGTCTATTTCAAAATCCGGCCTATTTTTAATAAAGTCTTCTATCGCTTCATATGGGCCTGGTTTTGGCCCTAAATCCAACCCATGGTAGCAAATTCCGTCTTCTACAATAAAGTAGTCCCCTAACTTTAATAGTTGTGAATACGTTTCTAATACATTGATCGTATTTTCATAGGTATGCGAGCTATCTTCAATCACCATAACAGATTCGGTTTGCATTATCTGGTCTTGAATTTGATGATATGATTGACAGGCATCCCCTTCAATCATATTGATACGAGGATGATTTTTCACCTTTTCAGCGATGTTTTTCTGATCAATATCTAAAGCATAAATCCGCCCATGATTCAATTGATCACATAGATGAGCCAAAGCTAAAGCACTGCCACCACAAAAGTTACCGATTTCTATAATCACATCTGGATTCAATTCATAAAGCATTTCCTGATATAACCAGAAATCCAACGGATTTTTGAGTGTCTGAATTCCAAAATAACGGGTTCTGGTCATAATACGCTCTTGAATCATTGGCAAAACCTTTGCCAGCGGCATATCAAGATTCTCTTCCATATACTGTTGCATACTTATTCTCCTTTTACCATGCATTCAATTATCTTAACCCTGCTGAAACTTTTTATAAAACCGCCATTAAAATTTAATTAAATCATAGAATAGTTGTCAATAATGTGAACATACATTGAGAATTTCCGGCTCAGACTTGAGCTATTTTGTGCAATAGTGAAGAATTTTGGCCAAACCTGCCAGAAATCCAATCAGATCATAATGATCCTCATTCAAAAATGAGAAAAAATCACCTACTGTTTCATAACTAATTTTGAATTCAAATCATCACCGCCTTGACAGAATATTAAAGCTAACATCTTAATTGCGTCTCATGTTGCAGAAACCATTGGTAGGTTCTTTCCAAGCCCGATATCAGGTCCGTCTGAAACTGCCAACCCATTGTCTTAGCTAATTTCACATCCAACAGCTTCCTCTCTGTACCATCGGGTTTACTCAAATCAAATTCAATTTTCCCTGAATAACCCACCACCTGCTTTATAAGTTGAGCCAATTCGGCAATACTACAATCATGGCCTGTGCCAATATTGATATGAGAAAGATTCGACGCGATATTCTGTTGGAATTTATCTTTTTCCAGGTTCATAAAATGCAGGCAGGCATCCGCCAAATCATCAACATATAAAAATTCTCTTTTCGGTTTTCCTGAGCCCCAGATTATGACCTGGTCATCCTGATTCAATTTTGCCTGATGGAAACGGTGCATCAGCGCAGGGATTACATGCGCATTGTCTAAATGAAAATTATCGCCGGGTCCATATAGATTAGTCGGCATTAAACTTCGATAATCACGCCCAAACTGCCTTTGATAGCTTTCACACAGCTTAATACCCGCTATTTTAGCAATTGCATAGGCTTCATTGGTTGGTTCCAGTATCCCGGTCAACAACGCATTTTCCTGCATCGGTTGTTCTGCTTTGCCAGGATAAATACAGGAAGATCCTAATAACAGTAATTTATCTATATTACATTCATGAGCTGCATGAATAATATTGCACTGAATCATTAAGTTCTGATAGATAAACTCTGCAGGATAACTATGATTAGCATGAATTCCACCTACTTTGGCCGCTGCCAGATAAATTTCATCAATCGCATGATCAGCGAAAAAATCCTCAACCTGTTTCTGACGGGTTAAGTCCAGTTGCTCGCGTTGTGCACAAATCACTTCACCCTGTCCTGCTTTCTCCAAGGCTCTTATGATCGCTGAACCCACCATACCCTGGTGACCTGCGACAAATATTTTCTTATTCGTTTTCATCATTGTTTCTTAATGCGATTGCAATAATAATTTTTTTTGGGCAATGTCATAATCTGAACGCATCATTTCACTCACCAGGTTATTTAAACTATGCTCAGCTTTCCAATCCAGTTTTTGCCTGGCCAGACTGGCATCGCCCAATAAGGTTTCAACTTCAGTCGGCCTAAAATATTTTGGATCAACCCTGACAATGACATCACCCGGTTTTATCTGTGGAGCTAAATTTCCGCTAATATCGGCTACTACAGCATATTCATCTACGCCCTGACCTTTAAAATCCAGTTGAATACCTAGTTCAGCTGCTGCTAAAGAAACAAACTCTCTGACAGAATGCTGTTCGCCACTGGCAATCACTAAATCTTCAGGCTCATCCAGCTGCAACATACGCCATTGCATAATGACATAATCTTTTGCATGCCCCCAATCACGCAAAGCATTCATATTGCCCAGATAAAGGCATTTTTCCAACCCCAACGCTATCTGACACAATGCCATACTGATTTTCCGCGTAACAAAGGTTTCACCTCGTCTGGGAGATTCATGATTAAACAAGATACTGTTACAGGCAAACATGCCATAAGCCTCGCGATAATTAATCGTAATCCAATATGCATATTGTTTCGCGACAGCATAGGGAGATCGAGGGTAGAAAGGGGTTTTCTCGTTTTGGGGAACTTCTTGCACCTTACCAAATAATTCTGATGTGGACGCTTGTAAAAATCGTGTTTTCTCCTGCAAACCTAAAAATCGTATTGCTTCAAGAATTCTCAATGGCCCCAATGCATTAACATCAGAGCTGTATTCAGGCATTTCAAAACTGACAGCCACATGAGATTGCGCCGCCAGATTATAAATTTCATCCGGCTGAATTTCCTGAATAAGCCGGACCAAACTTAATGAATCAGTCAAATCCCCATAGTGCAGCTTAAAACGCTTATCCGTATCATAGGGAGACTGGTAAATATGATCTATACGCTGGGTATTAAACAGGGAGGCTTTTCGCTTAATACCATGTACAAAATAACCTTTAGCTAATAAGTATTCTGCCAAGTAGGAACCATCTTGACCTGTAATACCGGTAATTAAAGCTGTCTTCATTTTATCTCCACCCTGAGTTAATCCATAGTCTGTGTATGGACAATATTTACTTGATTTAAGCCATATACAATCATTATATAATTGTAGGCGAACAAGAAAAAACATTGTCAAATAACTGTCATATCAATTTTGTAAAATTATGATTTTGTTAAGACCTGAAATGCTCGAAATTGTAATCAAAGCCACTGAATTAAAATAAAAGCAGACTATTTATTGAATTAAATTGCTTACTGCTAGTATTTTTTGTTTCTCTGAGATAGAATGGTGAAGCCTATATGGCAATTATTCTGAATTTCAGGCTTTCTAACCTATTCAAGTCTTTCAGAGTAGAGTCTATAGCAATAGTTTTTTTTTATATTTGAGGAATTCAATAATGGCTACTGGTACTGTTAAATGGTTTAATGAATCAAAAGGTTTTGGTTTTATATCGCCGCAAGAGCCCGGTGATGATGTATTTGTTCATTTTAGAGCAATTGAAGGAGATGGTTTTAAAACCCTGGCTGAGGGTCAAACGGTTATTTATGATGTTGAAAGCGGGCCAAAAGGCTTACAAGCTGCCAACGTCAAACCACAATAAATCGTTGTTGAAATTTAACCTTCCAATTGAGATTTGATTTCTTGTCATCTCTCGCATAAAAGATTCGCCAGTTTTAAGATATTGATACCTGCAACAAATAAAGGATTAATTTGAATATTGGCTGAAGCCTCCATTACACGATGCAATGTCATGCATAGTTGTATGCTTTATGTAAATTACCGTCATGCATTATGACGGTAATTTACTCTAGGCATGTATGTTAACTACATCATCATGCCATTGTTAAATGCTGAAATTTCCACCAACCCGGTATTGCCTCCAGTACTGGTTTCAACGTCCAAACGAATCGAACCGGTAATTCTGTCTATATCAAACGAATACGCCCGACTTGTGCCTGGCAAACTAAATGGTCCCAGAACTTCACCAGCATCTGTAATAACGGTAAAACTCTGAATAATAGCTGATCCATCACTCATTGAACGTGACCAGACTTCCAAGGTACTGACCAATTCCTGTTCTGGCAAAGTAATTTCAATAAACGCATTATCTCCGTCACCAGACGATGACCAGGCTGTATTAGATGATCCATCAATTGCACTGTTAGCGCCCCAGGTCTGATCATTGCCGGCACCCCCAAAATTACTGCTGACTGCGCTGATAAGGGCACCGTTGTTAATCGACAATAAATTTGGATCAGAACTTCCAGCACTTGCTGATGCTGTTGTCATAAAGGACTGAGTACCTGCCCAATAAATATTTCCAGCCGAATCAGACCCTTGAACACGATAAAAATACTCAGTATCAGGCTCCAGACCAGTCAATATAGGATTATGGTCAATAATTGCTGCCCCATTCATATCAGGGTCAGACGCAATAGAGCCGAACTCTGTTGTTTTGCCATAAACAACTGAACAGGCCAAGGGGATAGAGGATACAAAAGTTAGCCTGGCATCGCTTCCTGTAATATCAACTATTTCAGGCGCACCACTTTCAGTTGTCACTGATTCCAGGTCAAGAATTTCTGGAGGTCGCTGCTTATCAGAAAAAAACTGATAATCTTTGACTGCAAAAGTAATTTCACCATCCAGGCTCTTGATCTCGAGATCTGCCCACAAAAACTGATCCTGAAATTTTACAACGGGCAAATGCAAGTCGAATTGATCGTTTAAACTTGGGTATTCTGCCTGTACTGTTGCTCCCAAGCTTGTTAATCCACAAAAGACGGTCGTCACTAATGTTTTATTTTTAAACATTTTCTTCCCTATGATTATGTTTTAGATACTGTCCAAATTCTAGCCCTGACAATTCATAAAGGAATCGCATTATGCCAGATTATTCAGCAAAACCATTCCCTTGATAAATTGTCAGAGCTGTTGGAACGTTGACTGATTATAATTTGAAAAACACTCAGCCTAAATTCAACTTGACCACTATAAACCATTAAGAGACCAGTTATAAGGAATATTGTAGGAAAGTTTTAGACCGGGTAAAGCAGGCCTGTGTGACCGTATAAACTCCCCCCCATAGCCTGCAAATTCCTCTTCAAACCAATCATATATCTTGGACAACAGAATTTGCTCATCTTGTATCCTGATTCCTTTGCCGGAATTATTTAAAAAACTTTGCAACTGATCATTCAACTGGCTTTCAAGTTGCTTTGCCTGAAACGGCTCAGCTCTCAGGTCCGGGCAACTGACTGAGGCACAAACAATAGCAAAATGAATTCTGGGTTCATTCATTTTACGCAGAATTTCATGTTCAATCTCAGCCAGCGTGACAGTTTTACCGATTATCTGTCCTGCTTTTTTATTCCAGACTGGAGATAGAAAAAAACCGCATCTTTAATACTATCCACCGGCCAGTTATCAATTACCATCTTAATCGCAAGAAGGTTTTAAGCATTAATATAAAAAGCCAGTTTTTCTTCACGACTCTGTAATAATTCAGGATCAAATTTAGATAGAATGTTATAGGCTTGATTTAAATGGGTTTCTTTCCTGATTTGTTCATAATCAAGCAACATCAGTTGAACTCCCTCTTCGCTTCCGGCTGAAAGGTGATTTATTACCCGTTGATAATAACTCCAATCCGGTTCTTTAGCCTGAACCTGGAAAAATCAGTTGGTTCACGGATTCTCAGCATTAAAAAAATTAAGCCTCGAAATAAATTTGACCTGTGTTAATTTAAAATTCATGATCTTCTCCATGCATGATATTTAGCCACCCAACGCAAAACCGCCTCGGGAGCATGTTGTTTTTTCCACAGACCCGCCGCATATTTATTCGCTTCCGACATCGTGGGATAAATGTGAATGGTTGATAAAATTTTGTTCAATCCAATGTTATGCTTCATAGCCAATACAAATTCAGCAAGTAAATCACCCCCATGATCAGCAACTATGGTGACACCCAAAATTCGATCCTTACCTGGCTCAGTCAGTACTTTCACAAAACCATGTGCTTCACTGTCCGCTATCGCTCTGTCAAGATTATCTATGCCGTATTTAACGACTTCATAGTCGACACTCTGTTCTTTAGCTTCTTGTTCATTCAATCCAACCCGAGCCACTTCAGGATCTGTAAACGTCGACCAGGGAATCACTGAATAATCCGTAGCAAATTTTTTGACATCGCCAAATAAGGCATTGACAGCTGCATACCAGGCCTGATGAGCTGCCGTATGCGTAAACTGAAATGGCCCACAGACATCACCGCAGGCAAATATATTGGGATAATTCGTCTGTTGGAATGGGTTCGTTTCTAAGGTTTGTTTATTTGATAATGCAATATCCAGTTTTTCCAGACCATACCCCGTCACATTGGCCTGCCGTCCTGTTGCCAAAAGCAGCACATCGAACTCGACTTCAACAAGACTATCCTGGTATTGAGCAACCAAAACAGATCCCGTATCACTGGCTTTAAATTCAACCGGTTTATGTTGACAGCGTATATCGATCCCCTCCTCTTTAAAACGCTGCATCATAAATTCAGATACGTCTAAATCTTCACGCGACAGGATTCGACCAGAACGTTCGATTTGAACAACCTGACTACCCAAACGGGCAAAACACTGGCTTAATTCACAGCCGATAGGCCCACCGCCCATGACCAGTAATCGAGGAGGAAGAAGCGTTAAGCCCCATATCGTGTCAGACGTATAACTGATCACTTGGTCTATACCCGGTATTTCAGGCACGAAAGGTCTGGCACCCGCTGCAAT
>SPJK01051389.1_pt1 | contig 15623 bp, 14 predicted proteins | sample 3741771 | NCBI WGS metagenome assembly SPJK01 (sample SAMN10925997, study PRJNA522277) | cold seep metagenome | isolation source: Elba SIP-enriched marine methane seep metagenome, extraction at timepoint T2 | place: Italy: coast of Elba, Mediterranean Sea | reverse complement strand
CCGGTTGATGCTTTCCTGTTGCATGTTCAGGGATCGGGGCGGGTCATCCTACCCGATGGAGACGTCGCCCGGGTCGGTTTCGCAGCCCATAATGGCCATGGCTACAAATCCATTGGCCGGGCCCTGATTGATCGTGGTGCCTTGAAGCCGCATGAGGCGAGCTGGTCCGGTATCCGCAGCTGGGTCGAAGCCAATCCGGAGGAGGCCGCCGATCTATTCGCCGTCAATCCGCGTTTTATCTTCTTCCGGGAAATAACCGGTGACGGTCCCATCGGATCGCTGGGGGTCGCCCTGACCCCGGAACGCAGCCTTGCGGTAGACAATCGCTTCGTCCCACCGGGTATCCCAATCTGGCTCGATACCGTCATGCCGGGTGAAACCGAAGGCGGCACCCCGCTTCGGCGCCTGATGGTCGCCCAGGATACTGGCGGTGCGATCAAGGGCGCGGTACGGGGCGATTTCTTCTGGGGTTATGGCGCGCCGGCACTTGCCCAGGCCGGCAAGATGAGAAGTCCGGGTCGATATTTCTTACTGTTGCCGAACGACGCTGCCGAAAGGCTGTCGACCCCCGAGGCCTGAACCACAAGAGGCGCCCATCCATGTATCGCTGGAAAAAGGGTGTTAAGCAGAACCCGGAGCGTCGATGGAACCGGCCGGACCGCGCCTTCTTTGCCGGCGGCGCCTGCCACATCCTCGCCTATGCCTTTATCAAACGCTATCCCGATGCCGGTTTTCAGGCGATCTGGATGAAACCGGAAGCCGGGTTTACGGGAAACCATATTGTCGCCGTCTCCGGCACTCTCGCCTTTGATTTTCACGGCTATTCGAACTGGGACGCGCTGGTTGCGCATGCCCGCAGAAAGTCCCAACGTTGGTGGGCCGGTTGGGAGTGCACGCTAATACCGCTGCCGACAGACGTTCTGATATCCGAGGCCAAATCCAAAACCTTTGATGGCCTGTGGCTGCGGCAGCCGGATCAGTTCTTGCACAACGCCTTGCCCCGTGCGGAGCGCTTTATTGATCGTTATCCCACTCCCAATTCATCCTAACTAAATTTGTAATTGCGAATCATTCTCATACGCAATACACTCTTCTCCACCGAATGAACAGGGAGACAGAGTTTATGGCTGAAGCGATCCGTTTTTCGAGCAGTGGCCCCTTGCGATTGGAAGCCCCAGCGCTGCAATGCGCCGGTCTTCGTTTCGCGGAACGTCTCGCATTATGGGCGTTACGCCGGACAGTGATGGGCATGCGGCATCGCCATGACGAAGGTGCTGTGTTGGCGGCCACCCTTTCGAAAGTGGATGCCAGCGCTGCTGTTGCGGCAATCGAAGGCTTTGCCATGTGCCTGCATTGGCGGGCCAACCCGGCAGCTGCGATCCGCGCGCCCGGCGACCCTGAGGTTTCCCGGCACGAGCGGGAGATCCTGCTTGCCCTGGCCTGCAGGCAATTGGGTCGCCGCACCAGTGTCGTTGCGATCCTGGGTGCCCTGACGCCGGAAGATCGGCTGCCCGCGGCCATTGACTATCTGGATCGATGGGCGGATTGCTTCGATAAGTCCGGGCTGCATCTGCCACCGCGCTGCCCGACGAAAGAGGCAATCAATGTGCCGTCCCTCGTACATTAGAGGCCAGCCCGTCTAGCCCCAACCGGATCGCTTCCCACACCAGGGTTCCACTTCAACCATCGCCAAATTGAAGCACCCCTGGTGCTGTCGCTTGCATTCGCCGATGCCGGGCCTTAGAACGCGCCAATCTTCGAAATTCTCCAAACCTTGGGAGCAGACCTATGTCGGGCGGCGAAAGCGATGCTGTGAAAAAGATTGTCCTGGCCTATTCAGGTGGCCTGGATACCTCTGTCATTCTTAAATGGCTGCAGGAAACCTATCGCTGCGAGGTCGTAACCTTCACCGCCGATCTGGGCCAGGGCGAAGAACTGGAGCCCGCCCGCCGCAAAGCCGAACAGGCAGGCGTTAAGCAAATCTATGTCGATGACCTGCGCGAGGAGTTCGTGAAGGACTATGTCTTCCCGATGTTCCGCGCCAATGCGATCTATGAAGGCACCTATCTTCTGGGCACCTCCATCGCACGGCCGCTGATTGCCAAACGCCAGATCGAGATCGCCAAGGAAACCGGCGCCGACGCAGTTGCCCATGGCGCCACCGGCAAAGGCAATGACCAGGTCCGGTTCGAGCTTGGCTACTATGCGCTGAAGCCCGATATCAAGATCATCTCCCCCTGGCGGGAATGGGATCTGGCATCGCGCCAACAACTGATCGCCTATGCGGAAAGCCGGCAGATCCAGGTGCCGAAAGACAAGCGCGGTGAACCGCCGTTCAGCCAGGATGCGAACCTGCTGCATATCTCCTCCGAAGGGAAGGTGCTGGAAGACCCGGCGGAGGAAGCCGATCTGGACTTGATCCTGACCCGCATGGTCTCTCCACAAAGCGCGCCGGACACACCGACCGAAATCGCGCTCGACTTCGAAGCCGGTGACCCAGTAGCGGTCAATGGGGAGAAGATGAGCCCCGCCACCCTTCTCGCCAAGCTGAATGAGCTGGGCGGCGCCAATGGCATTGGCATGCTGGATATTGTCGAGAACCGCTTCATCGGCATGAAGTCCCGTGGCGTCTATGAAACGCCGGGCGGCACCGTCTTATTCGAAATGCGGCGCGCGATGGAAAGCCTCTGCCTGGATCGCGGCGCGATGCATATGAAAGACGCGCTGATGCCGCAATATGCGGAGATGATCTATAACGGCTTCTGGTTCGCCCCGGAACGTGAGATGCTGCAGGCCGCCATCGATAAGGGCAGCGAAATGGTCACCGGACGGGTGACGGCAAAGCTCTATAAAGGCAATGTCATCATCACCGGCCGCCAAAGCCCGAACAGCCTCTACGACGCCGATATCGTCACTTTCGAAGAAGACGACGTCTACGACCAACGCGACGCCGAAGGCTTCATCAAGTTGAACGCCCTGCGCTTGCGCCTACGGGGGCGTATGGCGGGGTATTGAGGGACGCAATAGAGCGCCCCCACCCCCGCTCAAACCAACCCGCCTATCCGACCCGGAATCCGATGCCGGAGACGTCGTCGCGGCGGGATTCTTCGCCTTGGTAGTCGGCGAAGACTTTTGACACGGTTTCTTTCTGTGTCTGCATTGGTTCATCCGCAACGGAGAGCAGGAGTGACTTCAAGCGCTTCTTGCCGAAGGCGCGGCGTCGCGGGCCGCCGATCTGATCGATGATCCCATCGGAAAACAGATAGAACGCATCCCGGTCCTCAACCTCCAATTTGACTTCTTCAAAGGTCTGCGTGTAGGGCACATTGCGATAGCCCAGGCCTTTCTTCGCGCCCTTAATCTCATCCATGCTGCTGTCCCGCATCCGAAAGAGCGAGAAGCGGGCGCCGGAAAAGGTCAAACCGTCCATTTCCGTATTCAGATAACACGCGCCCAATTCCAATCCATCATCCGAACTTCTGCCATAGGATGTATCCTGATTGAGGGTCAATTGGACCAATTGGTGGACCCGTTGCAGAAGCGTGCCGACCTGTCCGGGCAGCGTCTCTTCCAAGGCACGGTCAAGTGCGCCGGTCGCGATCAAGGTCATGAAGGCGCCGGGGACGCCATGGCCCGTGCAATCCGCCAGAATGACCAAGACGCCATCGCCCCAAACCCGATTCCAATAGACGTCTCCGCCGACCCGGTCACGCGGCTCCCACAGGATCATGTAATCGGAGAAGAAGGTCGAGAAACTGTCTTCATCCGGCAAAATGGCACGCTGGATGTTACTCGCATAATTGATGCTTTCGGAGATGACGTCATAGGCATCCGCCAGTTTCTTCTCCGCTTCCTTGCGATCAGTAATATCAATTGTCACACCAATACGGCCGTCATTCTGGGTCTTGCCGTAGCTCACATAGACTGTGTGGTCATTGGACAGTGTTACTTCCACGCCCGAATCCGGTGCTTCACGGATATAATCGAGCCGGGCTTCCACGAAGCGATCCAAAGCAGCGTCATCATCAAACTGAAATGCAAAGGCGTTGCGGATAATGTCGCGCATGGAATCGCCCGGCACGATATCTTCACCCGTCATATCCTGAAAGGCTTGGTTCAGATCCATAACCTTGAGCTCATGGTCCAGGATATACATGCCACCCGGCATATTCTCCATCGCGGAGCGGAGCAGGGCTTCCTTCTCAGCCAGTTCTGCCGTTCGGTCCTGCACCCGAACTTCCAGAGTTTCCAGCACATCCTGTAACTCTTGTGTCCGTTCCAAGACCGCCTGCTTCAACCGCCTGTTCCAATAGACAACTGCGATCAAGAGCAGCGCCGCGCCGCCTGCTGCCTGATAGATAATCGTAAAATCAACGGATTGTTCGATACTGACCTGCACCCAGTCATCATAGATTCGCTTATGTTCCTTCGCATCAATCCGGGCGATGACCTTGTTAATGATCGACAGCAGTTCCGGCGCCTCATTTTGAACCAGAATACTATGAAGGAAATTAAACTCCGTCAGTCCGATGATCTTGAGATTACCAAGATACAGCTGCTCCATATTATAGATGGACACTAGTTTATGACCGACGAAGACATCCGCTTCGCCGTTTGACACCATGGTCAGAGATTCTTCGATACTCATGGTATCGATAACCTCAAGCTCCGGGAAGTTTTCCTTAATATAGTTGGAGCTGGTGTAGTATTTCGGAATTGCCAGCTTCTTGCCTTCCAGGTCTTCTGGACCATCGACAAAGGACGCATCCTCGCGCCCCACCAGAACCAGAGGAAATTCCGCATAGGGATGGGAAATCAGGCCCAGCTGCTGCTCGCGTGCCGAATTGCCAACCCCCGGCACGATATCGAGTTGCCCGTTGGAGAACGCGTCCAAAACGGCGGGCCAGCTTTCTGAAGTGATAAATTTGAACGTGATGCCGGTTCTTTTTTCAATGATGTCGAGATAGTCGCCCATCACACCGACCATGCGACCGCCATCAATGATCGACAACGGCTTCCAGTTCACTTCGCTATAAGTGACGACAGGATGGGCGGCGACCCAATTGGCTTCCGCCTCACTTAATCTTATATCGCCGGTGCCGAATTTCGGGCTGATATCGCCCGTGTCCGAAGAAACAGTTCCGACGACACAGAAACTCGACACGATCGCCAAGATCATCGCGGTAACTGTGTTACACATTCGCATTAATTTGCCCCCAACCCAGCCTGCTATTTGGCCCTGTGGACCAAGTATCGGTGTAAAACGCCGGCGATCAAGGATGAACGAAGATCATTATGCTGCGCACCACATAAAAGAGGCGAAAATCACGTCAGAGCGTTACAGAATACCCATTTCATGGGCGGACGCTGTCAGGCTGTCACGGAAGTCGGGATGGGCAATCCCGATCATGGCGCGGGCCCGCTGTGAAAGGGACAGGCCTTTCAGATCCACCATGCCGAATTCCGTCACGACCCAATGGGTATCAGCACGAGGGTCGGTAACAGTGGCTTCGGTGAGGCGCGGGACGATCCGACTGATGCTTCCCTTTTTCGCGGTGGCATGCAGGGCGATGAAGGACTTTCCGCCCGGCGCCAGATAGGCGCCACGCACGAAGTCCAACTGTCCTCCCGTCCCACTGAATTGCATGCCGTTCAGGGATTCGGAATTCACCTGACCAGTTAAATCGATCTGAATGGCAGCGTTCACCGAAATCATATCCCGGTTCTTCCGAATGACAGCCGGACTGTTCACCCAGGTCGCCGGATAGCCCACGATCGATGGATTATCATCCATGAAGGCGTACATATCCGCATCCCCAAGCGCCAGGGTGAAGACATGCTTATGCGCCATGATTGATTTCTCACGACCTGTGATGACGCCCGCGCGGATCAGATTGATCATTGGCGGTGACAGCAACTCCGAATGCAGGCCAAGATCGCGGTGCGAGCCGAGCGCCCCCATGACCGCCGACGGCACCCCGCCGACCCCGAATTGCAATGTCGCACAATTGGGAATCTGATCGACGATGCGATGGGCAATGGTGGTATCTTCCGGGCCCACCGGATGCGCCGGCAGCTCCATCAACGGCGCTGTGTGCTCAACAATCATCTCGACCTGGCTCACATGCACCAGGGTCTCACCGAAACTGCGTGGCATGTTGGGATTGACCTCGACGATCACCCGCTTCGCGGAACGGACGACATCGGCCCCATAATCGGCATTCGTCCCAAGGCTGAAATGGCCAGACCGATCCATTGGAGAAACGGTCGTAACAAAGCAATCGGGTGAGATCCGCTCGCTCAGCAACCGCCCGACCTGATGGAAAAGACAGGGTACGAACTGGACCCAAATCTGCCCCTTCTTACGGCCTTCGCGCTCCAACTCGCGGTCATGCCGGCTCATGAACAGGCTGTGCGGCTTCAGGATATCCATCAGCTCGGGCTTGAGAATGGTCTCCGCCGCTGCCGCGTTTGAATGCATGTAATAGAGCGGCAGGTGGGACAGCCCCCGCCTCTCCCGAGCGCGCTCCGCCAAGGCGGCCATGAAGCCGGGGGGCATGGCGACCCCCATGCCAAGGATCAGGTTTGAGCCATCAATAATACTTTCCGCAGCATCCACCGCGTCCACGCATTTGCTGGCATATAGGCTTTTGGGATCGGTCATGGGATTAAGCAACCGCGTGCAATCCGTTGTCCACAGGATAGATCCAATATCTATTCCTTGCGGCACGCTTTATGGAGGAATGCTGCACATGCGCAACGAATGCTGCAACCGCACAATTGTCGCATCACGGAAACGTCACAGAACCGTTTCGAAATATGAGATGCGGTTAGACGAGATTATTTCGCTGTGCAGTCGCCGCATTGGCCTTTCAGCTCAATGGCGGATCGGCTGAGCTTGAAATCGGCTTCGCCGGCCACGGTTTCTAAACGTCCGGCGATGGCTTCGTTCTCAATTTCCGAGACGGTGCCGCAGTCTTCACAAATGGCGAAAATTGTCGCCGGGGCGTGATCGTGATCCGGATGGCAGCACGCGACAAAGGCATTCAGGCTCTCAATCCGGTGAACAAGCCCAAGCGCCCTCAAGCGCTCCAAGGCCCGGTAGACTTGCGGCGGTGCCCGAAGGCCGGAATCCCGCAAGACATCCAACAAAGCATAAGCCGTCATGGCTGTTTCCGCCGCTGATAGAGCCTCCAGCACCAGGGTTTGATTGCGTGTCAGGGTCTCCCCGCTCTGCTTGTCGGTCATGACGCTCTCTCCGATGAAGGGTCCGCTGCCCCGCGTCGAAACAACCGGGCAAGCGGCGAGATGCCGATAAGAAAGAATAGCACAGCTGCCAATACGATACTCGGTCCAGATGGTGTATCCCAGGCCAATGATCCGTTCAGCCCCAAAATAACAGCGGCCGCACCGATCAGGGAAGACAATACCGCCATCATCTCCGGCCCTCTGGCGAAACGGCGGGCCGCCGCTGCCGGGATGATCAACAACGCGGTGATCAACAAGGCCCCGACGATCTTTAATGCAATGGCGATAGCGCCTGCCATCAGCACTGTGAAGATCAGATTGACCCGACTGGGTTTACCGCCCTCCGCCTCAGCGATCTCCGGACTGACCGTGGCCGCGAAGAGCGGACGCCAGACCAGCGCCAGGCAGAGAAGCACAGCGCCGCCGCCGAGATAGATGGTCACGATATCGGTAACCGAAACCGCCAGAATATCGCCGAAAAGCAGGCCCAAAAGATCAACCTGAGTACCGCTCATAAAGGCCAACACAACAAGACCCATGGCGAGCGCCGTGTGGGATAGAAGCCCAAGAATGGCATCCGCACTGATTGCCGTGCCCCGTTGCAGGAGGAAGAGCATCAGGGCAACCATCAGTGAAACCCCGAAGACCGCCAAGGGGATACTGACTTGGAGCAGGAGCGCCAGGGCAACACCCACCAGGGCCGCATGCGACAGCGTATCCCCGAAATAGGCGAGGCGCCGCCAGACCACGATGCAGCCCAGGGGACCAGCCACAAGCGCGACACCGACACCGGCGATCAAGGCCCGTGTGAAGAAATCATCCATGATTATGTCCATCATGCCCAGATCCATCATGCCCAGGTCCATCATGACTTGGTCCGCCGTGATCATGGCCGCTGCAGCTGTCGGATATACTGCCATCGACATTGCGCACGCGACCATCCGGCAGGTGTGTGTGATCGTGATTATGTTCATAGATTGCGATAGCCGACGCCGCCCGTTGACCGAATAATTCACGATAGGCCTGGTGAGACGCGACATCGCTCGGCGTGCCGGAACAACACACATGACCGTTCAGGCACACCACCCTATCCGTCGCAGCCATCACCACATGAAGGTCATGGGAAATCAGCAGCACACCACAGTTGAGCTGGTCCCGGATTGAGCGGATCAACTCATAGATCGCAATCTCTCCCGTGAAATCGACCCCTTGTACCGGTTCGTCCAGGACAAGCAGATCCGGTTTGCGCGCGATGGCCCGGGCCAGCATGACACGCTGGAACTCGCCACCGGACAGGGTGCGAACCTCTGACGCGCCAAGATGCGCAACCCCTGTCGCCGCCATGGCCTCAGCCGCCTCTTCCCGCGTGACCCGGCCGGACAAATGCATGAACCGCGACACTGTCAGCGGCAGCGTCCAATCAATCGTTACTTTCTGGGGGACATAGCCGACGACCAGATTCCGCCGCCGGCGGGCCGCGCCTTCATCTGCCTGCAACAGACCAAGCGCGAGCTTTGCCGTCGTCGACTTTCCCGATCCATTCGGTCCGATCAGGGTTACGATCTCCCCTTGCTGGACCGTCAAATCAACCCCGCGAACCAGCCAGCGCCCCTCACCCTGCGCGCCCGCATTGGAAAGCGACACCAACTCTTGGCCGCCAGCTTCTGAGGCTTGGGTCTCCACGGACCGACTAAGAAATCTCGAAACAGAATTCACGGTGCAACACACCCTTTTTCAGACGGTCATAACATCGGATTTCGCAGTTACGGGCTCCGGCTAAGGATCGTCTCTTACCTGAAAGGAACCCGTTGCGCCCGCATCGCGTTATGATATAACATCCGTTATGATATAACAAACCACATCCCCGGTTAGTAGTCGCGATCATCAGCCAGTGCAACAACACACACACCAGTCAATGAAGCAGAGTACGACCGGCAACCCCCGCGGAACACCAATTCAAACCCCTTAACGACAGAGAGTTTCGGCCTTGCCGAACAGGAGCATCATCATGATCGCATCGAAGCGACAAAGAGTTTCCGGACATTTCGCGGCGAAGACCCTCCTCGCCACAACCGTTATATCCGCCTCACTCGCCATCTCCAGCGTGGCTTGGGCCGGACCCAAGGTGGTCACCTCCATAAAGCCTATTCACGGTATTGCGGCTGCGATCATGAAGGGCGTAGGAACACCGGATTTGATCGTGACCGGTGCCGGGTCTCCCCATGACGTCGCGTTGAAACCGTCTCAGGCTCAGATGCTGCAGGATGCGGATGTGGTTTTCTGGGTTGGGCCTGCTCTGGAAGGCTTCCTGACAAAGCCCGTTGAAAGCATTGCCGCCGACGGTCGTGCGGTTGAGCTAATCGAAACGGCAGGGCTCACACTCTTGCCCTTCCGCGAAGATGGCGCCTTTGAAGCCCATGACCATGATCACGGTGATCATGATGAACACGCCCATGATGAGCATGATCACGACGAACATGATGAACATGCCCATGACGAGCATGACGACGACGAACATGATGAACACGCCCACGATGAGCATGATCACGAAGGGGGCATCGACCCGCATATCTGGCTCGACCCGCATAACGCAGAGGTAATCGCCAACAAGATCGCCGAGACCCTTGCCAAGATTGACCCGGAGAACAGCGATATGTACTGGGCGAACGCGGCTGCGCTGGATGACCGCCTTCACGGGTTAATGCATCATGTGGAAGAAGCCCTGGAACCTGTTCATGAGAAGCGTTTCATCGTTTTCCATTATGCCTATCACTACTTTGAAAACCGCTTTCACATGAAGGCAGCCGGATCTGTAACGGTATCACCTGAAACAATGCCGGGTGCGGCCCGGTTGAAGGAAATCAAGCACAAGATCGAAGAGCTTGGGGTGGTTTGCGTTTTCTCCGAGCCACAATTTCCGAACAAGCTTGTGACGGTTGTGGCCGAGGGTTCCGGCATCCGCAAAGCCGAACTGGACCCGCTTGGCGCGGCAGTTGAAGACGGCCCGGAGCTATATTTCGAGCTGATCGAGAACATGGCAGCGGCCATGCGCAGCTGCCTCAGCGAGGCAAGCTGATCTTTTTCAAGCTGATCTTTTTACAGATCTAGTATGATCTCGTTCTCGGTGCCGTTGGCAAGTGTCCGACCGGTTTCTTTGAAGCCCAGGCCGGCATAAAAGCCAGCGGCGCCATTCGGGCCCGGGACATAGCTTGACACAATCTGTGTGACGTCCGGTTTGGTCCGCGCATGCTCCTTAACCAGGCTGATAGCCTGACGGCCATAACCAAGGCCTTGATAGGCCTCGTCGATCATGAACCGCCAGAGAATGAGAGGTTCATCCGGATAATCCGGATGCGGCACGGCATTCTCCAGTGAGGTATCATACAGCATGACAAAGCCAACCGGGCATTCATCGGCGTAAACTGCGCGAAACCACGCTGCCGGTTGGAAATAGGCCTCGGCCATCGACCAGGCGTTCGCGGACACATTAGCCCGCTGTCTTTCGGCAATCGCCAAACCGCAGATCTGCCGGACTGTTTTTGCAGTGATTGGCTGAAGGCTAACGACCGCGCCCCTGCCCGGTGTCTTACCCATGATCTTGGTTCCCCTTACTTCCGCTGGGCGGCGATGTTTTCCCCGAATTCTCTCAGGTCGTAGCCCAGCCCTTCCACGAAGGCCATGGTCTGCATCCGCAGGTCCCGATAATCCTCACCCTGCCAGCATTCAAACAATATCGGCGGTAAACCATTGACGCGCAGTGTCTCCACAGCGCCCTCAAGCACCGCCAATTCCTGACCCTCCACATCAATCTTGATCAAGGCGACCTCTGTGAAGGCAAAACTGTCTATGCTGCGCAGGGGAACGCGTTCCGTCTGGTCGGTCAGCCGAAGCCTGACAGCGGATCGATCCCGCGAAATCTCCGGATCAACGGAAAAGGCCCCAAAATTGCCCGGCTGTGTGTAGTCCGCGCGTGGGATGTCGACATGCCCCGGCCCATCGGTCGCACCAAGGGCGATGTTATGGACCCAGGCTTCGGAAATGCTGTTGAGCTGATAATTCGCCCCCAGCAGTTGCGCCACTTCCCTTTGCGCCTCAAATGCCTGAACCGTAAGCCCGAATTTTCCCGCAAGCGGTATCGAAAACGTCCCCAGATGCGCCCCCGCATCGATCAGGGTGCCGCCGTTGCCCGGACCCCAGCCATCTTCTTGCAACAGAGAGAAACCGGTTTCGATGACCTCCCGATCATGAACGCCATCCTTGCGAAGCCTGTCTGCAATATCGAAATCCTTGGCAAAGACCAGATAGCCGCCGCTTTTCGTATTCAGAAACTCGACTTTTCGGGATTTTGTCATCGACATTGTCTCACTGTGCAAACCCATCGCGACCATTGACCGTCGAGACGACGTGGAGCCATCACAGTTTAGGTGGGATTCGCAGGACGCACTATAGCCGGTAGCTGGCCTTCAAAGACGCGGGGGGCGCCAAGCCGGCGACATTAAGTCTCCAGTTCGGTATCCCAGTAGAGATAATCATTCCAGCTTTGATGTAAAAAATTAGGCGGGAAACCCCGCCCATTTTCCTGCAGCTCAAACGTCGTCGGCTCAATCGGCTGACGGATGAGGGGAAGCTCCGCTTGCCTGGGCGTCCGACCACCCTTTTTCAGATTGCAGGGGCCGCAGGACGCCACAACATTCTGCCAGGTGGTCCGGCCACCCTGACTGCGTGGCACCACATGATCGAAGGTCAACTCCTGCGCTGGGAAGGCCCCCCGGCAATACTGACAGATGAAGCGATCCCGCAGGAAGACATTAAACCGGGTGAAGGCCGGGCGCCGGGCCGGTTGAACATAATCCTTCAGCGAAATCACGCTCGGCAGGCGGATCTTCATGCTCGGGCTATGCACTTCCGTGTCATATTCAGACAGGACATTCACGCGGCTGGAAACCACCGCCTTAACGCTTTCCTGCCAGCTCCACAGCGAGAGCGGGAAGTAACTCAAGGGGCGGAAATCCGCATTCAGCACTAGGGCTGGGCTGTTATCCAATTCATCAAGCACTGCACATTTCTCCTCGCGTCATGGGTGTCCGAAACACACCGTCCGGTCGCGAATCGCAAAAAAGCCTACTCGAATCGAAACTCGACCACAACATTTTGTAGGGCGAGCCTATTCTGTGTCTGTTTGTAGTGTCCGATTACCAGGACGAGGTCATATTTAGCGAGATTCGATGACGGTTTCACGACAGCGTGCGCACAGCCAGACCTCCACTCACCTTATGGCCGGTATGAATTTCTCTGATTTGTGAAATCTTGAGACGCCGCTAGTCTTCAACCAATCGAAACCGGAGTCTCAAGATATGAGTGGCAGCGCCTTTCCAAACCTCTTCAACCCCATCCAGGTTGGATCCAAGACCCTGAAGCACCGCCTCAATTTCGGCGCACATACCGCCAATATGGAGGAAGGCGGTCGCCTGCCCGGCCGACGGCACAAGGGCTATTACCTGGAACGCGCCATTGGTGGGGCAGCAATGATCGTGGTCGAACCGATGCCCGTCCACAAATCGGGTGTCTTTATCCGGGGCGGCTTCCGGGCTGAGGATGATGCGGTCATCCCGCATTTCCGGGAGATCACTGATGCGGTGAAGGACCAGGACACGGTCATCCTGCAGCAATTGCTGCATATCGGCGCCCATGGAGATTATGACAACAGCTACCATCCGAATTGGTCGCCCTCCGGCTTTGTCAGCTATCATGACAGCGATGGCAGCCGGGCGATGCGGGCGCGAGAGGTTGAGGAAGTTGCGGCGTCCTATATCACTGCCGCGCAACGCTGCAAGGAAGCGGGTTTCGACGGGATAGAACTTTTCGCCGCCTATAATGCCCTGATCGATCAATTCTGGTCGCCGCTGACCAACAGCCGCGACGATAAATGGGGCGGTGACTTTGACCGTCGGATGGCCTTCAGCCAGCATATCACGGAAGGCATTCGCGCCGCCTGCGGCCCGGATTTTGTGATCGGCATCGCGATCACTGGGGACGACAAGATGCCGGGCGGGCTTAATAACGCGCGGATGGCGGAAATCGCTGCCTGGCATGATGAACGCCATCTGATGGACTACATCACCGTCGGCACGGGGAGCTATTATGATTTCTCCTCTCTGATCCCGACCGCGCTTTATGAGGACAAGTTGGGCCCACCACTGGCGGAGGGCATCAAACAGGCCGTCACCCATGCCAAGGTTCAGGCCGAAAGCCATATCCGCACGCCGGAGAATGCGGATTATGTCATCGCCTCCGCCCAGGCGGACATGGTTTCAATCGTGCGGGGGCAGATTGCCGATCCTCATATGGCGACAAAAGCGGCCGAGGGCCGGGTGGAAGATATTCGCCCCTGCATCTCCTGCAATCAGATGTGCTGGGGTCGACGCTATCGCGATTATGCCATTTCCTGTTTGGTGAACCCCTCCGTCAGCCGCGAGTGGGAGTGGGGGGGCGACCGCTTCGAGGCGACCGAGACGCCCCGAGAGGTTCTTGTCGTCGGCGGCGGGCCGGCGGGGATGGAAGCCGCCCGGGTTGCCGCCGCACGCGGCCACAAGGTGACCCTGGCAGAGGCGTCCGACAAGCTGGGCGGGCAATTTCGACTAGCCGGTCTGCAGCCCCGTCGCGGCCAGATCACGGACTTGATCCAATGGTATGAAACGCAATTACAAAAGCATCAGGTGAAGATTCTCTATAACTGTCCGATGGAAGCGGAGGATGTGCTAGAGACCGGTGCCGATGCTGTCGTGCTGGCGACCGGTAGCCTGCCGGACGGTGCGGGATTTCAGCGCTGGTTCCCGGATGTCGAGGCCCTGCCCGGTGTTGAGAAACCCAATGTTTTCTCAACAGAAGACGTCATGGGGAAATCGGCGCGCCTGGGGCATCACGTGATCCTGCTCGACGAAGGTGGAAATTGGAAGGGCGCGGGCACCGCCTGGGCCATGGCAGAGGAGGGGCATAAGGTTACCATCATCACCCCCCATCCGGTCGAGCATATGGAATTACAACGAACGTCCAGCGACTACCCGCTGCGGGAGCGTCTAAAGAAGCTGGGGGCGGAAACCGTAACCAATGCCGGTGTCCGCGCCTGGACTGGGACGGCCGCAACTATTATCGACCTGCGAGACGGGACGGAAGGGGAGATCGCGGCGGACAGCCTCGTCCTTGCCTGCACCAATGTCTCCGAACGTTGGCTCGCCGACAGTCTGATCGAACTTGCCCCTGATCTGGAGGTCCATGAGATCGGCGATGGCGTCGCCCCCAGATTGACCCCCGCCGCCACCTATGAAGGCCGAATGGTGGGGCGTATGATATAGCGCAAGCGCCCCTCGGGCCTCGCCGGCCTATTGCACGACATCGAGCCTACCGGGACACAGGGTCAGGATCGAGTAACGCGGACAGAAAGCCACGGCGCAAGATCATGACACAGGTTTATCAGCGGGCCCAAACTTGTTCCCACGCGTGACGCACATATTCTGTCCTTATCTCATGCCCGCCCTCGAACAGGCAGAAGTCCAGGAATTTTCCAGCGTCGTTCTTGCGTCTCGTGCAGTTGAGGTTTTGGGCAGGGTAAGGCTCTGCCGGACCGAAATCACCATGGCGTTGATACATGGTGAGCACCTTTTGCACATTGCCCTGACGGGCGTCGGCAATACGGCGACCGGTCAAAGGGACGACAGTATCCCTGTTTCCATGAATATGGATGACGGACGCCGCCGGACTTGGGCATGTCCGCGGCTCCGGTTGCCAGAAGGTGCCGGAGATGGGGGCGAACCCCGCGAAGGACTGACTGCGCTTGCAAGCCAACTCCCACACCATCATGCCGCCGGCAGAAAATCCGGTCATAAGCAGCTTCGACGGATCAATCGAGAACCGAGTGGCCGCGTCTTCAATCAGGGCATCGAAATAGGCGAACTCGTCAATGCCCCGATAGGTATCTTTGCCCGGCGAACCTGGCAGATCCCAGACGGCGCCCACCGATTGAGCGGCGATCAAGGCAACCCCCAGAGACTCCGCCAGCCCGCGCAGGCTTTTGTTCCCCATCACACCTTTGGCGGACCCTTTGTACCCATGGGCGTAGATAATCGCGCCGATCGGTGTCTCGCCATCATGACCATCGGGTAATTCAATCCGGTAGCTTCGTGATCCGATCGTACAATTCGTCGAAGCGCCGCAAGCATAAGCCGGGGCAATACCGCCCAAACCAACGACGGTACCAATCAAAAGCAGGCCAATTAGAAATCTCGACAGGGTCAAACCACAGTACTCCTTATGTAACCACGCGCGTGGTCGGTATCCTCATACCTTATGACGCTTTTAGGCGCAGCCCCAGTCACATT
>SPJK01010987.1_pt1 | contig 15633 bp, 14 predicted proteins | sample 3741771 | NCBI WGS metagenome assembly SPJK01 (sample SAMN10925997, study PRJNA522277) | cold seep metagenome | isolation source: Elba SIP-enriched marine methane seep metagenome, extraction at timepoint T2 | place: Italy: coast of Elba, Mediterranean Sea | reverse complement strand
GTAGTGGTCAGCATATTTGTTAACCCTTTACAATTTGGCCCGAGTGAAGATTTAGATAGCTACCCACGGACATTCAAAGAGGATTGCAACAAACTTGAATCTTTAGGTGTTGATTATGTTTTCGCACCGACTGTTGCTGAAATGTACTCGGTTAAGCAAACCATGTTGATTACACCGCCTCCAATAGCTAACACCCTGTGCGGTGCCTCCCGTCCAGGTCACTTTGACGGCGTGGCCACCGTGGTGATGAAGTTATTCAATATCGTGCAACCTGACATTGCTGTCTTTGGTAAAAAAGACTATCAACAACTGCTAATCCTCAAACAGTTAGTACAACAGTTTAACGTACCGGTTGAAATTATGGCGGCGGACATTGTCCGCGAAGCTGACGGCTTGGCCTTAAGCTCTCGCAACGGCTACTTAAGTAAAATGGAGCGCTCGGAAGCGGTTCGTTTAAACAAATGTCTAAAACTGGTGGTACAAGCAGCAGAAAAAGAAGACGCCGCATTCGAAGCCATTGAGCAGCAAACGACCGATTATTTAACGCAACTAGGCTGGCAAGTAGACTACATTGCGATCCGGTCAGCTAACACACTTGAGCCCCCTACTGCGGATGAAAAAGACCTGATTGTCCTTGGTGCAGCCCAATTTGGTCAACCTAGATTGATTGATAATATCGAATTTTTGCGCTAAGTTATTGAAACGCTTATAATGCAGAACTTTTTTCAGAATTTTACTTAAATGCAACGATCCATGCTTAAATCCAAGCTTCACCGAGTGGTTGTCACCCACAGCGAGCTTGATTATGAAGGCAGCTGTGCCATTGATACTTTACTCCTTGAAGCAGCTAACATCCGTGAATATGAACAAATTCATATTTACAACGTGACCAATGGCGAACGATTTACCACGTATGCAATTGCCGCAGAGCCCGACTCTGGCATCATTTCAGTCAACGGCGCAGCGGCAAGGCGTGCGGCGCCCAATGATATTTTAATCATTGCCACCTACGCCAACTATCATGAAGATGAGCTACTGAATTATCATCCTCAACTGGTGTACGTTGACCACCAAAATCAAATCAAATCCCAACGTAATACTATTCCAACACAAAAGGCTTAAATGACAGAAAACAATGCTATTCCCACTGATTTAGTGGCAATGAAGGACGCAGTGGTCGATGCCATCGATGATATTAAGGGCTTTGACATTACGGTAATGGATGTTACCGCACTCACCAGCATGACGACTTATATGGTTGTGGCCAGCGCTAATTCAAACCGCCAAACGAAAGCCATTGCAGACAATGTCCGCGTTAAACTCAAAGAACAAGGCTACGATATTCGTGGTGTAGAGGGCGACAAAGGCGGTGATTGGGTGTTGGTTGATTTAGATGATATCGTCGTGCATGTAATGGTCCCTGCAACACGTGCTTATTACAACCTGGAGCAACTCTGGGGCGAAGCAGAGCAAATGCGTGATCATGACTGATCACTAAACCATGAAACTACGGATGATTTCTGTTGGGCATAAAATGCCTGACTGGGTAACACAAGCCTGCCATGAGTATCAAAAGCGTTTCCCGCGCGACATTACCCTTGAAATCGTGGAGATCAAACCCGAAAAACGTGCGGCTGGAAACTCCACTGAAAACATCCAACGCCTGGAAAGCAAACGCATTCAGGACGCTATTGGTAAGGACTACTGCATTGCTTTAGATGAAAAGGGCCAAAGCTGGACCACAGTGCAGGTTGCTGAGCAGTTTGAACATTGGCAAACCTTAGGCCAGGATATTTGCTTTGTTATTGGCGGCGCAGACGGCTTGCACAAAGACATCAAACAACAAGCTGACCGTTTATGGTCACTCTCCCCTCTCACCCTACCGCACGCGATGGTGCGTGTCTTGCTTGCCGAACAGCTATACCGCGCGTATACGGTTGTAATTCAGCACCCATACCATCGCGCTTAACTTTTGTTGTCATCGCGCTAAATTATACTGACTTAAAACCATCATCACCGTAGTGCATAATGCGTTGTTTTGTTTACTCAGTATGTTACCCGGCATAATTGATGAACTGACGTACTTTTGTAATAGACTAATTCAGTATTAACCATGCCTATTTTCAGTATGATACGGTTTAAAGTGCTCTAAATTTGGTGATTACACCGTCTAAACAGACGTGTTTAAGGAGAAATCAATGGCGTTGGTGTCATTAAGACAATTATTAGACCATGCAGCAGAATACAACTATGGCTTGCCAGCATTTAATGTCAATAACATGGAACAAGTCCACGCGGTCATGCAGGCTGCCGAAGAAGTCAACAGCCCTGTCATTTTGCAAGGCTCCGCAGGTGCACGACGCTATGCTGGAGAAGCTTTTTTAAGGCATCTGGTGCTAGCCGCCATCGAGACTTATCCAAATATTCCAGTCGTGATGCACCAGGATCACGGTCAATCCCCTGCCATTTGCACGCAAGCTATTCGTTCAGGCTTTTCCAGTGTGATGATGGACGGCTCTTTGATGGCCGACGCTAAAACACCTTCGAGCTATGAATACAACGTGGATGTGACCAAAAAAGTGGTCGATATTTCACATGCCGTGGGCGTGTCTGTAGAAGGCGAACTAGGCGTACTAGGCTCTTTAGAAACTGGTCTGGCTGGCGAAGAGGATGGCTCTGGCGCTGAAGGTACCCTGACGGAAGCTCAAATGCTCACTGACCCTGAAGAAGCCGCTGATTTTGTTAAAAAAACGGGCGTTGATGCATTAGCAATTGCCATTGGCACTTCACACGGTGCGTATACATTTACCAAGCCCCCCACAGGCAAAACACTGGCCATTGAACGCATTAAAGAGATTCATGAACGTATTCCGAATACACACCTGGTAATGCATGGTTCATCATCGGTACCGCAAGAGTGGCTCAAAACGATTAATGAATATGGTGGTGAAATGGGTGAGACCTATGGCGTACCTGTTGATGAAATCGTTGAAGGCATCCGTAATGGTGTGCGCAAAGTGAATATCGATACGGATTTACGTATGGCCGCCACTGGCGCGATTCGCCAGTACTTTCATGAGAACCGCGAAACATTTGACCCGCGTAAATACTTAACCGCTTCGATAGCGGCCATGAAAGAAATATGTGTTAACCGTTATGAAGCTTTTGGCTCTGCAGGGCGTGCAGTGCAGATCAAGCCTATTTCATGTGACCAGATGGCCGTACGTTATGCCAAAGGTGAACTGGCGCCACTGATCAGCGCAGGCAGAAGAAAGACCCAGTCGCGCAAAAAAGAAATGGCCTGATCAGCGCATTTTACTCACTTTAAGCCTTTTTGTGATAAGTCGTTAAACGCTTAACTTCTGACTTGGCTCCCATCATCACGGGTACGCGCTGATGAATGGATTTAGGTGCAATCGCCATGATGCGTTTCAAACCATTACTGGCACCGCCTCCAGCCTGCTCTACCAGCATACTCATTGGATTCGCCTCATACATCAAACGCAGCTTACCACCCTGCGCTTTGATTTTTCCATCTATTGGATACATAAATACACCGCCTCGCACCAGTATACGGTGTATCTCGGCGACCATTGATGCCACCCAGCGCATATTAAACTCTTTTTCACGCGGCCCCTCTTTGCCTTGTAAACACTCATCAATATACGTTTGCATCGGTGCCTGCCAATAGCGGTAGTTAGACATGTTGACGGCAAACTCATTGGCTTCTTCTGGTATCTGCATCTCTGGGTGTGTCAGGTAAAAAGTGCCAGAGGCCTTATCCAGTGTAAAACCATTGACGCCAGCGCCTGTCGTTAACACCAGCATTGTTGATGTGCCATACAACACATAACCTGCGCAAACCTGTTGGTCACCCGTTTGCAAAAAATCTACCGTTTGGGGATTACTTGATTCAGTCGTTAACAGTGAAAAAATTGTCCCAACCGAGATATTCACATTCACATTTGATGACCCATCCAAAGGGTCAAACAATAATAGGTAATGTGGCCCTTCAGCATTAACCTTATCAACTGGTATGATTTCTTGCATTTCTTCCGATGCCATCCCAGCCACAAAGCCACTTTGCTGGCAGGTTTCGATAAAGATATCATTCGTAATGACATCCAGTGCTTTTTGCACTTCACCTTGTACATTTTCTGCTTCAAGGCTGCCCATATTGCCTTCCAGCGCACCTTGATCAATGGCATCAGCGATTTTGATTGAGGCGGCTGCAATATCTTCTATTATTTCCGCCAGTGACTTCTCTGTAAGGTTTTCCTGAATAAAATCGACTAAGCTGGTATATGTCGTCATATTGAATGCGATTTGTAATAAGCGTGCATATAATTATAGGTGACTTTATTTGGCCTTAGTGCTTAAACTCATCGTAAAACAGTGACTTATTTATGAATTAGGCAGGTACAATCTAGCCTTTTCGTTAATAGGCGTAATTGTTCTTTACATTATGATTATCCCTAACCATAAGTAGACAATCGATACCTGCTCCGCTAAAGTGTCATATCGGCGCTAGTAACATTATTTATAATAAAAGCCTCTAAGGGAGATGTAATGCGAATTAAATCGTTACTAATTATTTTATTCAGCCTGCTGCTGCTATCAGGCTGTGCAACACAAGCAAACAGAGATCCGCTTGAAGGTTATAACCGCGCGGTTTATAAATTCAATGATGTGGCTGACAAAGCGATATTTAAACCAGTTGCAACAGCTTATACAAAGGTTGCACCTAGTCCTATTCGTAAAGGTATCAGCAACTTTTTCAGCAATTTAGGTACTATCAAAACTATCCTGAACGACTTGCTGCAATTTAAGTTTGCGCAAGCTTTTCAAGATTCTGGCCGATTCATCATCAACAGTACTTTTGGTATTGCTGGCTTGATTGATGTCGCCAGTATGGATGGCATACCCAAACATAACGAAGACTTTGGCCAAACGCTTGGCTACTGGGGCGTGGGTAGCGGACCGTACATTGTAATGCCATTTTTAGGCCCATCTAATTTACGCGACATCACGGGATTTGCCGTTGATACGTTCACCACTGATCCGGCAACCTATATCCACAATAAAGGCGATATTCGCGCATCAAACCAGTGGCGCATGGCTTATTACCTAAGTCTGCGTAGCGAATTATTAAATGCCAGCGATCTGGTTGATCAGGCATCCCTTGACCCTTATGCCTTTATGCGTGATGCCTATATGCAGCGTCGCGAGGCATTAGTTACCGATCGAGCACAAGGTCAAAACACAGACGATGATGATTTTGGTGAAACATTTGAAGAAGAATAAACCTACACAGTTACACTAACAAACACGCACTAAAAAGCCTGATCGAATGATCAGGCTTTTTTAATACTGGTAGATAATTTAACATGAGCGCGGCTGGCACTGTTCACAATAAAAGGTTGATCGCTGCCCCAAACGGATACAACGCACTGGTTTAGCACATTCGCGACAGGGCTCATCCGTACGCCCATACACATAATAAGTTTGTTGAAAATAGCCAGGATTGCCGTCTGCACCAAAAAAGTCTCTTAGACTGCTCCCTCCCGCTACCAACGCAGACTGTAAAGTCTGTTTGATCACTTCTACCAAACGCTGACATTGGGGTTTAGACAAGGTATTCGCAGGCATTTCAGGATGAATGCGTGCATGAAATAACGACTCTGCCGCATAAATATTACCTACGCCAACCACGAGTGGGCTATCCATGATAGCCACTTTAATCGCCTTTTTTTTGCCTTGCAATTGATCATAAAGATAATCAGCATTAAAGGCTTCACTGAGCGGTTCAGGCCCTAAATTTGCTAACAAGGGGTGCGCCTCAATTGGCTCATCATCCAGCCAAAGCACAGCACCAAAACGCCTTGGATCACGCAACCGCATCACATGTCCATTAGTAAACACCACATCAAAATGGTCATGCTTTTCAGCAGGATATTGATCATCCAGCAAACTCAAGCGACCTGACATGCCCAGATGCAACAATAAAACACCATGCTGAAACTCACAGAGCAGGTATTTAGCACGGCGCTGAATGCGTAGCAATTGTTTGCCCGCCAATGTCTCAGGCAAATGCGTTGGAATCGGCCATCGCAAGGTTGGAAAACGTATTTCAACACTGGCGACCGCTTGCCCTTCTAAAGGCAAGAGGCCTAAACGGGTAGTTTCGACTTCTGGAAGTTCAGGCATTAGTCAGCACAGGATAATACCGACTTAATCAGTCGGGACACTGACAGGTGGGTTTAACATCGCAAAGCCTGCATCCGCAGCAAAAGTATAAATCAGTCCGTCCTCAGGCCGACCTAACAAAAGCTTAGGAGACTCCTGACGCTTGTCAAAACGTACTTTTTTACCATTCGCCATGGTAACTACCACATAAGGGTAGTTTTCGTGCTGCTTAGGGGTATAAAACGACACTGACTCAGCGGAGGCTTGCGCCCAATTATACGTAAACCATTCTTGCATTTCGGCTTGGTCTACTTTGGCATTTTTAATTGACGCTTGCCACTGCCCCTCTTGTAAGGTCATCTTTAAACGGCTGTCTTTCCATTGTTCTAAATGTGATAAATCCATGCCAACAATTTTCTCGTCTGGCTTAATCGGTGATTTATCAATCAACTCCATTGTTTGCGTCGATGCGGCTTCTGAATAATTAACCGGTAATAAGAAAACGGCATTGTTATGCGCAATATATTGCTCATCCGTGATTGGATTAAACGTGCCGAATAAAAAGGTTTCTTTGCTAGCATCCGGACGTATCAGATTCAGCCTGATAGCAGGGTTAACCAAGCCGTATTTATCCAAGTCATCTTGACTAAAACCCGTCGTGCCTTCAGTAGGCAGTATTCTGGTTTCAGTTTTTGCCGCAACCAGTGACAAAATGCGAAACACCGACGCCTTGTCCGCCCAAGTCTGGTGAGGCTGCGTCATGTGCCAGTGACCATCCATCTTTTTAAAACTAACCGATGCTTTAGCAGGAAAATCAATTTGCATACCATCAAACTCGGACAACTTAAAAGCAGACACTTCAAAGGTGGGGTTTTCTTCAATGGCTTGTTTAGGCTTTAGGTAGACAAAAGCGACCATGCCAGCCACAAGCAACAACATGATTACATTAATAAGCCAGCGTTTTTGCATATCGATTCTCTATAGAGTTAGTTTGATTAAGCTTTTTTACGCTTCCACCAGAGATAGAAGCCCGCAATCAACATGGCGATAGGGATAAAGAACTGAAAGGTATGAAACACAGTCCAGGCAATGGCAACGCCCATGCTAGTTTCTGGAATGCGTACGTTAATGTCTTTTAATGGCATTGGCTGGATCGTAATCAAACTATCATCACCTACCAGCCAGTTGACCATATTGATCCCAAGGTCAAGGTTACCACCATTAGTAATAAACGTATTCGCTAAGAAATTGGCATTACCCATCACAATGACACGCTGGCCTTTTTCTTCAAACTTACGCTCCATTGCCACACCAATGTTAATTGGACCGCGTTTATCCGTCGCCGCATCAAAGTCGATCGAGGCATTTTTATCGATCGCCTGCTGAGACAGCCAGCCATTTGGGGCTACTTCGACCAGTTGCTTAACCTTCCAGCCGTTTTCATAAGTGCCCTTTGCGGTGACTTCATGTGCTTGCGGAAATAGCGTACGCAACATGAAGTTTTTAGTAATGTCATGCTCACCATAGACACTGGCAAAAGATACACGTGGGTCCGCACCATATTGTGCGGCCAGTTTGTCGACCACGACGCCTTTAGAAGTCGTGACCCCTAAAAACTCAGCCAGCGGCTCCAGACCACGATAATTATCATCGTCTAGTAGCCACAGTAAATTGCCGCCATTATTCAGGTATTGAATAATCTTCTTAACCTCGATGTCACTGACATCCACTTGTGGACTGGCAATCACCAGCATCGCGCCATTTTGTGGCACAGCTTGCGCAATCGTTAAATCAGGATTGGCAAATTTAAACCCTTTGGACTCAAGCTGCTTACCAAACTCACCCAAATCGTGGTTGCGCTCGCCGATTAGGATACGCTCACCATGGCCATCCAAATACATAATTGGGCGATTGTTAGTACGCGACAAACGCACCAACAGATTAGTCATGTCCTGCTCAGTGATTGGCGGTGAAATATGTTCTACGCGTTTTTTGTACTCAACAACCACTTCACCATCCGTTTTTACACCCGCCTCTTGTGCAAGGCGTGGCTCTTCAGATGGGTTGATAAAGGTTAGCGCAACGTCTTTTTTCTCACGTTGATAACGTCTGATAAAGTTGATCATACTTTTTCTAAAGTTATCACCGCTGCTGGCATTATCATTGGTGGCATACACCGTAACATTCACAGGCGCATCCATCTGCTTGAGCACATCGACACTACCCTTGGTCAACAGATTGCGATTGGCCTGCGTAATGTCCGTGGCAACGCTATACTGGCTTGTCAGATAGCCAACCAAAATAATAAACAGAATAAACAGGACGACAAACAACCAGTTTTGTACCAGCATCTGAAGTCTTAATTTAGGATTGACTTCCATCACACCACCCTATCCACGCAAACGGTCAGCATCAAGGCGGCGCACCGTTAACGTTAAAAAAGTCAAAATAAACAAAAGAAAATAGGCGATATCGCCTGTGTCGATCAAGCCACCAGAAAAAGACCTAAAATGACTGACCAATGAAAGGTTTGCCAGGGTATTGGTTGGGTCGCCTGCAAAGAATCGGTCTAAGAACATGAGTGCAAACAATGCAATAAACGTTAAAATCGCGGCAATAACAGGCTGTTGCGTCATGCTCGAAAAGAACAAGCCCAAAGCAGAAAAACTGGCAATCATTAAAAACAAGCCTAGCGAGTTTGCCAGAATAAAACCAAAATCAATGTCGGCCCATAGGTTCAGTGTCATCAGCATTAAGGCGATATACACCACCAGAATGCTCAAAAAAACCACTAGCCCTAAAAACTTGCCAATCACAATTTCAGTAATCGACACAGGCGCACTGAATAAAAATGGTAATGTTTGACTGCGGCGCTCTTCACTGACTAGGCGCATGGACAATAAAGGCACGGCAAATAAGACCATAAACGAGGCAAAGCCATACACCACCTGGCCGACAAACTGCGTCACACCGGTACGCTCGGCTGGGCGCATGGCACCTGACATCACCTCAAAATAATCATTCACACCATTCAGGTAGTACGTCCCAAATGAAAACATTAACAAAGCGAGTATCACCCAGCCCATCGGCGAAGCAAACATGCTTTTTAATTCTTTTCTAGCAACATTCAATATCATGCGTAAACTTTCTTAAGCGATAACCTTAACAAACCAGGCTATGCGGCATCCTGATAGGTTAGTTGAACAAAGACATCTTCCAGGCTGGTCTGATCTGGCCCGATTTGATATAAGCCCCAGCTGTTTTCAACGGCTGCTTTTACAATGGCCTCTGCAGGCGGGGTGTTCATGTCAAACTGCACACGTAGCATACCATCCTCTAGCAACTGCGCAGACTCAACCCCTGGTATCGCTTCAATGGCGGCCACTTCAGGCTTATTATGCAAACCAATCAATAGCTTGTTGCCCATGCGTTGCTGCTTTAAGACATCAATCGAGCCATTAAAGACTAGTTTTCCTTGGTCAATAATCTGCACATGATCACAAACCATTTCAACTTCTGGCAGAATATGTGTCGAGATAATGACGCTATGCTCTTGGCCGATTTCACGAATCAAGGCACGAATATCACGAATCTGAATAGGATCCAAGCCGACAGTCGGCTCATCCAGAATCACGACCATCGGTTGATGAATAATGGCCTGCGCAATACCGACGCGCTGTTGATAGCCGTTAGACAAGTTTTCAATCAAGCGCTTGCTCATGTGGGTTAAGCCACAACGCGCCTTGGCTTCTTTTACCGCCGATGCGATATTTTTGGCTGGCACACGGTGTAGTCTGGCCGCAATGGTCAAGTACTCATCAACGGTGAACTCTTTGTACAGAGGACGCATCTCTGGCAGATAACCCAATAGTGCCTTGGCATCTTTGGGGTTTTCAATCATGTCTACGCCACAGATTTTGACACTGCCAGCACTCGGTGCCAGATTACCAGTCAGCATTTTCATCGTAGTAGACTTGCCAGCGCCATTAGGGCCGAGAAATCCCAGCACCTCGCCTTTTTCCAGGTTAAAACTGACGTCACTCACGGCCGCACGACCACCATACAAGCGGGTCAATCCAGCGGCTTCTATCGTATAAGCACTATTCATATTCTATTTTTTGTTTGTCAACGATACATTACTGACTACATCGACTGCACAATAACCAACTTAGTTGCCAAAAAAACAATCCGATATTATGTAGGAACTTGTCTACGCTGTCACCCTCAAAAAGTTTCGATGGTTATTTTTTAATGCCTGTTTGTACATTGCAGAATACATGCTTGTAAACAAAAGCCATAAAAAACCCCTCAATTTACGATTCGACATCCCTTAGAAAGCCGTTACAATGCCTATCATGACTTATAAAATGTATCTCAGCATGTTCACACGCCCATCTCAGTCATGGTCGGTCAAGCCTTCACTGCTAATGATCAGCTTGTTATTAGGCCTCAGTGCCTGTACCACTACGCCATCAAAGCAAACCTCGGAACAAACAACTACGGATGCAACAACACCTGCTACTGAAGTCACCGCTAGTCATGACACGAATAGTGCGTCTGAGCCAGTAGCAAAAACCGATAATGTCACTTCTGAAGCAAGTGAAACCATCATTCAGGACAAACCGCTAACCAGCCCCTTTATCTACAGGTATCTATTGGGTGAAATTGCTGGTCAGCGTGGTGACTACGAAAAATCAAGCCATATCTTTTACCAGCTCGCACTGTCCGAAAAAGACGCCCGCTTTGCAGAGCGCGCGGCTAAAATCGCTGCTTTTGGTCATGTTGGCAATCTGCTTTATCCATCTGTACGCTTGTGGGCCGAGTTAGCGCCTGAATCACGCGAAGCACAACAGGCCATTTCAGAGATACTGATTCGTGGCAACAAAATTGCTGAAGCTGAACCACATTTAAGCAACTTGCTTAAGGATGAAAAAACACGCGCTGCTGGTTTTATCTTAATGGGCAAACTACTCAATCAAAGTCCAGACAAAACCGCTGTGCTTACCTTGGTTCAAAATCTGGCTGCTCCTTATCCAGAGCTCCCTGAATCCCATATCGCAATTGCACAAAGTGCCATGCACGCACAAGAAGAAGCGCTTGCCCTGCAACACCTGAATCAGGCGGAAACCCTGCGTCCTGGGTGGAACTTGCCTGCTTTATTAAAAGGACAGCTGCTATTCAAACAATCTGTGCCAGACGCCATCAGCTTTCACGAAGATTTTTTAGCAAAATATCCGAATGTAAACGATGTACGTCTTAACTTTGCACGTGCATTGGTCCAGCACCAAGCCTACGATCGCGCTAAAGTAGAGTTCCCACGCATCATTGAACATGCGCGTGCAGCATTGGCACGTACTGACGAGTTAGCAGACACAAACCGCAAAGCCAAGCAAAATGCCCAGAAAGCGGCCGAAAAAAACCTGGCAGATACTCTGGCAGTCATTGGCCTGATGTCTTTTCAAGGTGAGGACTACAACAGCGCCAATAGTTATTTTCAAGAGGCATTGGATTTCAACTACCACGACCCAGACCAGATTTATTTATACTTTGGACAAACTGCAGAGTCGCTCAACAGACCTGTGATTGCAAGACAATGGTATGAAACCGTTGCCCCAGGCAAACATTATGTTCCAGCTCAGTTTAATATTGCCAATCAGATTAAAAAAGTGTCATCAGTCGATGCGGCTATTGAATATTTAAACGCGCTTGATCACTTAAACCTTGAACAACAAACCCTCGTTACGCAAGCGCAAGCGGCAATGCTGCACGAAGAACAGCGCCACCAGGATGCGTTCTTACTGCTCAAAAAAGCTGTAGATGACAAACCACAAGCCACCGCACTCGTCTATGACTATGCGCTGGCAGCAGAGCGCGTACAAGAATATACCATTATGGAATCACAGTTACGTAATGTGATTCAAGCCAGACCAGACTTTGCCCCTGCTTACAATGCACTCGGTTATTCATTTGCAGATCGAAATATCAAACTGGATGAAGCACTTGCATTGATCCAACAGGCATTAAAGATTGCACCTGACGACCATTACATGCTTGATAGCCTTGGCTGGGTCTATTACCGTATGGGAGAGCTAGCCACCGCAGAAAAATATTTACAAAAAGCCTATCAAATTCAAACTGACCCAGAGATTGCGGCTCACCTAGGTGAAGTCTTATGGCAACAAGGCAAGCATGAAGCGGCTGAAAAAATCTGGCAAAAAAGTCTGGAACAATACCCAGACAATGCCATTTTATTGTCCACCATTAAAAAATATAAGGCTTAAGTTAGGCGCTGGCGATGGGTATCTTGAGTGCGAGCTTGGCTTTGCGCAAATTCATTACATTGCTTTGCCTGATAGGCATCTCTTTGCTGAGTGCTTGCGCAACGACGCAACCCATTAGCAAGCAACTCTCGGCCAACCCCGTACATTTTGCAAAACTTGAGCAGGTTCAGCAGTTTAAACTCAAAGGACGCATTGGCATCCAAATGCCTGGACGTGGTTACACTGGCAGCTTTAAGTGGCAACATCAAGCACACGACACCGATGAAATCAGTTTTTTTTCGCCTGTCGGCAGCCAGGTTGCCCACATCACACAAACACCCAAACTCGCCACACTTACCGACAATAAAGGTAACACCTTTCAGGCCGCCAATGCGACCGCATTGATTGAAGAACACCTTGGCTGGCAAATTCCAGTCAATGACTTAAACGACTGGTTATTGGCACGTGCAACGGCTGATGCAAAGACAAGCCAAACACTTGACCCTCAGGGCCGCCTCACCAAGCTACAAAAACGTGGCTGGTCAATTGATTATGCCAACTATCGCACCTGGAACAAAACCGATTTACCCGGAAAAATCACGTTAAGCAAGCCTGACTTTTCACTCAAACTGATTATTAAACACTGGCAAGTCAATCCTTAACCCTTAGCACGAATCACATGCAAACAAACGACTCCACATTGGCTGCGCTTAACGGCGGCAAACTAAAAGGCGCGACTAAACTTGATCTTCAGGCAAACTTAACTGAAGTCCCTGATGCACTGTTTGATTTGGCTGACTCACTTGAAGTGCTGAGTCTGAATAATAACCAGTTAACCAGCCTGCCTGATGCGTTTAAAACGCTTAAAAAACTCAAGATTTTATTCTGCTCAAATAACCCGTTCACAGAACTGCCTGAGATTCTTGGTCAGTGCCCTGCATTGGAAATGATCGGCTTTAAAGCCTGCCAAATTCAGCATGTGCCAGCCAACAGCTTGCCGCCTCAATTGCGCTGGCTAATACTGACGAATAATAAAATCAAAATGCTGCCAGATAGCATCGGCAGTTGTGCACGCATGCAAAAATTAATGCTGGCGGGCAATCAACTGCAATCATTGCCTGAGAGTATGTCTCAGCTTAACAAGCTTGAACTTTTACGCATCTCGGCCAATCAGTTTAACCTCCTACCAGAATGGATTTTTAACCTGCCAGAACTCGCTTGGCTCGCACTTGCTGGCAACCCATTTAACCATGCATTAGAAACAACTGCGTTAAATAATCACGCTTTAACGCCAGTAAATTGGGATCAATTAACGCTCAATCAGCAGCTTGGCGAAGGTGCATCAGGTGACATTTACCACGCCGGCTGGCAGCAAACTACAAACGATACACAAGCGGTAGCCGTTAAGGTTTTCAAGGGTGAGATGACCAGTGATGGCTTACCTGAAAGCGAACTGGCAGCCGCCGTTGCCGCGGGCGCACACTCGCACCTGACCAGCACAATTGGCCTAGTCCCTGACCATCCGGATCATAAACAGGCCACGATCATGGCATTGCTTGATCCAAGGTTTAACGCATTGGCTGGGCCACCCTCTTTTGCTTCATGCACACGTGATGTTTATCCTGACAACCTTGCATTAACCATCACCGCTGCACATACAATTGCGGCGCAAATTGCCGCAGCCACGGCACATTTACACCAAAAAGACATGATTCACGGCGACTTGTATGCACATAATATTTTATTTGATGGTGAGTCGAACTGCCTACTCAGTGACTTTGGGGGTGCCGCTTTTATCCCTGAACATCAGGCCGCTGATAAGATCAAACAGATTGAAGTGCGCGCCTTTGGTATTTTATTAGGCGAATTAATCTCACAGGCTGACCCTGCGAATAATCAGGCAGAACGTACACTACTCAAGCAGCTGGAAACACTTAAAGGACAATGCCTGCTCATTACTAGCAAACGACCCATGATGGACAGTATTGCAAACACTTTAGCCAATCCTTAACGCTGCGGCCAGCTTAATAAACTTCCCCAATAGTAATGATTTTCATCGCATTGGTACTGCCTGCTTTGCCAATCGGCTCACCCGTAGTTATCAATAGTCGGTCGCCTTTGGCAACCTGCCCCTGCCGCAACACCTCCGCTTGTGTATAGGCAAGCACTTCTACAGTATGTTTGGCGGTCGTATCAAATGGGCACGGATAAACGCCACGATAGAGTTTTAATTTGCGACGCGTATTACTCAAAGGTGATAACGCATAAATCGGCACATTGGTTTCATTGCGTGACATCCATTTAGCGGTACTGCCTGATTGCGTCAGTGCCGCTACAGCCTTGATATCAAAACGCTGTGCCGTGTAAACCGCTGCCATCGCAATTGACTGATCCACCTGATCAAATGCCGTAGGTGCACGCTGCTGCATAAGCGTTTGGCCGTATTCTTTTTCGGCTTCCATGCACACGCGCACTACGGCATCTACTGTTTCTATCGGATAGCGCCCCGCCGCTGTTTCGGCCGATAGCATGACCGCATCTGTCCCATCCAACACAGCGTTCGCCACATCAGACACCTCGGCCCTTGTTGGGATAGGGCTTGTTATCATTGATTCCATCATTTGCGTGGCCGTGATCACCGCCTTATTACGCATGCGCGCCAAACGAATCATACGCTTTTGCAAGCCAGGCACAGCGGCATCACCCACCTCCACGCCTAAATCCCCTCTGGCAACCATAATGACATCGGCAGCCACTACTATCTCTTCTAATACATCAATGGCCTCTGCCCGCTCAATTTTAGCAACAATATCCGCTTCGCTACCCGCTGCTTTTACCAGTGTTCTGGCAAGCTCAACATCCGCAGCACTTTTAGGGAATGAAATCGCCACATAATCGGCACCCAAAGCGGCAGCCGTTTTAATATCAGCCTTATCCTTATCGGTAAGTGCTTCTGCTGCTAGGCCACCGCCCTGACGGTTTATCCCTTTATTATTCGATAGCACACCACCAGTGATCACTTCACACACAATCTGCACACCCTTTACGGCTTCAACCTCTAATACAATCCGCCCGTCGTCTAACAACAAGCGCGTGCCCGGCTCAACTTCTGTCGGCAAGGCTTTGTAATCTAAGCCCACACGCGTTTGATCACCCTCATCACAATCAGCATCCAGGATGAATGTAT
>SPJK01064064.1_pt1 | contig 15649 bp, 12 predicted proteins | sample 3741771 | NCBI WGS metagenome assembly SPJK01 (sample SAMN10925997, study PRJNA522277) | cold seep metagenome | isolation source: Elba SIP-enriched marine methane seep metagenome, extraction at timepoint T2 | place: Italy: coast of Elba, Mediterranean Sea | reverse complement strand
GATTACAGACTGGCGATACTATCGTCGTACCTTAATGTTTTTTACACGGATATGTACATTGCTAAGCAATTTTTGCTTGCCGGTTTGATCGGGATGTTTGTTATGTCGTTTGCGAAAGCTGATGAATGGAAAATAACGGGGACTCTGGATCAAACTGTCGAGTACGATGATAATATCAATTTAAGCACTGATCCTTCATCAGTCATGGGTTATTTATTGAATCCCAGTTTAACAGCGAACTGGACGACTGCTTCGCATACGATAGATTTTGTTGGGCGTGGTGATATACGGCGATATGATGATAAACGCTGGGATTGTGAAACCTTTTCTGTAGCACTGAATCAACGTTATCAAAGAAAAAGCAGTATATTTTCTTTTAACGGTGATTATGCGCAAAGTTGTTCCTATTCAAACCAGGTATCCGACACCGGGATTTTGTTACCAGATAACCAGACGGAAACCTATAATTTGCTGCCTTCATGGTCTTGGCAGTTAACTGCACTCGATCAAATCACACTGAGTCCGGGGTATTCAAAAACCGTTTATACCGCGTCAGCTTCGAATAACAATTTTTCTACAGCTGCCTTCAGGGATAATGAAAGTTACAGGCTTAATGCTTCATACAACAGGGTCTGGACTAGACGACTGGATACATCGCTGATCAGTTTTTATTCAAAAAGTATTTTTTCTGATCCATCTAGTCGTAATATTCAATATATTTTCGGTTTTCAATTTAATACTACTTACGATTTGACACGCTTGTGGACTGTTACTGCAGGTGCAGGTTTAAATTAGCTGGAACGATCTTCGGATAATTTAAATTCTAATAATGCTGATTCATTACAGCGAACTGAGCTATACAACCTGAATTTGCAATATGCCGGTCAGCGTACGAGTTTTGCATTGCGATACTCTCGAAGGCTGCAACCCAGTGCGTTAGGGCAGATACAAGAATATAACGCTATCGATAGTCATTACGCCTATCGATTCACTCGACATCTGCGCATAAGTCTTGATGCAAGTTATTCGCAGAATAATACAGCTGGTCAAGGCAACATACAGCTGACTGCTGATAGACGTTATTACACTGGCTCTGTCAGGTTGAGCTGGGAATTTGCCCGAGACTGGGAATTATCAGCCCAATACCGTTACCGCAGGCAGGAGTTTGAATCATCGACAACAAACTTGTTTTTGGCCAACCAACAGCTGGGTGTGCGTGACTCCAATGCAATCATGCTTAATCTTAAATACAACTGGGACGGATTACGGAATTTTCATTAACGCCGTTAAATTTTTATGGAACAAGAAGAAAACGTTAAAACACTTGCCGAATACTTTGAAATTGTTAACAGGCGCAAAAATCTGTTGATTATTTCTTTTTTAGTGATCGGCTTTCTCGGTGTCGTGCTGGCGATAAAATTGCCACCTGTTTTCCGTTCTTCAGCGACCATTTTAATTGAAGATCAGCAAATTCCACAGAGTATGGTCGCCACCACCATCACGGATTTTGCCGATAAGCGAATCCAGCTGATCAAGCAAAGGGTGATGACCCGGGACCGTATTCTTTCCATTATCCAGAAACATAAACTGTATCTAGATAAACGGGACAAGCTGGTACCCAGTGAACTGGTCAGTCTGTTTCAGGAAGATGTAAGCATTGACATGATCTCGGCTGATGTAAGAGACCCTAAGCGTGGTGGTATCGGTAAGGCGACCATCGCCTTTTCCATTGCATTTAATTATCGTTATCCGGTAATTGCACAGGCTGTGACCAACGAGCTGGTCAGCTTGTTTCTAAACGAGAACACCCGTGTACGTTCACAACGAGCAGCCAAGACGACCGATTTTCTTAAAGATGAGGCAGAAAAACTAAAAAAAGAGATCACAGATGTTGAAACCCGGATCATGGAATTTAAAGCGGAGAACAGTAACAGTTTACCGGAAATGCTGCCGAACAATCTTGCTGGCATAGATCGAGCCAAAGAACAGTTGCGTCAGGCAGATGTTGATATCCGTGTCGCTCAGGACCGGGTGAATTATTTAACCGAGTCCTTATTAAGAGCGAAAGAAGAGGGGCCCAGCACATCATCTGATCAGCCACTTAGTAAGGCTGAGCAATTACGTCAGTTAAAAGCGCAATATATTCATTTAAACTCACTTTACCGCTCTAAACATCCTGATCTGTTAAGGGTCAAACGCCAAATCCAGAATATGGACCCCGGTTTTACAGGTGAACTCAGTGCAGCGGAAACCAATAAGGAACTGAAACGGGCAGAAGATGAATTAGTATTATTGCAGAAAAAATACCCAGCTAACCATCCTGATGTGGTGAAACAGCTGCAACGTGTTGATAAATTAAACCAAGACATAGAAAACCTCGCATCCCAACGAACTGATGATAATCAAGATCAACAGGATGTTAATCCGTTATATATCAGTCTTAGCGGCCAGCTCAGCAGCACCCAGCTTAAAATTGATTATTTGTTTGAACTGAAAACCGAGTTGCAGGAGAGAATCAAGCTACTGCAGACGGATGTTGATAAGACACCGCTAGTTGAAAAGCAGTATACCAATCTTAACCGGATGCGGAGTACCAGTCTAAATAAGTATGCTGAACTGGAAGCCAAATATCGTGCGGCCAAACTTGCTCAGACTCTAGAAGAAGAGCAAAAAGGTGAAACCTTTACTTTGATTGAGCCACCTATAGCAGCGGAAAAACCGGTAAAACCCAATAGACAGAAAATTGCCATTATGGGTTTAGCGCTAGGCATAGGCGTAGGATTTGGATTAATCGTTATTTTGGAGCTTATGAATGAAGTCATTCGAGGACCAAAATCATTAGAACGTCTGACGGGCATCCAGCCAATTGTAGTTATTCCTTATATTGAAACGCCGATGGATATTGCGCAAAAAAGCCGACGAAAAAAATGGACTTTAATCGCTTGTGTAATATTTGCTATCAGCGCCGTTTTAGTAACACATTTTTTTGTGATGCCACTAGAAATCATCTGGTCAAAACTCATGATAAAACTCAGTCGCATTTAAAACATGAAATTAACAGCAAATAATTTTTATAACCATCAGATATTTTTTGGAGCGCCGTTTTGAATCTTTATAGTGATCATCAAGATGTATTTCCTTCGATAAAATATACGCGCACACGAAAAGTTTCAGTTCCCTCAGATCTAATGCGCGAACGCCGACTGGTTATGGGCTTGAAAAATGATCCACATGCCGATGTGTTTCGCCAACTGCGGACCAATTTACTCAGACAGTTGCGAGACAATGACTGGAGTAGTCTTGCCATTGTTGCACCCAGTGCAGAATGTGGGAAAAGCTTTATTACCGCTAATTTAGCCATTGCCTTAGCAATGGAAGTGAATCAAACCGTTCTGGTTGTTGATGCTGATTTGCGTAATCCGGGAATCGGCTGGCAATTTGGACTGGATGTGGAAACAGGTCTGATTGATTATCTACATGCCGATATTGCGGTTGAAGATATGCTGGTCAATCCGGGTTTTGACCGCTTAGTACTCATTCCGGGTAGAGGTACGACACGTATTTCATCAGAACTGCTTTCACTCCCCAAGATGACTGCTTTAGTTGAAGAACTGAAAAGCAAATACCAGTCACGTATTATCCTGTTTGATCTGCCGCCGTTATTATCCTCCGATGATGCCATGGTGTTTATGACTCATTTTGATGCCGCTTTACTGGTTATTGAAGATGGTAAAACCACACCGGAAGAGGTCAATCGCTCCCTTGCCCTGCTGGAACAGACAAATCTTGCCGGTATGGTGTTAAACAAGTCGCGGGGCAAAATCAACAAACCTTATCAATATCCAGTGGAATAACAGGAAAAGTGAACATCGAATAGTTCTTAACTGTTTTTAAATCTTTTTTAAAAATTACCAACATAAAATGAATTCTTCTATACAAGATAGCAAACTAAATAGTGAATCAACTTATAAAAAGGAGCAGTCTGAACCCATGGAACAGCAATCATCTCCCCCCTGGAAGACGTTAAATTTATTTGGTTTACGCTTTACCCAAGCCAGCTTGAGTGAAGCCGTTGATTTGGTTGTTAAAGCTGCTGAGGATCGACAAAAAGGCTTTGTCGTGACTCCAAACGTTAACATGTTGACATTACTTCCTTTTGAAGCAGAACTTGGTGATTTAGTTAATCAGGCATTATTTTCATTTGTTGATGGCTGGCCTATTGTTTGGGCAAGTAATAAATTAGAAAAAAAAGGGCTGCCTGAACGCGTTGCAGGCTCTGATCTATTTCCCTTGATATGTGAGAAAGCCGAGAAACAAGGCTTGAGTATGGTTCTCATGGGGGCTGCTGAGGGTGTTGCTGAGGAGGCATCTCGTCAACTATTAATCAGTTATCCAAAACTAAAAATTTTGGGCGCATATTGTCCACCGATGGAAGATGAATTCTCAGCAAAAAGCACGAATGAAATGCTGGCTTATTGTAATCAGCGTAAACCGGATATTTTATTATTAGGGATGGGGATTCCAAAACAGGAAAGATGGATTTCAAACAATATCGATAATCTCGATATTGGTATTGCACTGTGCTTTGGTGGCGTGATTGATTTTGCCGCCGGAAAAATAAAAAGATCACCCAAATGGGCGGTTAATCTCGGCCTGGAATGGTTATGGCGATTGTGCATGAGCCCAAGTCAATATTGGAGAAGAACGATTCTGCGCTTTCCATTATTTTTTCCGATGTTTTTTAAAGAATTATTAATAAGAAGATAATCCTTATATCACCTTAATTAAATACTTTTAGCGGTTTACCCGGAGTCTCTTAGATAACGAGTCTTTTTTTAGATTCAAGAGAATATTAGCTAAATTATTTTGCTTAATATTTTATGGCTAAAGATTTCAGTTGAACCTGCACCGATATATAACAGAAATAGGAATAGAACATCTATTATGATTAAAATTGCTCTGGTAGGACTTGGGAAAATGGGATTATCTCATCAATCCATTATCAATATGCACCCTGATGTTGAACTGACTGCTGTTTGTGACAGTAGTCGTTTTGTACTGGATATGCTGGGAAAGTATACCGGTGTACGAGTTTATAACAACTATACAAAAATGCTTGCCGCAGAAGATCTGGATGCGGTCATTATTGCGACGCCCTCAAAATTTCATGGCCCCATGGTGCGAGAAGCTTTAGAACACAATCTTCATGTGTTTTGTGAAAAGCCTTTTTGCCTGGATATAAATGAAGGAATTGAACTGACTAAAATAGCTGAGCAAAAAGGCTTGGTCAATCAAGTGGGCTATCATTACCGATTTGTAGGTGCATTTCAAGAGGCTAAAAGATTGTTAGATGCCAATGTAATTGGTGATATTACACATGTTAAGGCTGAAGCCTATGGTCCTGTTGTACTAAAGCCTTCTGGCAAGAGTTGGAGAAACCAGCGCGATGAAGGTGGCGGCTGTCTATACGATTATGCTGCTCACCCAATAAATCTGGTGAATTGGTTAATCGGTATGCCGAATTCAGTTGGAGGAACGGTTTTAAATAAAATATTTTCTATGGATTCTGAAGATGAAATTTATGCCACCTTACGATTTGCCAATGAAATCAGTGGACAGTTGTCAGTGAACTGGAGTGATGAGTCCTATCGCAGGATGACCACAATAATCACCATCTCAGGAACGCGAGGAAAAATTCAGGTAGACAGACAGGAATGTAAGTTATTCGCAAGAGAGGGTGAACAATTACCAGAAGGGTATATTTCCGGCTGGAATATTCGCTATACCACTGAATTAACTCCAGCCGTCTGGTTTTATGTTAGAGGTGAGGAATACTCTGGTCAACTGGATTATTTTGTCCAAGCTATCAAATCAAAACAAATTGAAAATATAAATTCGTTTCACAGTGCTTTACAGACAGATAAGGTCATGCAAATGCTGATTATTGATAGCGAGAAAGCTGAACAAGATACCTCAGGTATTGCTAGTTATCAACAGAATAGCAACACACCTTTGTGGCAACGTCTAACAGGCAGATCTTAATTACTTCAATCATCTTCAATAACATTAAGGTAAACAAAACAAAATGGATAAAGTTTTATTTGGCGATAATCAATTTTTTGGCGTGAACCACATGTCAGAAGAAAAATCTCGCGCTCAAAGCATGCGTTTTCGTGATACGCAAGCAATGATTGATGTACTAGATATAGCATACCAGCAGGGCATAAAGACTTTTATGTGTACCACTCATGATAGAACCAGTGAAATTTGCGATTATTTTAGGGCAAATGCTGATCGATACCCAGACTATCAATTTTATCCAGGGATGCCCTATGCGCATAAATATGCGAATGCGGTAACTGATGAAGGAATATTAGGTGCAATTAAAAAATTCTTGCCTAATGATGGTCTTATCGATGCAGTGATGAGAGGTGGAAGCTCCGTTGCTAAAAAAGAAATTGATGGCATTGCGACACTGCTGATTGATGCAGAAATGAAAATGTTTGAAGGACTTTCTACACCGGTCATTTTTTTACAAAATGTAGTGACTGACTTTTTACTAGGCCTGGGCATGAAAGATGCTTTTCGTATTTTTGCTGATCATATCAAGCAAAAATATAATGCCGAACCCGGCTTTATAACGATGAATATGCCAAAGCTATTGGATGTTCTGGAAGAAGTTGGCGTCGAAAACCCCATTGTGTGCGCCAATATCAATCAATTAGGTTTTAGAATGTGTGGTGGTATAGAGCAATATACACAAACATTACAACAAAGACAGTTCAGACCGATTGCCATGTCTGTATTAGCTTCAGGTGCGATCCCCCCGCGTGAAGCCATTGAATACGTTGCCAATCTTCCCAATATTCAGTCAATTGTTTTTGGTGCTTCCAGCCGAGGTAATATTTGCCAGACCAAAGCCTTGATCGACGAATTCATGCCGGCTTAATACGCAAAAGTTGAGACTAGAGTGAAAGTTGATGTCCATCATAATGACTGATTAAGGAGGCCAGAGCATGCAGAATTCTATTTTATCGGCTGCTTGTCGAAAAACGTTGGCTTTTATTCTATTGAGTTTGTTTTTGAAGCCAGCATTCTCCTGTGAAGCACTTACAGGAAAGTTTTGTGTGGAATATTTTAAAAATATTGATCTTGAAGGCGATCCAGTTGTAAGCAGAAGAACACCCGAAATTAAATATAATTGGCGAAAAGGCCCGCCTGCGCGCAGGATTCCAAAACAAAATTTTTCCGCGCGCTGGCGGGGGCGATTCAAATTCTCAGAAGGCCTATATAACTTTCGTGTGCTTGCAGATGAAGGTGTCCGCCTAAAGGTTGACGGCCAAGTTCTGATAGATCATTGGCATGATGGTCCTGAACAAGAGTTCAATATTAAACACAATCCTGGGGCTGGCAAACATATCGTCGAGGTCGAGTATTTTGATAGCAAAGGCGAGGCATTTTTAGAAGTTAATTGGAAATTAATGCCTAATAACACCGCAAGCAATGAAAATAAGGCCTCGATTGGGGTAAACCTTGCTCCATTTCACTATTGGAGTTCAAGTGTACCTTTTAAAGATTTATTAAAACAATCCGGTCTGGTTGGTGTATATAAAAAAGGTACAAAAAACAGCTGTGAAGCTCAGATTAACTATGATGCTGCTGGATACCCTCAAACTCTTCCTGAAGGCTGTGTATTTCGTATATGGAGCGCTTTTCATATTCCCGGAAATAAATTTTGGCCTATAGCTACTCCACCGTATCAACCCGGGCATTATGTTCTGACTTATCAGGGGCAGGGCAAAATCAGGTTAAGTTGGGATGCCAAGAAGATTGTTGATAATGGAAATGGAAGAATCGAATTTTATGTCACTGAACCTAAAAGAGGGATTCAGATAGAAGTTGTAGAAATAGAGCCAAATTCACCGATAGCTGATATGCATATTGTCCATGTTTCGGATGAAATGAGTTTTAAACAACAGCCTTTCAATGAAAAATGGTTGAATATATTAAAACCATTCAGTGTATTACGGTTTAAAGACTGGAGCAAAATAGACCAGAAAATTATTGTCTTCAGAGGAACCGCTGTTAACCATACTGAATATAGTGTGACTTTACCTATTTCTGCAAATAAGGCGCTTGAATCGGTAAACAAAGATATGGTCGCCAAGATTAAAGTTAATAATCAACCCGTACGAGTGTTAATAGACCGATTCGATAAAACCAGCCGTACGCTTTACCTGAAATCCGCTATAGATCTACAGACAAACGGTCAACAACCCTCTATAACTTTGTATGATTTTGCTAACCGAAAATGGTTAGAACGGGCGATGCCAGATTCATTAACACTGACATCCAATAAGGGGCTGTCATTCGAAGATATGATTCAACTCGCAAATATTTTAGATGTTGACCCCTGGATATCAATTCCAACAGCGGCCGATGATGATTTTGTCGAAAATTTAGCCAGTCTGATCAAAAGACAGTTAAAACCTAATTTAAAATGTTATATCGAATATTCCAATGAAACCTGGAATTATAATTATCCTGGCTACGATTATTCTGAAGCGAAAAGCAGACAACTAAACTTAACTGCAACAGTTATACCCGCTGATGCCTGGCATCCTTATCGAGCAGTTGAAATCTTCAGAATCTTTAATCGTGTTTTTGGCGAAGAAAATTTACGTAAAAACAGGCAGAACAGTCGTCTTGTTCGGGTATTGACTTCACAAACCGCATGGTTAAACAGAGCAAAGGCGGTTATGGATTGGCAACAAGCTGCTAAAGCATGGCCGACAATGGGCATGCCCGCATACCAATACGCCGATGCCTGGGCTGCAACAACTTATTTTTCCATCCGGGATATGAATATTATGGAACAGTCGATGATCAGCGAATTAATAGAGATTCAAATTGATCAGATTAATGAAATGTTCGGTAAGACTTCTAACCCTGGAATCATAAGAAAAATTCATACTGAAGCAGATAAACGCGGCTTACAACTATTGATTTATGAAGCTGGCAACGAGACCGTTATGTCTTCAAGGCATTCAGATCTGATTGCTAAAGCAGCCAAAATGAATCAGGACACTGGTATGTATAAAGTGTATCGCTCGGTGCTAGAGCAATGGTCTCAGCTATATCATCAATATGGCTCTAAATCGGTTGGGGTATGGACTCATTATTATGATGTCGGTCGCTATGGTAAATCAGGTTACTGGGGTTTATTGCAATCGACTTATCAGAATCCTGAAACGGCACCAAAATACCAGGCGATTCTGGATTATGCTTCTCAACCTTAATTAATGGAGCCTGGTTATCAACCCTAACTGGTTTGCATATCTGGCCTTGTTGATCTGGCCAGTTTTTACACTCTTAATATATCAGCGTATGCCGCTTGGGCGAGCAACGCTTTGCTCGGTTTTGGCTGCTTATTTACTTCTGCCAGCAGCAACAGCAGTGGATTTACCAATGATTCCACCACTGGATAAGTATACCGTGTCTAATCTGTCAGCTTTTCTGGTTTGTCGTTATGTCATGGGGAAACGATTTCCATTGCTTCCCAGACCAGGTTTAGTCAAAAGCTTGATGCTGGTCTATATCATAAGCCCGTTTGTGACTGCCTTATTAAATAACGACCCCGTTATTGCCGGCCCACTATTTATAAAAGGTATGAGTGCCTATGATGCCTTATCGGCGGTAATCAGGCAGCTATTATTTATTGCTCCGTTTTTACTCGGCATGAATTTTCTTCGTGAGGCAAAAAACCATGAAGAAATATTTAGGGTACTGGCTGTCGCAGCACTGGCATATTCCTTTCCTATGTTGCTGGAAATCAGATTAAGCCCACAGCTGCATAACTGGATTTACGGTTTTTTTCCACATAGTTTTATCCAACAAAAACGTCTGGGTGGCTTTAGACCTGTTGTCTTTATCGGGCATGGCTTATCCGTTGCCTTTTTCACCATGTCAGCATTCGTTGCGGCAGTTACCTTCGGAAAAATAGGTAGAAATATTTTAGGCTACCAATCTGCCGTGGTTGCCATTTATTTAGGGGTGGTTTTATTACTCTGTAAAACTTTGGCGGCGGTCATTTATACTGTGATACTAATTATTTTAATACGCCTGGCAACGCCTCGCATACAAGTTAAAGCGGCGAAATTAATTGTCATTCTGGTTTTGTGTTATCCGATGTTGCGAGCCGTAGAATGGTTTCCAGTCTCAGAAATCAAAGACATCGCCTATTCAGTCAGCGAGAAACGCGGGCAATCATTGCAATACCGCCTCGATAACGAAGAAATGTTGTTGTCCAAGGCTCGTGAACGTACATTTTTTGGCTGGGGGTCCTGGGGACGAAATCGGGTATATGACAAAAAATCCGGAAAAGACCTCAGTGTGACTGACGGTCGCTGGATTATTGTATTAAGCCAGTTTGGCTGGGTCGGATTTATTGCAGAGTTTGGTTTGCTAATGCTTCCGGTTGTCCGCTGTAGTCGGGTGATGAAATATGTGAAAGATAAGCGCGAACGTACTGTATTGGCAGCCGTTTCATTATTAATGGCAGTCAGTGTGCTCGACTTGTTACCTAATTCGACAGTTACCCCATGGACCTGGTTGTTAGCAGGTGCTCTGCTAGGGCGAGTTGAACAAATCAAGCTGGCCAAACGACAGCAACTCGAACGAGTTAGAACACAGCGATCAAAGCTTGAGTATCAGGTGTAAATAATGGCATCAGATAATAAAACACTAAAAGAACGCATTCTTAGAGGAGGAGTCTGGAGTATTGGCGGACACTTTATTTCTCAAGCTATACGACTGGCAGGAAACTTAATTTCGACACGTTTGCTGGTGCCTGAAATGTTTGGAGTCATGGTAATTGCCAATGTTTTTTTTATCGGCTTAAAAATGTTTTCTGATTTAGGAATCCAGCAAAACATTGTACAAAGTCGTCAAGGGGATGAACCGGTTTTTCTTAATACTGCCTGGACCGTGCAAATTATCCGGGGCCTGTTACTGACTATTATCGTTCTATTATTGAGTGGAGCCTTATACATTGCAGGTCAACAAGGCTGGATTCAAAATGCTTCGGTTTATGCTGATCCTTCGCTGCCTTACGTTATTGCTGTTTTATCTTTAACCGCATTAATTGGCGGCTTGGAATCGACCAAAATGGCAACGCTAAGACGTAAATTAACATTAGGTCATCTAACAATGCTCGAGATTTTGTCGCAATTTGCCGGCCCCGCCATGATTATTGCCTGGTGTTATTTTGTTGATCGATCTATTTGGGCGTTAGTCGCAGGCTGGATTGCTGTCAGCGTGACAAGAATGCTATTAAGTCATCTAATGTTACCCGGTGTCAGCAATAAACTTGCATGGGATAAAGCCTGTTTTAAATCACTTTACAGCTTTGGAAAATGGGTTTTCTTGTCATCAATTCTGAGTTTTCTACTGAATAATGGCGACCGAATTTTGTTTGGTGCGTATTTAAATTCTAACCAGTTAGGGATTTATTCAATTGCTTTTTTGATGGTCTCATCAATGGAAGGGCTGTTGCGAAAGCTACTGAGTGGAATTTCTTTTCCGGCATTAAGTGAAATTTATAGAAATGAACCGCACCGCCTAGGGGAGGTGTTTTATCGTCTGCGATTGCCCAGTGATTTAGTCTCGTTATTTCTGGTTGGTCTCATTCTAACTGGAGGCCAGGCTGTAATAGATCTGCTATATGATGATCGCTATCGAGAAGCAGGTTGGATGCTTGAAATACTGACCGTGTCACTGTTCTTCACCCGCTATGAAGTTTCAGGTCTATGTTATTTGGTTTTGGGCAAACCAAAGTTACTCACTTTAATTAATTTCATCAGAGCTATTGCAGTATATGTTTCGGTTCCATTGGCGTTTGAACATTTGGATTTTAAATGGGCTATCTGGGTTGTCGCCTGTAATTATCTAGTCGCTTTACCGTTTATGTTTTATTTCAATATGAGCTATGGTTTTTTTGATCTGAAAAAGGAACTAAAGGTATTACCCATGTTATTAATCGGTTTATTGTCGGGCTATGTTCTTTCTATAAGCTTAGCTGAAATAGTCAAATGCTTTACCCATATATTTTTAAACATATCTTGAATATCAGCTAATGAAATCAAAACTCACTATCGTAATTTTGAATTATCTGAATACCCAGGTTACTGTTGATTGCCTGTATTCATTATCGACCTGTAAAGATCTTAAATCTGAGGGAATAAAGGTAATCGTCTGGGAAAATGGAAGTGGAGCCGAAGCCTCAGCTCAGCTTAGTAAAATTATTGACGACAACCAGTGGCATGATTGGGCCGAGTTGATTGTTTCTCCTAATAATCTTGGATTTACTGGCGGCAATAATAGGGTGATTGAGAGAGAAATGGCTGGCAGTAATATTGCTGAATATTTTTTACTACTCAATTCAGATACGCTAGTTAGCGATGGTTCTATCAGTACATTGATCGATTTTATGGACAAACAGCCTGAAGTTGGCATTGCAGGCAGCCAGCTGCTGACCGAGACAGGCGAGCATCAATGTTCTCCATTCAGGTTTCCAGGAGTGGTCTCGGAATTCGATAAAGCTTTTCACTTAGGTTGTGTTTCCAGGCTACTTTCGCGCTGGAATGTCGCCATGTCACCACCCGATCAGTCAACATCTGTGGATTGGGTTTCTGGTGCTAGCATGATTTTGAGGACCGAGATGTTGAAACAAACCGGACTGTTAGATGAAGATTATTTTACATATTTTGAAGATGTAGACTTGTGTAAACGTGCTCATGATGCTGGCTGGGGAGTCTGGTATGTGCCACAAAGCAAGGTTATACATCTTGAAGGTGCTTCCAGTGGAATAGGCAGTCAAATAGTAAAACGTCGTCCTCAGTTCTGGTTTCAGGCCAGGCGTCGATATTATTTAAAACATAAGGGGAAACTCGGTAGTGCCTGTATAGATGCGGCTTATATCCTTGCTTTCTCACTATGGCGACTACGCAGATTAATACAAAGAAAGCCAGATCTTGATCCTCCCTGTATGCTAATCGATTTTTTACGTAATAGTGTTTACAGAGAAGGTTTTCAGTTACCTGAAGTTATAGCGCCTAGCGCTAAAAGGTAGTTTAACGCTTACTTCAACTCAGGGCAGAGTTGGTAAAGATTGAAATAAACTCCCCATTCAAAGCTTTAGTGTCGTTTTAATTTTATTTGTTAATAAATGCAGAGGAGCTTTATGACCGGAAATTAAGGCGATTGTTGCTGTGAGTCTATTTTAAATTGAAACAATAGAAAGTTTATCATTGGTTATTTAGTAGGAGCAGATTGTGTACTATCCTTTTTTCGATTGGCTGAGAATGATTCTCGCACTAATTGTTGCTATAGGGCATAGTGGACTCATATCCTGGCAGCACTCGGGAAACCTGGCTGTTCAGATTTTTTTTGCATTAAGCGGTTGGTTGATTGGTGGGATTCTGTTGAATTTAAAAATTGAGGAGCTGCCCCGCTTTTTTTTTAATCGGGTAGCTCGAATCTGGGTTCCTTATGTGGTTGCCGTAGCATTGCTTGTTTGTGCAAGTTTATTGAGAGATCCGTTTACTTTGAAATGGGGTGAGTTTGTTTTCTATAAAATGACTTTTGTTTATAACTGGTTTGGCTCTTCACAGCTTGCCCATTTCCGTCAAGAAATGCCTTTGGCAGGTACTGGGAATCATTTTTGGAGTATTTGTACTGAAGAACAATTCTATTTATTTGCCCCGATAGTGTTACTGATATTACCCGCGAGGATTGGTAAGTCGATATTGTTGTGGCTTAGCATTAGCCTGATTACAGTCAGTTTTGATCTATATGGTGCGATTACACTAGGCGTTTTGGCAGCGGTTTGTCAGAAAAGATTCGTAAACTGGCAGTTAAATAGAGCAGCAAGTTTTTGTTTGACGTTGCTGCTAATTTTATCAGTTGGCCTAATGTATTCATATACGGAGTTTTATTATTATATCGCACCTTTGTTTGCCATAATTTTAGTTTTACTACTCGCACGAACGGGGCAAAAATCAAAATGGGGACAGTTTTGGGGAGGGGTGTCTTATCCGTTCTATCTCAATCATTGGATAGGTGTATTTGTGGCAAATGAAATATTTGAACATTTTGGGCTTCGAGAGGCTTTGGTAAGTAAAATTGTAGCTCTCATATTTAATATTATTATTGCGACAGTTCTTTATATTTTGATTGATAGTACGGTGCGTCAATATAGAGATCATTTTTTTACTGAGCGTCGAGGTATATTCGCTACATGTACGGCATACAGTTTGTTGTTCATAGGTACTTCAGGTGGTGCTTTTTTTCTGGATAGTAGAATAATCTAATGAATAGCCGTTCTGCTAGGGCAATGTCAAAAAGCAATAAGCTGAAAACATGTTGGAAGCAAGGATAACTGTTTTTGTCGTTTTATTTTTGGCACATTATTAATAATTAAAGGATACTTTAAGTGAAAATTGCTGTTGTAGTAATAGGACGAAATGAAGCTGAAAGACTTCATCGCTGCTTGACATCGATCGACTCTAAGATCGATATTGTTTATGTTGACTCAGGGTCTACAGATCAATCGGTAGAGATCGCTAGAAGTATTAATGTCGATGTTGTTGAATTAGACCCGGCGATGCCATTTTCTGCTGCAAGAGCAAGAAATGAAGGCTTTGCTTATCTGTTAAAGCACAATCCGGCAATTGAATTCGTCCAGTTCATTGATGGCGATTGCATGCTTTCAAAAAACTGGTTAGAAGTAGCAAGCAACTCATTATATACGCATGTAAATTATGGCGCAGTGCTTGGTCATCTTCGAGAGTTACATCCCGAGGCATCAATATATAACCGTTTGTGTGAATTAGAATGGCGTTCGTCTGCAGTTGGTGATCTAACTCAAAGTGCCGGCTTAGGTGGGATTTCTATGATAAGGGCATCGGTATTTAATCAACTCGGAGGCTTTAATCCTAAGGTGATCGCGGGTGAAGAACCGGAGTTTGCAGTTAGAATAGCGCAAGCAAACTTTAAAGTGATTAAGCTTGACCATGCTATGGCAGTACATGATGCCAACATTCTTCATTTTTCTCAATGGTGGAAAAGAGCTGTTCGTAGCGGACATGCAATTGGTCAAGCGGCTTTTCTAAATGGAAATTCTACTAGGTTTAGAAAGCGTAATAGTACCTGGTTTTGGGGAATCGGTGTGCCGTTAGTGATTTTAATATCAGCGATTCCCACAAAAGGCTGGAGTTTGTGTTTGTTAATCGGCTATTCACTACTTGCTGCAAGAATTTTTAGATATTGTCGTAAACGGGGAAATAACCAGTCGGATTCCTTGATTTATGGGGTTTCAATTGTTATTGCGAAATTTGCCGAAACGATTGGTTTACTCAAGTTTTACCAGAATCATAGACGTGATCACTATCAAATTATTGAATATAAGTGATTTAAATCTGAATGACTATGCACAAACTACAGGCTGCTTCCATACAGCCCTGCAACACACGACGTCAATACATCCGGGTAGTGTTGATGATAGCCTGGAAACAACTTTAGAAAACACAAGCTGTTTATTTGTTAACGGTCATTTAAAGCTTTCATCACTCTTACCAAAATCAAAAATTGT
>SPJK01017238.1_pt1 | contig 15664 bp, 4 predicted proteins | sample 3741771 | NCBI WGS metagenome assembly SPJK01 (sample SAMN10925997, study PRJNA522277) | cold seep metagenome | isolation source: Elba SIP-enriched marine methane seep metagenome, extraction at timepoint T2 | place: Italy: coast of Elba, Mediterranean Sea | reverse complement strand
GTTCCACCTAAATGAAAATTAGAATCGCTAAAAGCATCCAACACCGCATCTGACTCGATATATTTATAAGCAATATATGAATTCCAGCGACCGGGTAATAGCGTTTTAGGCCAGCCGACATCAAGCCGGACCTGCCAGGCATCGGTGCGTTCTTCCAGATTGGGGTTGTTATAAATCACACCTGTTCCGACACGGTTTTGAATATCTTCACGGTCAAAACCAAAGTTCTTGGCATAATCCCCGGTCAATTTGACATGAATCGGCGCAAACATCGCCATATCATAAGAAGCGGTAATATTCAGAATTTCAAATTCAGGCGCTAAGCCAAATTTTCTTGGGTCGTTATTGGTAAACTGATCGCCATAACAAACCGCCATCATACTATTGCCTTTTTGCAGATATTCCGGCAATGAAGAATCACGGTCCGCATCATCAAAGCTGCAAACATGATTCGCAGCCCCCGTTCTACCGGGTCGAGCTTCTGTATTTAAATATTTATAATATGCGACGCCTAAAGACAGCTTATCCTGATTGGTAAATTCCCATTCCGTGCCCAACTGTCCACCCAATAACCATTTATCCTTGGCGCTCAGTTCAAACTCCTGCAAAGGAAATGCTCCCAGCGTCAAATACATGCTGGCAGACTGGTCTTCCTGATCATACAGACTGTCTGAACCGGCCAGATTATAACGAAAAGTCGAGGCAAAACCTTCAAAGCCCAGGTCCCTGTCAAACAGCAGATCGGTGGTTCTAAAAGGATTATTGATTCTTCCCCCCTGCAAGGTCATCCAGTTATAGCCATCACTGTCCAAACCTTCATACTTGAGAAAAGCACGGTCTATATTAAACTCAAACTTTTGCCCAGTATTACCTAGCGTCTGATTCGTCGACAACGGTTCTCTAATATTTCCTGATGCCAGGCGAATATTGGCTTCCAGACCTTCCGTCACCTTTGCTTTTACGCCTAGACGTAATCGTGCACGGAAGCGGTCCCTGTCCTGATTAATATTATGCATTTCCGATTCATCGCCGGTAAAACCGGCGGCGGCATTATTCAATGCAGAAAAATCATTCAACCTGTTTGCAGGTAACGGTGTTGCAATCGCATTATTTTGCAAATTCGATTCGGCAAAATGATTATGATCATATCGTAGCCTCATATCACCATAGAGCTTGAATTTACGCGTCCATTCCGGCAATGCATTCGGCACCCCCCATTGTTTCGTCTTGGCTTCCTGCAACACATCCGATACCACATCTTCACGCAGTTCAGAACGCACCTGTTGACGAATCTGCTGTTTCACAAACTCAGGAACATAAGCCACCCGAACCTCACCCGGTTCAAGCTGATCAGCGGCTTTAGCCTGTTGAACCTGTTTTTCGGCATCCTGTTCAGCCTGTCTGATCATTTGTTCGGCATTTTCCTGGCTTAACACACCTTGTTTAACCAGCAGTTTAATCAGGTTAGTCGTAGTATTGCGTAACTTTAACAACTCTTCTTTTTCACCCGCCTGAGCTGTCAAACTTAAAGAAACCACCACAGCAGCTAAAAGCGATTTGTTAAAGCCTTTTAATTTATTCTGTTCCATTGTTTCTTACATTCTCGAAGTAATCTTTAATTTAATCGGTTGTTTCATACCAACCGGAGGCGTATCGCCTATGCGTTTAACAGTCGCCATAACCGCTTTGATAACGCTGTCAATATCGACATCGCCACTGCTGCGGTTCAACTTATAGCGTATGACCGAACCATCCAGATCAACCCACACGCTGATATAAGCTGCATACGCTCTGCGTCTTAATTCATCTCTATCCATCATGGCATCGAGCACGGTATTTTTAACAATCCCGGCATACCAGGCATTCGGGTTACCGGCCAGCAGCCCCCTGCCGCCTTTTCGTGCTGCCAGTCCAAAACCATCTGCACCGGCTGATCCATCAGCATCCAGCCCTAAGCTTTCGGCCGGCGCTTCATCCGACACATCAGGTAAATTTTCAGGCTCGGGTTCCGGTTCGACTTTCTCTTCCACCTCCGGCTCCGGTGGCGGCGGCTCCTGTTTTGGAGGCGGGGGCGGAGGTGGCGGTGGTTTGAACAAAGTGATTTTTTGTATCTTGGGAGCTTTTTTTTCCGGTTTACTGTCCAGAAAACCACGGATATAACTCACCACTGCATAAATAATGGCAATGATCAGCAACACTGCAATAATGCGCGGCAAATAAACCAGATAATGCTTTTTCTTACTCATGCTCTGGGTATTATTTAACCAATTTTTGCGTCACCAGGCCGATCTGGGTAATTTCCAGACGCCCTAATAAATCCAATACACTGACCACATTCTGATACTGCACACCGGCATCGCCTTTAATCACCACCGGCAGGGCCGGATTCACCGCCTTATATTGCAATAAGGTTGATTCCAGTTGTTCCATGGTCACCGGATAGGTATCCAGAAAGATGGTGCCGTCAGCCATTACCGTAATCGCCTTGGTTTGCGGTTTCGACAGACTGGGCGTATTACTGGCCTTGGGCAGATTAACGGTAATACCCTGTACCGCAGCCGTAGTCATAATGATAAATACAATCAACAATACAAATGCCAGATCCAGCATCGGCGTGACATTAATATCATCATAAGTATCCATTTCTTCTTTATATCTCATAAGTGATCCGCTGTTTTTAATTAGGAGCAACTACTCAGCGTATGTTTTTGTGGGTATAGGGTGTTGATTTGTAAGGCTTCTGCAATAGGATGTTGCAGCAGAGCTTACATGGATGTATCCACGCGTCCTTACAAATCAATGCCCTATGCCCTATATTCACTGAGTAAATACAATTGGAATTAATCCGGCTTGCAATTAGCTATATCGCTCGGCCAGCTTGGCGACAAACTCATCGACAAAAACATACATATCCGCCGTGGTTTCCTTGATCTTGCTACCCAGATAGTTGTAACCAAACAAAGCAGGTATCGCCACGATCAAACCTGCAACCGTCGTTGCCAAAGCAGCGGCAACACCGGGTGCGATAGCATTTACATTGACTTCCCCTTGCACAGCAATGGCGGCAAATGTGATCATCACACCCAGAACCGTGCCTAACAGCCCCAGAAACGGCCCACCACTGATAGCGATGGTCAGCAATACCATTTGTGAATTTAAGCGCTGATTTTCCCGAATCATGGCCGCATCCATACTGGCCCTGATTGCATCGATAGTCTGGCTGCTCATGATCATCCCCGCCACATCAGCTCCTACCGCTTTAGGCATACGATGATTGATTTCTTCCATACCGGCATGGTAAATACGATAAATAGATGAGCCCTGAAATTTTTCATGACCGCCTGTTAAAGCCATCATCAAAGGTGATTCCATCGCCTCTTCATCATCTTCCGAATCTTCACGATTCAGTTTTTCCATCTCCTCAACACCCAGTTTTTCAAACTCGGTAATAAAATTCAGGTTTTCTCTTCTGACCTTGGAAATAACCATACCCTTAGTGATCATCACCATCCAGCTGATAAACATCATCACCGCCAGAGAGCCAATCACCACCCAGCCATCATTGGAAATATTATCGATAGTGGCTTTCATATAAGAAGGTTCGCCCTCTCCATCGCCATCTTCTTCAGACATATCATCGCCATATATCAGCATGGAACCACCCAGGCCCTGCATTTTATGGGCAAATTTAATACGGCTTTCCTGCACCATCACACTGCTAATACTGAATTCATCCATCAGACCTTTAAAACCGTTTTGACCTTGCGCATCGGCTCCAAGCGTTATCTCTCCGGCCAGCGACAATAGACTGTCTGCCAGCACCAGATCCACTGCCAGACTACCAGCCACAACACCATCAACATACAGGCTCAAGGCCGCGCCATCTACGGTCACCGCCAGATGATGCCAGTTCCCTACCGATAATGGGATGGAAGCCGCCAGTGTTTTCAGCTGACCGGCTGAATCTAATACATTTAACAGTAAATTCTGTTCTTTTAATTCTAACGAAATATCTCCGCCTCCACGCTGAAACAGTACCGCCTGTGCCTGACTCTCATCTAGCCTGACCCAGCTAGACAGCGTCCAGCCTTTATCAGCGCCCATTTGTATAGAAGGATTATCACTGATACGTATGATTTGCTGACCATCAAACTGAGCCGCTGCGGCAATCACACCGCCGGCATTTGTAGTTGCCGTTACCTCTACAGGATGGTTAGCATAAGCCGTCATATCCTGAACGCCCTGGCTGCCAAAATGATAGTTCAGGACTTTTTCCGCCGGATACAAAGCTGTAACATCCTGACCGTCAACCGCGCTTTGATTCCCGTAATACATCCAGATTACCGCTTGCTCGGCAGTGGAAAAATTTTCCGGTAATTTCACCCAGATCAATGCCATCTCATTAATCGCATCAAATTTCTCAATGGCAAATTTCAACGGCGTTTTATCATCATTAGCGATAAAACGGATATCTTTACCGGCTTCCGCCACATCCAGAAAATAGGAAAAATTTCCGGTATGCAACCTGACCAAAGCCAGAGAATTTAAATCCGTGGCAACACCCGCCTGTTGCAGCGCAACTTTATCCAGGCTGATTTTCTTTTTATACGTCCAGTCCGCATTCCACCAACCTGCCTGAGCAGTAGAGACCAGCAGCATCATTAAACCAATAATAGAAATGCCTTTCATTTTTATTCTCACTAAGATTTTAATCATTAAATTGTGCCAAGATTTCATTACAAATGTATTACAAATTAAAAATATTCTGATTTAATAACTTTTAGCTGCTCGCCAACAAAGAAAAATCATCTCTATGCGCTAACAGCGTCTGGCTATATTTCTTCATTTTCATCATCAGAAGCTGGGCCAAATCCCACTACATCCACACTTAACATACCTAATGCCATTTGCTGCTCATCTGCTTCAGCCGAGTTATTCTGCACCGAGTTTTCAGCATTTTTACTGACACTGGCCGTGCTATTACTGCTTAATCCTGTTGCGGGTGCAGCAGAAGGCGTTGAAGTGGGTACCCCGACCGATGTACCACCGACATCGATGTTATCCGCGCCTAATACCGCTTTTGCAACCAGAACCAGATCATTGGCCTCGATACCCGCTTCACCGGCATTGATGGTGCCATTTGGAGCAGAAAGATAAGCGCTGCCTTTAGGCTGGTTATTACTGGAAGCCGTCCGGATACCACTACCGGAAATGGCCGCTGGAAACTCGACTTCATATTGCTGAGTCTGCTTGTTAAAAGAAATTTTCGGTGGTGGCAAAGACAATGCTGACTTCGCGCCACGACCGGCATCGATACTGCCGTAGGATGACCAGATCAGGATATCATCACCCCCCATGGCAATCACCCGTGATTCATTGACATTGAAATCCTGTTTCAAGTAGGCATTCACTGCGCCGCCTTGGGCGATAATTCCTTCAGGCAGGCTGTCTTCAGCATCGGACTGATCTTTTTTAATCGCCACCGGCAGACCGACAATAATATTGCCGCCCGGCGCCAGTAGATTGATATCGGCCTGATCCGCAGCATTAATACGACTGAAAAACATATTAATATCACCTTGCTGAGGATTGCCTGAGAACAGACTGTCGCTGGCGGCAAAGCCCATGGCGATGGCATTATTACTTCCTTCACCATTTGCGATGGTTGCTTCTTTCAAGGCCTGAAAGAATAAAGGTATCAATTCACTGCTCAGACTATAGGAATCCAGGCTGGCTAAATCTGACCGAGCTGACAAAACATCCAGTTGACGGTAGAAATCACCATTTACCAGCGCATTATCAAGATTTTCATCCCTGAATTGATTCATCGCAGCGATAAAACCCAGATAGTCCGGCTGCTGAGAAATACCGGCCATCACTGTCAGCTCGGCAGCATCTTTACCCACTGCCGAGTTTTCCAGATCGGCAATCGACAAGATCCCTCGTGACTTACCCAGGTCGATATGTCTACCCGCCATAACCAAACCTTCACCGCCACCGGCGATTTCTATACCTGGCTGGGTGGTGACCGTCGGATTAATTAACGCCCCGGTATTTGGATTCAATTCACTTGGAAACAATAAATCCCGTCCGGTTTGAATCACCGACCGACTGTCCGCTGTATTATGTTGAATACGGATTCTGGAACTGGTCAGATCATTCCCCGCACTGATAAAGGCCTGCTTGGGCAGATATAAATTCAAATCACCAATATCGCCATTTACGGTGATGATCTCTACCGGCACATGATCATCGATATGTACCGGAGTTTTCGCGTGATTCACCTTTAAACTGACCGGATCGATATTAAACGGATTTAATCGCGAGCTGGTATTGCCCATCCGGTCACTGGCTAAAGGCGACAATGCCGAAGGTAAAAAGCTGCTATTGGTATCTGACATACCTATACGCAGACGACTGGCATTCACGCTTTGATCCTTACCGATAGCTTGACCGGCCAGCAATGATAACTGTCCTTGTGCGGAAGGGAATAAAAAGATTTCCTCCTGTACTGCAATACTGCCGCTTAAAGCGGCTGCCTTTAGCGTGGATGGATAGATTTTTTCGACAAAACTTAATTTGGAAGAATACTCAGCAAATTCCTCTACCGAGGCTTTATCGGCATTCAAATAAATATCACCACTGGTTGAAACTGCAGAAACCGCAGTCTCAGCGCTATAACTAAAAAAGTTGGTATTTCTGTTGACGCCTTGATCAAGCATCATCGGATCGACCACAGCCGCCAGTTGAATATCCTTAACCGCCGACAAGTTCAGTTGAGTATCGCCAACCGCAAATAAAGGACCGTTCTGATACTGACTACCACCGGTAATCGCACCACCAGCATTCAGACTGGCGACGCCGCGACCCAACATATAAGCACCGCCTGCAATATTGCTACCGGCAGATAGATTTAAAATACCGCCGCCGTTGATTTCCACCACATTGCTATCAAAATCAGTGGTGTTAAAACGGTTCGCATCGGCAACCCCGACGGCTTTACCCGTGGTTGGCATCATCACCGACAGATCATGAATCGAACCACCTGCCGAAATATCAACCAGACCGCCACCAAAAGAACCGACACTTTGTGCATAGACTGGTTTAAAAGCGAAAGCGACATTCTGTCTACGCGCATTGGTATAACCTAAACCAACACCCCAGGCAGTCGGTATTTTGCCCGGAATTTGCGCATCGGGCGCCCAGTTGCCCTGCCTATAAAGCCAGTCACTAACACCCTGTTTGGAAACCGCAGCATTAATATCCCGCCCGGTAACGATATGGATATCACCGCCATCTACCGGATATTCCGCATAAAAACTAAATTCGACATGGGTGTTCTTCAGATTACCGAATGGTGAGTTCTTATCAGCTCTTCCGGCATTATAGATTACCGAAGTTTCATCACTGTAGTTTAAATCCCGTCCTGCATAAATCCCTAAATCACCACTACCGGTTCTAACTTTTACCTGTGAAGCAAGTGTAATATCACCGATGCCTTGTTGAGTGCTGCTTGCTTTCGCCGAGCCCATATCGGCCCCTGCCACCAGACTGAATGACCAGGAGTTGCCACTTTGCAGCTTATCTTTAATATCCGTGCCGCCAAAGGTAAAGTTACCAAATTTGAAACCACCGATCTTATCGTCCTTAAAACCATCAGAAACACTTTGCTGCAGTTTTAAATCCCCTCCGGCACGTAACATCAAATGCCCAACTGCTTTATCCTGAGTTGGATCAGGGGTATCAAAATGCCATACTTTCGGCCTCCAATTAACCGTCTGATTAACTGTGTTTAGTTCAGCACTTAAAATCAGATCGCCAGCAGAACGTATTTCTATCCCCGGAATCAATTGCAAATCAGTATGCAAGGATTTAACCGCCTGCTGATTGGCAATAGACATTAAAGTTTCAGCATCTTTGCGATAACGCTCAATATCATTAGCATCAACCCTTCCATCTGTTTCCTGATAAATTTTCACCGCCTCGGCATACAATCCTTTGCCTTGATAACCGTTGATCTCGCCATCGAGCATAGAAATATTCAGGCTATCATCTTTAAAATCAGCATTACTATCTATTCGAGGTGCGCGAAGCAGCACTTCACCCAGTGCATTATCGGCATTGCCGACCTGAATGCTGGAACCAGCATGCAGGCTGATGCCGCTACCGCTGCTATCATAACTGGATAACACAATCCGGCCGCCGCGTGAATTCAGTGCATCACTACTATTTTGTGTGCGTGCTGATAATTGCGCTCCAGAATAAATATTAATCGCATCTCTGGCATACAAGCCGATGTGGCTGTCGGTTTTAGCATTGGCATTCAAAACAGCGTTAATATCAATAGTCCCTTTATCGGCTATAATTTCAATCTGCTCTGCGCTTAAACCTTGATTGATTGCCACCGATTGATCCCGGCTTTGATAACGCAGACTTTTATTCGCTCCGCTTTGCGATATTTTGCTCAATAACTGTGACAAATCCTGATCATTCTGATAACCACTGATATTGATAGCAACCGAGCCACCCTGATTTAAAATCTCACCCTGCAGGTCGACATTTTTGCCGACGGCCTGGGTTGCTAACTGTAAATCACCGCCTTTTTCCGCATCACCACCATTTAGATTAACCCTTGATCCGGCTGCGAATGTAATCTCACCGTTTTCTGAATTCACTTTCAGCCTGCCGCCTGCAGAACTCAAGGAAGTATAATCGGCAAAATTCACTTCCCTACCGGACAGATCGACCTCGGCCTGACCGCCCAGCAGCACATCATTCAGCGCATTCAGCTCAAACTGACCACTGTGTATCTGCACTCTTGTATTCAGTTCAATCTGATCGGCTTCGATTTGCAGTTTACCGGCTAATTGTTGAGGATCTGCGGCAACACCCTCTGTAAAACCGGTCAATACAGCTTTCTGACCTGTTGCATTGATTTTATAATCAGCCTGGCTGCCCGCAGTCATAAGCGCTGTTTGCATATTCAGCCTGGCTGCAACTGCTAACTCACCTTGACCCTCAGCGATAAATTGCTGATTAACTCTGGCGTTGACACTGTCAAAACCTGCTATAGCAAAGTGACCATCGCCGGTTTTCAGCGTATTCACTTGTAAATTAAGCTGACCCGCGCCCGTCGCTGGTAATGCGGCAATCGCACCCTGCGTATTTTTCAACTCCAGTTGATTAACTTTTAAATTCACACTGTCCTGACTGCTGTTGCCATGCACAGCATGCCCATGAACACCTGCTGCATTCAATACCAGCTTATTAATGCTTAATGGCTGAATATCACCACCTGCCAGGCTGGCAAACACGCCATTACCATCCAGTACACCGGTGCTGCCATAAAAATGAATCGCATCACGACTGGTCAATACCAGTTCATCCACCGCCAGTTTGGCAAAATCCGCATTGGAAAGATTTAAAGCCTGATTTTGATTCAAACCTTCAACCTGGCCGATATTGATTGTGTTGGTTGCCAGATTTAAAGAGCCGCCCTGCATCACGATATCGCCGGCTATCTGGGTCGATAAGCTGGAATCCATCAGCATGGAGCTGGCCGCCTGTAGAATCGAACCCTGCTCAATATTTAAAACACCCTGTTGCCCCAGGCTGCCACTACGATTCAAATCGACCTGACTGGAACCTGAAACCCTTAATAAAGCACCGTCTCCTGCAAGATTTAACTCCGTTTCACCGGTCTCAGACTTTTCCGTCGCGGCCAGCCTTGCTCCCTGCTTAACAGTGATAGATTCAGACGCTGCCACAATTAAATCGGCGACATTCAGATCCACACCGTTTTCAAAACGGATATTTTCCGCCGTCACCTGAATATCTGTGCCATTCTCAGTAACCTGACGCTGCCCCCCCAGTAATAAACTGGCAATATTTAAGTCCGTTAAATCCTGTGCCGAAACTTCTAGCACGCCAGCAGTGGAAACTGCGGATAATTGATCGACGACTGTAATATTATTGGCATCCAGTTCCATTCTCAGACCCAGACCGTTATTTTTAGCCGCCACTGAAAACAAACCATCGAGTTTTAAACTGCTTTCCGCCAGAATCGACAATAAACCGGCATCAGCAGACAGCACAGGTTTTTCAAACCGCTTTGTTCGGCTTTGGCGCTAAAAAATGTATCACCGGTAAAAGTAGTGTATTTAGCTCTTTTTCTGATCTGATCACCATTCTCCAACATATAGGCTGAACTGCGCGCCTGTTGTTTACCTGCTCCGGCAACCGACTGATAAGCTGAAACAATTTCACGACCATCCAGGGTACGGCTGATTCCCGAACTGTCCTGAGAATTCTCCATCGGCGTTAACAGATAAGCCCCCGGTAATAAGGCATAATGCGCCGGTAATTTGGCATATTCACCAGCCGCCAGGCTGCCGCCACCCTGAATAACAACTGATTCTCCCGGTTTAAAAGCAGTGTCCTTAATTTCGGAGAAATGCTGATCCAGTGTTTGAAAATGATCCAATGGCGAATAAGCACTTCCCAGACCGGGAATGACCGCAAAACTGTTCTGATAGGCCTCACTATTCGCATCCATAAAATCGAATGACCCGCCTATGCCCGGTTCGAACTGATAAGCGAAAATATCCCCGCCACCCGATAAATCCAGTTCGGCACTGGCATGTTGCACCACATCTTTCGATTGAATTCTGATTTTTTTATCCACAGGCGCATCGATGACCAGATTTTCAAAAGGACTGATTGGATATAACCAGTCACGACCAATCTGCATCACACCAAAAGGCACTAATAAGCCATCACCAGAAACCGAGGTCACACTGCCGGCAGCAAAATTCAGGCTATCGGATTCAAAACTGATCTGCCCCATAGGTGCCAGAACACGACCGCCCTGATTAATATGCGCCGCTTTAAAATTCAGTTTCCCGGCTGCAGACAAAGGTTTAGCAAGATCATTTGCCAAACCTGCAATATTGATTGTTCCCTGAGGGTTATTCAGAACCGAGAAACTGTATTCGGATAATGTGGAGGGATAAATCTGTTTTGCGGTTAAATTTAAACTATCCGCTGCCGTAACCAGCTCACCGCGAAAATCGCGTTCCGATAATAATAAACCGACTGTACGAATATCATTTTCACTGCGCAGATTAATCTGTTTAAAGTTATCCAGCATCACCGCGCCATATAACTCCAGCCAATCAGTCTGTACATTTAAAATAGCGTTTCCGGTTTGAGGCGTTCCATTAACTGACTTATAGCGCTCACTACCCAATGCCAGATATTGTGCCGACAAATTAGCCGTTCCAGGGTTTCCGCCGCTTATTTTTGCCGCATCCAGTTTTAATGCAATACCGGAACGTAACTGCAGATCACCATCCAGTACGATATTATCGGGGCTTCGGATGCTTAGATAATCCCATCCGGCCTGTGTCAGATCCGCTGCTGCAATGGTACTTTGTTGCTCAAGTGGTATTTGTAATGAATCGCCAAAGCGATATTGTCCACTGACACCGGCATTATTTAGCTGACTTAAATGGAAAACCAGCGGCGAATCCGGAAAACCTCTGCTTTGTGCATCAAGCGCCCGGTTACCCCGATTCAGTTCCAATAACAAAGCGGCATCACGGTTACTCGCCGTACCACCTTGAGTATTAAACTGTCCTTCCAATGCCATTCCCCCGGCTGCCCATAAACGGACAGAACCGGCATCTGAACCCACGGTTTTTCTTTCCACTCCTTGACTGAAGGACAGCGAATTCAGCGGAATATCCAGTACAGCTGAAGTACCGGAAACATCCAGTTCCGCCCCCCGTTCCACCACGATATAGCCACGGTCAGCCTGCAGACTGATATGACCTCCGGCCAGTACCTGACCGCTTAATATTTGTGATAACGGATCCAGCTCTACCGCCCCGGCGACATTCAAACGTGCATGATTGCCCAACCATAATGCTTTCGCCGGATCATAGTCCAGTTTGATCCCGGCATTGATACGCAATGCAATTTCGCCTGCAGGCGCAGAAATCAAACCGTCCAGATACATATTCCGGTCGGCCGTCAGGCTAATTCTTGATTCATTTTCACCCCGAATAGCACTGCCTGCAGCCATCGTTATATCGCCCAATGCAGTTAAATCCAGATGCCCACCTGTTCTTAAAGCCTTATCCAGAACGACACTTTGCGTCAGTCCCTGTAATGAACGCTGACTGCCGAGATATGTCGCGTTCGCCAACAGGCGTTGATTCTGTTGCGCTAATTGAATATTGGCTGAAGACTGTATTGCAATATCGCCATCAACTGCGGTCAGGCTGACTTTTGAAAAGCGACTAAAAATCGAATCATTGCCAGACAAATAATTAATTTTTTGCCCGTCATCCGTATAACTTTGATTACCCAGAACAAAATGCCGACTGTTGATATTCAGTGTGCCATTTTCCGCTTGCCCATCACTGCCCTCCAGACCAAAGGCAGAAATCTGCCCAGCTAAATCAACATAGGCATTGGAATCTTCGATAATCGAGCTTTGATTATTTTCTGGATTATAAGCCGTACCGGCCAGCAGACTGATTGCTCCTGCTTTACCGGCCTGTAACTTTCTAGAATCTGAATAATGTGCACCGGCATCGGCACGGATTACCGTGTTATCCGCCATTCTCAGATTCGATTCTGAGATTAACTGAACCGAACCGGCATCTTTTGTAATCGCTTCACTGGGAAACTGACCCCGCATAGCCGTGTAACGGTCATTGATCCAGCGGCCGGAGACATCGATCAGACTGCCATCGGCCATAATCACTTCGCCATCCGCCTGTTTTGCCAGATTAAGCTGTCCGGCCAGAGTAATATCACCACCTGCGGAATAAATATGTCCAGCATGCTGTATATGACCCGCCCGAATAGTAAACTCGGCATTATCGGCTAATTGTAAACGGGCATCGGCGTTAATTTTAACCTCGCCCAGCGTATCCAGAATAAAACGCTGAATACCGGACATGGCCAGACGGCTCAAGGCATTGTTTTGATTGAACTGAAAACCCTGTGTTGATTCAAAGCCTTCGCTTAAATTAATGCTGACGTTTCCGCCTTTTGCTCTTTGAGCTTCTGTACGCTGTAAACGGCCATCTACTGTCTCAGACTTTAAATCGCCCTGCCAGGATAACTCTGCGGTTTTAATATTCAGCGACCCCGCATCTTGACCTTCCTGATAGCCTTGAACCTGGCTGTCTTGTTCAAATAATTTTATAAATGTATCATTGGCATCAGCCTCGGCAATATCAAATTGCTGACCTGCCTGATTAACCAGTTGCGTAGTGGTGATCACACCGGTTTGATAATCCACCGAACCGCCGGATATATCAATTAATGCCCCTTGCTCAACAATAATCTCGCCACTGGAAGTCAGATTGATTTCACCCCCGGCCCCCATGCGTTCATAAACACTGCGTTGTATGCGATTTTTAGGTCCGTCATCATCAATAATGCTGGTTTCCTCACGCATATCGACTTTAATCGACTTTTCCCCAAATAGAATGCCATCTTTTTGATTAGGACTGTCACGTAACACATAACTGCTACGCGCATCGACACTGCCGCTATGGCGTTCCATTTTGACCTGTACCTGATCGACACCGGACACATCGATACGGCTGCCCTCTTCAATCAGCAATTTTCCTTGATTACCCTGTAGAGGATCGACAAGATTATCCGTCGCCAGCATATTCAATTGGCCGGATTGCAACTTGATATGGCTGCCTTTTTTCACTTCTATACTGTGAGCGGAAACATCCATATAGGAAACCGATTTATCCTGCCCATCTGTCGCAGTATCGGACACATAGACAATCACCGCATTATCGGCATTAAATTTTCCCTGACCGTCAAAAACCGAGGCATCGGCTTCAGCAGAAATTAATAATTGCTGGTCACGCGCGATCAGATCGCCTTCGACCACTTCGCTGTCCAACACCTCATCGATTTTTGCACCATTAACCAGCAAATCCATCTGGCCGCCAGCATTCAGGCTGTCAATATCATCCACTATATTCAGCGCATCACGACTGACAACAATATCACCTTCCTTGAGCTGATCCGCCGATTTAATGACGAATTTAACTTCAGCAATCAGTTCGGTCACACTGTTTTCGGCAAAGGTGACTTTCGCTTCTGTTCCCAGGCCATCATTTAAATCATTCGCACGGGTGGTACTGACTCCAGACAGTTTGTCACCATTTTTTGTGTGACCTTCTCGTGCCTGTAAACGAATAGAGCCGTTGATTGAGGTCGATTTAGTCGCACTGATTCTTCCATGCTGGTTCACCGCAAAACCGGCCATGCTCACACCGCCCTGTTTAGCCAGTAATGTTCCAAAGTTACCGGCTTCACCACCGGTATCCACTTCTACCAGAATACCGTTAAAATCATCAGAATCGGCCTGTTGCAGATAAACCTTATCCTGACTGGCCACCAGCATAATCTGACCCAGCACGCCCTCGGTTTTAATATCGCCGCGGTTTGTCACTTTAGGCGCTACCAGAATGACATTACCGCCATCACCTGCGGTAATATCGGCACCGGATTCAACTAAAATTTCATGTAACTGTTTAAACTGTGCCGGGGTTCGTGATAATCGTCCTTTACTGTCTGCCTTAAAGACCACTTCTTTCTTTAAGGCATCGACATCTATATTAAAGCCTTTGTCGGATAGTTCCGTTGACAGGCTTTGTAACTGCTGAAAAAGTGCAGCATCATCCGACGCATCAAATGTAACAGAACCCTCTGTCTGGTTGATTTTTTCCGCCAGAGCACCATATGAGATACCCTGATCTTCTAGATAGGACTGTAAATCATCCAGGCTGGACAGGACATATCCGTCATGTAAAACGATTTCCATCCGATCCATTGCCGAATCACCGTTTTCATCAAAAACCTGAGTCAAACCTCTTTCCAGTACCGAATCAGCAATATCATGTGTTGAGGCAATCAGACTGTTAACATCAATCACGGCGTTTTTACCGAAAATAAAACCGTTTTGATTGATTAAATGCACCTGCCCATTGGCCGTTAACTTACCGAGTATACGACTGGGGTCTTTCTGTCCAATACGGTTTAAGGCGACGGCTGACGAAGAAGGTTGATTAAAATTGACATGATTTTTTTCGCCGATATTAAAACTTTGCCAATTCAGCACAGCCCGATTACTGCTCTGATTAATATCCATCCGATGGCCGTTTATATTTTGTGTCGCAACCCCGGAACTGACAAAGTTTTGTGCAGCAACCGGCAACTCCGCCAGTACATTCTGCGATAAACTTCCAGCCAGGACCCCAGTGATTGCAAGGCGTACGCCAGCAGACAAAGGGCTAAGCTTGAATTTAGCATCTGATTTATATTGCTGTTTTTTTACTGTCTGTTTATTAACCATGTTAAAAACCTTGTACAACTAATATTAACTGCTATGTTTTCCTAAAAGCCGGAAAAGCCTTAAATCCTGATTGTATGAAAGATAAGTATTTTCTTGTTCCCATGCTCCTGCGTCACTGCCATTAAGTTAAGCACATCCTATCGTTTTTCCTTAACTTAATGGCAGTGTTGACTACGACTGCCCGGAGCAATCTCTGCCTTCCCTGCAGGCAAAAAAAAACCCGATCTCAATGAGATCGGGTTTTTTAAATAAAAGCTTGGCAATTCC
>SPJK01036820.1_pt1 | contig 15672 bp, 13 predicted proteins | sample 3741771 | NCBI WGS metagenome assembly SPJK01 (sample SAMN10925997, study PRJNA522277) | cold seep metagenome | isolation source: Elba SIP-enriched marine methane seep metagenome, extraction at timepoint T2 | place: Italy: coast of Elba, Mediterranean Sea | reverse complement strand
TTTCATTTAATCTGAAAGAACGATAAAGTCGTCATAAACCTAAATCTAAGCATAGACGATTTTATCAAAATTAATTTTTTCGCTTTTAAAATTCATATTCATTTAAGTCGGATAAGTTTATTTGTTAATGTCGGCGGCAAGGCATATAATCGATAAACCGTTACTTTTTTAGAGGTTAAGCATTATGAATTGGTATCTAAAAGTTTTGAAAAATTATGCGGTTTTCGGCGGTAGAGCGCAGCGTAAAGAATATTGGTTTTTCACGCTGTTCAATATGATTTTCGGGTTTGTTTTAGGATTTGTGGATGGGATTGTCGGCACCATCAATCTGGAAACCGGTTTGGGCATATTAAGCGGCATCTACGCTTTAGCTGTTTTAATTCCAGGCATTGCGGTTTCCGTTCGAAGGTTACATGATACCGGCCGTAGCGGTTGGTGGCTGTTAATCGCTTTGATTCCGATTATCGGCGTGATTGTATTACTTGTTTTTATGGTTTTGGATAGTAAAGTCGGCGCCAATCAATATGGTGAAAATCCGAAAGGGCAAGTGATTTAATGATTTAATTGCAGCCATTCAGTCGCTTGCTCTTCGGGCAAGGGTTTTGCGAAATAATAGCCTTGCAATAAGTCACAGCCATGTTCTATTAAAAATTGCCGGTGCTGATAGGTTTCTATGCCTTCGGCGATAGTGCTGAGATTTAAGCTATGCGCTAAATTGATTATGCCTTTGACCAGCGAGGCGTTTTCCTGATTTTCCATTAAGTCTTTAACAAAACTCTGGTCAATTTTTAACGCATTGATGGGGAATCTTATTAAATAAGCTAAAGAAGAATAACCGGTGCCGAAATCGTCGATAGATAAATGGATTCCCGCTTCATGTAAATCTTGAATAATTTGGCTGGATTGTTCGATATCTTGAACAAAAATATTTTCGGTGATTTCGCAACCCAATAAATCAGCGGGTATGTTAAATTTTTTTAATTGTTGAGTAATGTCATGAACCAGATCTGCATTAAATTGTTTCGGTGAGATATTGCAATGAATTGGAACCGGTTGATAATTCAATCGACGCCAGCGAACCAATTGTAGACAAACGTGTTCGATAACCCAGCGGCCTATGTCGATAATTTGGCCGGTTTCCTCGGCAACCGTAATGAAATCATCCGGTGAAATCATTCCTTTTTCCGGATGATTCCAACGGATCAATGCTTCAAATCCGATTAAATTCGAATTATTATCAACTAATGGTTGATAATAAATAATGAATTCATTATTTCGCAGAGCCTTATGCAGTTCCGTTTCCAAGGTAATTCGTTTTTTAACTTGTTCACTCATTTTTTCCGAAAAGAAATGAAAGCGGTTGCCGCCATCGGATTTTGCCGAATACATGGCGGTATCGGCATTTTTTTGTAAGGTAAACGCGGTTCTGCCGTCTGTCGGATAACAACTGATGCCGATACTGGGTTTGATGAAAAGCTCTTTGCTTTGTAAAAAAAACGGTTGCTGAAAAATTTGCAATATCTTGTCGACAAATTGAATGATATCCTCGGTACGCCGCACATCGGAGACTAAAATGGTAAATTCGTCGCCGCCCATTCTGGCTAAGGTATCGGTTTTACGCACACAACGAGAAAGTCGATTGGCTGTTTCGCAAAGGATTTGATCGCCAAAGTCATGGCCGAAAGTATCATTGATCAATTTAAAATGATCCAGATCCATAAATAACACAGCAAATTGATTTTCATTGCGCTCCGCATTATCTATCGCTTTTTGTAAGTCATCATTGAATAACTGACGATTAAAGAGTTGGGTTAAACCATCATGATGAGCGCGGTAATCCAAGGTTTTATTTAACTCAATCAATTCTTTGGTGCGATTGTGTACTTCATCTTCCAGAGTTTGATCACGTTTATTGATTTGTTCAAGCATGATATTGAAGTGATCCGCCAGTGTTTTTAATTCATCCTGACTGTTGACTTCAACTTTAAGTTGATAATCTTTATATTTAGCAACTTTTTGAGTGATCGCCAATAATTGGCGTATGGGTTTTAAAAACACGTATTGTAAATAGCCGGCAATGATTAAACTGGCGACAAACGCCGCTAATAAAACAGCCGCTGATATCAGACCCTGACGTTTTAAATTTTCGTGCAGAGAAGGGTAGTCGGAAATGATCTGTAAACGGGCAATCTCACGGTCTCTATAGATGACTGGTTGGATTAAATTAATGGTAGGCTCGAAAAAAAAATTTAACAGCCATTCAAAATCATTGTTGACAGGCAGTTGTCGTTGATAAGAAGCAAAGATTTTGTCGCCTTTAATAACCGATGCGCTAACTATCTCTTGGTCGCTTTGTAATGCGCTGAGGATTTCATGAGTGGTTTCCCGGTCGTTAAAAAAAATGGCGACGGTGGAGTTGGAGGCGATGACTTCACACTGAACGGTGAGTCGTTGAGTCAGCGTTTCTTTCACTGAATGAATGTCTAAAATAACAAATGAAAGCCCGGAAATAAATAATGCGACCAGAGTAGTGGCCAAAAAATTAATGATGAGTTTGCTTTTTATTGAACGATACATAAACCGGTTTTATTCCACAACCTCGGAAATTCGTAATAATTTGGAATTGATATCCATCCCTTTTTGGCGAATTGGCGCTAAATTGATAATGAGTTTTAGTTTGTTGTTGGCGATATTAAAACTAATCGAACCATTGTTTTGAATAAATAGACGGGAATTTCCGACTAATAAAAAAGCATTGCGATTGGCTTGATTGATCAAATCCGGATTATCTGTATGATCTTCTGAAAAGTAAAGAATGTGACAATCATGTTCCTGTTCAAGTTCATCAATCACAATAAGGCGTAAAGGTTTGCCGATAACCGGCTCTTTCTTTAATTCATTCAGGTAAGGCTGTAAAGTAGTGTTTTGATATAAGCAGATATTAAAGGTTTCCGCCGCCATGACGCTTTCCGGCCAGCGGGTCAGTTCGGCGAAATGAATCATATAAACCGATTTTAATTGATTTTCCCGATCGCTATAGCTGTCAGGTTTGGCAAAGGTAATATTGGATAAAACAAGACAAAAGGCCAATAATAATTTAACAATACAATATCGTTTAATTGTCGACCTCATTCGATGACTCAAACCGCTAATATACAATTAACTCAGCCTTTCTTATGCCGTTTCAACGAAATAGTCGAGTTAAAATGTCCATATGATCTTGCCGAATACGCTACGTTCTACCTGGCTGGCAGCGATATTCAACACTTCAGGATTATATTCCACCCTTTTTGAATCCAATAAATCATGCCCGCTAACCGATAATTGTAATTGTTCGGAGACCCGCCACGCTAACTTGGCGTCTAAAGATACATAATCATTGATATGTTGTGCCGGTAGGCTATCCACGTAGCGAAACCAAAAATGTCCGGACCAATCGGCGGCAAATTTCAAATAGCTGCGTAATGAAAACTGTTGTTGCGGCGTTTCGCCTTCTGCGGCTACCGATGTAGCATCCAGACTGTTATTGACCGTTTTTAAATTAATTTTTGTTAAAGAATAGGCGGCATGCAATGAAAGTTTTTTGTTAACTTGCCAGTGTGCGGCGGCTTCAAATCCATAACTTTCACCGTGCATATTATTGCCCGTGGTAACCGGAATTAATATATGCGGCGTCGGCAGGGTTTCCAAACCTGGCGCGCCGTTTTCAAATGTTCGTAACTTTTCATATTGATTATAAAAAAAGGATAGATCAAAATTAATGCCGTTCGGACTGATAAATCGATAACCGGCCTCATAGGCGATTACTTCTTCCGAATCGATTTGCGGATTGCCGAAAATGGCGATTAAGCGAGGAGGGGCGCCTGGAATTACGCGTTGATCAATGCGAATATCAACCGAGCGAGTAGGGGTTCTGACAGCTCGGGAAAAGGCCAGCCAAAAACTGTTCTCTTTATTCGGCGTCCACAGTAAACGCGCGGTGGGTTGCCATTCATCACCGCTAAAATCATTATGTTCAAAACGTAGAGCAATGGTGGATTTTAAAGTATTCGGGATTAAAGTGATCTCATCCTGAATAAAGGCGCTGAATAATTGGGTGTTGCGTTTTTCCGGTTGTAATGTGATGTCAGCATAACCGTGTAATTTATCGAAGATGACGCGGTAACCGATACCCCAATTTATTTCGTTCCAATCGGCGGTTTTAAATTGTTGATTGACTTCCAAATCCAGGGTTTCAAAGCGTTGTTTAAAGTCATCACTTTCTCTACCCACAAAATCATAATATAGTTTGACTTTGAATCGATTTTCTTCATTGAACTGATGTCGCCAGGTATTGCTGATGTTTCCGCCGTAGAAATCGATGCGCTGGTCATTGGTATTGTAAAAAGGCGCTACTAAAGTGGGTATTTTCGCCAAATTATGACCGGATGAACCGTCATAATAATCACCGATCAGAGTCAGGGAATTTTTTTTATCCGCTTGCCAGTCCAATCTAAAGCCGCCTTGGGTCTGATCCCATTGATCGGCTGTGTCGCGATTATCTTCATCGACTGAATCTTGGTGATTATTGAAGTCAGCATAAACTCTGTAATGCATTTGCGGATTAATTTGCCCGCCGTAACGCGCGAATCCTTGCTGCATTTCATCGCCGACGCCTGCGCTGATCATGCCGCCTTGGGTTTGTTGAGCGGTTTTGGTAATGATATTAATAACGCCGTTAACGGCATTGGCGCCCCAAATGGCCGCGCCGGGGCCGCGAATAATCTCAATGCGATCTATATTTTCCAATTGCGCATTTTGAGTGTCCCAATAAACGCCTGAAAATAAGGGGTTATAGACGGTGCGGCCGTCAATCATTACCAGCAATTTATTTGCAAATCGTCCGCTAAAGCCGCGAGCGGTCACCGACCACTTATTGACATCAATCCGAGCCACTTGAATACCGGGCGCCATTCTCAATACATCCGGGAGGGTGGCAGCGCCGCTGTTTTTAATGTCATCGCTGTTGATGACAAAAACCGCCGCAGGGGTGTCGGAAAGAGGCTGCTCTTTTTTGCCTGCAGAAGTGACTAAAATATCTAAATCGGCTAATTCTTCCAGAGGCAAGCGTTTCAAAGCCAGCGTATCAAAATTAGCTTGAGCAGTGAATGGCAGACAACAAAGCAATAATAATAACAATTGTTTGTTTATGAAAATAATAATGCGCATTTAGCTAACCAAAATCAGGATAAATCTTTCGTAAATCGAATTTAGGAACGTTCACTAAATAAGCGCCCATTCCTTAAGCCTTTTATTTTAGCAGATTGTTTTTATCCGAAATCAATTGATTTAAAGAAGTGGCGTCGAAGAGGGTTAGGAACGCGCAGCAACGGTGGTAGCGACAGGTTTTTTAATGGTGAGTTTTTGGCCGGGTTTGAGATATTTACGAAGGGATAAATTATTCCAACGCGCAATATCGCGAGAAGACACTGAGAATTTACGGGCAATTCGCCAAAAAGAATCGCCTTTTTTAACGGTATAAATAAGTTTTTTTGATTCAATCTCAGTTAATAAAATATGTTTTTGCGGTCGGTGAGAAACCGGTATTAATAAATGTTTACCGGTGCTGATTCGATTTCCGCTCAAATGGTTGACTTTCTTGATAGAGAGAACCGAGGTTTTATGCAGGCGGGCAATATCGCTAAGCGTTTCGCCTTTGGCTATTTTGTGGCGTTTCCATTTAATACGCTGGTCATCCGGCAATGAGGCTAATTTCTCTTTAAATCGATCGACTTTTGCAGTCGGAATCAATAGACGTTGAGAGCCTTCCGGGGAGGTGCTCCACCGGTTGAAGCCTGGGTTCAAATGCATAAACTCTTCTATAGGCGTTTCCGCCAATTCCGCCGCCTTGGCCAGATCCAAAGGCGCTTTTAATTTAACTTCGGTGAAATAGGGTTGATCGGGTATGTCTTTTAGCTTGACATTATATTTCAACGGGTCGGCGAAAATTTTAGCGATGGCCAATAGCCGGGGGACATAATGCATGGTTTCTCTAGGCAATTTTAACGACCAATAATGCGTTTTTTTGCCTCGCCTTTTATTTTTTCTGATAGCACGGTTGATTCTTCCCTTGCCGGCATTATAGGAAGCCAGAGCCAGCTCCCAATCACCATTATAATATTCGCTCAGTTGTTTCAAATAGTCTGTGGCCGCTTGAGTGGATGCGATTACGTCCCGCCGACCGTCATACCACCAGTTTTGCTGCAAGCCGAAATACTTGCCGGTGGAAGGGATGAATTGCCATAAACCGGAGGCTTTGGCGCGCGACAAGGCCAACGGTTTGAAAGCGCTTTCCACAATCGGCAGCAACGCCAATTCACCGGGTAATTGTTTTGCCTCAATTTCATTTATAATAAAATGCATGTATGGCGCTGCGCGTTCTTGAATTTGCAATAATAAATCCGGATAAAGCGCATAACGTTTAATTTCTTTTTCGATGCGTTTATTATTTTTTGTCGATAGCCCGTATAATGCGCGGATTCTATCCCAAACCGGCTTGATTTCCACCGGTTCGATTTGATGAGCGGATTTAATCAGCTTTTCCGCATCCATAAAAGTAAGATCTTCTGCCGGTTTTGCAACCAAAGGCGTAGTATGGCTGTCTATTGAGATTGCTTCCGCCGGTAATTCGCTGATAATGCGATGCGTTGGAGCTTGTTGTGCGCACCCAACCAGGAATACAAGCGGGATAGATAAGCTGTATAAGGTTGTTTTTGTTAAGCGCATAATATAGAACTTTTTGAGATTTATACCTGTAAAGTGTTGATTATAGCTCTATTTGATAAGGTTTACCTATAGCCGATGAAAAGAAAATTTTTATTTTCAATGTATCAATCGCCTAGAGGCAAATTGTTACAAACCATGGAAAGTCAATATTTGAAGCGTTCCATTACCGTGAGCTGCAAGCAAAATCAGTTACAAATCGGCGGTTTGGATTGGGAATGCGGTTTTATAGACTGTTCCCTATATCAAAATTATTATATTTTGGATGTCGATGCTCATGGTGACAAAAAAGCCCATATCATTACCGGTAACTCGCATTCCTTGCCTTTTCAAAGCGATTCCGTAGATTTGATTATATTGCCCCATCTTTTGGAGTTTGACAAACATCGATTTCAAACATTAAGAGAAGTCGAGCGGGTTTTAAAAGCGGGGGGCGAGTTGATTATTTTATCCTTTAACCCTTTCAGTTTTTCAGTAAGGTATCAATTACTGTTAGAGAGTAAGTTGTCCGGCGCTTTTCAGAATCATTTTATTTCCAGACTGCGGGTTCATGATTGGTTGAAGTTAATGAACTTCGGCATCATTCATACCGTGGAATTTAATATCGATACCTTCACTATTCGACCAGGCGCTTTTAAATTGTGTAGAAGCAGTTTTTTTTCGATGGCTTACGGGGTCAAAGCGGTCAAAAAAAGGTATACTTTAATACCTGTCGGCATGAATACGCAGACACGCTCACAATTGGTCACATCTTCGAAATCTTAATCACTATCTATGACTGAAACGGTAATTATTTATACCGACGGCGCTTGCAAGGGAAATCCTGGGCCGGGCGGTTGGGGCGTTTATTTTCGCTATAAAAACAAAGAAAAAGAACTGTTCGGCGGCGAAGCGGAAACCACCAACAACCGCATGGAATTAACCGCAGCCATAAAGGCTTTGGAAACCCTAAATCGTGCTTGCCAAGTACAATTACACACCGATTCCAAATATGTGTTGCAAGGCATTACCGAATGGATGGACAACTGGAAAAAAAGAGGCTGGAAAACCGCCGCTAAAAAACCGGTTAAAAATGAAGATTTATGGCGCGCTTTAGATCAAGCCCTACAAAGACATGAAGTAGAGTGGGTGTGGGTGAAAGGCCATGCCGGCAATCCGGGCAACGAAAAAGCCGATCAATTGGCTAATCAAGGAGTTAATTCTCTAACTTAGTTTTTTTTCGACACTCAAGCTAAAGTTTGATTGTCTATCAACATGTAAATTAATGACTACTGACATTTTAGAAAAACAGGCGCTGGCCGAATTTAATTCAGGCCATTATCAGGAAGCCATCAAACTTTATAAAAAACTGTTACAAGAATCCGATCAACCGGAGTGGAACGAAAAAATCGCTCACAGCTATGTCGCCAGAGCGAAAAGTTTTGCCGAAAGGGGCATGTTTCGGGAAGCGGCGGAATTATGGGAAAATCATTTACGGTTTACGGACACCCCTTTAGATGAAGATTTTTATATAGTCTGGTTGATTTATTGTAATAAACCAGACAAGGCGATTCATCAATTAAGCCAATTAACCGCCTCTCAAGTTGATAAGCAATATGCGGGGTTGGCGGAATTTATCGGTTATCAGGCCTTGTTTTTACAAGCTGATTTTGTTTCGACTATTGCGCATGAATCTAAATTTCATCAACATTTTCAGCTTGCTCAGCAGGCATTTAAAGCTTATCAAAATGGCGATAATGAACAAGCTCACGCGCTGTTAAATCAATTACCGTTCCGCTCGGCCTTTAAAAATTTAAGCTTACTCATTAAAGCCCTGATTGATCAAACGGGAGAGAGGCAAACAATACGGACACTGCTGGAAAAAATCCCCGACTATTCGATTTATGCGGGTGTTGCCAAGTTATTGGCGGCGCTTTTGGCGGATTACGGAGATTTGCCGCAAATATTGAATTCGGTTAGCCATCATCAACAAAATATCATCGCCAAATCGCTTGGTTTGAATAAAAAACAGATAGAGTTTATTCACCGCATACAGAAATTGGATGAAAACGCCAGCGCAAAAGTGATATTTAATTTGATTACTACATACGCTGCGGTTTTGCCGACCGAGCCGTTGCAGCGTTACTGTGAATATTTACTCGCTTCATATCCGAAAGGCATAAAAGATTTTCAAAAGAAAGTGCGTAAATTCAATGTATTTGAATTAAATCGTATGCAGGCGATTCAGTGTGAACGACAACACGAAACCTTTGACGCTCGTGAGTATTGGGAGAATTGCCTGGAAGCGTTGAAAAAAGACCCTGAAAAAAATGCCTTGAAAATCGCGTTAATTTACAGACGTTTGGCGGATTGGGAATTTGATGAGGAAAAAATTAATTTATTGGAGCAGAGTCTGGATTACGATGCGACGGATAAGGACAGCTATAAACATATTTTGACTCATTATCAAAAAACGCCGCAATCCTCAATTTTCCGTACCTGGTTATCGAAATCCTTACAACAATTTCCACAAGAAATTGATTTCTTGATCATTGCCGTTAATGCCGCATACGCGAATAAAGCCTTTAAAAAAGTCACCGACTATGCTTCGCAAATTTTAAAGATTGACCCGTTGAATACTTTCGCCAAAAAAATAATGTATAAAAGTTATATGGCGCGCGCATACCAACAAATAGAAAAAAAACAATTTCATTTGTTTGAAGCCGAAATCGAAAGAGCGGAAAAATTAAATTTAGGTAAACAATATCAGCATCATATTAATTTACTGAGCGGTTTCTTCGTTTTTGCTGCGGAAGATAAAAAACAAGGGTTAAGATTAATTCACCAAGTCTTAATCGGCCGTTATGAAAATCCGATACTGATGCATTTTCAGGCGACCGTAGAAGCAATGGCGACAGGGGTGCCGGTTTCAACAATCTTAAAATCGCTGCCGGTTTGCGCGAACAACTTGATCAGTGAAGCGGGGCTTGCTCAATTAACTGAAATTATCAGTCTCTATCACGAAGAAGAGCGACATGAGGAAATTAATAAGGCGCTGGAAAAAATCAAAAAACCGCTTAAACAATCTATTGAAAAGCAACAATACGGCGAGACGGTTTTACTCAAATTTACCGAAACCTTATTGAATATCCAGCATTATGAATTATTGCGTCACGTATGTAAATTCAACGGTGCAAGCGATTTTGATAACAATATTTGGCGCTATTATAAAGTCATCGCTAAAGTCAACGGTAAACCGGAAAAAGCCTCATTTAATGATCGATTAGCGATGGAGTCATTGCTGGAAGACGCGCACGCTGAAGATGATCGTAAACTTGAAATATTGGTCAATGACTTTTTGCACCAATTCCAACAATTTAATCAAGTCGGCGACTTTGATATTATCAACGCCATTTTTAATCCGAACGGCGAACAAGACCTCGACGACGAAGAGGACGAGTTGGATCCGTTTGATGTTTTATTCGGCCATTTGTCCGACGCAGTTTATTTTAAACTGGAAAAACAGGCGGATAAAATCGTCAATCAATACCCACCGGAAAAATTAGCGAAATCGCTGTCCGGTATTATTGATGAGCGGGCTTTTTTATTGTTGATAATGCAGCAGCCTGAAATTTATTCAGCCCTGATATTACTGAAGGCGGCGGAAAAACTAAAACTGGATATCGGTATTACTCAAGAACAAGTCGTGGCTTGTTATCTAGAAGCTAATCCGGAAACGCCGACTCAATTCCCATTCTAACACCCTAATCATGAAATCACCTTATCAAATACTGGACGTATCTGAAGATGCTGATGATGCATTAATAAAAAAAGCTTATTTACTCAAAATAAAAGCGCATCCCCCTGAACATAATCAGGAGATGTTTTTACAGATTCAAAATGCCTATCAAACCGTTAAAGATACTAAATCCCGCGCTCGATATGCGCTTTTTAATATTGAATCGATAGAATTAAATGAATTCTTGCAAGCGGCATTCTGCGAAAATAATATTGATCGAGTTGAGCCGGGAACATTAGCGCAATTACTCAACCAGCCTGTTGATTACGCTCTGGTGAACAAAACATTATCTAAAACGCGAAAATAATGACTGACAACGAAACGGAAAAAGAAAATTTACTGAATCAGTTTCAACAATTTCTTGATCATCAACATTTGGATGAATTCGATCTGGAGAAACAACCGGATCTGAATCATTTGCTGAGTGAAATGGCGGCCTTGAAAACCGAGGTAAAAACCGAATCGAGGCAATATAAGGCGACCTTAGATAGTTTAAGTGCGGCGTTGGAAACCGTGACATCCGATAATCAGGCTTTGACTACCGAACTGGCTTTGCATGAACAATTATTAGCGAAGCAAAAAAATGAAATGCTTAAAACCATGCTGACGGAAATGGTTGACTTATATGATAAGTTTCAGACCGGTCTGGAGATGGTTAAAAGCTATCAGCCTCAACGCGGCTTGTTTAAACGCTCGCGTAAAAAAGATGTGCGCTATATTCAAAGTATCCAAGATGGTCAACAAATCAGTCTCAAACGATTCGAGCAGTTATTGCAGCGTCATCAAGTTGAAATTATTGAATGTCAGGGGGAACCCTTTAACCCGCAAACCATGGCGGCGATTGAAACCGGTTTTAATCTTGAGCAGGAGAACGGCGTTGTTTTAGAAGAGCTGCGTAAAGGTTGTTTACATCAAGGGCGGGTGTTGCGCCCGGCAGAAGTTAAAGTGAATAAAATTAAATAATATGAATGAAATAATAATCGGCATTGATCTGGGCACCACCAATTCTGAAGTTGCTGTCGTGGAAAACGGCAAAGCAACAGTCATCGCGAGTGGCGGACAATTTATCTTACCGTCATTTGTCGGCCTGGATGACAATAACCAAATCATGGTGGGCGAACCGGCGCGTAATCAATATTTACTGTACCCGGAGCGAACCATTAAATCCATTAAGCGATTGATGGGCCAAGATACCGTGGTAACGATGGCGGAGCAAAATTTCACCCCGCAAGAGATTTCCGCGATCATATTGAAACAATTAAAAGCCGTTGCCGAACAATATTTGGGACAAACGGTTAATAAAGCAGTAATTACCGTTCCCGCTTATTTTTCCGATGCGCAAAGACAAGCCACCCGAGAAGCCGGCGAAATAGCCGGGCTGGAAGTGGTGCGAATGATTAATGAGCCGACTGCCGCCGCTTTGGCTTATCATAATGAGCAAACCGAGTCTAAAAAAATGTTGGTCTATGATTTAGGCGGCGGTACTTTTGATGTTTCGGTGGTGAATATTGAAGAGGGCGTGGTAGAAGTATTATCCAGCCACGGCGATAATCATCTCGGCGGCGATGATTTCGATCAACAAATTATTCAACATCTGCTGAGCCATCTAAGCGATCAATATGGCGTGGATGCGGCTAGTAACAGCAAAGCACTGGCTCGCTTGACGCGGGCGGCTGAAAACGCCAAATTTGGGTTATCCGAACAACCTTATGTGTTGATCGAAGAGGAGTTTTTGCTGGAACATCAAGGCGCCGCCGTGCATTTATCGTTGGAATTGTCGCGGATGGAGTATGAGGCCATGATTGAAGATTATATCAACGCGACTTTGGACGCCACGCATATCGCTTTGAAGGGCGCGAATCTGGTGAGTTCCGATATAGAAGAAATTGTTTTGGTCGGCGGTTCAACCCGTACCCCTGTTATTCGGGAGCGTCTGGTGAATGAATTCGGTTTTGAGCCGCATAGCGAAATTAATCCGGATTTATGCGTGGCCACAGGCGCAGCGATACAGGCAGGCATTATCAATCATCAACAAATTGATCAGGTGTTGGTCGATGTTACGCCCTACACGTACGGCACTAGTGCTATCGGTCATTTAAACGGGGAAATGTATCCATTTATGTATGTGCCGATCATCCATAAAAATACCGCATTGCCGAATCGGAAAAGCGAAGCCTTTGCGACCCATTTTGATGGCCAGGAAAAAGTCGAGGTCGTCATTTATCAAGGTGAAGACCCGGATGCTTTGAATAATATTAAAATCGGTGATTTTCTTATTGAAGGCTTACAAGATGTAGAAGCGGGTAATGTACTTTTATTGACCCTGGAATTGGATTTAAACGGTATTTTGCAAGTGTCTGCAGAAGAGAAAGAGACCGGTCTGGCCAAGTCGATCACTATCAAAAATGCCTTATCGCAATTTGAAAGCTCCACTCTGGAAAGCGCTCAACAGCGCATCACCTCATTATTCGGTCAAATCGATCCAACTCTGGAGGCTGAACAGGATGCCAAGGCGCAGACCGAAGTCGAGCTTGAACCGGTTAGCGATCATGTGAAAGCCGCCAAGGCCTTAATTGAAAAAGCGGAAAGCTACTTTGATAAAGTCGGCGCCGAAGATAAAGAAGACATGATTGACGCCATTGAAAATATGACTCAATGTATGGATGCGGACGATGAACAAGGGTTGGCGGAAGCCTCGGAACAATTAAACGATATATTGTATTATTTGGATCAATAATGAAACGTTGTTCTTGTTGTAAGGCGCGGATGTCTGAAGCGGTATGTAAACGTTGCGGTGCCGATTTTACATCGGCCCGGCAAGCCGAGCATTGGGCGAATCATTGGTTGGCGAAATCTGTTGATTTTCATCGCCATCAACAGTTTCAGCAAAGTATTACCGCGCTGGAGCTATCCATAGGGTTAGCGAGCAGCTCTTTAGCCAATTGTTATCGCCGATTCTTAATCGATTTTCATGGTCGGGAAATTCTGGCGCTGTTGCAAAATAATCAACTGCTGGTCGCCAAGTTAAGATTATTTCAGATTCGCCGCTTAATTAAATTCAGTACTGCGCTTCAACAACTGCGGAAATTTGTTGATTTTCTGGATGTTAACCCGGTCGGTTTAAATAACAATACATGAATGTTTTTATAAAACCAGATTTGATAAATTTTCATCCGGTATGACGATTTCGCCGGTTCTGGCGGTTTCATACTAAGCCCGTCAACGATGCGCCTTTGCCGCGCTGTAATTGCACTAATGGATGACCGATGTTTTGTTCCAAAGTTTGTAATAAGCCCCAGGCGTGCCGGTAAGATACCTGACAGGTTTCGGCGGCGGAGCGTAATGCCCCGCTTTTCTGAATCGCGTTCAGTAAGGCAAATAATTCATCGCTTAACTCATGAGCTGAATTTTCGCCATAGAACCAAGGCAAGCCGAAATTAATTTCCAGGGTTATATTAAGGTGTTTTTGCGTTGGGCTTAAACAGCATTTGATCGTTTAATTTAAACCCCTGAATGGCTTGTTGGCCTTCCGTCGATGTTATCCAGTTAATAAATGTTAACGCCTGTTGTTTTTTGATATGAGGGTGTCTAGCCGGATTAACCATCATCACGCTGTACTGATTGAACAAACGCGGATCGCCAGCATCCAATAAAACTAAGCCGTTCTTGTTTTTAAAAGAAATCCAGGTGCCACGGTCTGAAAGCGTATAGGCATTGCCTTGCGCAGCCAGCATGTTCAAGACCGCCCCCATTCCTGCGCCGGCTTCTTTATACCAATCGCCGGGTTGCGTTATCGGATTTAATTCAGCTAGTTTCCAAAGCCTTAATTCCATGCGATTGGTTCCGCTGTCATCGCCTCTGGAAATAAATGTTGATTGACTGAATGCAATTTTTTCCAGGGATTTAACTGCATCGCCGGTGTTTTTGACGGCGGCCGGGTCGCCGGCCGGACCGATTAAGACGAAATCATTGTACATGACTTCCCGGCGTTCAACGCCGTAACCTTCTTCGATAAATTTTAATTCGCCTGCTTTATCATGAATCAATAATAGGTCTGCGTCGCCGTTTTGTCCCAGTTTTAAAGCTTGTCCGGTTCCTACTGCAACAACCCGCACTTCAATTCCGGTTTTGTTCTGAAAAATAGGTAAAAAATAATCAAAAAAACCGGAAGCTTGCGTCGATGTCGTTGAAGCTAAGACTATATGAGTTGGATCGGAAGATACATTGAATGAAAATGCAAAAAAAGAAAGTGAAATAATAGTATTGAATAAACAAAAACGCTTCATGAACTCCTCTATATATGTAAATTATTTCATATTAAAAATATTATATTTTCAGCCCTAAAGCCGATTATAGATTAATAGAGATATAAAAAATATGCAGAAATTTACATATATTGAAAAGACAAACCCTACTAAAGGGCTTGTTTTCGGGGTTATCAGATGGGTAGTGAGAAAATTGATTAAAGAAAATTAAACAGTTTCATCATTTTCTTCGAGGAAACGAATCGAGGTTTTTTTGACTTGAATTTTGTCATTGTGACTTAAAACAGTGCTGTTATTAATTTTGCGGCCATTCACATGCACATAACTCATTTTGATCGGCAATATATAATAGGAACGTCCTATGCGTTTGATTTCCGCAGCATATGCCGGTGTGATAAAGCGCCAGCCATTGGTTTGAATTTCATTTTTTGCAGCGCGGCCAATGCGAATAACGGAATCGCTTAGCAAAATTTTTTGAACGTTTTTGATGTCTCCTTTTACCAGTAGATAACAATTATCGTTGTCGGAGGAGGCGCTGGTTTTATGGATGGAAGCGATAACAGTGCGGTCATCAGCATTATAGTCCGTTGAGACTTGCGGAGTTTGTTCCGGCTGTTTTGCCGTCCATTCAGTAATTTTTAAGACAAATTTGGAAATCTGAATAGAGTCGCCGGTTTTTATACTGATTTTGTCGGTCAACTTTTGGGTATTAAGATAAGTGCCGTTGGTGCTGTTTAAATCCTCTACATAAAGCTTGTTTTCGTCTAGGGATATGAGTGCGTGAAAGCTGGAGACGCCTTTATTATCCAGCTTGATGTCAGCATTGTCTGAACGGCCTATGACACAGGAATCCCGCTCAAGCTTATA
>SPJK01074995.1_pt1 | contig 15674 bp, 13 predicted proteins | sample 3741771 | NCBI WGS metagenome assembly SPJK01 (sample SAMN10925997, study PRJNA522277) | cold seep metagenome | isolation source: Elba SIP-enriched marine methane seep metagenome, extraction at timepoint T2 | place: Italy: coast of Elba, Mediterranean Sea | reverse complement strand
TGTTCGCCTGTATGAGCAAATGGCGGAAGAGCTTACATTTAACCCAAGGGAAAAATTAGAAGCTTTATAAAATAACGTCTGAAATAAAAAGGCGGCTAGTGGCCGCCTTTTTATTGAGCTGGAGCTTAACGATTAAAACTGATAGCTAACACCTAGTTGATACGTACGGTCCCTGCCCGGGAAGAAACGATAATCACCAAATGCAAAGTCAGCTCTATCCGCATACTCTTCATCAAGTAAGTTTTTCACCTGTCCATGTAAAGCAATATTACTAGTTATCTGACTAGTGAAACGAAGGTTAACCAAATCATGACCTTCATATTCATGCTCATTAGATGGGTCAAGGAAATACTTATCCATATGTACCCACTCTAATTCTGCTCGACTATCCGCATTTACATCCCAGCCTAAACGAACATTGCCGATATGTTTAGGTGCCGTATCAACTGTGTCACCGGACTTTACGTCGGTTGAGGTATCATCATAAGTGTGTCGAGCGAACGTGTAATTGGCTGAAAGGTCGATGTTTTTAGCTAATAGCAAACTAAGTGCCACCTCTATTCCACGGTGCTTAGTACGCGCATCAGTCACATTTAAACCATCAGAGTCACGGAAGAAAAAGTTCTTTTTCTTCATATAAAATACGCTAACTTCGTAGTTGACGATTCCAGCTAGACCACGTGAACCAATTTCAATACTGTCAGAACGCTCCGAGTCCATCTCACCAGCCACTTGTTGGTTTTGTAAGCGATATAAATCCGTCGTTTGTGGTGCGCGATGGCCGCGAGCAAAATTAAGGAATCCACTATGGTTTTCGTTAACACGATAAACAAAACCTAGCTTTGGACTCCAGTCATTAAAGGTATCTCTACGGTCATCAGGTCTCAAATACAAACACTCAGAAGGAGCTGCAAAACATGCACCGCCATCGGCTTCACCAGTTCCCGAGGCAACATTATTATTGTAGTCATAACGCACGTGTTCGAAACGTAAGCCAGTGGTTGTTGACCACTTTTCAGCTAGTTGCCACTCAGCATGCAAATAAGGAGCGATAGTTACTGCTTCAACATCATAATCATAGTGCACACCTTGCTGACGGTTCTTTCCAAAAAAGCTATAACTTGCTCGCTCTTGGGTTTGCTTTAAACTTCCATCGGTATACTCTAAATCTGTACCCGCAATCAATTTATGGCCACCCGTTAAACGCATGTAATAAGCGATTTGAGTACCAATACTTGTGTGTTCGTTTTCTTCAATTGCTCGAGATGGTAAGTAATGTTGACGAAATTTCATTTGATTATCGCGATAATATGGAGTGACACTCAACGTATTACCATTCGCTAAGTCATGATCCCAGCGTGTTGATAAGCGAACGGACTTCCAATCACGAAATGCATCTTCATCAGGGTTTGTCTCCATCAAGTCTTGCTCTTTATACGCAAATTCATCATCCGACCTAATAAAACCAGCGGTTTCTTGATTTAAATTAAACGCTGAGAAAACAGTTTTAAAGCTATCACCATTTTCTGCATAGTAATCATGTCGACCCGTGATCTTTTGTTGACCATATTCAGCATCATCGCGCCAACCTCCAAATTCAGTTCCACTCAAGCTAACGCGGTAGCCATGTGAATCAGAGCTATCACTGACCGTCGCTTTATATTTGTATAGATCATCAGAGCCAACTGTAATATCAACAATACGCTCAAGCTCAGTTGATGGTGCTCTCGTCAGCACATTAATCAAACCATGGACTGCATTTGAGCCATATAAAGCACTCCCCGGGCCACGTACAACCTCTATAGAATCAGCCCATTCAAAATGCGCCTCAGCTAAACCATTATTATTTGCAAAACCAGCTGAACGAAGTGCAATTCCATCTTCCATAAATAGAAAAGCACCCGCCGCACCTGGTCCTGTTAATACTGGGGAGCGTAAAGCGACTAATGACTCAACACCATTACCACGTTGAATATTCACGCCACTTACACGCGCTATGCTTTCCTCGATATGATCCGCATTTAATAAATCAATTTCTTGTTGTGTCACTTTACCGGTATTGCCCGATAAGCCACTCAACGCTGATTCAGATTTGGTGCCTGTCACCACAAACTGATCTAAAAATAGTTTTGAATTAGTATCAGCAATTGCCACATGACTCGCCGCAGCAACTAACAAGGTTCCGACAAATCTGTATGCTATTGTCATATATTATTCCTATAGAGTTGAAATTTAGAGGCATATTATTCGTGGACTCATCGTAATATGCATCAGAAAAAAACTGAAACTCATATTGAAAAACTCATATTTCACCCTTATTTGATCTAAATCAAAACAATATTAATGAAATAGTAAAAACTGAGAACCATTTATGCGCCTGATAAAATCGACAATATTATGGCTTGCTACGTTAAGCTTATTAATACAAGTTGCAGTAGCAGCTTTACCATTCGATTGGTTTAGTGAGGAGGGAAAATTACCTACCTTAGCCCCAATGCTAGATCGCTCTAAACCAGCCGTTGTAAATATCTCAACGCGAAGCCAAGTTCGTGTGCAAGACAACCCATTAATGAACGATCCTTTCTTTCGTCGCTTCTTTGATCTACCTACACAGCCACGCCAGCGCAGCAAACAGAGTCTTGGCTCTGGTGTGATTTTTGACGCCAAAGAAGGGCTAGTCCTTACTAACTATCATGTTATAAAAGGTGCGGATGAAATTACGGTTGCTTTAACCGATGGCCGCAGCCATAAAGCAGAAATGGTTGGTAGTGATCCGGCAACTGATGTCGCTTTAATTAAAATACCTGCAGAGAATTTAACCGCTTTACCTTTAGCCAATTCAGAACATCTAAAAGTAGGTGATTTTGTGGTTGCGATTGGTAACCCTTTTGGTCTTGGACAAACCGTTACATCAGGTATTGTAAGTGCCCTCGGTCGCAGTGGTTTAGGTATTGAAGGTTATGAAAACTTCATTCAAACGGATGCGTCAATCAACCCGGGTAACTCAGGTGGTGCATTAGTCAACTTACGAGGTGAATTGGTTGGCATCAATACCGCTATTTTCTCACCCGGCCAAAACACCGGTAATGTCGGTATTGGATTTGCGATACCAAGCAACTTAGTCAAACAAATTACCGACCAACTAATTGCTCACGGTGAAGTTAAACGTGCTTATCTAGGTGTTCAAATGCAAGACCTGACACCTGAACTTGCCGGCGCCTTTGATATTCCTGCTGGCCGGGGTGCTGTGGTAACTCAAGTATTTAAAGACTCTGCCGCTGATGAAGCCGGCTTAAAAGTCGGTGACGTTGTACTATCTGTTGATGGCGATAAGCTCATTAATGCTGATGCCCTTAGAAATACCATTGGGCTCTTAGTCGTTGGTCAGACTATAAAACTTGAGGTGTTACGAGATGGTAAGACTCAGACTCTTAAAGCAACCGTTAAAGAAACAGAAAAACAAACTCAAGGCGGTGTACATCCTAAATTATCAGGTGCCACATTTGGTGATATAGAGCCTTCTGCACCTTATTATGGAAAAGTCGAGGGTGTGGTCGTTTACTCAGTGAAACGAGGCAGTGCAGCTTGGCAGGCAGGTTTACGTGCTAATGACATCATTACGTCAGTAAACAGGCAAGCCGTAACCAGTCTCGAAGACTTTAAGCCTCACGCTTATAACGAACAAACCTTATTGTTGAATATTATTCGTCGCGGCACAGCAGTATTTTTATTACTGAAATAAACGCTTACTCAAATAAACCATAAGTCGGTACACGTGCTACTTTTAGCCGAATACCGACTTGCTCATTATCACCATAGCTACTAAACCCTGGCGCCATGCACAACACTGTTTGACCATCACTTAACTTAAGCGTGTATAGATATTCAGCACCTAAATACAGGCGGCTAACCACCGTTGCTTTAATGTCACTCTCTGCATCAATAACGACATCTTGAGGACGAATTTGCACTAACGCTTGCTGAGTCACTGATGTCATATAATCAGCATGGGCCTCACCCAATGGTGTATCTAATAAACCGTGCTCTTTATGGCTTGCTTCAAGCATCACACTTTGACCAATAAACTTAGCGACAAATGCAGTTTTAGGTGCGAAATATAACTCTTTCGCCGTCGCCCATTGAACTAGACGGCTGTTCTCCATCACACCAATATCATCAGCCATTGCAAAGGCTTCTGACTGATCATGGGTCACCAGTATGGCTGTCGCGTTATCTTGTTTTAAGATTGATCGTAATTCCCATGCCAAGCTCTGACGAAGCTCAGTATCCATACTCGAAAAAGGCTCATCCATCAGCAAAATATCTGGCTTAGGCGCCATCGCACGAATCAATGCAACCCGTTGCTGTTGACCACCCGATAGCTCATGCGGATAACGGTTGCGCATGCTCTCCAGTTTTACTAGTTTTAATAATTCATCAACGCGGGCAGCTTTGTCTTTTTTCGACCATTTATTCAGACCAAAAGCGACATTTTTTTCAACGGTTAGATGCGGATACAAAGCAAAGTCTTGAAACACCATGCCAACACGGCGACTCTGCGGCGGCATCGTAAAGCCACTATCTGCAACTAGTCGTTCACCCAAGGTAATTGAACCTTCATTAACAGATTGAAAACCAGCTATCGCGCGCAGCATGGTAGTTTTACCACAACCACTTGGACCAAGTAAGCAACCAATTCGGCCAGCTTTTAACTCAAAGTTCACGTGTTGAATCACTTTGTAATCAGCAAAACGGATGGTGACGTTGTTAACGTTAAGCTGTGTGCTCATGGCGAGATCTCGTAATCGAATAACTTAATAAAATAACAGGAATAATACCCACCGCAACTATCGTTAGTGCCGCTGGTGCAGCATCGGCTAAGCGCTCATCAGATGCCAGCTCATAAGCTCTTACAGCTAATGTATTAAAATTGAAAGGTCGCAAAATTAAGGTAGCCGGCAATTCTTTTAACACATCGACGAAAACTAATAATAAAGCCGTAAATAAACTCCCAGTCAGCATCGGCATATGTACACGTTTGATAGTTTGCAAGGTGGTTAAGCCCATAGACTGTGCAGCTTCATCCATTGAGGGTCTAACTCGGGTTAACCCTGACTCAACGGTTTGCAATGACATCGCTAAAAAACGAACCAAATAAGCAAATACCAACGCAACAATGGTGCCACTCAATAATAAGCCAGATGACACATCAAACTGAGCTCTCAACCAACTGTCTAACCAATTATCAAATGCCGAAAAAGGAATCATTACACCGACCGCGATCACAGCACCTGGAACCGCATAGCCCATACCAGCAACGTTAACTGCTGCTTTAGTTATCTTATTGGGGCTTATCCGACGACCATATGCCAAGAGTAACGCCACCAGCAAGGCAAATACGGTAGTAATCGCTGCCAATATCAGACTATGTTCAACCAAAGCCCAGTAACTACTATCAAATAACTCTTCACTGGTCGTAAACACCCATATTAATAACTGAGTAACAGGCAATAAAAAACCGAATAACAATAACAACAAGCAAAAGCCAAATGCACTCAAGCTATTTAGCCCATTTAGTTCAATACGCTTTAATGCTTGATGCCGTTGACTAGTGTGATGATATTTTGCTTGCTTGCGTTGATAACGCTCAATAATAATTAAGGTGAAGACAAATAACAGCAGCACACCTGCTAATTGAGCAGCTGCGGCAACATCATCAAGCCCATACCAAGTGCGAAAAATGCCTGTGGTGAACGTCTGCACACCAAAATATTCGACCGTGCCGAAGTCCGCTAATGTTTCCATCAACGCTAAGGTTAAGCCAGCAACGATTGCAGGACGGGCTAAGGGCAAAGCCACACGGAAAAATGTCGACCATGTACCATTCCCCAGTGTCCGGCTCACATCAAGCACACATAAGGACTGATTTAAAAACGCGGCCCGGGTTAATAAATACACATACGGATATAAGACCAAGGACAACATGATCGCGGCACCTTCCAAAGAACGTATGTCCGGGAACCAATAATCACCATAACCCCAGCCGGTCAATGATCGTATGAATGTTTGTAGCGGCCCAGCATAATCCAACATGCCCGTATATGTGTAAGCGATGATATAAGCTGGCATTGCCAAAGGCAGCAATAAAGCCCACTCAAACACCTTACGGCCAGGAAATTTACACATGGCTGTTAGCCACGCACTGGCTACCCCCATAATCAAAGTGCCAATCGCCACGCCAAGCATAAGCAATAAGGAATTACTGATGTAGTCGGTAAGTACCGTATCAGCTAAATGACGCCATACCTCTGTGGCAGGCACAAATAAAAAGCCGGCGATGATTATCACCGGCAAACTCAGCGCTACTGCGACTAGCAGAATACCTGTATCTAAGGAAAAATGTTGTCGCAATGACCTACCTGTTTATTATATTTACTTCCAGCCGGCTCGATCCATTAATTTAACGGCTTCTGGGTTCAGTGTGCCTAGTTGATCAAGCTTCAGCGTGTCTTTCTTGAATTCACCCCATGATTTTAACGTGTCACTGACAGCAATGCCATCACGAATAGGATATTCACCATTCACTTCAGCATACCACTGTTGAGCTTCATCACTCGCTAAAAACTCAAGTAACTTGATCGCATTAGCTTTATTTTTAGCCGCAGCTAAAACACTTGCACCACTAACATTCACGTGGGCACCTCGATCTGACTGGTTCGGCCAAAATACAGCTACTTTTGATGCAGCTTCTTTTTGTGCATTATCCTTTGATGTCAACATACCAGCTAAATAATAAGTATTTGCGACAGCGATATCACATTGCCCAGATGCTGCACCTTTAATTTGATCCCGGTCGCCGCCTTTAGGTGGACGAGCAAAGTTAGCCACAAAGCCTTTAGCCCATGCCTCGGTTGCCTTTTCACCATCATGGGCAATCAAAGATGCAACTAACGACTGGTTATAAATATTACTTGATGATCGGATACAAATACGTCCCTTCCACTTTGCATCTGTTAACGCTTCATAACTAGAAAGCTCTGTAGGATCAACTTTCCCTTTTACATACATGATTGGACGAGCACGTAAGGATAAACCGACCCAGTGCCCATCACTATCTCGGTACGAAGCGGGTACCAGCTCCTTTAAGGTTTCTGTTAATGCCGGTTGGGTTAAACCTGCTGTTTTAGCACGGTGTAAACGGCCAGCATCCGTTGTGATTAAAAGATCAGCAGGTGAGTTTTTACCTTCAACCTGCAAGCGTTTTAATAACGCATCCGCTTTTGCCGTAATTAAATTCACAGAAACACCGGTTTCTGCTGTGAATTTATCTAATAAAGGTTTAATTAATTTTTCTTTACGTGCGGAGTATAGGTTTACTTCTTCAGAGGCAAATGTAGGGGCAGCAGCACCTAGTAGCATCAGCGACACAATAGCGTTCTTAAACATGAGTTACCTTAAATATTGACGAGAAATTAACACAAAGACAATAGTAATGATTCGTATTTACTATTTCAACTAAAAATTGATCTTAATTACATAACTCAAAAAAGTGTTTAAGTTAGAGCTGCGCGAGAAAATTTATAAAAAGGTTTAATAACTTAGTCTTTTATTATTAATTAGCATATTCATCCAAATATGCTGTTATTAAGCCGGTGTTATAGCCGCGTACTAATTTATTTTTGACTAAGACTATAGGTACACCAACTCCACCTAATTGATCGTATTCCAGTTTCGCTTTTTCCGACTTTTCAATATCGTACTCAATATAAGCAATTTTATTACGTTCAAAAAACCGCCTAGTTTTAGCGCAATAGCCACACCAATCCGTTGAATACATAGTCACTGGAGCTACATCTTTCAACGCCGAATAATCACGTGGTGGGTTAAGTGCATTCTGCACAAACTCAGTACGAAATAGCAAGATCCCAACAACAAATATAAGTAGTATTCGTCCCATTTTTCAGCCTCAAAAACGATGTTAAGCGTTTGACTCAAATTATAAGAAAGCGTTCACTCACGCTTTCTTAACAAACTCAGATTTCAACTTCATCGCGCCAAAACCGTCTATTTTGCAATCAATATTATGATCGCTATCCACCAAACGAATATTCTTCACTTTAGTGCCCACTTTAACCGATGACGATGAGCCTTTTACTTTGAGATCTTTAATAACAGTAATCGTGTCTCCATCATGCAAGCGGTTACCATTTGAATCCATCACGACAAAGCCATCTACTTCACCATCCGCATCACTAGCCTGCCACTCATGTCCGCACTCTGGACAGACCAGCATATCGCCATCTTCATAGGCATATTCGCCTTCACATGCTGGACAATTTGGTAAGTCGCTCATTTAATTTTTTACCTCGGTTGAAAACATCATTGTGTTTAATATTCCTTAAAATCATGCACCTTATTCATAAAACTGTCATCAAATCTGTCATTTATGCTTCATATAGAGAGATTAGTCTGAGTTATCTAAATCTTCCTCTCAGACCACTCGGAGCAATAATATGTCGCAATTTGATCGCAGACGTTTTTTACAGTTTACAGCACTAGGCCTAAGCTCAATGATGGCACCAGCTGTTTTATCAAAAAACGTAGAAAAATGGCCCTCTTTCAAAAAACGTTTCTTTGATGGCGAATTCTTACATGGTATAGCAAGTGGTGATCCACTAAGTGACTCTGTCATTATTTGGACTCGCGTAACTACTCCTAAAAAAATATCATCTCACTCGTGGTTCAGACGCTTAAGAAAATATCATCGTATTGTAGTCGGTTGGGAAGTTGCTACAGATCCAAACTTTGATAATTTAGTCCGCCGAGGCGCTACTAAGGTCACACGAAAAACAGATTACACACTAAAAGTGGAGCTAGATGGTTTAGATGCAAATACCACTTACTATTATCGATTCCGCACTAGATCAAATTGGTCAATGACTGGTACCACCAAAACACTCCCTGTTGGTGACATTTCTAAAGTCAAATTAGCTGTGATGTCATGCTCGAATTATCCAGCTGGCTATTTCAATGCATACACTGATGCAGCGAAAGTACCTGAGCTTGATGCAGTAGTTCACTTGGGTGATTACATATACGAATATGGTGCTGGAGGTTATGCGACAGCAAACGCTGATGCTATTGGCCGAGGCTTTGAAAACAACAACGATAGCGAATTAATTAAGCTTCGTGACTATCGCCGCCGGTATGCACAATATCGTACAGACAAAGGCTTACAAGCATTACATGCTGCTGCTCCTTTTATTTGCGTATGGGATGATCATGAAGTCGCTAATGACACATGGAGTGATGGTGCAGAAAACCATGATGATGAAACAGAAGGTAGTTTCTACAAACGAAAACGCAAAGCATTACGAGCATACTTTGAATGGATGCCTATTCGTCCAGTTGTAGCGAAAAACCGTGAAATCATTTATCGCCAATTCGAGTTTGGTAGTTTAGTAAATTTAATGATGTTAGATACACGTATTGTAGGCCGTGATCAGCAATTAGACTATGCCAACTATATCAATTTAGATGGCAGCTTTAATGAAACAGAGTTTGTTGCTGATATCACAGACCAAAGTCGCACACTTCTAGGCGGAAACCAACTTGATTGGCTGCAAAGTAAGATGGCTTATTCGAATAGCCAGTGGCAAGTACTTGGTCAACAAGTGTTAATGGGTAGAATGACACTGCCAGCAGAGCTATTACTTAACTTAACAAACCCTGCGGCCGCCTTACCACTATTCAGTGAGCTTGCCACTATTAAGGGCAGAATCTTAGCTGGCGATCCAACCGTTACGGAAGTTGAGAAAGCACGAGTTAATACTGGATTACCATACAACCTAGATGCATGGGATGGTTATGCTGCTGAACGCGAGGTAGTGTTAGGTACTGCTAGAGCAACCAATAAAAATTTAGTCGTACTTGCAGGTGACACACACAATGCATGGGCAAATAATCTAACAACGTTCGATGGAAAAAAAGCAGGTGTAGAATTTGCGACATCCAGCGTAACGTCACCAGGTTTAGAGGATTACTTAGGACTGCCTGCAGCCGCATGGCCACAAACTGAAGCGGGGTTCCAATTGTTGATTGATAATTTGAAATACATGAACACAGGTGACCGTGGTTACATGCTAGTGACCTTCACAACTGAACATGCACAGGCCGACTGGGTATTTGTCGACAATATTTTAGATGAGTCATACAACACCATTGATAGTCGAGCTCGCTCATTAAAAGTACTCGCCGGCTCAAACGAGCTTTCATAAGCATACAAGTGTACTAGCTAAAAAGCCCGGATTTCCATCCGGGCTTTTTCTATTTAAACTCTGTTAAAACCACCTTGCCAAGAGATTTTCCCGACTCTATTAACTGATGTGCATCTATCAAATTAGCAGCATTAATTTCACCTAACTCATTACGGAGCGTTGTTTGAATTTTTCCTTGTTCTACGAGCTTGGCTGTCTGAGTAAGTAGCTTGTGCTGTTCGATAATATCGTCAGTTTCGAATAAGGAGCGGGTATACATAAACTCCCAATGGATCGACACCGACTTTTTCTTAAAGGGCATAATATCAAACGATTCCGGATCATCGATCAACGCTATCTGGCCCTGTGGAGCAATGATCTCAGAATAAGTAGCTGCGTGTTCATCTGTAGCTGTTAATGCTGCTATGTTATTGACACTGGTCAACCCGATTTTTTTTAGCTCTGTATCAAGCGGGTTTCGATGGTTAATAACCAAGTCGGCCCCCATATGTTTAACCCAATAAATCGTTTCTTTGCGAGATGCCGTAGCAATCACTGTTAGCTTTGTGAGTTGCTTGGCCAATTGAATCATGATCGAGCCAACGCCGCCTGCTGCACCGACAATTAATAAGATGCCTGTACTCTGAGCATTAAATTTAAAACGTTCAAACAGCATTTCCCATGCGGTAATGGTTGTTAATGGTAAAGCGGCGGCTTCTGCAGAACTCAAATTAGCCGGCATTGTAGCGACGATACGCTCATCCACTAAATGATATTCAGCGTTACAGCCCGGCCGATCAATTGCGCCGGCATACCAAACCTTATCGCCTTTTTTAAATAAGGTGACATCTGGGCCAATTTCATCCACAGTGCCGACGGCATCCCAACCCAATACTTGATATTCACCTTGCTCAGGTTCAACTCGTGTGCGAATTTTGGTGTCAACAGGATTCACAGATACGGCTTCAACCTTGACTAAAATATCGCGTCCCAAGGCTACAGGTTTATCTAATTCAATATCGATTAACGCATTAGCTTCAGAAATAGCTAATGATTGTCTATATCCAACTGCTTTCATAGTGTTCCTCATTGAGTTAAGTGTTGTGTCAAGTGCTTTCTATAGCCTGAAATAAAGTCATCAACTTTAGGTGACTTGATCACATCAAAGCAATGATAAAAAGGCAAAATCTCGTAACCACAAAAACGATAATTGACACCAACGTTATACATTACATCATCAGCCGTTTTACCTTGAAGTAAGTATTGATCTTTATCGCCTGAAAATGCATTTGGTGCATTCCACGTTGCGACTAATGTCATCTTTTTACCTTGCGATAAGCCGCCAGTACCATAGTGTTTTGATGGATCAGAACGGGTGCGTCCATCATCCTTCAACAAGGTGCCAGAATTAAGCGCTTCATTAAACACTTCATCCGTATATTTTTTATGCGGCCATGGTGTATTAAACCAATAAACAGGGACATGTATCACTACAAAATCAGCCTTAAGGTAATTAGCCACTTCTTTTTCTGCGGAGTACCCTTCTTCAATCACGGTTTCAGACCAACTAAATCCAATTTCTTCGCAAAAGGATTTTGTTACTGAAGCTAAGGTTCTATTGAGCTCTCCCTCAGAAATACCTGGATAATGTTGATGTGCATTAACAATATGGATGTGCTTGCTCATTATGATTCCTAAGCGTATGTTAGTTGGAAGTTTATTATTGCCCCTAAGAAACAATAGTCAACCAGTTAACTTTTGGTAACCTAATAACAAACTATGTCAGAACGAACGAATGAAACATTAAAAATGACCTGCCCTTGTAGTATTGAGCGTGGTATTCGAATTTTGGGCGGCAAATGGAAAGCATCTATTTTATGGCATTTAAAAGATGAGCCTGTTCGCTTTAATCAATTGTCGCGAGAAATCGTAGGTGCCAGTAAAAAAATGATCGCCCAACGTTTAAAAGAACTCGAAGATGATGGCTTGATTAAGCGTGATGTACTTAATGAAAGACCCATCGCAGTTGTTTACCAAGCTACTGAATTTGGCCGCAGCGCTTTATGTGTTTTAGAACAACTCAGAGACTGGACAGAAAATAATAATTTATAGTGGTTATTCCTGCTGAATTTTTGCACCACGATACATACGCGTTTTTTCTATTTCTTTCGCTTTAATTTGATAGCGAATCACTTGTTCTAAGTCTTGCTCGTAAATAGTGATGCCATCATAGCCTTGCTCAGTTGCATAAGCTTGTAAAGATTCGCTATACGTTGCTGACTCAGTTGTAGGGACCACCATCCTAACTTGCACTAATTCGCGGTGAATTTGAACACCCTGCTCGTTTTTGTCATCTTGTGCTGAAAAGCGTTTTGCATACGTGACATTAGCACCAGGAATACCAATAATTAATATCTGATCAAGAAAATCATTCGCGTATTTACGAGGTAAAAATGCATTTAATAAAACACTTTTCGGATGGACTAAGTCTTGTGACTGCTGAGACTCAACTCGTGCAACCAAGGCGTCTAAAGTACGACGGTTTCGCCAATCTGAGTTACCCATCAATTCATCAATGGCAGCCGTAATTTGTTCATTGCTAGAACGCTGACTTCTATTACCTAAAGAGGTCGGCAGGTTAACGATACCTTGGCCAACTGGCATATCAAATACAACACCACTACCCAGCGTGCCAACACGACCTGCAGTCACTAGCGCTTCTATGACACTTTCTCGGTCAATATCTTCAACTAACACCATGACCACTTCTTCATACGGTTTCTTAGTGATTTTTAACCAACCTGCGCGATCACGCGTACCTCGGCCTTCAACAAAGTACACAATTGGGCCATGAGATCCCGCTTGCATCGCCGCTTTTATCGCCTGCTCTGTCCTACCAGATTGAATCAAAGCGTATACAGCATAAAGGTTATTCTTAAAGGGCTTCAAAGACTCGTTAGTCGTTTCACGATCTTGCTCACAATACGCTGCAACAGCAGATGCATTTGAGCTTAAGTGTGTACATTTTGAACTAAAAATCGCACCGGCACCGGGCAGGTGTAAATCGTTCACATCGACACAAAAAGCCATAAATTCAGTAACATCCGAATCATTCACCATAAATTGTAAATATTCACATTCAGGATTCATGGTTGGCAAAAATGTCTGAAACCACTGTTCACGAACCAAAGTACCGCGGCAGTCAAACTGAATCGCATTATATGGCCAGTGTGATTGCACCATCTCCAAACAATGCGATAAACGTACCTGTGGAATAATTAAGGTAACAAGTGTGAAATCATCTCTTTTAAAAAAATCCGTCATCACGCTTCCTTATTAATTTTAGCCACAATTAAGCCGACACTAAGCACGGTAATAATAGGCCCCACCGATGCTAACGCAAGAATACCGAAGCCATCTGTTACGCCCGGTACCGCAGCTCCAACACCTAACCCCATCGCTAACACTAAAGGCACTGTAATTGGCCCTGTTGTTACGCCAGCTGAATCCCAGCCGAAGTTAACGAACTCTTCAGATGAAATCCATGTGAGTAATAACAGTAATAAATAAGGTGGAATCAATAATTCAATCAATGGTAAGTTAAAAGCAATTTTGGCAACGCCTGTTGCGATACCTAAGCCCACACCAAATGCAACTGAATGCATCAACAAATTCTTTTTAAAGGCACCAACGGTCACTTTTTCAACTGTATTGCCTAAGGCATTCAACGCAGGTTCGGCAAGTGTTGCTCCATACCCCAAGAAGAAACCAAAAATAATCGCAACAATTTTGCCGACCACTTCCGAGTCATATTTAGCGGGTATCGCCCCACCGTTTTCTGCTCCCCACGGTACGGCACTCGCAAATGCAGTTGGGATATTTCCGCCCAACTGAGAACCCAACGGTGTTAAGCCAAGGCTTAAGCCCAGCATAAATAAACTCATACCGATAACGGCAAACGCTATGCCCGTATATATTTCCGTTTCAACCTTAAAGCGCTCTTTGTTTAATGTAAGAATCAGCCATAAAGAACCAATTAAGAAAAAACACAATGGAATAATCGCTCGGAAAGAAGACATCATGGCTTCTCGTAAATCTTTGAGCATATCAACTGCAGGGTTCCATGTTTCTGAACTCAATAAAGCGGGCATCGCCGCTGCCTTTTTGGTCAATACGATTTGTGCATCGCTAATAACAATTTCACCGCCAACTAATTCAGTTTTGCCACCGCGATAGCTAACCTCATAACTGTCATCAAACTCATCCGAACTTAAGTACTCTTGATACTCTTCCTGTGTAAACATTAATTGGCTGACTATTGGTGCACCTGCGTTGTTCTCATCTACCGATTGCACCTGCTGAATAACGTAGCCACCTTTATAGTTTTCTGCGCCTACATAGTCCTGCTTAGCATAATGAAAGAAACCTAAACCTAGCACTGCAAGAATAGGAAATAGTGACGCCAAAGTGACAATGCCGAAACCGGCATTACTGGTATCACCATCACCCAAAATACGACAAACACCGATCCCCAGTGCCAATACTAATGGCACAGTAACCGGACCTGTTGTGACCGCACCACAGTCCCATGCCAACCCTAAAATCGCCCGTGTTTCAGGAATAGAGTTTGCCAAGAAGGTAAGCCCTATCAATAAGCCAACCAATGGCAAGATAAAAAGCTTAAGTGACCAATTTCGATAAAAGCGCAAAACTCCAAGCAAAACAGCTAAGCCCACACCGATGCCAACCACAGTGACTAACTCTGTAGTGAATTCATTTAACAAACTAAATAATAAAGGGGCTTCATCTGCTTTTACACCTGAACCCGCTGATCGCAATACTGCAATGGCAGGTTCTGCGAAAGTGGCGCCAACCCCCAAAATAAAGGCAAATAACAACACGCCCCAGAGAGGACTATTGCGAGGTAATATGGCTCCTATAGTTTCGCCTAAGGGCATTAAACCTAGCCGTAAACCTTCCATAAAGAACATCAAACCTAAAATAACGATGAAAATACCGGCACAAATCATCGTCGTATAAACAATTGGCAAACCCAATACCAAAATTTGGAATACGGCTAAATAAGCCACAATGAACCAAATACTTTTGAGTTGAGATAAGAAATTGTCGGAGATGTAAGGCCAGAGAATGCTAAGTTTTTCAGATAAACTCAGTTCGAGATGCAGCGCGTTGTTCTTCAAAACGACTCCTTCTGACAGTGTTAAGGGCTAGAGTAAGTCTAGGCAATACAACTACTTTTGCCTAAATTTCATAAAAAATCAACCCAAATAACAATTACCCGTCTAAATTAGTCAAGAATGTTGATTCTCAGTTAAAATGGCCACTAAAAGCACACTATTTTTTGCAACATATGATTGTTAGCAGTTACCTTCATGCCGGATATTGTAGTCATGTTTT